>CABDYB010000013.1_pt1 | contig 11800 bp, 10 predicted proteins | sample 3131861 | NCBI WGS metagenome assembly CABDYB01 (sample SAMEA5534336, study PRJEB31848) | metagenome | biome: tundra; feature: field; material: soil | place: USA | collected 2013-05 | depth 0.15 m | reverse complement strand
GCCTTCAAAGGTGATAAACAAACCACGCCGCATGGGCTGAGTCTATCACTTGAATTTAGTTGCAGACGGCTCCGCTTCGTCTGTGTTAAAAGAATTAAGTGACGCATATCACAGGAGGCAGATGACTGCACTCCACAGGAGCTACTACAAAGTGAATCTTCTGATGCACAAACTTTCCGTCTGCGGCTTTCTCGCGGTTGCTCTGCTCACCACTGGGCAACTCCGCGCGCAATATCTCACGCTCGAGGGCCAAACCGGCGGATTCCTGACGCCCACCGCCTACATTGTTTACATGGAAAAGGGCCAGGCACTCTCCCATCCCGCCGTCGGTGTCCACTTCATTAGCGCCTCCAAGGTCATCGGCAATATCGAGACCTTCAGTATCACGGAAGCGTTTTACGGTCGCGCCGAGGCCGGCTATACGCGCAGCGTGCACCAGTTCGGCAACAGCGGGCCGAGCGCCACAGTGCTGGCCAACGCAGTGTTGGGATCCACATCGTCGGCCACCGCAGTGCCGGTCACGCCGGATTTTAGCCAGCTTTGGAACGCCAGCGGCATGAACGTCTTTCACGGCAAGGTCGTGGCTATCAACGATGGACAGTTCGGTCCATGGACGCCAGGCGTGGCCGTTGGCGGCGTAGTGCGCACCGGGGACAAGTTTGTCACCGGCGAGGCCGGCGTGGTTGCCGTGCAACTCTACGATCAGTACTGCCTTGAGACCAGTTTGTGCGCCCCGGTTGCCGTCCCGGCAGCCAAGTCGTACACCAATGGCGACATCTACATAGCCGTCTCCAAAACCTGGGCCAAAAAGCCGGTTCCCTTCCTCGCGAATCTCGGCTGGAAGGCCACCAATGCCACTATCTTCGGCATCGGCGGTCAGAGCACCCGCTTCGGCGGACGGTTCTTCGGCGGACTCGGCATTCCCCTGCCCATCACCCACGGCATCGTAGCCGTGCCCTCGATGGGCTTTACGCAGGAGCCGCGCACATCGAAGGGACTTGGCCCCAATCCCCCCAACGGCATTCCTTTGGTGGCCGGCAAGGCTGACATTCCCACCACGCTGGACTACGCCGTGCGCGTGACCCAGCGCGAGCATCCGCACTTCGCCTTCGATATCGGCATCGGCCAGGTGGCGGGAAATATCGGATCGATCCCGTCGCCAACATACTTGCCCTCGCCGCCCTACCCGTCGGTCGTCTACGTGCCGGTCAACCTGCAAGCCAGCCGCATCGTCGGCATAGGGCTCAGCTACCGCTACTGATGGTTTGATTCAAGAGGATTGAAGCAGAGTAGGCTTCCTGTACAGTTTTGACCAGAATGGGGAAGAGGGCTATGGGTACGCTTGCAGCGTAGTATCCATGCCCTCGCCCCGCGCAGCGAAAATCGATTCTCTCGGCGGAGCAGGCGCGTAAGAACCAGGAGGTTCTTCTCATGCAAATGTTCCGCCATGCGCGTTGGCTCATGCTGGCGCTGCTTCTCGCCCTGATTCCCGCTTCAATCCACGCACAAGTCGTCATCTCTGTCGGATTCGCTCCGCCGGAAATGCCCAGCTATGAACAGCCTTACTGCCCCGAACCCAACATGATGTGGATGCCGGGCTATTGGGCCTACGATCAGGACCAGGGCGACTACTACTGGGTGCCCGGCGCCTGGGTGGAGGCTCCCTATGACGGCGCGCTGTGGACGCCTCCCTACTGGGGATGGTACGGCGGCCACTACAGGTTCTATAACGGTTACTGGGGCAGCCACGTGGGCTACTACGGCGGCGTGGACTACGGCTACGGCTACGGGGGCATCGGCTACTCCGGCGGCGAGTGGCAAGGCAACAACTTCCGTTACAACACCGCGATCACGCGCGTCGATCAGAACAGAATCCACTCCACCTACAGTGACCGGACGGTTGTGGCGAATAACACCATCGCCAACAATAATCGCGTTGCGTATAGCGGTGGCCCCGGAGGCATTCAGCACACCGCTCAGGCTTCTGAGCAGTTAGCCGCGCGCGACAAGCACACGGCTCCAACCAGCTTCCAGACACAGCACGCAACTGCAGCCAGGTCCGACAAAACCTCGTTTGCCAAGGCCAATGGGGGACACCCGCAGAACGTGGTAGCCGCCAAGCCGCTGGGCCCGGTAAACCGCACTTCGGCTCAGCAGCAGAAGGCGCAGACACAGCAGCATCAGCAGGCTCAGCAACAGCAGACAAAGCAACAGCAGGCCCAGACACAGCAGCATCAGCAGGCTCAGCAACAGCAGGCGCAGACAAAGCAACATCAGCAGGCGCAGCAACAGCAGGCCCAGACGCAGCAGCGTCGGAAGGCTCAGCAACAGCAAGCCCAGACACAGCAACATCAGCAGGCGCAGCAACAGCAGGCGCAGACGCAGCAGCGTCAGAAAGCTCAGCAGCAGCAAGCTCGCCCTGCTCAGCAGCAGCAAGCACGCCCAGCTCAACAGCAGCAGGCACGCCCTGCTCAGCAGCAGCAGGCACGCCCTGCTCAGCAGCAGCAGGCACGCCCTGCCCCGCAACAGCAGTCTCGTCCTGCCCCGCAACAGCAGGCTCGTCCTGCTCCGCAGCAGCAGTCCCGCCCTGCTCAGCAGCAGCAAGCTCGCCCTGCTCCGCAACAGCAGTCCCGTCCTGCTCCTCAGCAGCAGGCACGCCCTGCCCCGCAGCAGCAAGCTCGTCCTGCTCCTCAGCAGCAGGCACGCCCTGCTCCCCAACAGCAGGCACGCCCTGCCCCGCAGCAGCAAGCTCGCCCTGCCGCGCAACCCCAACAGCATGCAGCACCCGCGCCCAAGAATGAGCCTAAGCACTAATAACGGAAGCTCACCCCAATAACAACAGGCCCACGGTCAGCCGTGGGCCTGTCTACGTCTGGGAAACTACGAAGCTAATAGCGCGCAAGCGCGTCCGCCTGGACGGCGAGTCCCCCACCGCAGGTAAAAACGGAAAGAGCCGCCCGGCAACAGGGCAGCTCTCTCCTCAGGGAGAATAGTTCCAACGGAGGCAAAACCATCAGAACTTTCTGGCTGCATACTAGGGGCGCGGGATGGGAGTGTCAAGAAGAATTCGAAGAAGAAATAAACGTATATATATCAATAACTTGATAAATATTTTTTTGGAAATGCACAGGGGCTTTCTTCGGTGTGTCTTCGCCTTTTTAACTTCCATTTCCCCGTCTTTTCAGGGGATCTCTTAGGGTTTGTTCCTGGTTTCCACCTGGTTTTCCCCAGCGTTTACCCTTAAGATGCGCCCTCGCAGTTTCTCTCCGAATTCCCCCCGCTCAGTCCCGCAGGTTGAGACTGATGAACTCGATGTCGTAGACCGAGGAAATCGGCTTGCCGCGCGCCAGACGGTAGAGTACCCGGAAGCCGCCCACGAAAAAAGCCAGCAAAAGCGACACGCTGCAGCCGATGAGCACCAGGATGGTAATCCCCCACAGCAGCTTTCCGGTCTTCAAAATCTCGGACTCGCCCTCCTGCTTGAGCTGCGTCAGCTCCGACTCGTAGTGCACCAGGGCCAGCAGCTTGTGGCTATCGTCGGTAAAGGCGTTCCCGCTCACCAGCGCCACCAGCGGGCCGCTGCGCCGCACCTCCAGCGCTGGCAGGCCGGAGTCCCGCAACGGCTTGGGCCAGGCTGCCTGCGCCTGCTGGCCCCCGTGTATGCCGGCTTGGATGAACTCGCGAATCTTTGTTTCTTGCGCAGCGGCCAATTGCGGCGTGGGATAGTCGATGATGGTCAGCGTGGCCGGCCCCGTGCGCAGAGTGTAGCTGGCGGTCACAGCCTCCGCGCCGCGATCGAAGCCCACCAGCTCCGGCGGCAGCACTCCCCCCGCTCCGGCATAGCCCGACGGTCCCACGGCATAGTGCGTGGTCTGCGCGTCCAGTTGCCCCTTTGGCACGCTGGCCATGATGGGAGGCGCCAGCGCCTTGCCGCCCTCTGGCAGAGGCAATTGCCCCGCCAGTTCGCGCAACTCCGAGCCGCTCATCGGCCCGATCTGCGAAAAATTCGCATCGACTACAGTGTTCCCCACCCAGAACAGCACCCGGTTGTTGTTCGATGTCGCGCCTGTGCCGATCTGCTCCCTGGGCCATCCATTCTGCCGATAGAACGAGTACGCGCCATAAGCGCCGCTGGCGTCGTGAAAGCGCAGCGCCAGCAGGCTCAGCGTCTCGCCGCTTCGCTTGTACTTGACCAGCAGCGCATCCGTAAACTCATACTCCTTGAGAGCCTCTGCGTTGGTGGAGTCGGCCTGGGCCGGGTCGGTGAACTTCTTCGGCGCGCCCGTGGCCACCCAGCCGGCAAACGACTCCGGCAGCAGCGCCTTGGGAACCGGCGGAAGCACCATGCGCGTCGCGCCCTGCTTAACTGGAGCCTTCGCCGGCGCAGTCTTCTCTCCAACTGCGGCTACACTACCCGCCAGCGCCGCCGAACAAACCACAATTGCAATCCAACGCATCCACACGCTCCAGTATTCAGGTTACACGCAACCACCGTCCGCCCGCTGCCGGCGCCATCCCTTCTCTACTTGGACACTGACAGCGCCGGAAAGGTTCCTGTGGTCCGCTTTTGCGCTCTTGTCATAATGCGAGTTGCCGCGAATTAACGCTAAGCTAAATTTTTGCCGGCGACATCGCCGCCCGCCACCCATCAAACGCCGCCAGCGCGCGTTCGCACTGCAACCGGTGCCGCTCCTTCTTGTCGCGCACCTTCTTGCGCAGTTCTTCTTCCAACGGCTCCAGCAGGTCGAAGGTCATATTCGCCGGTTGAAAGTTCTTGGCGTCGGCGTGCGTGATGTAATGCACCAGAGAGCCAAGAGCGCAGGCGCGCGGCGCGGGCATAGGTTCTTCTCCGCGCGCCAATGCAGCCGCATAAATCCCCGCCAGCAATCCCGTCGCAATCGATTCCGTATAGCCCTCCACTCCCGATAACTGCCCCGCAACAAGAATCTTCGGCGCGCATTTCAGCCGCAGAGTTTCATCCAGCAAAACAGGCGCGCAGATGTACGTATTGCGATGAATCTGCCCGTAACGCAGGAAGCGCGCATTCTCCAGTCCCGGAATCAGCCGCAGCACGCTTGCCTGTTCGCCGAACTTCAGGTGATTCTGGAAGCCCACCAAGTTATAGCTGTCGGCGCGCAGATTTTCCTTGCGCAGTTGCACCACGGCCCAGGGCGTTTTGCCTGTCCGTGGGTCACGCAACCCCACCGGTTTCATCGGGCCGAATCGCAGCGTGTCGCGCCCTCGCCGGGCCAGCACCTCAATGGGCAGGCAGCCTTCGAAATAGTCTGCCTTTTCCCACTCCTTGGTCTCCGCAGGCTCGGCAGCGAGCAGCGCATCCAGAAAGCGGTCGAACTCCGCGCGGTCCATGGGGCAATTGATGTAGTCGGCCGTCCCCTTCTCCCAGCGCGCCGCCATGTAGACGCGCTCCATGTCGATGGAGTCGGCCTCCACAATCGGCGAGATCGAATCATAAAACGCCAAATGGCCTGAGCCTGTGATGCGCTCAATCTCCTGGCTCAGCGCATCCGATGTCAGCGGCCCTGTTGCCACAATCGTGCACTTCGTGCCGTCCTCGTTTTGATCCAGAGTTGTCACTTCCTCGCGAATCACGCGAATCCGCGGTTCCGCCGCAATCGCTTCGGCAATCCGTCGCGAAAACTCCACGCGATCCACGGCCAGTGCGTGCCCCGCCGGCACAGCGGTCTCATCGGCCATGCGCATCAACGCCGACCCCGCTCGCCGCATCTCCTGCTTCAGCAGCCACGGCGCCGTGTTGGGCGATTCGCTCTTCAGCGAATTGGAACAGACCAGCTCGCCGAACTCCGCCGTCTGGTGGGCCGGAGTCAGACGCGGCTTGCCGTCCACCATCGTCCGCATCTCGTAGAGCTCCACCTCGCAGCCCAGCCGCGCTGCGGTCAACGCCGCTTCCGGCCCCGCCAGTCCCCCGCCGATCACGCGAACCACCTGCGGTGGGGCAGCTGCCTTCGGCTCGGAGAACGCAGTGGGTGACTCTCCCTCGCAGTTATCGCGGCGCAAGTTCATGGTTGCTGTCCTTCCGCCTTCGCCAGTCCCTTCAACGCCTCGCCGCTCATCCGCACAATCTTCCACTCGTCCATAAATTCGGCTCCCCTCGCCCGGTAGAAGTCGATGGCCGGCGTGTTCCAGTCCAGAACCGCCCATTCAAAGCGCTGGCAACCCTTTTCCACAGCGATGGCTGCCACGCGCTCCAGCAGTGCCTTGCCAATCCCCAGGCCGCGCAACTCCGGCTCAACGAACAAATCTTCCAGGTAAATCCCCGGCCGCCCCAGCCAGGTTGAGTAGTTGTAAAAAAAGAGCGCGAACCCTGCTGCCCCTCCGTCATGTTCCGCTATCAGACAGAAATAAAAAGGGTTAGGCCCAAACCCGTCCCGCTCAAGGTCTGCTTCGGTCGCTGTCACGGCATCCGGCGCGCGCTCATAGGTCGCCAGAGCCCGAATAAATGTCAGAATTTGCGGTATGTCCGCGCGGGTTGCGGGACGAATTGTGGTTGCCATGGTGTTATTTTAGATTGTGATACAGGCCACAAGCGGTTGCTTGCACGACGGGCTACCATGGTGAGTTGAGTAAGGGGTCGTCAGCCTGCGCGGTCTCTCCTATGGAAGACTTACGCAACCTGTGGCCGGGCTCGGGATCTATAAGGTCGTGAGCCGGTAATTTTATTTTTCGAGCACGCGGACTCTCTGATTCGCGTCGCTCCCAAGGAGAAGCAGATGAAACGCACGATTTCGCTTTGGCTGGGCCTGTTGGCTTTCGCCCTTGTACCGGTGTTTGCACAAACTCCCGCGGCGCCCTCGAAGCCCATGGGAAAAATTCACGGCCACCTTACCGGACCGGAAGGTGCTCCAAGGATTTCGGGATCGGTTAGTCTCTCCAACGACGGCGGCGCAACCAGTAAGTTCACCTTTCCGGTCTCTTCCACCGGCGACTATGATGGCGAGGCACTCCCCGGAACCTACACCGTGGTCTATCGCGCAGCCGATACGCCGGCCGCCCAGTTCGTTGACCACTTCGACAACGTCAAGATCGTGGTTGGCCAGGATGTGCTTCAGGACTTCGACATGTCCCGCAAGGCATACATTGACACGCTGCCCGCCGATACGCAAAAGCAGTTGGCGGAGCTCAAGCAGAAAAACTCCGAGGCTATGAAGGCCAATGAGGTCATCAAGAACCTCAATGCCGACCTGAGGACCGTCACCCAGGACTTTAAGGACGCCGACAACGCTCGCGAGACTGCCAAGCAGGCTCTCGGCGCCACCGCCACCAGGCCTGCTATCGAAGCCAAGGAAATCGAGATCAGGAACGCCAAGTGCGCCGATGTCGAAACCCTCATGCTCCGCGACACCAATGCCAAGCCCGACGCCTCCGTTCTCTGGGCCCAGTTGGGTCAGGCGCAACTCTGCCTCGCGCAGCTTGTTCCGGTCGATGACCGCACGGCAAAATATGCGCTGGCGGAAGCCACCTACAAGAAGGTGCTGGATCTGGAGGCCGCGTCCAAAAAGCCGAATCCTCAGGCTCAGGGCGCTGCCAATTCCGGACTGGGTGAGATCTATGCGCGCACAGGAAAGATTCCCGAGGCCACTGCGGCCTATGATGCAGCGGCCAAGATCAATACTTCACAGGCTGCCCTCTACTACAAGAACGAAGCTGTGATCTTCTACCAGTTGGGCAATTCAGCAGCTCAGATTGCCGCTGCCGATGAGTCCATCAAGATTGATCCCAAAAATCCGCTCCTCTATTACCTCAAGGGTCAGGGACTCGTCCAGACGGCCACCGTCGACACCAAGACGGGAAAGTATAATCTGCCTCCCGGCTGCGCCGAAGCTTACCAGATGTACCTGCAACTGGCCCCCACGGGCCAATTTGCCGGTGAAGTGAAGAACATTCTGGCCCAGGCCGCCGGCGTCAAAGCGCCCAAATAGTAGGCGCGCTTCCTGCGTGTTCGCCCAAGGGCGCTCCCTGCAACCTGGAGCGCCCTTGGCGTCTCTCTTTGAATGACTTTACGCAGGCCCTTGAAATGAACTACGATTCTCCATCTGTCATAGGAGGCTTCATGTCGCGCTCTGCTATCTTTGCCGCTTGTTTTGCCCTGACCGTGGTGCTCTCTGCCGGGGTCAGCGCCCAATCCGTCACCGTCTACCAGACCACCCCGGACCTGCTCCAGGCTCTCTCGCAGCGTCCTAAGCTGCATTTCTCCGCCAAGCCCGCTCTCCCCGCTACCGCCCCGCTGATCACCGTGGACGACACGCAGCGCTTCCAGGAGATCGACGGCTTTGGCGCATCGCTCACCGACGCCGCCGCATGGCTCTTCGCAAAGAAGCTCACACCGGCACAGACCGATGCGGCATTCAAAACGCTCTTCAGCCGCAAGAACGGCATCGCGGTAAGTTTCCTCCGCCAGCCTATCGGTTCCTCCGACCTGTCGGCGACCGTTTACTCCTATGACGATCTCTGTGTGCAGGGGGGAACAACGGCCTGCGTCACCCCGCCCGGAGTCAACGACTACAAGCTCGAACACTACTCCCTTAAGCACGACGAGGAGTACCTCCTGCCGCAACTCCGGCAGGCGCTGGCCCTCAACCCCGATCTCAAGGTGATGCTGACCCCCTGGAGCCCGCCGGGCTGGATGAAGACCTCCGGCACGATGATCGGCGCGTACAAGGAAGAGAAGAACCACTCCAGCCTGCGCCCCGAGGCCTATGATGCCTTTGCCAACTACCTGGTCAAGACCATTCAGGGCTATCAGGCCGCCGGCGTGCCGGTCTATGCGCTTACCGTGCAAAACGAGGCGCTCTACACCCCGCCCACCTATAGCGGGATGCTGATGCTGGCTCCCGAGCAAGCCGCCTTCTTCGCGAACAACCTCGGACCGGCGCTGGCCGCCGCGCATCTCAACCCCAAGGTGATGGCATACGACCACAACTGGGACAAGCCCGAGTATCCCGAGACGGTGCTCAAGGATCCCAAAGCCGGAACAGTGGCCGCCGGAACCGCATGGCACCACTACGGCGGCGAACCCTCCGTGATGACCAAAAATCACCAGGAATTTCCCGATAAAGGCCAGTGGGTCACCGAAGCCAGCGGCGGAGTCTGGCAGAAACACAATGCCCTTGACCAGGAGGCAACGGAGCTGGTCAATGTTACCCGCAACTGGGCCAAAAGCTATGTGCTATGGGCGCTGGCCACCGACCAGAACCATGGTCCCCACGTGGGCGGCTGCGGCGATTGCAGGGGGCTGGTGACCATCGACCTGACCAATCCGGCCAAGCCCGCCGTGAAACCCGAAGCGGACTATTACGTCATCGGGCAGGCCACCAAGTTTGTATTGCCGGGCGCGGTTCGCATTGCCTCCGATGAGCCTGCCGGGACGAAGCTCAAGGACGTTGCCTTCCGCAACCCCAACGGCACGGTGGTGCTCTACACGGTCAACAACGGAACCGCCAGTCAGGACATCCGCATCGCATTCCACGGAAAAACGGTAGCCGCCGCCATTCCCGCCGGTGCAGTGGCCACGTTCGTCTGGAAGTAGCCCGCCGGAAGCGCTGCTCAAACCGGCTCACACAGAAGGGTACGGACTTTCGTCCGTGCCCTTCTGAGTTTTCAGGATTCGAGTCCATTTCTCACTTCGTCGGCAGACCGTTCTCGCCGGACGGTGGGCTGGAATCGGGAAGATAACTTCAAGCGGAGAGTTTCCTCGCAGTCTGAAATGGTTGATGCGCTTGTCGGAATTCTATCCAAGATGGATGCGTTGACCCTTCAGATTTTTCCCTCCGGAGACGCAGGCGTGCCCCGCCAGGGCAAAGCGCAGCGGCCAATCCACGGCCTCGTGGATGCCGATGCGCGGAGTCACCAGCACTTCGCCAACCGCGTAGCCGTCGTCGCGAACCTGCAGCGGCGAGGCACGGTCCACCACGTCCATTTCGTTGTGTTCCGCGCGTGTGAGGCCCATTGCCTGGCACAGCCGGCTGGGCCCGGAGGTGAGCAGCCGCGACTTTGCCCCATGCGCCAACCCCCGATTCCGCGCCATCTGCTCCACTCCCGTCAGCGGTTCCAGAGCGCGCAGCAGCACGCAGCCCGCCTTGTCCTCGCTTTCGCACGTGATGTTCGCGCAAAAGTAGCGGCCGTAAATTGCATAAACATACGCATGACCTGCGGGACCAAAGAGAACGGAGTTCCGCGGCGTGGGGCCGCGATAAGCGTGCGCTGCCGGATCGGGGGTAGCGCTGTGCGGGCCAAGGTAAGCCTCGACCTCGACAATCCGTCCCGCCAGCACGCCTGCCGCTGTTCTGTGCGCCAGCACTTTGCCCAGCAGCCGCGGAGCCACCGCCTCCGGCGATGTCTCAAAAAATGCGCGCGAAAGCAGGGTGCCCCATCCTTCGAGCGGCTTTTCGAGAAAAAAATGCTCGAAGGGTGGGAGGGGGGCATTCCGTTTTACTTGTTTGCTTTCTTCCATTCCTTCAGCAGCGCCAGCACCTCTTCCGCGTGGCCCACGGGCGTAACCTGGGGAAAGACGTGCAGCAAGCTCTGGTCCGGGCCAATCAAAAACGTCGTCCGCTCAATGCCCCAAACCTTCTTGCCGTACATGTTCTTTTCCTTCAGCACGCCAAACTGTTTGCACACCTTCTCGTCCACATCGGCCAGGAGCGTGTAGGGCAGCTCGTACTTGGCGCGAAATTTGGCTTGGTCCTTGGGCGTATCGCGGCTGATGCCCAGCACCACCGCCCCGGCCGCCTGCAGTTTCTTGAACGTATCGCGGAATCCGCAAGCCTCAATCGTGCAGCCCGGAGTGTCCGCTCTGGGATAAAAGAAGAGAATGACAGGACGGCCGGCATAGTCGGTCAGGCTTGCCTTCTTCTCCTCGTCCGTTTGCAGGGTAAAGTTGGCGACTTTCTTGTTCAGTTCCATGATGAAGCACCTCGTATGTAGATTGGAGTGCTGTGAACGGCCAGCCGCTTCGATTATTTTTGAGGCGAGCGGTCTTTGCCCATCTTGCCCCTCATCCACAACACAGCAAACACCGGCAGCGCCACCACCAGCACCAGAAGGCCAGCGGGAAGACCAACGTACCGGTAGCTGTCGGCATAGCTCACCGCATGATGGCCCATTAAATTCCACGCCAGCAGCGCGAAGATGGCAACCGTCGTCGTCGCGAAAAATGTGAAGAACGCTGCCGCAAAGGCCAGCAGCAAACTGGTGAACAGCCCGAATCCCTTGAGCGGAAATCCGAAGACTGTTCCGCCCTCCGCGCCTCTGCTATGTTTCGATTTCACCAGCTTGAGAGCCTCCGTGGTCTAGAATACAAGTTCATGGCAAGCAGCGCACAAATCGATCTTTGGCCGGCGGAAAAGGTGGCCGCGCAGGGGTCCGTGGCCGAAGCCCCCAACGGAATTCACTACGCCATGTGGGGCGAGACGCGCATCTCCGACGCCGATCTCGAGCGCCTGGTCAGCGCCGTGCCCGCCGCATTCTCTGCCGCGCTCCAGCATCGCGCCTACTACTTTGTCCCCCTGGCCATTGCCGACACCGATGACACCATGGTCGCCCCCGGCTACACCGTCGATCTGGGCGACCGCGCCATCTGCCATCGCAACGCCGACTTCGGATCCACACAGGCCGTCTTTCTCTCCACCCGCCTGGTCGAGGACCGCTTCGGACTGGCCTTCGAATTCTTCATCAACGTGGCTCACAACTTTGTCGAGGCCGCCGGCGTTCCGGAGAGCTTTTCCACCCTCGCCTGGCAGCAGGCCGAGGCCCAGGTCCGCGG
>CABDYB010000009.1_pt1 | contig 11979 bp, 6 predicted proteins | sample 3131861 | NCBI WGS metagenome assembly CABDYB01 (sample SAMEA5534336, study PRJEB31848) | metagenome | biome: tundra; feature: field; material: soil | place: USA | collected 2013-05 | depth 0.15 m | reverse complement strand
GCAAAGGCAAGCAGCAAAAAGGCGGCAACGAAGAGGGCGGTAAGCGGGAATCGTTTCAAGGGAGCGGTCCTCGGGGTGAAATCAGGGGGCGAAAATACCCTCACCTTGAGTGTAGAAGATTGCGCCCATCCTTCTGGATTGTTCTGGATCGCTGCCAACAGATGCCACACCGCGGACAAGGAAATATGCTGACTTTTATGAGTTTTGGAAATACAATACATCTCCAGAGTCTTTCGCGCATCATCTGTAAGAAAGGGGCAGTTTGTCTGTGTTCCTCGATTGTTGATTTCTACCAATACGTATTGGCTTTATGGTGACCGTTCATTTCGCGCCTCAAACGTATTCAAAAGGAGAAATTGACATGAGAATCCTCAGTTCCACGCGCCATTTGGCCCTGCGCTCTGTAACGTTTCTTGCGGTACTTGCAGCGTCAGGACATGCGTTTGCACAAAGCGGAGCCGCGCAACCCCGTATTACCGGACAGCGCACCCTGCCGAATTCCGTCATCCTGCGTGGCGAAGATCACGCCACAACCATGCAGCGGCTGCGCGTAGTGCGGCAGTACAAGATCGAGGATATCCGCTCAAAGCCGCAGATCATGCTGGGGAATGTTCCGCTGGACTTTACCCCAGAGCTCAAAAATCCAAAAGCGATGTACAACATTGCGCTGCGCCTGCACGCGATGCCGAAAAATGTCGAGGTGAAGGAGGATACGAGCGAGATCAGCGAAGTCGATCAGGGACTCGTGCTTCATCACGTCCTGAGCTACCGGATTTTGCCGGGCAAATGCGCTGATTCCGGCGTGAAAGCCCAGCTTGCGCAGGCGGGCGTGGCTTGCTTCACAAAGGAACCGGCCAGCCAGCGCATGGCGGAATTTGCCACGCCCGGCCACGCGCGTTATGTCGCTGACCCGGTCAAGCGCCAGGCGGCAATCGCGGCCTATCAGCAGAAGTCGGCGCAGGCTGACGCAGAGGCGAACCAGCATATCGCCGATCTGCGCAAGACCTTCGCCGACCCCAAGCAGCGAGCAACCCTGGCGGCTCAGCTTGGCGCGGCCGAAGTGACGCGCATCAGCAATCTGAACGACGATCAACTCAAGGAAGAGATTATCAACTCCTCGGTGCAGCGCGTGGAGCAGACGGCCTTTGTTTACAAGCTGAACTCATCGCAATACGCGCATGCCCCCAATGTGCTGCGCATCTCGCCGAACGTGCAGGAGATGGCCGCAGGGAAACAATTATTGCACACGGTAATCCCCCAAGGCGGAGCAGCCAATTCGCAATTCCCGAAAATGCTGGTGGTGGAGCCGGCCGCCAATTTTCACGCGCAACCCGCTTCCCCCAAAAACACCACCGATCAGACGACCGATGTTGATTTGGGAAGCTATATCTACCTGACCGGTTTTACGCTTGGCCATGATTACGAGTGGAGCCTGGAAGTCGATACAACCATCAACTGGTGCCTGGTCGGCTGCTCCTCGACCTACAGCGTCAGGCTTTTCGCGGGCTTCAATTATGGCTTCGGCTTGCGATTCCCCATCCAGACGCATCTGAAATACCATAACGTGGTTCATCCCAACCAAACCGCCGAGGCGAGTTTCACAGCTGCTTTCGAGCCTGCCGATTACAAGTCCGTCGCAGACTCCGTCGCGCAGTTTCAATCCACCGGCCTGGAAAAAGACCAAATCTTTGACGGCAAGGAGCTGGTTGCCCAGGTGGGCGCCGATGCCGGCGTAGATTTCAACCTGCCAGTCATCGGCAGCCAAGAAATTAAATTCTCCCCTACCCTCGATTTCACGGATTTGCTGCCGCCGCCATATAAAGGCGGACACTTCACCCCCCCGGCGCCGGGCACGCATGGCATCGATACAATCTACAAGTTCGATCAGCTTGACTTTCTTGGTGGCCTGCTCGACTTCGGGGTTGTGAGCGGAAAAGTTTTCCCCGCCGTAGACATCAATCTCCATTCCGACAAGTTGCAGTTCACGCTGAATGATGAAGTCTTGAATAAGCAGTTCAATGTCTTTTCACCGGGGCAGACCGTTTCCCTCGGCACCGACAAAAACAAAAAGTTTGATAGCCATTTCAGCTTCGGCAACCCCGTCTACAATCTCGGCTTCACGCTTACGCCCGGAATCGACGCGCAGTTGGCTATCGACTTGGCCGTATGGTCGCAGACTTGGGATTGGATCGTCTGGTTTCCGCAGTTGGCCGTTGACCTGCCTCCCGGCGGAATCGATTTTGGATGCCATGCCGGGACTACCTGTGTACGCGACTTCCAGCCTGAAGCAGGCATTGAAAAAGGAGCCCAAGGCGGCGTAAAGCAGCAATTGTTGAGCGAGGGCTGCACGGTCAACGGAAACACCATGATCTGCGGGAAGATTCAGACGTATCAGGCGTGTCAGAATGCCATGAACGTCAACGCCTTGCCGGGGATTAAGACCTGCGATCCGGGGATGCTTCCCAAGGAAGAGGAATCCGCCGACCGCACATTGACAGGTGGAGGGTGTCAGCGAAATCCAGGGTCGGCAGGGTTTTTGGGGTTACTCATCAACCACGATTATCTCTGCCCCGTGGGGATGTTGGGCTTGTGCAATGACATCTTGAAGAATGGTGTGATCACAAGCTGCACCCCGCTGGTGCCGCAGGCCATAGACCAGGAGTTGAAAAAAGCTGGATGCAATTGCGGCGGCGTCTCCGGCAAGGTCATTCTCTCTTGCCTTCCGGGCAATTATTATTGTTCCCCCGGCGGCATGGCCAAGTGCAATCAGGAGGTGAAAGAACAGCACATTCTCGCCTGCAAGCCGAACAAATGAGAATGGGCCGGTTTTTTGTCCCGCCGAAGGCCTTCGGCGGGGCAGGCTGATCTGAGCGAAACCGGGGCCCCCAGCGAGTTGGGAGCCCCGGCAAGCGATTTCTGCTCACTTGACCATATCTACGCATATCTTTTCAGGACACTATGCATAATGACGCATATGTTCCAGGAACTTTACGCATAATGACGCATATGTTCCAGGAACTTTACGCATAATGACGCATATATACCCCCAAAAACCTCATCCATATTTACGCATAAGGGTTCCTGTTGCACTCAATGCGTGAGAAGGTTTTCGTTGCCGAGGATGCGGTAGAGGGTGGAGCGGCTGATGCCGAGCTGGAGTGCCGCGCGCAGCTTGTTGTTGCGGTTGAGGTCGAGGACGTACTGGACGTGATGCTGGATGACGGCGTCGAGATTGAGGGTGTCGGCGCAGCCTTCGGGGCGCATGTCGGAGGGGGCTTCCAGGCCGGAGGGCAGGGAAAGGTCGTCGGGGCGGATGATGCCGTTGACGGCCTCAAGCAGGGCGGTTTCCAGCACCGAGGCGAGTTCGCGGACGTTTCCCGGCCAATTGTGCTGCAGCAGGCGCGCCAGGGTTCCGGGGGCCATGAGGACGGGACGTTGCTGGTAGCGGGTGCAGATGCGGTCCAACAGGGTCTGGGCGAGCACGGGGATGTCTTCGCGGCGCAGGCGCAGGGGTGGAACGGCAAAGCGGACGGCGGTGAGACGGAAGGCCAGATCGGGAAGCAAGAGGCCCTGAGCGGCCATCTGGCGCAGGGAGGTCTGAGAGGATGCCAGCAGCACGGCTCGTCCCGGGGGACGGTCCTGGAGGGATTTGAGCACGCCCAACAGCAGGCCCTGACCTGGAGGGGCGAGCAGGTCCACACGATCCAGATAGGTGAATCCGGCCATGGTGGCGGGGTCGGCGTCTGCAGCCAGCCATTCCCGGGCATCGCGCCGCTGAAATGCGCCGTGGGCCAGGGGTGAGCGGCTGAAGAGATAGCGCGCCAGCGTGTACTTGCCAACGCCGTGTTCTCCCTCGATGGCGGCTAATTGGACATAGGGGGCGGCCATGTCGGCCTGCATGAGCAGCTTGCGCCATGCGGCGCTGACGCCCACAGGCTGGATTTCAGGAGGCGTTTCGACCTCCACCAGGGTGAGGCGGGAGACGGAAGGCTGGTACTGAGCGGCGCTCTGCATAGCTCTCAATGTGCCTCGCTTCCATGGCCCCCAAAAACGGTTTCCAGGCCTACAAAAGTTTCATCGGCATGAGAGGGAAAAACATGAACCGGAAAGAGAGGTCTACTTTCCGATTCGGGAGGGGGCGGGATTTGGGAAGGGGTGGACTGGTTTGGCGACCTTAGCGAAAGCGTTTGGAGGGCTTGTCGGAGTCAATCTGGCCGTCGAGAATATGCACCACGCGATGCGCATATTCGGCGATATCGGGCTCGTGGGTGACCAGCACAATGGTGTTGCCATTGGCGTGCAGGGTATCGAGCAGGGCCATGATCTCGAGGCCGGTCTTGGAGTCGAGGTTGCCGGTAGGTTCGTCGGCCAGGATGATGGAGGGCTTATTGACCAGGGCACGGGCAATGGCCACGCGCTGGCGCTGGCCGCCGGAGAGTTCGTTGGGCTTGTGGTACATGCGCGACTCGAGGCCGACGTCGGTCAGCGATTCCTTGGCCCGCTCGATGCGCGCCGCGGCCGGGGTGCCGTTATAGATGAGCGGCAGTTCCACATTGTGCAGGGAAGTAGCGCGGGCCAGCAGGTTGAAGGTCTGGAAGACGAAGCCTATTTCCTTATTGCGGATGCGGGCCAACTGGTCGTCGTCCAGCTCGCTGACCAACTGGCCGTTGAGCCAGTAACGGCCTTTGGAGGGGGTGTCCAGGCAGCCAATCAAGTTCATCAGCGTGGACTTGCCGGAGCCTGAGGGACCCATGATGGCGACATATTCGTTTTGCTTGATGCGCAGGGAGACGCCCCGGAGCGCATGCACCTGCTGCTCTGAGCCCATGTCGTAAGTGCGCCACAGATCCTCGACGATGATCAGGTCGTCGCTGGGCGGAGCCACGTGTTGGGCAAGGTCTTCAGTAGTGGTTTCGGTGTTGGTGTCGAGTCGAGCCATCCGTATCTCTTCCTTTGCCTATTGCTGATTGCTTCCCACCCTTCGCAAAAAGCGCGAAGGATGGGGCACCCAAATTTCAGTAACAGTGAAAATTCCCTAAGAATTTCCGCTGGTAGACGGGGTAACCGGTTTGGCTTTATCCCGCTTGACCAGCGCGTTGTTTTTGAGGGTGCGGAGCGTTTTGTAGGGGCCAATGGCAATTTCCTGGCCCTCGGTCAAGCCGCTGAGCACTTCGATGTCGGTGGCCCCGGTGATGCCGGTGGTGACCGGCACGAACCTGGCCCGCAGCTTGCCACTCTTGTTTTCGATTACATAGACGCCTTGCTGCGGCTCTTTTTTGGAGGTGGAGGAGCTGGATGAGGAGGAAGCCGCCTGCACGCCGTTCTTGGCGGCATCGACTTCGGGTGTATACATGGTCAGCGCCTGGATAGGCAGCGCGAGGACGTTCTGCTTGTGCGCCGTGGTGATCTTGGCGGTGGTCGAGAGTCCGGGGCGCAGCTCGCTGGTGGGCGCGTCCAGGGTGACAATCACCTTGAAGTCCTTGGCCTCCTCGGTGCCGGTGGTGGACTGCAAGGTGGCCACGCCGGTGGAGCGCAACAGGGCCTGATCGCCGGCCAGGGTTACATGTCCCTTGAAGACTTTGTTGGGCAGGGCGTCCACGGTGACGTCGACGGGCTGGCCGATGCGGACGTTGACGATGTCTGTCTCGTCCACTTTGACCTCGGCGGTGACCACGCTCATGTCGGCGAGGGTCATCAATGTTGAGCCTACTGTGTTCTGAATGCCTGGGACCACCGACTCACCCTCGCGGACGGGCTCGTTGGTGACGATGGCGTCGAAGGGCGCCACCAGGATGGTCTGTTCGAGCAGGTCCTGGTTGGAGCGCAGTGTGGCTACCTGGATTTGCAGATGTCCGCGGAAGGAATCGGTTTGCGCGCGAGCCTGATTCAGCGCGGCGACACATTGATTCAACGTGGCCACGTCGGTGTCATAGGCCGCTTTCTTGACGTCGAAATCCGCTTTGGCCACGATTCCGGCCTGGTAAAGGGGCTGTTCGCGCTCCCAATCCAGCCGCTTCTGCTCCAGATCGGCCTTGGCCTTCTCGACGTTGGCTTCGGCGGTCTTTTCGTTGGCAACGGCGGCGGCAATATCGGTCTTGGCGGCGGAGATGGCAGCTTGCTGGCCATTCACACCGGCCTCCTGCTGCACGTTTTGGATGGTGGCCACGATCTGGCCTTTTTTCACCAGGTCGCCCTCTTTCACGTAGATGTGGGTGACACGGCCCATGGCGTTGGCGCCCAGGTTTGCATAGGTTGTGGGTTTGATCTGGCCGGTACCGCTGACGACCGTGGCCAGCTCCTGGCGCGCGACCTTGGCGGTAAGAACCTTGGTGTAGCCGGCCTGCTGCCTGTAAATGAAGAAGGCTACAAGTCCAGCGACGGCTACGACGGCGAGGATAATCAAAAGTATCTTTTTCATGCGGGTACGTGCTCCAAGAATGCCCAATTTCAGTGTACGCAAACGGCGCCGGTTCAGTTCCCGGCGGCAGCCAACCGGCCCGCCGGAACCGGATCAATGAACACCCCGAAGACGCGTCCTGCGCGAAGGAGGTGTTTGCGTTGCAAGTGCTTCAAAATAAAATGGCAGAGACCTAGCGCCAGTTTTCTGGCCAGGGGCGCGGCCCAACGGGTCTCAACACCCATCCTGCAAACAGTTTAGCAGTTTCATGGGGGCTTTTCCCTGCTTACCCTGGCAGCGATTCCGCGTCCAACGGGGAGCCGGCTCCATAAGGAATCTTGCTCAGCCCTTTCCGGACCCGTAGAATAGGGAATCGCAGGAGTTTTCAAGGCACATGATGCTCAACCGTTCTCATCTTCTCTTTGTCGCACTGAGTTGCGGCCTGTTTACTATCCCCGTCGCCAAAGTTGTTGCCCAGCAGCCGGGCAATCCGCCGGCACAGGCGCAACCATCCAACGGTCAGGCTCAGGAAGTAGACCCTCTCAAGCGCCAGCGCTCCGACAAGGAGAAGTTTGCCGCCCAGAAGGCGGTTCGCCAGGAGCTGAAGGGGGCCTACAAGTCCTGGCTTGAACAGGACGTGTCTTACATCATCTCCGATGAGGAGCGCAAGGCCTTCAGAACGCTCAGTAACGACGAGGAGCGCGACGCCTTCATCGAGAACTTCTGGCTGCGGCGCAACCCCAATCCGGATTCACCGGAGAACGAGTTCCGCGAAGAGCACTACCGCCGCATCGCTTACGCCAATGAGCACTTTGCGGCCGGCAAGCCCGGCTGGAAGACTGACCGGGGGCGCATCTACATTTCCTGGGGCAAGCCGGACGACATTGAGACGCATCCCTCCGGGGGACAGTACCAGCGGCCCATGGAGGAAGGCGGCGGCTCAACCTCCACCTTCCCCTTCGAGAAATGGCACTACCGGTATCTTGAGACCATCGGGGAGAACGTTGACCTGGAGTTTGTGGATACCTGCATGTGCGGCGACTACCACTTCACCATCGACCGCAGCGAGAAGGATGCGCTGTTGCATGTTCCCGGCGCCGGCGGGACCATGTATGAGGATATGGGCAAGGGCACAAAGGCCGACCGCTTCAAGAACGGCATTGAAAGCCTGGGTACGGGCCCGGGGGGGCAAGGACAGCAGTCCAAGCAGTTTGACCGCATCGAACTGATGGCCAAGATATTCGCTCCGCCTCCGGTCCAGTTCAAGGATCTGGAAGCCTTCATGTCCGAGCACAAGCTGTTCTCCGGCCCGATCTTCCCCTTTGACGTCCGCACCGACTACGTCAAGGTGACGGAAAGCACAGATCTGGTCCCGGTCACCATACAAATGAAGAACCGCGACATCACCTTCGTGACCAAGGACGGAGTCGCCAAGGGCGTGGTGAACATCCTGGGCAAGGTCACCACCCTCACCAACAAGACAGTGCAGACCTTTGAGGACACGGTCGAGATTACGCAGCCGGCCGAGTTGCTTGAAAAAAGCCTTGACCGCCAGTCGGTTTACTGGAAGGCGCTGCCCCTTCTGCCCGGGCTCTACCGCCTGGATATCGCCATCAAGGACGTGAACAATCCCGACCACATGGGTTACTACGCGCGCAGTCTCGAAGTTCCGACCTATCGCGACGAAAAGCTGGGCACCTCTTCACTCATTCTGGCCGACCAGATGAACACGGTCGATTCCCACTCGATTGGCAGCGGCAACTTTGTCATCGGCAACACCTATATCCGGCCTCGCGTGGCTACCTCCACCCCGGCCAACCCGAATCCCCCGGCCAGATTCCACCGCAACCAGCAGCTCAATTTCTGGATGCAGGTCTACAATTTGCAAATCGACGAGGCAACCAAGAGCAACCAGGCCACGGTAACCTACCAGATCGTCAAGACCGGCGCCGCCACGGCCACCACCCCGGCCACGGACACGGTGATTTTTGAAAAACAAATGGACTCAAAGGATTTAGGCACGCATAGCGACCAGATGACGGTGGAGAAGACCTTGCCCATGGCGGGTCTGGAACCAGGGAAGTACAAGGTGACGATCAAAATCAATGACGGAATCTCAAAACAAGAGGTTGCGCAATCGGCGCCTTTTGTCGTGGAATAATAGTATGTATCCCGTACCACAGGGCTAGCGGACGCAAGATCCGGAAGCTCGCGCGGTTTGATTGCAGTCAAATTGCCAGGGACGCCGCCAGGTCACCAAAGAATTGATGACGCGCAGGGTCCATCTCGTTGTTTTCGCGGTGCTGCTTGCCCTATGCATTGGGCCGGTTAGCGGAGCTTCCGCTGGAGTAGCATCGGGGTCGGTTTCCGGCCAGGTGAGTGATTCTGCAGGCGTGCCGCAAATAGGCGCGCAGGTGCAATTGTTGCGCCCTGACCTGAGCGTCATCTTCAGCGTCTATACCGACTCGCACGGCCGCTATGCCATTTCCACGATTCTGCCGGGCCGCTATGCGGTCAAGGCCATGGGCGCCTGGTTTCTTCCATCTCTGCGCGAAAACGTTCGCGTGCACGCCAATACGGTGGTCAATCTCACGTTGAATAGCCTTTACGAGGCAATGCAGTGGCTTCCGGCAGAGCCGCGCAAAGGCAACTCCCAGCAGGACGACTGGGCCTGGACGCTGCGCACGGCCGCCAACCGTCCCCTGCTGCGCTGGCTCGAGGACGGACCGTTGGTGGTAGTGGCCGATGGCTCCGGCTCGCATCCGCGCCTGAAGGCTCGTCTGGTGGCCACTGGGCAGGAAGGCGCCTTCAGCGAAAGCGGAGAGCGCATTTCCGCGGCGGTTGAAGAGACGCCGTCCGATAGCCGCGAGCTGCTGGCCCGCGTTGATTTTGCTCCCGGCACCGATGCCGGCATGGAGTCCATGCTGGGTTTCCGTCAGGATCTGGGCTTTGCCGGTTCCGTGCAGTCGGTGGCGGCCGTAGCGATGCATCCGGAGGTGGCCGCTGGAGGCTCTGAGGGGCTGGGTGAGGCAGCCGTCCGCAGTTGGGAGACGATCCACCTGGGCGACGAGTTTGAGGGCGAAGCGGGTTCCAGCCAGGTGTTGGCCCGGTTCTCCTCAACGGCTCCGCAAACCGTGGCCGCAGTGCTGCCTTTCGCTTCCATAGGCTGGCGGGGCGGCAACTCCGCCGTTCGCTATCGCATGACGACATTATTGCCCGGAGCGCCGGATGCGGAAGATACGGAAGCGCGCACATGGTTGCCCGCTCTCTCTGCCCGCGACGGCAGCCTGGCCATCGAGCACGGGTTGCACCAGGAACTCGGATGGGAGCGGCAAACCAATCTTTCCGGCGTCGCCGTTCTGGTTTTTGCCGACCGCATCGACAACCCGGTTATAGAGGCCATGAGCCACTTTTCAGGCGGTAGTTCCAGTTCCGCCGCAGTGCTTATGGATCCTGTCAGTGGCCTGCTCCACGCCGCAGGCCCCCAGTTTTCCACCGCCGGAGTGGAGACATCCTTTGAACACCGCCTTCCGGGCGGCAATCATCTCCGCCTGAGCTACGCCAACGGAAACGCCCTGGTAATGGGTGGCGCGACTGAGTTGCCGCAATCAGCATCCCTGGCCCAGGTGCTGGCCAGCGCCCATCCACGCCGCGCACAGACGTATGCGTTATCGCTCTCCGGCACGCTGGACGGCACCAAAACGCGCTGGCGGGCCAGCTACCGCTGGCAGCCGGAAGATACCATCACCCAGGTTGCTCCCTTTGCCGTGGACGCCGACGCGCCCTGGCTCAACCTGCGTCTTCGCCAACCCATCCATCTTTGCCGTAACGGCTGCCGCGACTTCAATGCGCTGTTCGACGTGGGCAACTTGATGGCGCAGGGTTACCGCCCGTATCTGTTGAGTGATGGCTCCCTGCTGATCTTCGCCCAGGAGCAGCGCAGCATCCGCGCCGGTCTTGCCTTCAATTTCTAGTCCGTCCCGTATACCATCCGCGTTTTGAACAAGCCCCGCAACTGTGCTATATTTTTCAAGTGGCAGAAAAAAATTTGCCTGTACAAGCCGTGTGTAAGCCTATTCGCCGCACGGTTTTTCTGGTGGTGTGGACGCGTAGCTCAACTGGCAGAGCATTCGGCTCTTAACCGACAGGTTGTAGGTTCGATTCCTACCGCGTCCACCAAAAAATCAAAGACTTAGAGACCCCCTAAACTGAACTTCACCGCATTTCACCAGTGGGCGCGGAACCGATACCCTACTACTTCACCTGAAGATCGTCGCGATAGGGCTGCCTGGATTGATACAATTCGATTCGCTCATTGAGCGCATCCGCCTCGGAAGGCTGGTTTTGCTCTCTCGCCAGTTGCAGCGCGCGCCGCGCGGTTTCCACTGCATCGGTAAATCTTCCGCTTTCGGCGTATGCCATGGCAAGGGTATCGAGAAACACGGGCTCATCGCCCTTTGATAACTCGACGGCCCGTGTGGCGAGCTTGATGGCCTCGGCACCGTTGCGATCGGAAGCCTCGGGACTGGCGGCCAGGGCGTGCGCCATCTGGCTGATAGCGAGCGCGAAATCCGGGTCCAATTGGAGCGCCTTGCGCCACTCGGCAAGCGCATCCCGCACCTTGCCCAGGCCGAAATAGAGCGTTGTTCCGAGATAGGTATGCGCCACGGCCGAGCGCGGATCGCTCTCGACGGCGCGGCTGAACTCTCGAGCCGCCTCATTCTGCCGGCCGTCGGATAACATGGCAAAACCCAGATTGAGATGGGCCTCGGCGTATTCAGGATTGATGGCGACGGCGCGTTCAAAGTGCGCGGTCGCCTCATCGAGTTGGCCGTTCCGCGCCAGCGCGCTGCCAAGATTGTTGTGCAGCTCGGAGGAGTCGGGGTAAATCTCAAGCCCTTTCTCGTATTCGCGGATCGCTTCGTCCACTCGCCCCGAGGCGAACAGCGCCTTGCCGAGGTTATTATGGATGGCGTGATATTGCGGATTGAGCGCAAGCCCTTTCTGGTAGTGGGGAATCGCTTCTTTGAAGCGTCCGGCCCTGGCCAGCGCGGCGCCCACATTGTTCTGAATGCGCGCATCGTTGGGGTCTTCCCTGACCAGCGCCTGCCATTCGGCTATGGCTAAGGCGTTATTTCCGGCCTCGCCATCCCGCGCCGCTTGATCGAATCTGCGATACATCTCCACGGCGGGCGTGCTGATCTTGAGCAATCCGTTGGGAGGAATATTGACGAACTCGGGAAGATTCACCGCGCGGTTAGCGGCCGTCGAGTTATCGATCAGGATTGCCGGGCTGTCGTTGCCCGCTTCATCGATGTGGGTCAAGTACATCTGCGTGTAGACCGAGCGCGCCTTGGAAGAGAAGACCAGCCAGCGCCCGTTGGGCGAAAAGCTGTGCCAGGAGTTCATCCGCGAGGTGTTCGCCCGCAAGCGGCGCGCGACGCCGCCCACGGCGGGCACGATGTACAGTTCGCTGTCGGGGCGCATCAGCTGGCCGTTGCGGTTTTTTACGAAGACGATCCAGCGGCCATCGGGCGAGACTTTAGGAAAGTTGTTGCTCATGCCGTTGTTGGAAGCGCCCA
>CABDYB010000007.1_pt1 | contig 11990 bp, 8 predicted proteins | sample 3131861 | NCBI WGS metagenome assembly CABDYB01 (sample SAMEA5534336, study PRJEB31848) | metagenome | biome: tundra; feature: field; material: soil | place: USA | collected 2013-05 | depth 0.15 m | reverse complement strand
TGGTAGGCGGGATTGCCGCTGTCGTATAGATTGAAGCCGAAGAAGTCGTTCCAGGCCTGTTCGGGGATGGTCTGCTTGAGAGAGACGGCGGGCGTGGCGGTGGAAGTGGTGGACCAGTAGGTGCTCAACTGCGTGCTGATGGCCGAGGGCGTACCGGCATACTGGCTGTAATAAAAATCGGTGCCGCCGACAGCGACGTTATATGGCGTGGAGGCCAGGCCATTGACCTGGAGTCCACCGAAGGCGGCCTGCTGCGCGTCGAAGTTGTCGCAGCCGGCCGAGCCGCCGTCGCCGGAGGAGACGAAAACGGACTGGCCCTGTGCGGCGGCCTGCTGCCAGAGGGCGCTCCAGAAGGCGTTGCCGCTCTGGCCCAACTCCAGTTCGCACTCGCCGTAACTGACGCTGATGATCCCGGCCTGATCGTCTTCCACGGCGCGCATCGCGGCCAGGGCGAGGCCGTCGGTGAGAGCCGTGCCGCCAGAGGTATACAACAGGATCGTGGCGCCGGGAGCAACCGAGCCGGCAAGCTCAATGTCCAGATAGGCCTCGATGGCCGCGCTGTTCTGGCCGGGGTCCACGCCGTCGACGACCACCGTGGGCAGGTTGGCGGTCAGACTGAAGAGGCTTTGGTAGGCCTGAACCAGGCTCAGGTCCACGTTGGATGCGCTGATGATGGCGATGAACTGCCCGGTTCCAGTGATGCCGGCAGTGTAGGCCGGAGTGATGTCATACTGCTTGGCAAAATCGCCCGGCGCCACGACGAAAACCACACCGCCGCCCTGCGGATACGTCCAAAGCGGAGTGGTTTGGTGGGTTCTGGGGTTGAACTGGGCTTGTCCCAGCACCTGCAAGCGGGGCTGGGGATGGAAGTCGTTCAGTTGCGCCAGGCCGGCGATGACCGGGGAGAGCGCGGCGGGAACCGAGGGATCGGTGGCGTTGGCAAGGTGCATCTCGCCGTTCACTTGATAGCGGCGAATCTGCGTCTGAAAGGCATCGCCGACCTGGCCCGCGGTGCCTGAGAATTCGATGGCCAGCCGCCCGGCGTGGACCTGGTTGACGGTGAGGCCGTGCGACTCCAGCCAGGCGGTGACGACGGCCACATCGGAATCAGCCGGTCCGTAAAGGCGGCCAAACTCTGCCGGCTTGATCCATTGGTGAAACGCAGGGCTGCCCGGAGTGTGCGCTGCCTGAATGAAGTCGGCGAGCGCTGCCTCCTGTTCCGGGGAGCGTTTGAGTAGGAGGAGCATCCGTCCGGCGGGCAGGGAATCTTCGACCGCGCCCAAATCAGTTCCGGATTGTCTCAGTCTGGACGGGGCCGTCATGACCTGGATCAGCGGGTGCGTGTTGCCGAGGAGAACCACGCGCGCGGCGTTCTCCACTGTGCTTTGAACGCGCGGCGCGGCCACGGAGGCAGTGGCCGGAGAGGCTGAATTGCGCGGCGCGGCAAACGCAGCTGCAACGGCTAGGCCTAATACAGCCGACAACATGACCCGGATGAAGGAACGCAGCAGTTTCATGCTTAGATCATCGGCAGTTTGGGTGATGGGCTATAGCAGGAAGACAAGGGCAAACCGGAAGGCTGCCGGTCAGTGCGTTCAGGATCAAAAACGTGTCTCAAAGCGGGAAATGCGGGTTGATTTTGTGACGGGTGAAGCCCGAAGCAGCACTCAAAACCGAGTTATTAGAGAGATTTAATATTCATCAGTTCCAGCGCGACTGCGGCAACGCGGTCGATGGCGCCAGCAGCTTCGCCTGAGTTGCCCGCTGGATGGGAGATCAGCAAGCCGCGAATCTGGGCCAAATCTTCCATCATGGACTGGCGCGGAGTGCCGTCGGGGAGCAGAGGTTCGATCTCGCGGAGGATGTGCTCCGCCGTGAAATCGCTCTGAATCAGCTCCGGCACGACGCGCTTGCCGGCAATGAGGTTGGCCATAGCCACGTGGGACACTTTGACTACACGTTTTGCGATGGCGTAGGTGAGCGCCGAGACCCGGTAGACGACGACGAAGGGATTTCCGGCCAGCGCCGCCTCCACGGTGGCCGTGCCGCTGGCGACGATGGAGGCGCGGGCGTAATGGAGCGTGGCGCGTGCGTCGTGGACCAGATGGACAGAGAGGCCGGAGCCGTGCGATTCGACCAGCCGGCGCACATCGTCGCGCTGCTTGGCGCTCAGGGTCGGCGCGAGGGGAATGACGAATTGCGGAAATGTATTTTCTGCAAGTTTCATTCCCTCGGCGGCTAAAGCTGCGTCCGTGTTTGGCCCGCTTATGGCACGGCTAAAGCCGTGCCCTTTCAAATCATGGATTCTCCTCGCCGCTTGCAGCATCGTAGGCAGATGGTCGCGAATCTCGCGGGGACGGCTGCCGGGGAGCAAGGCAATCCAGGTCTTCGCGGGATCGAGGCCGTTTTCGGCGGCGAATTGCGCGCGGGTGACGGCGGGCAGCGGCAACTCCGCCAGCGGATGGCCGACGAACTCGGCCTGCACGCCCTGATTGCGGTAGAAGGGCTCCTCGAAGGGGAAGATCACCAGCATGCGGTCGATGTACTTGCGGACCAGCTTGATGCGGTGCTTCTTCCAGGCCCACAACTGCGGGCTGACGAAGTAGAGGACCGGAACGCCGAGCCGGTGCAGCTCTTTGGCCAGGCGGAAGTGGATTTCGGGAAAGTCGATGAGGATGGCGACGCTGGGACGGCGCGCTCGGATGGACTGCTTCAGGCGGCGGAACTCGCGCCAGATACGCGGCAGGTGGCGGACGACCTCAGTCAGCCCCATGACGGCCATGTCCTCGGAGCGGACGATGCAATCGAGGCCCGCTGCGGCCATGCGCTCGCCGCCCATTCCGAAGAAGTCAGCCGATTGGTCGGAGGCGGCAAGCTGCTTTTTGAGCGCGGCGATTACGAGGGCTCCGTAGTGCTCGCCGCTGGCCTCGCCTGCCGAGATGAAGATGGTTGGGGGCATTTTCAGGTTGCGCCGCGACTCCTATGCTGCTGACCATCATAGCGGTTTGGTCTGCGTGACCGGAATTTCACACAATTAGTAATTATCTGCAAGGCGTTTTCAACAGCAAAATCACAAATCTCACATTCTGATACGCGGAAAAGATGGAAGGCGAGTTCTGCCTGCGGATCGAAATCTCTTTATCTTATTGAGGAGAAATCTACTTTTCCGTATTATCCGGGCATAGAACGGAAGCGATGATGCATAGATTGCTGAATTAATCTGCAAAGAAACAGGGCCAAAATAAATATCGTAGGGGGGGAGGGGGGTACCCCTTTTCTGGATAGACCGGGCACATCCCTGACAGATCGAAGATGGGTTTAGGCCACTTTTGTTCATACTGCAAGTGTGCGCCAAGGGAGGGTAATTATCTGCAAACACCTGCAGTATGGGGACTGGCCGTCCAGGCGGGCGGCGCCTGCGCGCTATGGGATTCGTGAATACCCACCCTTGCCGCAAAAACAAAGACGCGGCGAGGGTGGGGACCCGGCATTGTCGTGGAATTATGCAAACCCAGGTCCCCAAATGCGAGGGACCCGGGGTACCCAGATTGTAGGGATTGGAACTAAGCACTGCGCCTTGCGCGGACGGCGGCGGCTAGTTCGGCTAGCAGCGTGTGAGTTTCTTTCCAGTCGATGCAGGCGTCGGTGATGCTTTGGCCGTAGACGAGGGGCTGGCCGGGGATGAGCTGCTGCGCGCCGGCGACTAGGTTGCTCTCGATCATGACGCCCATGATGCGCGTGTCGCCGCGAGTGTTGCCGCGTTTGTTGCCTTGAGCGCCGGTGCCGGCGATTTGGCTTGCGACATCGTGGCAAACGAGGGATTGGCGGCGATAGTCCTTGCCGCAGTTAGCGTGGGAGAAGTCGATCATGATGCGCGGTTCGATGCCGGCCTTCTCCATCTGCTGGGCGGTCTCGGCGACGCTCTCGGCGGTGTAGTTGACCGTGCCGCGTCCGCCGCGCAGGATGATGTGGCAGTCGGGATTTCCCTTGGTGATGAGGATGGCCGATTGGCCTGTTTTGGTGAGGCCGAGGAAGGCGTGGGAGTGGGCGGCGGAGAGGATGGCGTCGATGGCGATCTGCACGTTGCCGGAGGTGCCGTTCTTGAATCCCACGGGGCAGGAGACGCCGCTGACCAGTTGGCGATGAACCTGGCTTTCGGTGGTGCGCGCGCCGATGGCTCCCCAACTGACGAGGCCGGCGATGTACTGGGGCGAAATCACGTCGAGGAATTCGGTTCCGGTGGGAACGCCCATCTCGGCGAGGTCGAGGAGCAGATGGCGGGCCAGGCGCAGGCCGTCGTTGATCTTGAAGGATTGATCGAGGTGGGGGTCGTTGATGAGGCCCTTCCATCCGATGGTGGTGCGGGGCTTTTCGAAATAGACGCGCATGACGATGCGCAGGTCGGCGGAAAACTCCTGGATGGCGGCTTTGAGTAGGGTGGCGTATTCGCGGGCGGCCTTGGGGTCGTGAATGGAGCAGGGACCGACGAGGGCGAGAAGGCGCGGGTCGCGGCCGTTGAGGAGGCAGGAGATTTCGTTGCGGGCGTTGAAGATGGTGGCTGAGGCAGCTTCGCTGACCGGGCGCTCTTCCTCAAGGAATACCGGGGGGAGGACCACTTTGGTCCATTGGATGCGGAGATCTTCAGTGGTGTGGAACATGGGGGCGTCCTTGTTATGAATCTAACAGCAGAGGGAGGGGAGAGCTGTTTGATAGCCCACCCTTAGATCACCCCAACGACGAAGACCTGTCGTTGGGGGCCCCGAAGCCGCAACAACAAGAGCGCGGCGAGGGTGGAGCACCCATGACGAGTTGATGGGGTGGGTGAAGACCGCGGCAAGCGAAGTTTCGCTGATTCGCGTCTACCATAATGATGGGGCGCGCGTGCGCCCGGCGGGCGCAAGACAGGAGGCGCACGCAGGCGATACCCTGAGAGTGGGTTACGGAGACGGCACGGCCTGAAGACGGCGCAAAAAAGGAGTGGGAATGAAGATAGGGAAGTGGGCACGGTTGTTGCTGGCGGCGGCGCCGTTATTGGCAGGCTGCGGAGATTTCTGGCAGGCGCCGGGCGGTAGCAGCAGTTTCACCCTTAGCAACAGCGGCAACATCACCGTGGCCCAGGGAGCGACCGGCACCGCGACCATTACCGTGACGCCGGGGAGTTCGTTTACCGGGACGGTTTCACTGAGTTGCGCGGTGACCGCTCCTACGGGCGCTTCCAACGCGGCCACGTGCAGCCTCTCTTCGACTTCGCTTGCCTTCAGCAGCACGTCGGCGCAAAGCTCTACGCTGACCGCGACCACTTCGTCCTCGACGACCACCGGAGCGTATCAGTTTTTGGTAACCGGCTCTTCATCGGGCTATACTTCGGAGTCCACCACGGTTTGCGTTGAGGTGGGCACTGGCACTTGCAGCAGCACGTCGAGCAGCAGCGGAAACTTTTATATTCTGAACAGCAATTCAATTGCCGGCTATTCCATGAACGCCAATAGCCTGACCTCCATCTCCGGCAGCTCATTCACGGTGACCGGCGCATCCTCCGTCGCCATGGCCCCCAGCGGCGGCTTCCTCTATGTGGCATCAATAGGCAGCGGCATCACCCTTTACACCATCACCAGCACCGGCGCACTGACGCCTGGCGCGGTGATCGATTACGACACGGTGGCGCAGGCCATCCAAGTTGACCCCAGCGGCAAATGGCTGCTGGATGCATCGTCTACGGGGGAACTCAGAGCGATCCCGATTACCTCCTCGGGCACACTGGACTCAAGCCGCTCGATAGAGGCGCAAGCGATGGCCGGCACGGCGGTTCAGCAGATGGCCATCACTCCCAACGGCGCGCTTGTCGCGGTTGCGCTTGGCTCGACGGGCACACAATTGTTCGGCTTCACCTCTGGCAACGCCTCGCCGCTTGGAGCCGGCTCCACGGCGATCAGGACGTGGAACACATCAGCCGGCTCCGCTATATCCGTGGCCATGGACCCTCAAAACCGGCTTCTGTATATTGGCGAGATTGCGGCATTCCCCAGTTCCTCCACAAATTCCGGAGCATTGCGCGTCTTTACCATCAGCGGCAACTCTGTGACAGAGTTCACCTATACGACGCCTTATGCGAGCGGCGGATTAGCGCCTCATGTCATCCTGCCCAATGCCTCCGGCACTTATGTCTACGCGGCCAACGGGACCGGGCCAACATCGGCAGGCAATATCACGGGGTTTGCGGTGACAACGACCGCGTTGACGACGGGCAGCACCGTTGCGGCAGGCGCTCAACCGGCTGGCCTGGCCGAAGATTCAACCCACTCCTGGGTCTTCGAGGTGGGTTCATCCGGCAGCCCCTACTTCGACGCCTATACCTTTGACGCCAGCACAACCGGCCAGTTGGATTCGCAGTTCACATCCACCTCCGCGGCTACTTCCATGGCCATTGTCGCGGCGCCATAGCCGGGAGCGCGCGGGAGCGGCGGATCGCGGACAGGGAATCGGAAGTGGTATTCGGTAAAAGATCGCTTCATTTGATCGGAGGGCGCCGCACATATGCTGTTGCAGGAGTTGCGTGAAGAAGTGCTGGAGGCGAACCTGGAGCTGGTTCGCCGGGGGCTGGTGCTCTACACCTTTGGCAATGTGAGCGGGATCGACCGCGGGCGGGGGCTGGTGGCCATCAAGCCCAGCGGCGTTGCCTATGACGAGCTGACGGCGGAAAAGATGGTGGTCACCGATCTGGAGGGCAAGATCGTGGACGGTGTGCTTCGCCCATCTTCGGATCTGGATACGCATCTTGAGTTGTACAAGCACTTCGCGACCATTGGCGGGGTGGCGCATACGCACTCGGAGTACGCCACCGCGTGGGCGCAGGCGGAGAGGGAGATCCCCTGCCTGGGGACCACACATGCGGATTATTTCCATGGGCCGGTGCCGGTTACCAGGCGGTTGAGCGAGACGGCGATTGCCGGCGATTACGAGCGGGAAACCGGGGCGGCGATCTGGCAGCGGTTTGCCGAGCTTGATCCCGATTCGATTCCCGCTGTGCTGGTGGTTGGGCACGGTCCGTTCTGCTGGGGAGCGAGCGCGACCGAGGCGGCGCATAACGCGGCGATGCTGGAATACGTGGCGCGCATGGCTAGCCACACGCTGTCGGTGAATGGCGAAACCAGGCCGCTGCCACAGGTGTTGCACGACAGGCATTTTCAGCGCAAGCATGGCAGTCATGCAACTTATGGACAGTCGAGGACATCATAAATTCGAGCAAATGATTTTTGCGTGAAAGCTGACGGCCGGTGATGCGGCAGCGGAGACGGAAGAGCACGATGAGCATTGTCGCGGGGGTTGATTTCGGCACGTTGAATGTGCGCGTCTCGCTGGTCGACAGCGAGCGAGGATTGATTGCTTCCGCAACAGCCGAGTATCCCCTGCACCGCAAACGCGAAGATCCGGAGTATGCGACGCAATCGCACAGCGACCACATGCTGGCGCTGACCGCCGCTACGCGGCAGGCGGTGAAGGAAGCCGGGATCAGCGGCGAGCAGGTGGAGGCCATCGCGCTGGACACGACGGGATCAAGCGTGATTCCCGTGGCCGCCGACATGAGCCCGCTGGACGACTACTATTTGTGGTGCGATCACCGCGCAAAACAGGAGGCCGCCGAAATCACGGAGGCCGCACACCGCGAGAAACTGGAAGCGATTCAGTGGTGCGGGGGCGTCTACTCCTCCGAGTGGGGGTGGGCAAAGCTGCTCCATTGGTTGCGCCACAATCCGGAAAAGCGCAAGAATTTTGCCAGCGCCTTTGAGCATTGCGACATGGTTGCCGCCACACTGTGTGGAATTACGAACCCGGCGCAGGTGAAGCGCAGCGTTTGCGCGATGGGCCACAAGTGGATGTGGAACGCCGCCCTGGGCGGGTTGCCCCCGGAAAAATTTCTAATCAAAGTGGACTCGCTGCTGGCCGGCGTGCGCCAGAAGCTGGACGGAGAGTGCGCCACCTCGGACAAGATTGCCGGAAAGCTGGCTCCGCAGTGGGCGAAAAAACTTGGGCTGCGCGCGGGGATTCCCATTCCCGTGGGAGCCTTCGATGCGCACTGGGACGCCATCGGGGCGGGCGCGAGAGAAGGCGACGTGGTGAACGTGGTGGGCACCTCCACGTGCATCATCGCGTACGTGAAAACGGCGCGGTTGATTCCCGGCGTCTGCGGCGTGGTGCAGGGCAGCGTGCACCCGGAGTACACCGGGGTCGAGGCGGGACTCTCGGCCACGGGAGACATTTTCAGCGCCATCGCGAGCCGAGCCAATACCACCGTCGCCGAGTTGAGCAAGGGGCTGGAGGCTTACAGCGCCGGACAGACCGGTCTGCTGCGCATGACCTGGGACAACGGCGACCGCACCGTGCTGGTGAATCCGAACCTGGGCGGAATTACGCTGGGATGGAATCTGCAACACACCGCCCAGGACGAACTCTTCGCGGCCATCGAGGGAACCGCCTTTCATACTCGCGTGATTCTCGACCGGATGAGCGAGTACGGCGCGCCCACGCTGCGCGTTATTAACGGCGGCGGCATTCCGCAGAGCAATTCGGTGCTCAACCAGGTTTACGCGAATGTACTGGGAAGGCCGGTGCTGGTACCCGCGAGCAAGGTGACGGGAATCGGCTCGGCGGTCTTCGCATTTCTGGCCGCGGGCACATTCAAGACCATCGGCGAGGCGCAGGACAAAATCTGCCCACCGCACAAGGCTTACGAACCGGAGAAATCGGCGCAGAAAGTTTATGAGAGCTTGTATCCTTATTATCGCCAGCTCTATTTTGCCTTCGGCGAGCCGGGCAAAGGCGAATTTGGCGCGGTGCTGCCGGCTTTGATCAAGATAGCAAGGGAGAACCACAAATAATCGTGCACATACAACTTCCCACTTTTTTCGTTTCTTGTGCACGCCGCTTGCAGATTCCCGCGGCTATACTGCTCCTTGCGTGTTTTTTTGCGTGTGCTTCGGGGTGCAAGCATTTCCGTTATGAACGCCACGACACGGTCTATGTCTCCGCCCGGCAAATGTATCTGCGTGACCGGGTGGCCGCCGTCTTTAACCGCGTGGCCGAGGTGACGAACGGCCAGCGATTGGAAGTGCTCGACAAGAACCGCCGCTTTCTCAAGGTGAAGACGGAAAAGAACGAGATCGGCTGGATTGAAGAGCGAGCGGTGATCGACGCTAAAGCCTTCCAGGCCTTTGACCAACTAGGTGTTCAACACCGGGGGGACCCGGTGGTAGCCAGCGGCGTTGTGCGCGACGAGATTTACCTGCATCTGACGCCCGGCCGGGAGACGGAGCGTTTTTATCTGCTGGGGGCGAACGCGAAAGTTAAGCTTCTGGTGCGCGCCTCGGTCCCCAAGGTTGTGCCCGGCAATGGGCAGGCTCCCAGGCCGATGGCACAGAAGCCTGATCAGGGAGCAAAAACTCCCAACCCGCAGTTCGGGTCCAAATCGGCGGCAAAATCGGTTGTCCCTGGAGGCGCGGCGCAAATTGCCGGCCAGCCGGATGCCGGGCCGCTTTTAGAGGACTGGTGGCTGGTGCGCGACGATCAGGGCCGCTCCGGGTGGATGCTTTCCAGCCGCATGGATGTGGATGTTCCCGAAGAGATTGCCACCTATGGCGAGGGCCAGCGGTACGTGGGCGCGTATGTGCTCAGCAAGGTGGTGGACAACGAAGCCGCAACGCCGGACCACCAGGTTCTACAGTACGTGACCGTACTGTCGCCGAACAAGGCGGGGTTGCCCTTCGACTTTGACCAGGTGCGCGTCTTTACCTGGAGTACACGGCACCATCGCTACGAGACGGCCTTCCGTCTGCATCCCATTCAGGGCTATTTGCCGGTGCGGGTTACGCCTGCTGCGAACGGCAGCGCGCCCACCTTCAGTTTCCAGATAGCCAACGGACCCGGCATGAACACGGATCCGGCCACCGGCATTACCCGCCCGGTGTCGCCGCGGACGATTACGTATCAGATGAACGACACGCGCGTGGTGCGCATCGGCAACGATCTGGGGCCAATCCCCATCAGCCACCTGGCCGAATCCCAGCCCAAGTCCGCAAAGACCAAGACAGGGAAGAAGAAAGCCCGGTAACGCGGAACATGCCCATGCGGCGAATGGCCGGCAATTGATTACTGATAGCTGGTGCCACTGGTAACTGGCGCATCTCCACTGCCATGTGGCAGTATATCGCAGAGGTTAAAACATGAAAAAGTTGTTGCCCCTGATGACTCTCATCGTTTCTTTTGTAGCCTTGGGTGCGGCCCAATGCCCCAAAAATTGCCCCAAACCCGCACCCGTGTATCACCCACCGGCAGCACGTCCTGCGCCACGTCCAGCACCGGCGTATCATCCCCCGACAGCGCGTCCCGCGCCACGTCCGGCGCCCTCGCGTCCGGCGCCCTCGCGTCCGGCGCCGCGCCCGGCGACTCCGCGACAGAACACGCAGCACAACGATCGCAACACGCAGCACAACGACCGCAACGCCCAGCATAACGATCGCAACGCCCAGCACAACGATCGCAACGCCCAGCATAATCAGCGCGACGCTCAGCGGAATCAGCGCAATGCCGACCGTGACAAGCGCAACGCGGACAAGCGTACGGCGAAAACCCGCAGCGATGCCCACCGGAACGAGAACAAGGTTCGTCACACCCGCAACAACCAACGCCGCCACGATTACAAGTCTGCCCGCGGGGCTTACCGCAATGGCCGATTCAACGACAGATACTACGGAGAGCACTTCGGACGTTCTCATGCCGTCGCGTTTGGCGCACCCGGGGTCTGGTCCGGTACGCCCTACGCATCGCCCTTCTGGTCGGGCGGAATGCAATGGGGCTTTGGCCCAGGCGTACTCTGGCCCAGTGCCTGGGGCATGGGCGACGGAGTGTACATCGACTACGTCCCCGGAGTCGGTTTTGAATTGGAGAATCCGGCCTTCCCCGGCGCGGGACTGCTCCTTATGGCCGACGTCGATGCTCAACCCGTCGATGAACCTGACCAGCAGTAATACAACGTGGGGCGGGGAAACCCGCCCCATAACCTTACATAAGAGAAGAATTGTTCTCCCCGCTTCATCTTGCAGTGCAATTTATTGATCTTGAATCTGTTGCCTGGGGTAGGGCTGCGATTTGGGTCTCCCAAGTCTAGTTTTGGGATAGGGGAGACCAGGAATTCCTGCCTGCCCTCACCCGCGCCGGCGCAACTCCAGCTCCACAACCCGCATCATCTCTGCCTCAGGGGCGGGTTTGCCGGTCCAGATTTCGAATTGGCGGGCGCCTTGCTGGACGAACATTTCCATGCCGCTGATGACCGGGATGCCGCGCTCTTTGGCCAGCTTGAGCAGCGGCGTTTCGATGGGGGTGTAGACCATGTCGAAGACCAGGCTGGCGTTCAATTCCTTTTCCGAGATGGGCAGCGGCTGCCCCGAATTGCGAGAATTGCTGCCTTCCATGCCGCAGGGGGTGGCGTTGATGAGCACGTCGAAGCTGCTCTTGGCGAAGAGATCGTGTTTGAGCGGCTTGGCTTTGGCCTGGCGGGCAAGCTTGACGGCATTTTCGTGGGTGCGGTTAACGATGAAGACCTCGGCGCCCTGTTCGACGAGGCCGAAGACGGCGGCCCGGGCCGCGCCTCCCGCGCCGAGGACAACGATGCGCGCCCCTTGCAGCTTCAGGCGCCTCTCCAGCGGGCGAACCACGCCGGCCACGTCGGTGTTGAAGCCGTAGAGCTTGCCGTCTGCGCCGGTGCGCAGGGTGTTGCAGGCGCCGATGCGTGCGGTGAGCGGGTCGGAGTTAGCCAGATGTGGCAGGACATCCTGCTTGAGCGGCATGGTGACGGCCGAGCCAGCCAGGGGCAAGTCGCGCGCCAAAGTAATCAGGTCGGCGACCTTGTGCGTAAGGAGCGGGAGCAGAATCGCGTTCACGTTTTCGCGACGGAAGGCGGCGTTTTGCATCAGCGGCGAGAGGGAGTGGGCGATGGG
>CABDYB010000006.1_pt1 | contig 12007 bp, 10 predicted proteins | sample 3131861 | NCBI WGS metagenome assembly CABDYB01 (sample SAMEA5534336, study PRJEB31848) | metagenome | biome: tundra; feature: field; material: soil | place: USA | collected 2013-05 | depth 0.15 m | reverse complement strand
GGCGGGCGGCTGGGCCTGGATAGAGCTGGCCAGCGCGAAGGCCATGGTGCAGGCGAGCAGACGTATGGGACGAGAGAGAGTATGCATGGCTCCAGAATATGCCGTAGCGGCCCACCCTTGTCGAGGGCAAATGCGGCTTAGTAAGCGGGAATGCCGGTGAGGTGCTGGCCGATGATCAGGGTGTGGATGTCGTGGGTGCCCTCGTAGGTGATGACCGATTCCAGGTTCATCATGTGGCGCATGATGGGGTAGTCGTCGGTGATGCCGTTGGCGCCGAGGATGTCGCGCGAGATGCGGGCACATTCCAGGGCCATCCAGACGTTGTTACGCTTGGCCAGGGAGATGTGCTGGTGTTCTACCTTGCCGGCATCTTTGAGGCGGCCGACCTGGAGCGCGAGCAACTGCGCTTTGGAGATTTCATTGGCCATCCACACCAGCTTTTCCTGGACGATTTGATGGCTGGCAATGGGCTGGTTGCGGAACTGCTTGCGGAACTTGGCGTACTGCAGGGCAGTGTCGTAGCAGGACATGGCCGCGCCGATGGCTCCCCAACTGATGCCGTAGCGCGCCTGGTTGAGGCACATGAAGGCGCTCTTGATGCCGATTGCGCCGGGCATGATGGCCGTGAGAGGCACGCGCACGTCTTGCAGCGAGAGGCCGCTGGTGTGGGAGGCGCGCAGGCTCCACTTGCCGTGGACATCATAGGCGGTGAAGCCGGGGCGATTGGTTTCTATCAGGAAGCCGCGGACCTTGCCCCCTTCGTCCTCATTTTTGGCAAAGACAATGGCCACGTCGGAGATGGTTCCGGAGGTGATCCACAGTTTTTCGCCGTTGAGGATGTACTCGTCGCCCACTTTGCGGGCGGTGGTGGTCATGGCTCCGGGATTGGAGCCAGCGCCGGGCTCGGTGAGGCCAAAGCAGCCCAGCTTTTCGCCGCTGGCGAGCTGCGGGAGCCAGGTGTTCTTTTGCTCCTCGGAACCGAAGGCGTAGATGGGGTACATGACCAGGCCGGACTGCACGCTGACAAAGCTGCGGAAGCCGGAGTCGCCGCGCTCCAACTCCTGCATGACCAGGCCGTACTCGACGTTGGACATTCCGGCGCAGCCGTAGCCCTCGAGGTTGGCGCCGTAAAAGCCCAGCTCGCCCATGAGGGGGACCAGCTCGCGCGGAAAACGCTCGGTGCGGAAGCACTCCTCGATGATGGGAATGAGGTTGTCCTCGACAAAGTCGCGCGCGGTTTTGCGGACGAGCAGTTCGTCCTCGCTGAAGCTGGAGTCAAGGTTGAGAAGATCGAAGCCCTGGAATTTGAAGCCCATGATGAACCTGCCATTCTGTCGAAATCACTCAAAACAGATAATTTTAGCAGACGGGGGGAAGGGCAGGGAACAGGGGGATGATCGGCGATGAGAGTTAAATTCGCGACCTATTGTAGAATCTAGAGGCGAGAGGAAGGCAAGATGAAAACCCTGAATAGGACGACTGCACTTGATGCCCAGACAAGAAATATGAATATCCGAATGATTGGGATTTTGCTTATTGCCGGATTGATGCTGGCAGCCGGTCAATATACTGCATATTCTCAAGCACAGACTCAAACCGCTCCCGCGGCATCGAATAGCAAGGTTTCCCGAGCTCTTTCTTCTGACGAAAAGTCTGCCCTATTGATCCAGGTTGGAAATATTCAAGCGGCATTCAATCGGGGAGATGTTGAGGGAATCATGAATCTCACACACCCTGCCTTATTTCGCTTGTTTGGTGGCAGGGATGCGCTTGAAAAATTGACTAGAACGACCTTAGTTCAATTGCAACAATTAGGCGCCAAATTCCTGAGTGCCGAATTTGGAGAGCCATCCCCTGCATACTTGGCGGGTAATGAGATCGTGTGTTTTGTACCCAGCACGTCCTTAATTCAGGTTCAGGAGAAGAGAATTAAGGGTCAGGGTTATATGATTGCCGCTCGTCCTATTGATTCGACGGAATGGAAGTTTATCGACGGTGCGGGAATCGAAAGCAATCGGGAGTTGCTCTGGAAGATGTTTCCGGATTTACCTAGAGATGTTCAATTTCCAGTATGGAAACAGGAGCTTGTAAGTCAATGAATGAAGCAGAAAACTAGTGCTTAGACTGAATGATTCGGTAAATGCTCCCTGACAAGTGCGGGCATGGACGCCCGCACGACAGCCGGTCTGGAGACCGGCGCTACATACCGGTCATTACGAAATCATACGGTCATGGTACTAGCTGAGGAGCTATAAATAGAGGAAACTATCCCACTTTAACCGCAAAGGACGCGGCGAAAGTGTGGCACCCAACTTTTCCCTAATTCCTAATCCCTAACCCCTAACCCCTGATCCGCTGTTCCCTGTTCCCTGCCTTACTCCAGGAACTGACGGACGAAGGGGTTTTGGCTCCTGACCAGCTCGTGGAGGGAGCCGTCGAAGATGATGCGGCCTTCTTCGAGCATGAGGAAGGTGGTGGAGGAGTCGGTTACGCCTTGGGGGAAGGGAACCATGCGGCCCTGTTGGGGGTCGAAGCGGTTGTTGCAGAGGAGGAAGGCGTCCTGGATGCGGTGGGTGACCATGATCGAAGGAGTGTGGGAGACATCGCGCTCCTTGACGATCAGCTCGATGATGGTGGTGGAGGTAAGGGGGTCGAGGCCGCCCGTGGGTGAGTCGTAGAGCAGCAGTTCCGGCTGGCGGATGAAGGCACGGGCGATGGCCACGCGGCGGCGCATTCCGCCGGAGAGGCTGGCTGGAAAGAGGTTGAAGGTCTCCTCCAATTCGACAAAGCGCAGGGCATCGCGGACGCGGAGGTCGATTTCGTCGTCGGGAACCTGCTCCTGAATCAGCTGGTAGGCGACGTTGTCGCGGACGGAGAGGGAGTCGAAGAGGGCGCCCTCCTGGAAGACCATGCCGGTACGAGTACGCAGGGGGAAAAGCTGCTCCTCGGGCATATGGGAGATCTCTTCGCCGAAGAGCTGGATGCTGCCCTCGTCGGGACGCAAGAGGCCGTTGGCGAGCTTGAGCAGGACGCTCTTGCCTACTCCTGCCGGGCCGAGCAGGATGCGCGTCTCACCGGGGGCAACGGAGAAGCTGACGTTTTGCAGCACGGGAGGTCCGTCGAAGGCGATGGAGACGTTGCGAAAGACGACCACCGGGCCGGCATCCGTAGCCGTTTGCTGACCGTGTTGGCTGGAGAGGGGTTGGACGGAAGCGGGAGAGTCGGTCATAGGGGAGGCATGAGGGTGAGCAGCACCTGGGTGAGGAGGAAGTCGACGAAGATGATGAGCACGGAGGACCAGACGACGGCCTGAATGGTGGAGCGGCCCACGCCCTGGGTTCCACCGGAGGTTCTGAGGCCGTAAAAGCAGCCGATGGAGCTGAGGATGTAGCCGAAGAAAAGTGGTTTGACCAGTCCCTGAATGATGTCGGGATAGCGGAGGTGATTCCAGGCCATGTCCAGGTACTGCGTGCCGTTCTGGTGGTTCATGAGAACGGTGACCAGGCCGCCGCCGGCGATGCCGCAGGCGTCGGAAACGATGGTAAGAAAGAAGAGCATACAGATGGTGGCAGCGATGCGGGGAGTGACCAGCTTGCGGATGGGATCGACGCCCAGTGCGCGCATGGCGTCGATCTGCTCGGTCACCACCATGGAGCCGAGTTCGCTGGCCATGGAGCTGGCGTTGCGGCCGCTGACCATGACGCCGGTGAGTATCGGGCCCAGCTCGCGGATCATGGTCATGCTGACAAACTCACCGGTGATGGCGGTGGCGCCGAACTGAGACAGTGTGGCGGAGGATTGCAGCGCCAGCACACCGCCGGTGGAGAGTCCGGTGAGAATCACGATGGACAAGGAGCCGAAGCCAATGATGTCGGACTGAATGAGGAATTCCGGCCAGTAAATAGGCGGGCGATAGAGGTTGGTGAAAGCACGCACGGCAAACAGGGAGTAGTCCTGCACGGTAAGGACCAGGTTCTTGGCGGTTTTTTGTATAGCTTCTATCGCCATTGCGTTTGCCTGCCTGGGAGATAAATTGCTGTACCTCTCTCCTCGACAGGATAGCGCATTATGGGGGGCAGGGAACGGAGAACATGGAATATGGACCAGGGACCAGGGAATAGGAAACTTCCCTGTGAAAAAAAACGGCGGCAAGAGGATCGCCTCCTGCCGCCACCGGTATTAGCTGCAACCGCATTTGCTCTCTGCCTGAAACTTGTGTTGCAAAAACCTTTTTACTATTCAAATTCGGATGGAGGCGCCGAGGGCTCGGCCGTTCCCGAGCCAGACGGAGGCGGCTGCTGAGAAGGCGTCTGGCGTTTATACTGGCCGCCGCCCTGCCGCCAGCCACCCTGTCCCTGTCCCATGCCATGCCGTTCCCCGTCATGTCCACGGTTGGCGCGCAATGCCTGTAACTGCGTCCACTGCTCGGCCGTCAGCTTGCCGCGGATGCCCAGCAGAAAGGCGGCATTCGCTTTTTCGAGTTCGGCCCGCGCCTGCGCAACCTTGTCAATCTGGGCCAGAATTTTCGTTTCATTGGGCTGCGAGTCGCGCACCAGCGGCTCCAAGGCCAGTTCAGCCTTCTGCAGGCTTGCCCGCAGGTCGATCAGCTTCTCCCGGTGCTGCATATAGATGTCGTCAAACTCCTTGCGCTGCGCATCGGTCAGCTTCAGCTTCTCCACGAGCCTGGGATTGTTCCAAAAGCGTCCCTGTACGCCCTGAGCCCCGAAGGCATTTTCCATGGGAGGACGATGCCCTCCGAATCCCTGTCCCATACCACCACCGGGCCCCTGTGCCAGCGCCGTGCCCGCCAGCAAGATTCCCGCAAACGCGACTGCCAATCGTACCGTTCCAAATGCCTTCATCGAATTCTCCCCCTCCATCGAGCGGTTTCTGTTTCTGATTCCCAATATTCCCCTCTCTTGCATCTAAGGGGTTTCGTCTTCAACCATCAATTGAGCCAAAGGCTCCATGGCGAGCGGAACTTCGCGCGATACGTCGCTGTCAACCTTGGCCAGCAAATCCTCATCCTCTTGCCGAGCCTGCCGCTCCCTCTGCTGTGCAACCAGCCGCTGCTGTTCGGCCACGCGGGCGGCTGCAATCCTCATCTCGCGCTGTTGATGCCGCCAGACTCCCGCGGAAGCTCCGCCGGCGACCAGAACGCATCCCAGCGCCCAACCAGCAGCCAGCCGCCAAACCTGCCTGGGCGCAACTGCGGCGGCCGCAGTCCGCGGATGGCTGAAGGCCGCATCACTCCAGGCATGAACGCTCAAGCGGAAGTTGGTGAGCGCCTCTTGCAGTTCAGAATCCTGCTCAGGATTCTGAGCTGCGGGCTGCGACCTTCTGCCTTCGACTTTGTCCTTGAAAATCACCGCTTGCCTCCCAATTCCGCTCGCACCCTTGCCACTGCGCGCGAAAGGTGCGCCTTTACCGTGCCCTCGCTGAGGCCCGTGGCCCTGGCAATCTCGCTCAACTCAGCCTCTTCCACGTAGCGCAGCAGAAAAACCGTTCGCTGGCGTTCGCTGAGTCCCTCAACCGCCTTGCTCACCTGCCCAACCCGTTCCTTTGCCAGCAACTGCTGCTCCACGGTGCGTTCTCCGCTAGGCAACCACTCACTGGCTTCGTCCAATGCCACCGCGTTGTTCTGCGTACGCCTCCAGAACTGCATCCGGCGGTTGCGCCAGTGGTCCTTCTGCAGGTTGATGGCAATGCGCATCAGCCAGGTCAGGACGCTGGACTCGCCGCGAAAGCTGGACCAGTTCCGGTGCGCCTTCAGGAAACAATCCTGGGTGAGCGTCTCGGCCAGATCCACGTCGCGCGTGGACGAGAGCAGAAACCGGAAGATCTGCGGACGGTGCCTTGCGACGACAGCCGAAAACTCCTCCGCGGCGTTGTCCTCTGCCATGGCCATGGTCATAGGTTCCAATGTAGCGCAGGCTGCCATCACACTGGTAGACGCCCGCACCGGCTGCAAGTTTACAGCGTCAACGGCATTTCTCATCTATATAAATAGCAAGCGGGGCGGCGGGCGCCGCCCTGCTTGCTATTTGTTGCGGCGGGGTTTACCTGAGCGCGCTCGTTCCAGCTCCCGCCGGTGCCTGCTAGGGCTTCGGTTCGGGAGCCACCGGCACTTCCTTTCCATGCTCTGGATCGTACTGGTACTTGATCATCCATTCCTTGAACTTCGCGGCCGGTTCCTCGATCAGCGCGCCATCTTTGCGCCTGGCAAAGGCCATGCCATCCTTCATCTCCACCTTCAAAGTGCAGGTTCCGGCCCCGGCCGGCAGCAGCATTTCCAACTCCGTGCCCGGCTTCTTCCACCGTGCCCGGAAGGTCTCATTCCCCGCCGAGTTCATCAACCGCTTTCCGCATTCATACCGGAAGTCGAAGCCCCGCGGCTCGCCATTCTCAAAGAGATTTGCCCGACCCTCCCCGTCCACATCATTAAGAGAACGTATACCGGAAGGGCCATAATAGTGCGAATAGGAACTGTGATGAAAGATGTTTACACGCAACGGATAATCAGCGGGATTATGGCTGCCGGCCAGCGCCACAGTTGAAAGCAGCGCGCAGAACGCAAACACGGTCAAACCGCACAATAGAATACGGCGCATCGAAAATTCTCCTTCCGAGACTGAATTCAAAACCTGGATTTCACACCATAATACGCGATGAAAGCGGCCTTTTGCGCCACTCATTTATAAAGAGCATCGAAGCAGGCAAAACGTTCGCATCTTCCCGGTCTTTTGCCCCAGATCGAGGCCAGGGGCGGGATAGGTTTCAAAGGAGAGTGCGGAGACAGGGGTTGAACGGCCAGGACGGGCGAATCTTCGCCATGTTACAGGTTTCAGTAGGCCAATCCCTTTCTTCATAGGCAACCTGCAATTTATTGTATTCTTAGGAGAGGATGCGTGGAATCCGGTTGACATATCCCGGGGCCACACGTCTCTAACCCATGTATTCTCAATTGCTTGTCCTTCTTTGTTGCGCCTGTCACTTTTTTTCACCCTTGGCAGCCGGCGTGCAACAGAACAATAAGATGTAGGATGCTTCCCTGATGGAGACAAGTCTCTTCAACCGCTTGCAGTTGACGCTGCTCGGCCTGGTCACGGCCGGGCTGGTGCTGCTGGCTGTGTTGAATTTCATGCAGGAACGCCACTCCCAGCAACCCGACGATGGCGTTTGGTGGCGCGAGGCGGCTGATGGCCGCGGCCTGGTGGCCGACAGAGTGATGCCCGACAGTCCCGGACTGCGCGCGGGTCTCCGGGTTGGAGACCGGCTGACGGGAGTGAGTATTCTGCCTGTCGGGCCGGTAGGGTCGGAGCTGCGCACGGGCATCCGGCCGCAGGAACCGCTGGCTGGCGTGAAGGTTCTGCAGGAGGAAGCCGATCAGCACGCCGTCACCGAGACGCTTTCCCTTCCCACCGATATCAACTTCACCCCAGTTGTGAGATCGGCGGACCTGGAGCGCGCGCTCTACCGCACCGGCAGCTACTTCCAGATTTACTACCGCATAAGCCGCGACAGCATCTCGCCGGGCAGGCCGCCAGAGTCGATCATCGAGGTGATCCCCGAGCCTGCGGACCGGAGTCTGGCGCTGGGGCTGCGCCTGATCGGCCTGGTTTATCTAGCCATAGGCATCTACGTGCTGTTCCGCCGTTGGACGGCTCCGCGCGCTACCCACTTCTACCTCTTCTGCCTGGTCTCGTTCGCCCTTTACGCGCTCAAATACACCGGCGCGCTGGACGTCACGGGCCACTGGGACAAGCTGGACCAGTGTGTTTTCTGGTTCAATGTGATCGCGGAATCCCTGCAACCAGCGCTGTTTTTGCACTTTGCCCTGAGTTTCCCGGAAGAGCGGCTGAAGAAGTTCAGCCGCCATTGGCTTTTGCCGCTAATCTATGTGCCCGGCGCGGGATTGCTCGGCCTGTGGCTCTATGCGATCAACTTCTGGCAGGCCACGGGACTGCTCAAACACCGCCTGGATCAGACCAGCACCGCCTACGACGCAGTTTTCTATGTACTTGCAGCTTCACTATTTTTGCGCAGCTACAGCCGCGCCAACACGCCGCTGCTGCGCCAGCAATTGAAGTGGCTGACCCGTGGCGCGCTTCTGGCGGTCGTCCCTTTCACGCTGTTTTACGCCATTCCTTTCCTCTTCGACTGGCAGCCATACAGTTGGCTCACCAATCTAGCGGGCCTGTCCATCATTTTTTTACCGCTGACCTTCAGTTGGGCCATCGTCCGCTACCGGCTGATGGATACCGACCTGATTTTCAAACGCGGCGTGGCTTATACGCTGGCCACCGGCCTGATTCTGGGAGCCTACTTCGGCGTCATCGCGCTGGTCACCGTAGTGGTCCACACACGCCTGCCGGATAATGTTCGCGAGTGGGGCGTCGGGCTCTCCATTCTGGTAGTGGCCGCAATCTTCGATCCCCTCAGGCGCCGGATTCAAAGCTGGGTGGACCGGGTTTTCGACCGCCAGCGCTACGACTACCGCAAAGCGCTGATCGAGTTTGGCCGGGGCTTGAGTTCGGAGACCGATCTGGCGGCCCTGCTGGAATCGATCGTCGAGCGGCTGCCGAGCACCCTGCTGGTGGCGCGCGTGGCTGTATTCCTGGCCCAGAACTCAGAGGAACCAGGCCGCCTTTATCTGGCCGCTTCCCACGGGCTACCCGCCGAGGCGCTCAACGCGCAGATCGGCATGGACCTGGACTTCCTGAACTTTGACCAGGCAACGGACCACTCGCACATCTTCCTAGAAAACGCTCAAGCTGCCATGCATCTGCCCGCGGACCAGCAACGCACCGCCGCCCTGCTGGACCTGAACTACTATCTACCTTGCCGAGTAGCCGCAGGCAAGATGCAGGCCAGCGAAGCCGGTCCGAATGAGCCCGACACCACGCGCACCATCGCGGTGATCGGGCTGGGACGCACCATCGGCGGCGACTTTCTCTCCAGCGAGGATGTGGAGCTGCTCGAATCGCTGGCCAGCTACATCGGCATCGCCTTGCAGAATGCCAGCCTCTACGCGCGGCTGGAAGAAAAAATCGGCGAATTCGAGCGGCTCAAGGAATTCAACGAGAACATCGTCGAGTCGATCAACGTGGGCATCCTGGCTCTGGATCTGGACGACCACATCGAGAGCTGGAACGCGCAGATGGAGGCCATGTACGCTCTCAGCCGCGCGGAGGCTATCGGCCAGGAGCTGATCGCCGTCTTTCCTGCGGAGTTCATCGAGGCGCTGGAAGGCTTCCGCAACGAGCAGGGTGTTCATCACCTCTACAAGTTCCCGCTGACCACCCGCGCGGGCGAGCAGCGCACGGCCAACATCGCCATCGCGCCGCTGTTGTCGCGGGATTTTGTTTCGGTGGGCCGCATTATCCTGGTTGACGATATCACCGAGCGCGTCTCGCTGGAAACGCAACTGGCGCAGGCCGACAAGCTCAGCTCCATTGGATTGCTGGCCGCCGGGGTGGCTCATGAGATCAACACTCCGCTGGCCGTCATCTCCTCGTACGCGCAGATGCTCTCCAAGCAATTGAAGGGCGACGCGAATTTGGGACCGGTGCTCGACAAAATTACGCAGCAGAGCTTCCGTGCCGCCGAGATTGCCAACGGCTTGCTGAATTTCTCCCGCACATCCACCACCGAGTTTCGCGACACCAACCTGAACCAGGTTATCCGGGACACGCTCTCCCTGCTCGATCACCAGTTCAAGACCGCGCAGATCGTTGTTGATCTTGAACTGGCAGAGGAGCTGCCCGCCATCCACGGCAATCCCGGCAAGCTGCAGCAGGTATTTCTCAACCTGATGCTGAACGCCAAGGAATCCATGCCCAATGGCGGACGCCTGCGCTTGAGCACGCTGCTCAACCGGCGCGACAACTGCGTCGCTGCGCTGGTGAACGACTCCGGATCCGGGATTGCTCCGGAGCATTTGAAGCGCATCTACGATCCGTTTTTCACAACCAAGAATGTGCCCCGATCCGGTGACCGCCGCGGCACCGGACTGGGCCTTTCCGTCTCCTACGGCATCATCCATGAGCACGCCGGCAAGATTCATGTCGAGAGTGCCATCGGCGCCGGCACAACCTTTCATCTTGAGTTTCCCCTGTTGAGGAATTCCATTCATGCCTGAGGTAGAAACGCCTTTGAATTCGCCCGTATCCGGCCTTGCCGGAGATTCCGGCCTGGTCGACAGTATGGCCCATATTCTGGTCATTGACGATGAGGTTGCCATCCGTGAGTCGCTGGAAGTGCTGCTCAAGCTCGAAGGGTACACAACAAGAATGGCCGCCGACGGCGTTCAGGGGTTGCGGATTCTCGATCAGGACAGCTTCGACCTGGTGCTGCTGGACCTGGCACTGCCCGGCCAGAGCGGGCTCGAGCTGCTGCCCCAGATCAAGGAGCGCCATCCCGAGCTGCCGGTCATCATGATCACCGCCTACGGCACAGTGGACAACGTGATCGAGGCCATTCGCGCCGGCGCGGAAAACTTTATCCAGAAGCCCTGGGACAACGAAAAACTGCTGGCCGACATACGTTCCGCCGTTGCCCGCCACAAAGCCGAAGAAGAAAACCTGCAGCTCAAGCGCACCCTCAAGCAGCGCTACAACTTCAGTAACATTGTGGGCAAGAGCGAGATCATGCTCAAGGTCTTTGACCTGGTGGCGCAGGTAGCGCCCAGTCGCTCCACGATTTTGATTCAGGGCGAAAGCGGCACCGGCAAGGAAATGATCGCCAAAGCCATCCACGCCAATTCGCCGCGCAAAGACAAGCCCTTCGTTCCCATCAACACCGGCGCCATGCCCAGCGAACTGCTGGAGTCCACGCTCTTCGGCCACGTGAAGGGCGCCTTCACCTCGGCCATCGCCTCCAAGAAAGGCCTTTTCGAAGTTGCCAACGGCGGCACGCTCTTCATGGACGAGATTGCCACCATGGGCATGGACACCCAGGCCAAGATTCTGCGCGTGCTGCAGGACCGGCGCTTCATGCACCTGGGCGGCGTGCAGGAGATTCAGGTGGATGTGCGCATTATCGCCGCCACCAACATCGACCTGCACAAGGAAGTGCGCGAGGGCCGCTTCCGCGAAGACCTCTACTACCGCCTCAATGTTATCTGCGTTGACCTGCCGCCGCTGCGCGCCCGCCGCGAAGACATTCCCCTGCTGGCGCAGCACTTCCTGGACTTTTACTCGAACGAGAACAACCTCGCTCCGCGCAAGCTCTCCTCTGACGCCCTGCGCACTTTGGTCGATTATGCGTGGCCGGGCAATGTTCGCGAATTGGAAAATACCATCGAGCGCAGCGTGGTGCTCTCTTCGGGTCCGGTCATCGGCTCCGAGCTGCTGCCCGGCCACATCACCGGCCGCAGCTTTCAGGACGCACTGCTGGAGCACAACCCCAACGCCACGCTCTTTGACATTCTGGAAGACATCGAGCGCCGCATCATCATTGAAAAGCTGGAGCGCTGCAACTGGAACCAGACAGACGCCGCCGAGCAGTTCCACATTCCGCTCTCGACGCTGAACCAGAAGATCAAGCGGCTGAATATCGAGATTCGCAAGAAGGGCAGGGAATAAAAGACAGGGAATAGGGAACAGGGAACAGGGAATAGGAATCCCATCCGCAGCGGAGAGATGTAAAAGCAATCAATCTCTATTCGCTCTTGATCTCCGTGGCCCGGTTATTTTCATAAGTGATCGTCCAATGCTTGCCGGCCTGGTCGAAGGTTACCGTGCGGTCTCCCTCCGTAGTGCTGCTGGAATGTAACTTCCGCCCGATGGCCATTCGCGTCTCCAATTCACTCATCCCCGGCTTGACCTGGTGCGCATCAATGGCCGCCCATATATCTTTGGGCCAGTGGTCGTAGATGGTGTGGGGATCGTCGTAATAGAATAGCGAGTCGCAGAAGTAAACTTCCTGGTTGCCTTGAATCGTCCCGATGGGCGTGGCGTAAAGCGCCGCGTCGCCCGGCAGCGCGAAGACGGCAAATGCCTGCCGG
>CABDYB010000004.1_pt1 | contig 12042 bp, 5 predicted proteins | sample 3131861 | NCBI WGS metagenome assembly CABDYB01 (sample SAMEA5534336, study PRJEB31848) | metagenome | biome: tundra; feature: field; material: soil | place: USA | collected 2013-05 | depth 0.15 m | reverse complement strand
AAGCTGAAGTGGTGCGGGTCGGCGGCGTTGATGGCCATCAGGATCGTGTCGAAGGGGTGGCGCTTGATGCACTCGATCAGGCAGTCGGGCCGGAAGTGGCCGGTGATGCCGAGGTTGCGCACCACCTTCTGCTCCTGCATCTCCAGCAGTGCTTCCATCGCGCCGCCCTTGGCGAAGATCGCATCCACATTGGCCTGTGATCCCACGTCGTGCAACTGCCACAGGTCCACATGGTCGGTCTGGAGCAGTTGAAGCGATTTCTCTATCATGCGCAGCGAGCCATCGCGGCTCCGCTCGATGGTTTTGGTGGCGAGAAATGCCTCGTTGCGCCGGTGCGCCATCACCCGGCCCACGTATTGTTCGCTCCAGCGTTGGGGCCCGCCGTAGATCGACGATGTGTCGATGTAGTTCACGCCCAGGTCGAGCGCCCGCTCGATAATGGGCACGGCCACATCGAAGTTATTCGGCCTCTCCAGGGAGCCTTGCCCGCCCAGCGAGAAGATGCCCACCTTGTACCCGGTCTTGCCCAGGTTCCGCGTCGGCATGGCCGCGGGAGTTTTGGGATTCGAGGGCAGGCCGGGTAGAGCCTTCGGTGTGTCTGCCAACGCCGATGGCGCCAGCAATGCGGCTGTTATCGCACCGCCCGCCTTCAGGAATTCACGGCGGCCCTGGTTCCGCGCCGCTGCCGGTTGATTTTCGCTCATACGACCTCCTCGCAGGGAGTGAAGCCCTGTGAGGATTCATCATAAACTTGAGTTGAACCAAAGGAAAGTGCAAAAAATATCAAAACAGGCCGCAAATGAAAAACCGTATCCGGAGGATGCTGCCCACCTGCATATTATTGATACCGTTGATTTTGTCGGTCATCGGCACAATCCAGGCGCCGTCCTCGTGCAGGTTGTTGATGGCCTGTAGTTTCACATCGAAGAGGTTGCCCACCTTGCAGTGCGAATTGGCGGCATTGCTGATGCCGTCAAGCCGGAGATAAAAAAAGAGACTCCTGTATACATTTTAAGGGCCTGTGAGGTATCCTTTCCTGTCATGAGAAAATCACCGAATCCCTATACACAATCGTTTGTCTCTCTGAGCATCGCGTGCCTTCTCTCGATGCTCCTGAGTTGCGGCCTGATCGCCTCCGCACAGGCGCCCGCGACGGATTCGCCGCAAATTGAAGCCAAAGCTCATGCCCTGCTAGCCAAGCTTACTCTGGAGCAGAAGATCGAGCTGCTGGGCGGCATCGACCACATGTACACACACGCCGTGCCGGCGATTGATCTGCCGCGCCTTAAAATGTCCGACGCTTCCGTGGGCGTGCGCACCTGGGGACCGACCACCGCCTATGCGGGCGGCGTGGCTCTGGCTGCAACCTGGGATAGAAAATTCGCCTACAGACTGGGCGAGGGCCTGGGCCGCGATGCCCGCGCCCGCAGTGTCCATTTTCTGCTCGGCCCCGGCGTCAACATCGCACGGTCGCCGCTGAATGGCCGCAACTTCGAGTACCTCTCCGAGGATCCTTTCCTGAACTCGGCCCTGGCGGTTTCATACATTAAAGGCGTGCAGTCGCAGGGCGTCGTCGCCACGGTCAAGCACTTCGCCCTCAACAACCAGGAGTACAACCGGCACAACGTGAATGTGGAAATAGACGAGCGGACCCTGCGCGAGATCTATTTTCCCGCCTTCGAGGCCGCCGTTAAGCGCGCCCACGTGGATGCGGTGATGGACTCCTACAACCTGGTGTACGGCGACCACGCCACCCAGAACGAGTTCCTGAACCTGAAGGTGCTCAAGGGCGAATGGGGTTTCCAGGGGATTTTGATGTCGGACTGGGACGCCACATACGACGGCGTGGCGGCGGCCAACAACGGCCTGGACCTGGAGATGCCCAACGCTCGCTTCATGACCGCCAAAGTCCTGCTAGCCGCGGTCAAAGCCGGCACGGTGAAGGAAACCACAATCGACGACAAGGTGCTGCGGCTGCTGCGCACAACGCTGCGCTATGGCTTCCTGGACCGCCCGCAATTCGATCCGGCCGACTCGAACTACTCGGTGGCTGATCGCGCAGTTGCCCTGGAAGGCGCGCTGGAAAGCATCACCCTGCTGAAGAACGAGGGTCATGCGCTGCCGCTCGACCCGGCCAAAGTGAAGACCATCGCCGTAATCGGACCCAACGCCTGGCCGGCGGTCACCGGCGGCGGCGGCTCTTCCGAGGCTCAGGCCTTCGAGCCGGTCAGTATTCTCACCGGCATCGCCAACCTGGCTGGACCCAATATCCGCGTACTCTACGACCGCGGGCTGCCCGATACCATCGAAGTCTTCCGCAAAACGAAATGGAGCGGCGGCGTCATGGCCGCCACTTACCCCAGCAAGGACTTCACCGGCGCGCCGGAGACGGCCACTCTACAAAACATCGCCAACTTCAGGCCGGAATGGCGGGGCGCCGAAGACAAGACTCCGCGCAGCATTCGCTATACCACATCGTTCACAGCGTCCAAGGCGGGCAAATACCTGATTCAATCAGCCGCCTCGGGCAGTGACAGTTACAAGGTGCTGGTGGACGGCAACCAAGTGCTGGCACAGCCCCGCGCCGAGGGCCAGAGTTTGAAATACGCGGCTATCGATCTGAAGGACGGGCAGACGGTCAGCGTGGTGGCCGAGTATCTTCCCGGCTTTGCCGGCAACCGCTTTGGACTGGGCATGACTTCGGAATCGGATCTGATCCCCGACGATACCAAAAAAATTGCCGCCGCCGCGGATGTAGTGGTGATAGCTGCCGGCTTCACCGCTCGCACCGAGAGCGAAGGCCAGGACCGCACCTTCGCGCTGCCCTGGGGCCAGGACGCGCTGATTGATACCATCACCAAAATCAACCCGCACACCATTGTCACCCTTTCCGGCGGCGTCGGCACAGATACCGGCCGCTGGCTGGCGCAGGTTCCCGCGCTGTTGCAGATTTACTATCCCGGCCAGGAGGGCGGCACAGCCGTCGCCGAAGTGCTCTTCGGCAAGCACAATCCCGAGGGCAAACTGCCGGTGAGCTTTGACCGCAGTTGGGAGGAGAACCCTTCCGCGCCTTACTACTATCCCATCAAGGGCGCCGATACAAAACTTCACGTGATCGAGGAGGGCAAGCCGCCGGTGGATTACGTCATTCCCCAGGTGAAATACGAGGACGGACTGATGGTGGGCTACCGCTACTGGACCACCACCGGCAAGCACCCGCTGTTTCCCTTCGGCTTCGGCCTCAGCTACACCAGCTTCAGCTTCGCCAACCTGCAAGCGCCCGCAACGGCTGCCTCAGGCTCGACTGTTTCAGTCAGCTTCGATGTAACCAATACTGGAAGCGTGGCCGGAGCGGAGGTCGCCCAGCTCTACGTCTCCGATCCTTCCTCGACGGTCAAGCGTCCGGAGCGTGAACTTAAGGGCTTTGAGAAGGTGCGCCTCGCTCCCGGCGAGACAAAACACGTGACCATCAACCTCGATGCTCGCGCCTTCAGCTACTGGGACGCGACGGCTCACAAGTGGACCATCGATCCCGGCAAGTTCGTGATCCTCGCCGGCGACTCCAGCGAAAACACCCCGCTTCATGCGGACCTCACACTGAACTAGACCAGCTGTGAACCAACCGATCGGCCTGCCGCTTGTATGGGGCAGGCCGATTTGCTTGGTGAGAATCAGTTGCCCAAGCATTGATATTTGTACTTGAGTTTGGCTTGCCGAAAAGAAGCAAGCAAGTACAGTTGGGGACTATGGAAAAGCGTGGGGCGATCCGGCTAGGCAGAGGCGCGTGCCGGGCTGGCGCGACACGGATACCGCCGGCGGTGATCAGCAGTTTCTGGGCCAGGAACTGGATTGGCTTGAGGGAATGCCGATCATTTCTCCGGTTCCGCCGCCGGTTGCTGTGCCGGTCCGCCCTTGGCGTGACCGCCACTTATCTTGTCGACCAGCGCAGTGTCGGCGGCCTTGGTGATGCTGCTGGCCTTGTCGAACTCGGCCTTGGCTTCGTCTTTTTTGCCCATCGACCTGTAGAGCCGTCCCAGCCGCCAGTGGACGTTCACGTCCTCCGGGGCCAGCCGGGCGGCCTCCTTCATCTCCAGCAGGGCGTCGTCATAGCGGCCTGCATCCGCATAGAGGATGCCCAGGTCGAGATGCGCGAGCTCCTGTCCCGCGTCTATGCGCAGAGCCTTTTCAAGCAGCGGCCGGGCGGCCTCCGGATGGTTCAACTTCATATGCGTGTCTGCCAGGTAGATCATGGCCTGGATGTGGTCCGGGTTGTTGGCCAGCTCTGCCTGAAACTCGCTTACGGCCTCCGGGTACTGCTTATGGGTCCACAGCAGGTAGCCCAGGCCGAAGTGAACGTCGGGCTCCCTGGGGTCGGCCTTGACGGCGGCGCGGAACTGCTCGATCGCGCCGCCATGGTTCTTCATCTCATCCAGCGCCTCGCCGGCCAGCATGTCGGCCTCGGCAGATTCTGCGTTCAGCGTCAAAATCTCGTGATAAGTATCCAGAACACACTGGTACTGTTTGGACCACATACAACTGTGCGCCAAGGCCAGCCTCAGTTGCAGATTCTGCGCGTCGGATGCGGCGGCCTGCTTGAGATAAGGCACAGACTCCCCGTATTGCCTCAGTCCATAGTGCGCCATTCCGATCAGGATGGTCAGCCGCTGGGCCTCGGGTGAGGAAGGCGACTGGCTCTTAAGCAGTGGCGTGAATTCCAGGATGGCCTGCTTCAGTTCGCCGCCCTTGAAGAGCGCGAGACCAAGATTCAGCCGCAGCCCGGGAATCGCGGGATTGATCGCCAGGGCCTTGCGATATAGAGGCACAGCCTCCTTGTAGTGTTCCTGGCGCGCTTCCAGGAGGCCCAGGTGGGCGTAAGGCTCCGGATTCGAGGGATGTGCCTTCAGGAAAGCACGCCATGCTGCCTCAGCCTCGGAGTTCTTGCCCTGCTGTTCCAGGGCAAGCGCCGTTTGCCGCTGTTGATCCAGCGCGCCAGCCGCCTGCCCCAGGCAGCGCGCGGCGGCCATCGCCAACATCATCGTCAATGCCAAACAGCATTTATGTCGCACGGGACCTCTCACTCTTGCCTGCTAAGTAATTTCACTGTATCCGGAACAATGCTATCCATCCATTTTATTCGAAGCCGGGCAGACAACGCTGCAACAGAAAAGGGCGCGGCAGAGATTGTCTGCCGCGCCCCGGTTAAGGGTTGGGTTAAAGGTTAGAACGTGAGCTTCGCTCCAAACTGCAATACACGTGGGTCATCGGTACTGGTGATATTCGTGGCACTAGCGGCACTCGAAAATCCTGTATTAAAGCCGTTCCACAAGGGGTGGTTGAAGGTGTCGAACGACTCTAACCGGATCTGCAGCTTCATCCGTTCGCTTTGCGTAAAGGCAAATGACTTGAACAGGCTCAGATTCGTGTCTTGAAAATCATTGAGCCTGATCTGGGACTTGCCGGAAACGCCCCAACCATTGTTCGTACCTCCAGCCCAGGGAGCCACGGGAGCAGAGAACGCACTTGTGTTCCACCACGACGCAGGAGTGTGGGAGTAGGACACGGCGCCGGTCTGGGTCGGCCGATTGCTTGTCCCGCCGCCGAGCCCGATCGTGTCCGCACCACCCCAGCTAATGGTCGACGGAAGCCCGCTTTCCGCCATGGTTACGCCGGAGATGGTCCAGCCGCCCAATAGGAGGCGTGCCGCCGCATTGCCGGAATGTTGGAAGAACGGAGAGGCGTAGATGTAGTTGGCGGTGAGAATGTGACGCCGGTCGAAGGTTCCCGAACCTTTGTCGTACGCAATGTTGTACGGGTTGGACAAGTCCCCCTGCAGATCGTCGCTTTGAATATCGATCTCATGCGCCCAGGTATAGCCGAGGTGCAAAGTGAAACCGTGCTTGTTTTCCAAGCTCAGAGCCACCTGCAGAGAGTTGTAGTGGGAGTTGGAGGAGTTGTCGTCTTCATCGATGCCGGCGAATCCAAGGTAGTTTCTGTAGAGGTTGGCGTTGGCGCCCGTGGTTGCGACCGCCTGGCGATGGGTACTGGCAAGCGGCAGCGTATTGACCTGACGCTTGACGTCCTGGTTCCAGCCAGCGGTACCTACGTACTGAACCGCGGCAACGAAGGCAGGCGCAATCTGTTGCTGAATCCCCAGACTGTATTGCGCTGTGCCCGGATTCGGATAGTGATAGGAAAGGGTTCCCATGCCCGCTGGGAAGGTGGGCGTCGAGGCAGTTAGCCCGGTGGTGTCGCTCGTAGCGGGATTGGTGAAGTACACGTCAGATGCCGAGGGCTGGTAGGCGAAAGGAGGATTAGTGTCTGTTCCGTAGATGTCGTTGCCCTGCACGCGCTCATAGAAAGTTCCGAAGCCGCCGCGGAGCACCGTCTTGCCGTTGCTAAACAGGTCGTAGGCGAAGCCGATACGAGGCTGCCACGTCTTGTAGTCGTTCTGGACGACGCCGCGCGGGAAGCCGCCCACGCCCGCAAGCTGAATGCCATTCATGTAGAAACTGGTGCCGTTGACCGCTGTAAGTCCGGGGCTGGCCGCAGTGCAACCGGCCGGAAGGACCGCGGGTGTACCTGCCGCAACACAAAGGGCTCCGCTGGTTCCGAACGTCGCTGCGTTGGCCGAAGTGTAATCCGCGGGCACAAAATTCCCCGCCTTGTTTTCTTTGTTGTAGACGTGCGGGAGAGCGTCATAGCGCAGCCCCAGATTCACCGTTAGTTTGTGCGAGACACGCCAGTTGTCCATTCCGTAGAACGACAAGGTGTTGTTGATCCAGTGGAACATCGATAGGGACTGCAACTGCGTGAATTGGTCAGAGAAACCCAGCAGGAAGTTCACATAGGAATCGCCGGAAAAATCGGTGCCGAAGTTATAATCACCCTCGGTATCCGCCTGCTGTTGTTGGTTCTTGTCGTTCCGCATGTAGGAGAACCCGAACTTGAGGCCATGTTTGCCTTTCGTCCACGAGACGTCGTCGCGAGGCTGATAGTTCAGGTAGGAGTTTTTCCACGGCCAGTATCCAATCGCCCAGGTCGTGCCGAAGGGCGCCCCCATATGGACCCCGGGCAAGCGGCTGCCGATGTTGTTGGCAGCCGGGAAATACCCCGTCTGTGTCCAGCCCGCCGGCTGTGCAATGGAAGCGCCAGGCGAGGCAAGCGCCGTCATCACAAGGTGGTTGCCGTTCACGTTTATCGAAGCTTCGTTCAGCAGATTTGGCGAGATGGTATACGTGAGCTTGATCACCGTGCCCCAGCTTGGGTTGGCCATCACATCGCCCGCGGTCGTATAACTGTCGCCATCGCCCCAATTCTGGTTGGGGAAATAGGTCTGCGACATCTGGTCGTGGATCCAGTGCCCCATCAGGTGCATCTTGCTGCTGAAATCGTGATCGATGCGCACCACGTCCTCGCGCACGTACGTCGGCTGCTTCGGCGACGCAATCACCACCGGCTGACCCTGGGGCCCCGTCGAATTGGAAGCCGGAATCGCTCCCGTCCCCATAAAGAGAACGGCGTTCTTGTCGAGAAGGTTTCCAGGAATCTTTCCCCCCGGCGCGCTGGCAAAAGATTCGCCGATGGTCAGATTATCCGCTGCGTACAGCGCTAACTTGACTGGATCCGCCGTGGCTGGCACGCACGGTGCTGTACCGGGGACGGTGCAGACGCCGGCGGCCGGCGATTCCGGTAAGCCCACCGGCGGCGTATATACGAAGCCGCTCGTCTCATTCGCGATCGTCGGAATTTCTGCGGTCGTCGGCGCATTCGTCAAATTGGCAGAAGATCCCTGAATCATTTTGCGCCATTCTTCGGTCCAGAAGAAGTAGGTTCTGCTCTTTTCCTTCGGATAAATCATAGGGATAAACAGCGGGCCGCCCACATCGCCGCCGTAGATGTTCAGGCGTAGCTCCGGTATGGCGGGGGGTTTATGATTCTGCACGGCCGCCTGTTTGACGAACCAACTGAGAGCATCGAAGTCGTCGTTACGATTGAACTCCCACAAACCGCCGTGGAAGGTTTTCGTGCCGGATTTCAGCACGATCGTCGTCGTGCCTCCCGAGGCGATTCCATAATCCGGCGAGTAATTGCTGGACAGCGTCTGGAATTCTGCCACCGCATCCAGCGAGGGCATCACTCCCAATTTGCCGCCGCTGCCGCGGTCATAGATTTCGCCGCCGTCGATCAGAAAGTCGTTGTGGCCGGTACGCATCCCGTTAAAGCTGATGGTGGCGCTGCTCCCCTGCGCCGAGGTGCCATTGAATTCCGGCAGAGTCCCCGAGACGCCGGTACCCAGCGTGGCGAGCGAAGTGAGGCTGCGGCCGTTGGTGGCCAGCTCGGTGATCTGCTGGCCCGTGATCAGGTTGCTGATTTCGTTGGTTTCCGTCTGAAGATGCAGCGCATCCGCCTCCACCGTAACCGTCTGGCTGCTTGAGCCGATCTTAAGTACGGCATTCTCCTGCACCGTGGCGGCAACGTTCATGACGATGCTCGTCTTCTCGTATCTGTTGAAACCTTTCGCCTCAACCCTCAGGGTATAGGTTCCGTGGTTCAAGCCTGAGAAATCGTAAATGCCCGCACCGTTGGATGCTCCGGTACGAACCTCGCTTGTTGCTACATTGGTTAGGGTAACTGATGCATTGGAAACTACTGCCCCTGCTGGGTCAGTGATGGTTCCCGTCAGTTCCGCGTTTTCTTGTGCAAATACCGCTGTGCACGCAAATGCAATGAGCAGCGGCAACAGGATAATCCAGTATCTCGCTTGTCTCATGTGACCTTCCTTTTTCAAAGTTGTTGCTAGGTTGGTGCTGGTTGTGTTTCGCAATTCTCCCCGCAATCAGGAATAAAGTCGGTTGAAGCACACCGGAAAATTATCAAGAAGAGCATCGATGTGTTGCGAAGAAAATCAAATTGCTTCACAATTTCTTACTACGCCCATGACATCAGCGGGGAGAACCGAAATTGTTGAGTTGCAAGCCGATCCGTGCAATCGATTGTCTGCGAGATCGCTTTTCCGCCTGCAATGCAACGATACACATCGGTTCTTTTCCTTCACCTCTCCCCCTTCGCCATCGCATTGCCCCTAGACAATCGATAGTCTTGCGAGAAAAAGAAAGGAAAAAAGCCGACGCACGAATTCTTACTCCACAAAATGAGGGCTGTCAAGGTAAATTATTAGAAATTGGCCAAGGGGAATAGAGGGCGAAACTAACCATGCCACGCTGCGATCGATTCAGACGTCGCCGAAGGGGGTCCCGGCATGGCTCACGGCGGCGCCTCCTGGGCCAGGGAGGCTCGGTTGCGATACACTCCAAGCGTGGAGGACTCACCCTTTGCCGCGTAAATCCGGATTTTTGGCCGCTTTCGTCGCCTGTTCGCTCCTTTTATCCGGTTCGGCCCCGGCAGCAGTGGCTGTACAGGATGGAAAGCAAGAGGGGATGCAACAATCCCAGGGCGGAATGGCCAATGCCGGTCCGCAGAAGGCTGAGTTCGATAACCAGCACCGCCCCATCACCGCCGGCGGCTTTGTAAAAACCGGCCCCATTATCTTCCAGGACATTGCCGCGGCCGCCGGGCTTACGCGCTGGCATCACACGGCGGGCACTCCCGAAAAGCGTCTCATTCTGGAAGCCAAGGGTCCTGGCGTCTGTCTTTTGGACTATGACAATGACGGCTGGCTTGACATTTATCTGGTGAACGGCTCGACTTACGATGCGCTTGCGGGCAAAACCACCCCGCCGCACGCGGCTCTGTTTCACAACAACCACGATGGCACGTTCACCGACGTGACGGAAAAGGCCGGCGTTGCCAACGACCGGTGGGGATACGGGTGCGTGGTTGGCGATTACGACAATGACGGCTGGCCGGACCTGTATGTATCCAATTATGGAAAGAACCGCCTTTACCACAATAACCACAACGGAACCTTTACGGATATGGGGGAAAAGGCCGAAGTGACTGTCGGCACGTGGTCCACGGGCGCAACATTTGGCGACTACGACGGCGACGGGCGGCTGGACCTTTTCGTGGCCGGCTATCTTCAATTTGACTTGTCCAATCCTCCTCTTTCCGGGACAAAGGCCGTCAACTTTGCTTTCTGCCAGTACCGCGGGGTGCAGGTGATGTGCGGTCCGCGCGGCCTGAAGGGCGAACAGCACCATCTTTTTCACAACAATGGAGATGGAACCTTTACGGATGTCAGCAAAAAGCTGGGGGTGGACAATCCCAACGGATACTACGGCCTGGGGGCATTGTTTGTGGACGTGAACGGGGATGGTAAGCCGGACCTGCTGGTGGCCAACGATTCCACGCCTAACTATCTGTACATGAACAAGGGAGATGGGACGTTCGAAGATCAGAGTTACGAAAGCGGATACGCGCTCAATGAGAGTGGCCGCGAGGTCGCCAATATGGGCATTGCGGCAGGAGACTACGAGAACAACGGCCATCTTTCCGTGGTGAATACCGACTTCGCCGACGACTACAATGTCCTGTTCCAGAATGACGGAAAAGGGTTTTTTACCGATGTGAGCTATCAGGCTGGCATCGCGGAGTCCTCCATCCCGTTTGTCAGTTTTGCCGATGGATTCCTCGACTACGACAATGACGGATGGAAAGATTTGCTTATCATCAATGGCCACGTCTATCCGGAAGTGGATAAACACCCGGAGTGGGGGACCAGCTATGCCGAGCGCCCGTTGTTGTATCACAACCTGAAGAACGGCAAGTTCGAGCTGGTTCCTGCGGTCGAGGGAACCGGGCTTGCAGTCGTCAGCGTTGGCCGCGGCGCCGCCTTTGGCGATCTCTTCAACGACGGCAAGATCGACGTGGTCATCAACAATATGGATGGCGTTCCGGTGCTGCTTCGCAACGTGAATCCTGACCACCACCATTGGGTGGAAATGCGGCTCATTGGTGGACCCAGGAGCCCCCGCGATGCGGTCGGAGCAACGGTCTATCTCGAAGCGGACGGGATGCGTCAGCGTGGGGATGTCCTGAGCGGCGGCAGCTATCTTTCCTCTAACGATATGCGAGTTCACTTCGGTCTGGGCGATGCCACCGATGCCGGAACCACGGAGATTCACTGGCCCTCGGGCGTCAAAGAGACGGTGAAGCTGCCCGCAGTGGACCGGATTTACACCATCACCGAGGGCCAGGGCATCACCAGCGCACTGTGCGACGGCAAGCCGTGTGCAGTCGCGCCTTCGTCTCCAGCGACGCCGCCGGTCAAGGCGGCCAAACCCTGAAACGGGCCAGAGCTCACTCTTCCAGCTTGACTGCGGCTATGAGAGGGTGAAGGCCGGATTGGCATAGGCTACACTGCAGCCCTAAAAATAAATCGGGTGGCAGCCCAGAGAGAGGGCGCCACCCGGAAGGTCACACTTTGAACGAGCGATACAGAAGGCATTCACAGGCTACCGGCAACTGCAAGGCGTGTCTTGACCCAAACGAGGGAGTCTGGAGTCCATCAATAGGTGGAGGCGGCCGCCGGCTTTTCTTGCAAAAAACCGCATTTGCTTCTGTGCAATCCCGCGCCTGTCCAATTACTGTGGAGTTGCGCAGATTGGCGCAGGTTGACGACTGCTAGAGGTAACTTACCCCCGGTCCCGTGGCCCACAATTACGCCAACTCGATGGATTCAGCGGGAAAGGCCGCCCGGCGTTCGTCCTTCTCTGGCGGAACTCATGGCACGACTGCGTTCCGCGGCTTTCTGGCAACCGCGTTGCTGCTGGGCTGCGCGCTTCCCGGCCTGGCGCTGGAGCCTACCACTCTACTGGCCAACTACGGCCGCCAGTCGTGGGGGATGGAAAACGGCCTGCCGCAGAATACGGTGCAATCGCTGGTGCAAACCCACAATGGCTTTGTGTGGTTGGGGACCGAGGTGGGACTGGTTCGCTTTGACGGCAACGGGTTTGTTGTCTTCGACAAAAATTCCACTCCTGCCCTGCCGGGGAACGACGTGCGTTGTTTGCTGGAGACGCGCGACGGAGCGCTGTGGATCGGGACAAGCGAGGGGCTGGCGCGGTGGAAGGACGGGGCGGT
>CABDYB010000373.1_pt1 | contig 12229 bp, 8 predicted proteins | sample 3131861 | NCBI WGS metagenome assembly CABDYB01 (sample SAMEA5534336, study PRJEB31848) | metagenome | biome: tundra; feature: field; material: soil | place: USA | collected 2013-05 | depth 0.15 m | reverse complement strand
TCCATGCAGACCTCCGACCTGCCCATCATCAGCGACCTGCTCAAGTCCGGACAGGAGATTCTCGTCCAGATCGCCAAGGAGCCCATCGCCAAGAAGGGCGCGCGCATCACCTCGCACATCGCGCTTCCCGGCCGTTTCCTGGTCTTCATGCCCACCGTCTCCCACATTGGCGTCAGCCGCAAAATCGCGTCAGATGAGGAGCGCCAGCGCCTCAAGAGGATTCTCGTCCACGAACGCGGCGAGGCCTCCGGAGGATTCATCGTCCGCACCGCCGCCGAGGGTGCGTCCGAAGAGGAGTTGCGCACCGACCTGCGCTTCCTGCTCAATCTCTGGGCAGAGATCAAGCAGCGCTCCGACTCATCCAATTCCCCGGCCCTCATCTATCACGATCTGGGGCTGATCGAGCGGATCTTGAGAGATCAGGTCAGCAGCAACTTCTCCTCCATCTGGGTCGATTCCCAGGAAAACTACGAGCGCATCGTCCGCTTCCTCAACCGCTTCTCGCCCTCGCTCGTCCGCCGCGTCAAGCTCTACACCAAGGAAACCCCGCTCTTCGAGCACTTCGGCATTCAGGAAGAAATCTCCAAGGCCCTCTGCTCCAAAGTCTGGCTCAAGAGCGGCGGCTCCATCGTCATCAACCAAACCGAAGCCTTGGTGGCCATCGACATCAACACCGGCAAGTACGTCGGCAAGTCGGCGCGCCTTGAGGACACCATCGTCAAGACCAACCTCGACGCCGTCCCTGAGATCGTCCGCCAGATTCGCCTCCGCGACCTCGGCGGCATCATCGTCATCGACTTCATCGATATGGACGACCGCAAGAACCGTTTCCGCGTCATGGCCGCCCTCGAAGAAGCTCTCAAATCCGACCGCGCCCCCACCAAGGTTCTCCAGTTCAACGACTTTGGCCTGGTCGCCATCACCCGCAAGCGCGTCAAGCAATCCCTCGAACGCACTCTCTCGGTCCCATGCCCCACCTGCCAAGCCACCGGCATGGTCAAGAGCCCGACCACGGTCTGCAACGAGATCTACACCGAGCTGCGCAAGATGAAGAAGCACTTCGAGAACGCCGACGTTCTCCTCCGCGTCAACCCGGAGACCGTCAAAGTCCTCAAATCCAACAACGCCAGTTGGATCACCGAGTTCGAAGAACTGACCGGCAAAAATCTCCTCATCAAGAGTGACCCCGCCCTGCATCCTGAGCAGTTCGACATTCAGGGCTGAGCGCCACAATCCGCTACAAACAGTGAAGGCCGGAGCATCGCTCCGGCCTTCACTGTTTTCACAATCTCCTATGTAACCCGCCTCACCGAATCACATGAATCGGAACCCCCACCTTCAGGTTTTTCCAAAGTTGTTCGGTGGTATAAACCGGAGCCTTCAGCGCAATCGCCAACGCCAGGCAGGATCGGTCGCCCAACGACAGGCCGTACTTTTCAGTCGTCGCAATCAGGTCACCCGCGATTCTGGCTTGATCGCTGGTGAAGGGCTCGACCTCAATCATCGTGGATAGAGCATCCCCCCAAGCTTCCTCCGGATCGTGCCCTTTTTTGACGAGTTTGGATTGTACTTCCGCCAGATTGACCGCGCTGACCACAGCATTCTTGCGAATCTCGACCGTCAGCCTCTCCGCACCACGCTCGTGTTGAAGTAGGGCGAGTATCGCCGAGGCGTCGAAGACAACTTCATTCATACTTTGCGGCCTCGCGCCGTTCCGCGCTCAACTCGTCGGCAAGGCTGACACCCGGCGGCACGAGGGCTTTTACCCTCTGCTGCGCCCGCCGCAGCCGCTCCCGCATGGTTGCAATCCGCAGTTCACCATCCACAACGCGCATATCCAGAACGTCGTCGTCGGTCATCCCCAGCGCTTCTCTGAGCGCCACAGGAATCACCAGCCGCCCCTTTTCCCCCATCCGAGTCCGAACCCAGAGCTTGTCGACAAACCTAGGCCATTTCCGGCCCACCTCTTGCTCTTGAAGTTCCAAAACTTCCATAATTCCCACCTTCCCAATCTGTGACACCATTCTATATTAGTGGCACAAAATAGAAAAGTGGCACAATCTATAATATTCCCACCACCCGCAGCCGCACCAGCCCCCCGGCCAGCACGCCAATCGGCGAAATCGCCACCAGCGCCAGCGCATACCAGATGGGCTGCTTACCCCGCAATTGCAGTGCGCTCAGCGCGGCCAGCGCCAGCACCACGATCCCCAGCGCCAGCACATGAATCAGCGGGTTGGCCGCTGCCGCCCAGGCCGTTACGTAGCCGCCGGCAGCCGCCGCCAAAAACGAGTACCCCAAATTGACAAAGGCGTACCCCGGCTCAAGCTGGCCCTCGGCCCCCGTCCAACTCGGAACCATTCGCGTCAGCAGCGCCGTCAACACAATCACCAGCAGGGCCATGGTCGCAAAGCCCGCCGCCAGCGCCAGAAATGCGTGAAGAATCACCACGGTCTGCCCTTCTTTTCCGGTTCAGCGCCTACCTCGCCCCGCTCGATTCGCTCCAGAAACGCCCGCGCCAGCTTCCGTTCGCCGGGATTGCTCTCGCCATGTATTGAGCACAGGTCAAGAAACTCGTCGCACAGCGCATTCTTTTGATCGTTCAGGGTTAAAACTCCCTGCAACGCAACCGCCAACTCGCGCAGCCGCGCCGCCTCCGGCCAGAAAAACTCCTCGCTCTCGCTGCCCTCCTCGCCGTGCAGGTTCTCGTACCCGGAAAACAGCCCCTTCCTGCCGCGGGCGCACTCGTCCAGGCAGGCCATCAGTTGCCCGCAGAAGGCCTGCGCCAAAATCTCCAACTGAATGGGGTCCATCTCGTCCCGCGGGTCCATGAAACTCCTCATTGAGGTCGTTGTATTGGTGGTTACATCATGCAACCAGCCTCATGGACGGGACAGCGGCTGTCAAGCGGCCGGCCAACGAATTACGCCGACTCAAAAACGGCCAATGCGGTCTGCTACATCTTTTTGTCATCGGCCAACAGGCTTTGGAAAGCAACGGCAGAGACGGCGCGACCGAAAAGCCAGCCCTGCCCGAGGACAGGCGGCGTCAGGGCGGCAAAATACTCTGCCTGCTGCCTGGTTTCGATCCCTTCCACGATTACCTGCAGGTGGAGCGCCCCGGCCATGGCCAGAATCTGCGGCAAAATAGTTGCTGTCACCGCCTCCGTGCCGATAGACCGCGTGAAGCTCCTGTCGATTTTGATGGCGTCCACGGAAAGTTCATGCAGATAAGAAAGGCTGGAATACCCGGTGCCGAAGTCGTCGATGTGGACGCTGTGGCCCCGCTGGCGAAGACGCAGAATGGCAGCGATGGCCACCTCGTGCTGGGCGGTGGAGCTTTCGGTAATTTCAATCGCCACGCTCTGCGCCGCAACCCCCGCACGTTTCAAAGTGCGCGCCAGCATGGGCAGAAACCGGGAGTCGGCCAGGTCCGTGGCGGTCACGTTGATGCTGAGCCGGAAATCGGGCCGGGCGCGGAGAGTGGCGGCAAAATCACGCAGAATGTGGCGCACCACCAGCCGGGTGATGGAACCCACAAACCCTTGCTCCTCGGCAATCTTTACGAAAACATCCGGCCCCACCGCAAAGCCTTCCTCATCGGTCCAGCGCACCAGCGCCTCGGCCCCCACAATCCTACCGCTGCCCAGGTTCACGATCTGCTGATACTCCACCCGCAGCTTGTCCTGGTGAATCGCCCGGCGTAGCTGTTGTTCCATGCTCCGCGTGCGCCCGAAGAATGTGGAAAGCATTATCCCGAACAGGGCGCCGATCAGCCCGCCCAGCATCATGCGAAACCACAACAGAGTCCGATCCGCTTGCAGGGCCTCGTGAATTGTGATGAAGGTAGTCACGCAACTCAATTTGTCTGAGGTGCAAAGGGTGCAGTACAGCCTCCCCCGCTTCTGCGTAAACCCTTCCCGGCTGAAGAGGGCATCGTCGGGTTGAGCAGTCGTGCTCATCAGCCGGACGGGACTCCGGTGCAACGCGGGGATTGCCGTCAATACAAACTCAAAAGTGGGCGAGCCTTCGGGCCTGCCCGTGTTGGAGTCGATCACCACATACATATCGCCGACTTGAATGGCAAATGTGGGCTTGTTGCGCACCTGCAGCGGGCCGGTTGCAATGTAGACCTTGCTGCCGCTACCCATGACAATCGCCGGCAGCAAAGGCGTGTGCGGCAAATCCTCCGAGCTTAGCGTTGCCGAGCAATCGATGATGCCGCCGCGCATCCGGCCGGCATCGCTCAGGTAATCCGTCTGAAACAGCAGTTTGCGAAAATAGCTAATCTCCTCCGCCGAGCAGTAGGGATAGGGCGAGGCGTGCATCTTCTCCATGGTGGCGTAGGCCTCATTGAGGGTGGCAACCTCCTCGGCCATCAGGCGCGTCGCGTCATCCTGAATCCGGTGCTTGGCCTGCCTCAGAGCCAGGCCGCGGCCCAGCAGGTAGCCCGCGCCCGTGCCGCAGCACGCCACCAGGACGGTGACTGCAAGGACTACAAAAATACGTTTTTTGAGGACCCGCTTCATCGACGAAGACCAACTCCCAGCTTTATCCGGCATCCCCTCCAGGTAAAAGAGCCAAACGAGACGTATACCCTTTCATCGGAAAAATAGGGATTTTCTTGAATTTTTGCCAAGGAGTGCCTCCTTCCTTGAGCCGGACCCGCTGCCGACTGGCCGGACGCCCTTTCTTTCCCATATTCCCGCCGAAATGAGTAGGATCTTACAAAATACGGCGTTTCCGGACATCCAACCGCACAAGCGGTGTCTAGCCCGCGTCAGATGGTTGATTTTCCACGCATTTTGGCCTATGCTAAAGATGCAGACGAGTTTGTCCGCCTGAGTTGCCGTGACCGCGCCGGCTGGCGGAGAGATGAGTGGGCTTATGGCCCACTTTTTATTTGCGGAAAATTCCCCGATTTTGGGGCAGTTTTTGGGGCGCATGGCCGGAATTTGGCCACCTGCTGGGCGGCATGAGAACAGGGTGCCCGGCGAGCGATTGTTGCTCGCTGGGGTGAAAGAACGATGGCAGTCAAGCTGGAAACAATCCGGGCGGCAGCGGTACGAGTAGCGGCCTCGCATGGGTTGGACGTGGTGGAGATCGAGTTCATCGGCCCGGCAAAGGAGCGAATCCTGCGCGTTTACCTCGAGAAAAATGCCGAGGGACGGGCAAAACTGAAGGCGGCTATCGATGCCGGATCTGCCGATAATGGAACCGGGAACCTCCCCGGACGGCTGATTCAGGAGACGCCGGCGGGCAAGCTCAAGGTCGAGCAGCTCTCCTGCGTTACACACGAGGATTGCGCCGCTTTCAGCCGGGATTTCAGCGTGCTCCTGGATGTGGAAGACTTGGTTCCGGGTGCCGAGTACACGCTGGAAGCCAGCTCTCCGGGGCTGGACCGAAAGTTGGTCAGGCCTGAGGATTATCAACGGTTTGCGGGCTCTTTGATCAAGGTGCAGACCTTTGAGCCGGTTCGCAGCAACCGCCACTGGCAGGGACGGCTGACAGACAGCGCCGGTGACACCATTACGCTTGACCTGAATGCGGTCAAGCAGAACAGCAAGAGCCGGAAAGCCGGCGTCAGCACGGTGGAGATTGCGCTCACGAACATCGAGAAGGCGCAACTGGTACCGGAGATTTAGTACAAGCAGGGACTAGGGACTAAGGGACTAGACCCCGATTTCATGGAAGATGAAACAGCAACCGGCTGGGGCGCGAATCGTCTCAGACCGTGAGACTACCGAGAGAGCAAGCAGAGTATGGCCAGCGTTTTGTACCAGAGTATCGAGCTCCTGAGCCAGGAAAAAAGCATTGACCCCGCCATCGTTGTCGGCGCCGTCGAGGAGGCCATCGCCCTGGCCACACGCAAGTTCTACAAAACCCAGGAGAACATGCGCGGCGAGTTGAACAAGGAAACCGGCGAGATTCTGGCCTACATCTACAAAACGGTGGTGGCCGACGATGAGCCCATCGAAGACCCGCTTAACCAGATCACCCTCACTCAGGCCAAGGAACTGGCGCAGGATGTCGAGGTGGGCAGCGAGATCCGGCTCTATCGCGACACCAGTCCGCTGGGCCGCATCGCCGCGCAACTGGCCAAGCAGGTCATCTTCCAGAAGGTCCGCGAGGCGGAGCGAGAAACCGTCTTCAACGAGTACGCCCACCGCGAAAAAGAAGTGCTCAACGCCACCGTCAAGCGCATCGAGGGCCAGGACGTGATCTACGACCTGGGCAAGGCTGAAGCTCGCTGCCCCAAGCGCGAGCAGTCAAGGCTGGAGCAGTTCTCTATCGGAGAGCGCGTCCGCGTCGTTCTGCTCAAAGTGGACCGCGCCGCCAAGGGGCCGCAGGTGATCGTCTCCCGCGCCGCACCCGAGCTGGTGCAGAACCTCTTCCAGTCTGAAGTTCCCGAAATCTACGACAGCACCGTGGTCATCCGCGCCATCGCCCGCGAGGCCGGCGAACGCACAAAAATTGCAGTTCAATCCCGCGACAAGGATGTGGACCCGGTCGGAGCCTGCGTGGGCATGAAGGGCATGCGCGTTCAATCCATCATCCGTGAACTGCGCGGCGAAAAAATCGACATCATTGAGTTTTCTGACGAGATCACCACTTTTGCCGAAAAGGCTCTGCAGCCGGCCAAGGTCAGCCGCGTCTCCATCGCCGACCTGACCGACAAGCAGCTCGAAGTCATCGTGGACGACACGCAACTCTCACTGGCTATTGGCAAGAAGGGCCAGAACGTGCGCCTCGCCGCCAAGCTGCTCGGATGGAAGATCGACATCAAGAGCGAAGAAGAGAAGCGCCAGGAAGTCGAGCAGCAGATGCAGGATCTGACCGGAGGGCCTTCGACGCCTATCGAACAGGTGACGGAGCTGTCTAGTGGCATGCTGCAAAAACTAGTCGCCGCCGGCATCACCACCGTCGAGGGACTCGCCGATATGACCCCCGAGCAGCTCGAGGAGATTCCCGGCATCGGCGAAAAAACCCTGGAAAAGATCAGCCTTGCCGTGCGCCACTACTTCGAACAGTATGCAGAGAGCGAGCAAAGCCGAAGGCTGGAGGCCGCGAAAGCCGCAGCCTCTGAGCCGGACGTCTCCGCGGAAGAAAGCGAAGCCGTTCTGGAGACGAACGAAGCGGAAACTGAAAACGACGCCGCGGTCATCACCGAAGCGGAGAATGTCCGCGCTGCCGAAGAGGAGAATCTTCCCGCTGCGGAAGAGGATGCGGAGGAGTACCGCACCGCGGCCGAAGCGGCCGTCGAAGATATTCCTCCAGCCGATGAGGCGGAAGTAGAGACTTTGGAAGATCAACCGGCTGAAGCGTTAGAGCAGGATGCTCAAAGCGCGGATGAGCCGCTGCTGGAAGAGATTGAAACCGAAAGCGCAACCACGGACGAGCAGGCGGACAAAGAGGAAGGCGCGTAAATGCGCCAGGCCTTTCAAGCCCCATCAGACGATAACGGAACGATGAACCACAGCCAATGCCAAGAGGTAGCTATGAGCGACTAAAGGCTTTGGGCGACAGATTTTGAAAAGAGGCGGATGAGTAAGGTTCGTATCAACGATCTCGCGCGCGAGATGGAAATCAAGAGCCGGCAGGTTCTTGATATATTAGCAGATCTCGGTCTGGCCACCGGCAAGACCCACTCCAGTTCGCTGGAGGAAGATGAGGCCGATAAGGTTCGCGCGCATTTCAAGCGTGCGGCGAAGAACGCGAGTTCGGCAAGCACGTCAGCCTCTCGCGGCCCGCAGGCCATTGCGCCAAAAATTGATCTCTCGCATATCTCCAAGCCCGGCGACGTGCTGAAGGCCATCCAGGCCAAGAAGCAGGAAGAGGAAGCCGAAGCCCGAAAGAGCCGCTTGCCTCTTAAGCGAGCGGCAGTGGAGCCTGAGAAGGCGCCCGCGCGTCCAGCGCCGCCTGTTGCTGTCAAGCCGCCAGCTGCGCCTGCCAAGCCGGAACCGCGCAAGATTGTTCCCCAGCCTCGCTCCGCGCCGCCCATCGTCGCCCAGCCGCCAGCCATTGCCTCGCACCCTCCATCCAAAGCGGTGGTTGCCAAGGCTCCGGCAGGCGCCGTGCAGCGTCCGGCCGTCGTCGTGACGCCGCCCACAGCGGCCGTGGTGGTCAAGCCGCCGGCCAAACCCCCGGTTGCAGTTCCTGAATCCGCAGCACCCGCCGACACAACCAAGGCGCCCGTTGCGACCCATGCCAAGGCCAAGGCCGCAAAAGCTGCGGAGCCTGCCGAGATTGAGTCCCCGCTGGTTGCCGAAAAGGCCGCCCTCGCTCCCCAGCAGGAATCGATACTTCCCGGAGAAGCCGCCGATCTCGCGGCTGCCGCGCTGGCTCACACGCCAACCCACCGTGGAAAGGCGCACACCCACGCATCGCCCACGCCCGCGCTGCCCGCCCGGCGCATGGTCATGCCGCAAACAGGACCTCGGCCGGTCTACACCGCGCCCCCTGTGGTTAACCTTCCGCCCTCGACTGGCGCCGCCGGAACCGCCGCTGGAGGCATTCAGCGCGGCAGGCCGATCTTCGACCGCAACAGGCCCGGTAGCGGCCCTGGCAGTTATCCTCAGCGCACCCCCGGTAGCTATCCCGGAACTGGCCAGTTCCCCGGCGGCCCGCGACCCAAGCACCCCACGCGCACCACCGGAGGTTACGCCGGCACAGGCGCCCCGGGCGCTCCCGGTTCTCGCCCAGCATTTGGAGCGCGACCCGGCTTTGGGCCACCTCGCCCCGGAGGCCCACCACGGCCCGGTGGCGCTCCGCCAACCGGCGAGGCGCCGCGCCCGCAGCGCGCCCCATCCCGTGGTCGCGGCGGTCGCCCGCAGTATCCAAAAACCAAGGAAGGCCCGATGAAGGGCTTTGTGCCGCCGCCTCGCTATGGAGGAGTCCAATACGGCGGCGAGCCCCTTCCCATCACCCGCGAAATCACCGTCACTGAGGGCATCAGCGTAAAGGACCTGGCGGAAAAACTCGACGTCCGCGCCAAGGACCTGATCGCCACTCTCCTCATGAGCGGCATCTTCGTCACCGTCAACCAGTCCCTCGATGCGGAGATGGTCAAGGACGTAGCCGCCAAGTTCGGCGCCGCCGCCACCGTCATCAGCTATGAAGAAGAGATTGCCAACCAGGCCATCGAAGAAGTCCTCGAAGCTGAAAATACCGGCGAGCTTGAAGTTCCCCGTTCGCCCGTCGTCACCGTCATGGGCCACGTCGATCACGGCAAGACCTCGCTGCTCGACGCCATCCGCGAAACCGACGTAGCGGCCGGCGAAGCCGGCGGCATCACCCAGCACATCGGCGCTTACAAGGTGAAGTTTGCCAAGGAAGGCTCGCCCGCCTCCGGCCGCGAAATCGTCTTCCTCGACACCCCCGGCCACGAAGCCTTCACCCGTATGCGTGCCCGCGGAGCCAAGGTCACCGACATTGTCGTCATTGTGGTCGCTGCCGACGACGGCGTCATGCCCCAGACCCTCGAGGCCATCGACCACGCCAAGGCTGCCAACGTCCCCATCATCGTGGCCATCAACAAGATCGACAAGCCCGATGCCAACCCCGAGCGCGTCAAAAAGCAGCTCGCCGACCGCGGCCTCGTTCCCGAGGAGTGGGCAACCGCCGGCGAAGGCACCGTCTTTGTCGAAGTCTCCGCTAAAAAGCGCATCAACCTCGACCTGCTGCTGGAAATGATCTGCCTGGTCTCCGACATCAAGGCCCCCAAGGCCACTCCCGGACGCAAGGCCGTCGGCTCTGTCCTCGAAGCCAAGCTCGACCGCGGGCGCGGCGCCGTGGCCACCGTCCTCATCCAGGACGGAACCCTCCGCCTCAACGACTCCTACATCGTCGGCAACACCTTCGGCAAGGTTCGCGCCATGTTTGACGACCGCGGGCGCGCCATCGAAGTTGCCGGCCCCTCCACCCCCGTCGAAGTCCTCGGCCTGGAAGCCATGCCCGATTCCGGAGACACCTTTCTGGTCGTCGCCGACCGCGACAAGGCCAAGGGCATCGCCCAATACCGCAGAATGAAGGAGCGCGACTCCCAACTCGCCAAGAGTTCTCGCGTCTCGCTCGAAGGACTCGCCGAGCAGATTCGCACCGCCGGCGTCAAAGACCTGCCCCTCATCATCAAGGGCGACGTCACCGGCTCGGTAGAAGTGATGGCCGATTCGCTGGTCCTCATGTCCACCGAGAAGGTGCGCGTCAAGGTCATCCACAGCGGCGTCGGCTCCATCACCGAGAGCGACGTCCTGCTGGCCACCGCCTCCAATGCCATCATCATCGGCTTCAACGTCCGCCCGGAGCGCAAGGCCGCCGAACTGGCGCAGCAGGAAGCCGTCCAGATTCGCCTCCACTCCATCATCTACGAACTCCAGGATGAAATGCGCTTGGCCATGCTTGGCCTGCTCGAACCCGTCTACAAGGAGAACTACATCGGACGCGCCGAGGTGCTCAACATCTTCAAAATTCCGAAGATCGGCACCATCGCCGGTTGCCGCGTACAGGACGGAGTCATCCGTCGCGACGCCGAAATCAAGGTCATGCGCGGCACGGAGCAGCTCTTCAAAGGCAAGGTCGTCTCCCTCAAGCGCTTCAAGGACGACGCCAAAGAAGTCACCAACGGAATGGAGTGCGGCATCGGCCTCAGCGGCTTCAACGACCTCAAGGAAGGCGACATCATCGAAGCCTTCTCCACCGAGAAGCTGGCCGCCAACCTCGGCGCGCTAGCCTCCGACGTAGCAAAAGCCGCCGCAGCAGCAGCCAAGGATAAAGAGTAACCTGCCTCTGCTGTTCCAAAACCCAACCGGCCCGCTCCTTACCTCGAGAAGCGGGCCGGTTTTCTTCTGTCCACCACGCCACAAATCCAAACGCAGCCGATATTGCCATGCGTCAGGGCACGACTTCAGTCGTGCCGCCATGCCTGACCCAACTTTCGGGCTTTAGCCCCTGATCAATCGACGGCGATATACTGTAGGCCGCTACGGAAATTTTTCCGCAATCGCGGCTTGGCTCGCAATTCACCAGACAGGAGCAACATGACACTGAAGTGCAGCAATCGCAGGGATTTTTTGAAGGTGAGCGGCGCAGCCGTGGCCGCTTCAGCCATCTCGTGGAACGCGCGCAGTTATGCCGCCATCCTCGGCGCCAACGATCGCGTCCGTGTCGGCGTCGTCGGTTGCGGTGATCGCATGAAGCAAGGAGATCTTCCCGCCTTTCAACAGCATGCCAAGGATATGAACTTCCAGATCGTGGCCGTCTCCGACATCTGGAGCCGCCGCCGTGAAGAAGGCGCTGCCTTTATCCAAAAGCTCTGCGGTAATTCCGTCGATCAGGTCCGCAACAACGACGAACTTTACGCCCGCAAAGACGTGGATGCCGTCATTATCGCCACTGCCGATTTCCAGCACGCGCAGCACGGCATCGAAGCGGTCAACGCCGGCCGCGACGCCTACGTCGAAAAGCCCACCGCGGACACCATGAAAGACGCCCGCAACTTCCTCGCCGCCGTCAAAAAGTCCGGCAAAATTGTCCAGATCGGAACCCAGCGCCGCTCCACGCCCGCCTACATGAAAGCCGCCGAGTACATCAAGTCCGGCAAGTTCGGCGACATCGTCATGGTCGAGATGACATGGAACGTCAACCAGCCCGGCCGCTGGCGTCGCCCCGATGTTGTGCCGCTTTTGAAAGAACAAGACACCGACTGGAAGCGCTTCCTGCTCAACCGCCCCTACGAGCCCTTCGATGCGCGCAAGTATCTTGAGTTCCGCCTCTTCTGGCCTTACTCCTCCGGCATTCCCGATCAGTGGCTCGTCCACCAGATCGACACCGTTCACTGGTTCACCGGCCTGCCTCATCCGCGCAGCGTCGTCGCCAACGGCGGCATCTATCTTTGGAAGGACGGCCGCACCAACTGGGACACCATGACCGCCGTCTTCGATTACGGTCCGCTCGACGACCTCACCAAGGGCTTCCAGGTCCAGTACTCGTCGCGCTTCACCAACTCCGCCGGCGGCGTCAAGGAACTCTACTACTCCAACGGCGGCATGATCGATATGGACAAGCATACGGTCACACCCACCGGCGGCATGCGCACCCGCGAAGCTGCGTCCATGGGCCTCAAGGAAAATTTGTTGCCCAGCTTCTCCCTCGTCGAGAAGGCCGAGACTGTCTCCACCGAAGCCGACACCGGCCGCGATCCGCAGACCTCGGCTAACATGCGCAACTGGATG
>CABDYB010000365.1_pt1 | contig 12447 bp, 7 predicted proteins | sample 3131861 | NCBI WGS metagenome assembly CABDYB01 (sample SAMEA5534336, study PRJEB31848) | metagenome | biome: tundra; feature: field; material: soil | place: USA | collected 2013-05 | depth 0.15 m | reverse complement strand
TACTCGCCGCTGGCGTCGGAGAAGTAGGCGATGGTCTTGCCGTCCGGGCTCCATGCCGGGTCGCGTTCCGCCACGCCGGGGGTCTGGGTCAGGTTGCGCGTGTCGCCTTTTTCGGCCGGCACGGTGAAGATCTCCCCATGCGCCTCAAAAACGGCCCGCGCGCCGGTGGGCGAAAGCGCTGCGTTCTGAATCTCCATCGGGTTCAGGTTCTCCCGGTGCGGAGCCAGCGCGGCCAGTTCGCCGTGAATCGTAATCGGAATCGGCATATTCATCCCCGATTCCGGGTCCACCATCAGAATGCGGCCAAACTGCTCCACGATCAACACGGTCCGGTCTGCCCCGCCGATGTCTTTTGCCGGCCCCGCCTGGAACGACTTCATATCCAGCCCTTTGTTGACCATCACCTGTGAGACTTCCTTGCTCTTCGTGTCATAACGATAGAGCGTCACCGGGCCGTTGTTGGTTCCCGCGCTGTCGCGATCACTCAGGAAGTAGACCTTGTCGCCCACCCACACCGGGTTGGAATCGTTGGAGTTCTCGCGCGGCACCTTCACCAGGTCCAGAGTCTTGAGGTTCACAATCCAGATGGGCGAGGTTTGCCCGCCCACATAGCGCTTCCATGCCGGCTGCCACTTGGAGTAGGGCTGATAGGCTATGGACTGTCCGTCCGGCGAGAACGAGCCCTCAGCGCCGGAGGGTAGAGGCAGCGGCTGGGGAACTCCGGTGCCGTCAACGTGCGCGCGAAAGAGCCGTGCAAAGTGCCGGTAGCTGGCCATGTTGCTCGATATCAGCAAATTCTTGCCGTCCGGCGACCAGCCCACCACGCCGCTGCCGGTCGGGTGCCAGGTAATCCGCCGCGGAACGCCGCCCGCCGCCGGAATGATGTACGCGTCGGTATTGCCGTTCAGGTGGGCCGAGTAGGCAATCCACGCTCCGTCAGGCGAGAAGTATGGGCCTGCCATCACGTGTCCGTTGGCGGTGAGCCGCTCCGCCTCGCCGCCCTTGCGCGCCACCGTCCAGATGTCATCCGCATAGCGGAAGGCGATCTTGTCCTGCGAGAGAGAAGGGAAGCGCAGCAGCAGCGGTGCCTGAGCTGATGCGGCAGCCTGAGCCGCCTGGGTAGAAGCAGTTACGGGCAACAGCGCGAACAGCGCCAGCAAAACGAGCGCAAAGCGGGAGTAGACGCGAATCATCGGGCCTCCGGATAGATGTGATTGTGGATTCAGTTCAAAAACCGGCGCGAAAACTGCGCGCCCCCTCATGCTACGCCAGACGGAGGCCAAAAAGTTCCGCAAAATCTCCCGTTTTCGGCTTTTCTTCAGCTTCTCGCGGCTTTGGAACCTGCCAGCCGCCCTTTGCGTATTTGAAAATGAGCACCCTCCTCCGGGGCTGTGGCCGCTTTCCGGCAACGGATAGCGACCGGATGGGCGCTGTGCATTCAAGCAAGTATCGGGATTGCGTACACTGGAGTTTACGCATGGGTTTTGCCGGCTGCGGAAGAACCGGCCCTGATCGGACGCGCTGAAGACTGTCTCCATTAACTGTATTATTTTGTTGGCGTTTGGCAACAGAAAGCACTACCATGCTCTTCGGTGAAGCCCTCAAACTCGCGCTGCAATCCTTGTGGGCCAACAAGATGCGCTCCGTCCTCACGCTGCTGGGCGTGGTCATTGGCGTGGCCTCGGTGATTATGGTGGTGACTCTGACCAACGGCGCAAAGCAGTTTGTCACCTCGAAAATCAACACCTATGGCGCGGATGTGGTGACGGTCAGCAAGATGCCGGAATCTTTCATGACCCTCGAGGAGTATCTCGACTTCCAGAAACGAAAAGACGTCACCTTCGACGACTACAAGGCTATCCTTGACGAGTGCCAGGCCTGCGTCTCGGTGGGCGCGGCGCGCAACTCCATCGGCAGGGTTGTCTACGGAAGCAAATCCACCACCGACACGAACATTCGCGGCTGGACCTGGACCATGCCGGCGCTTTCCAATCTTAATATCGAGGACGGGCGCTCCTTCACTGCATTCGAGGACGAGCATGCTGCCCGCGTGGCCATCGTCGGCCATGACATTGTCGACAATATGCTGGGCTTCGGCGACCCCCTGGGCAAAGAGATTCGCGTCGATGGCGCCATCTACACGGTGATTGGGGTAAGCGAAGCTCAGGGCAAGATCATGGGGCAAAGCCTGGACAACTGGGTCGCCATTCCTCTCACTGCATTTCTGCATACGCACGCAGCACACGACAGCATGACCGTCTATGTCAATGCCGGTGGAGGTGGCGAGGTAATGGATGCGGTTTCCGATCAGTTGCGCGTTCTCATGCGCGCGCGCCGCCACCTGGCCCCCGGCGCCCCCGACAGCTTCTCCATCGACACCAGCGCCACCTTCCAGAACTTCCTGGGCAGAATCCTCAATAGTTTTGGAGCCGTGGTGGTGGCCATCGCAGGCATCTCGCTGGTCATTGGCGGCATTGTCATCATGAACATCATGCTGGTTTCCGTCACCGAACGCACCCGGGAGATCGGCGTGCGCAAGGCGCTGGGCGCACGCCGCAATGATATTCTGCTTCAGTTTCTCATCGAGTCCGCAACCATGTCCCTGGCGGGAGGCGTGATCGGCGTAATCGCCGGCATCTGCCTGGCCAAAATCATTACCCTGATCATCGCCTTCCCCTCTGAGGTTGAACTCTGGTCGATTCTGGTCGGTTTGTTCGTCGCCACCAGCGTCGGTCTTTTCTTCGGCGTCTACCCCGCGCATAAGGCCGCGCAGCTTGATCCCATCGTTGCCCTTAGATCGGAGCTATAGAGATGAGATTCAGCAACTCGAAGGAATCCGTGCTGCTGGCGCTCGATACTCTGCGCAAGAACAAGCTGCGCTCCGGCCTCACTATTTTGGGCATCTCCATCGGCATCTCCACGGTCATCCTTATCTCCTCGGCGATCAACGGACTGAATACGAATATCGATCAATTCGTCAAATCCCTGGGCACTAACGCCCTGATGGTCTACCGCTATGACTCATGGGGGCGGCAGCCCACGACCGCGGATCTCAACCTCCCCAAGCTGACCTATGAGGACGGCTTGGCGCTGCGCGCCCTACCGCATGTGGTTGCCTCCGATCCCTGGCTTTCTTACCAGAACGAGCGGTTTGGCCTGGGGCTTGTCTCGCTCAAGTACGGCGGCCGCAAGGTGGAGAACGCGATTCTCAACGGCTCGACCACCGCCATTGAGCACTCCACCAACTTCGAGGTGAAGGAGGGCCGCATCTGGAACGACGTGGAGGAGGCGAGCGGCGCCAGAGTGGTTATGCTGGGGCACGACGCCGCCGAGGATCTTTTTCCCAACGAGTCTCCCCTCGGCAAGGATGTCGAATGCCAGGGCGGCATCTTTACCGTCATCGGCGTCTTCGAACCGCAACCGCAGCCCTTCGGCAGCGGACGCAACCGCAGCGACAACTCCGCGTATTTTCCCGTTCCCACCTTCCGTCACCTGCATCCCGAGCTGGATGACTTCCATGTCACGGTGACCTATGACGATCCGGCGAACAAGTATATTGTGACGGAAGAGATACGCGATCTATTGCGGATTCGGCGCGGGGTTCGCCTGCAGCAGGACGATAACTTCGCCATCTTCGGCCCGGACACGCTCATGCGGCTGTGGAATACACTGACCGGCGGGCTGTTTCTCTTCATGGTCGCCGTTTCTTCTGTCGGCCTGATGGTGGGCGGCGTGGGAGTGATGAATATCATGCTGGTCTCGGTCACCGAACGCACGCGGGAGATCGGCGTCCGCAAAGCCATCGGCGCAACCAAAAAAAACATCCTGCTCCAGTTCACGCTGGAGGCGGTGACCCTTTGCTTCGTGGGCGGCCTGCTCGGCATCTTGGCCGGGGCCCTGTTCACTATGATCTTGCATTTCGCCGTTTCATTTCTTCATGCCGCGCTTTCGCTTGCGTGGGTTCTCATCGCCTTGGTGGTCTCCTGCGCCATCGGGCTGGTGTTTGGCATTTATCCGGCATGGAAGGCCGCATCCATGGACCCCATCGAGGCGCTCAGGTATGAGTAACATAGTTACTGATACCTGTTGCTTTTCAGCCGGAAAGCGTCGCGAGCCAGGAACCTCAATCGGACCCGGCAATAGAAAGATGGACTATGCTCTTCAGTGAAGCCGTCAAACTCGCGCTGCAATCCTTGTGGGCCAACAAGATGCGCTCCGTCCTCACGCTGCTGGGCGTGGTGATGGCCGTGGCCTCGCTCATCATGGTCGTCACCCTGGTCAACGGCGCCAATACCTACGTGGCCACCAAGCTCGTCAACCACGGCGCAGACGTGTTCAGCGTGGGGCGCTTCCCCCCCGCGTGTTGTTTTTCCGCTGAAGAGTACTTCAAGTATCAGAAACGCAAACTTCTGAACTACGAGGACTTTGAGGCGGTGCGGGACGAGTGCGCCGAATGCACCGAGGTGGGCGCGAATCATAGCCGCACCACCAAAGTCTCCTTCAACGGCCATTCCAGCACCGACACTGATGTACGAGGCATCACCTGGACCATGGTTGACCTCACCAATCTGGACATTGTGATAGGGCGTGGATTTACGCCCTCCGACGACGACATCGGCACCCACAATGTCATTGTGGGCTACGACATAGTGGACAACCTGCTGGGAGATGGCGACCCCCTCGGCAAGGAAATCCGTGTCGACGGCGTCCCTTACACCGTCATAGGCGTGGGCGACCGTCAGGGCAAGACGCTCGGCCAGTCGCAGGACAACTGGGTGGTCGTACCCATCACCACCTATCTGCAGACCTACGGACACAACGACCCAATGGGCATCTACATTCGCGCCCATGGCTCCGCCGCTTCAATGGAGATGGCCGAGGACGAGGTGCGCGTGATCATGCGCGCCCGCCGCCACAACGCACCCGGCCAGCCCGACGACTTCGAGATCCAGACCAACGACACTTTTATGGACATCTACAAGCAGTTCAGCTCCATGTTCTTCGACGTGATCATCGGCATCTCTTCTATCTCGCTGGTGGTGGGCGGCATCGTCATCATGAACATCATGCTGGTCTCCGTCACCGAGCGCACCCGCGAAATCGGCGTGCGCAAGGCCCTGGGAGCGCGCCAGCGCGATGTGCTGCTGCAATTCCTCATTGAAAGCGCCACCATGGCGCTGGTGGGCGGTGCGATCGGCGTGCTGATCGGGGTGATCGTGGCCAAGTTGGTTACCATCGTCCTCGGCTTTCCCACCAGCGTGCAGTTGTGGAGCGTTGTGATGGGCTTGTTCATGGCCACTGCCACCGGCGTCTTCTTCGGAGTCTATCCGGCCAGCAAAGCCGCCAGGCTCGACCCCGTAGTCGCATTGAGAGCGGAGCTGTAATGGCACAAGGGCAGGCAAAAGAATCCGTCAAGATGGCCCTCGATACTTTGAGGGCCAACAAGCTGCGCTCAGGATTGACCATCCTGGGCATCGTCATCGGCGTGACTACCGTCATCGTCATCTCCTCGTTTATCAACGGGCTCAACAACCGTGTCGCAGAAATTGCCGACTCGCTGGGCACAAATGTTTTACTGGTCACACGCATGCCCTTCGCCATCGGGCGTCCCACCACCGAGCAGCTTACTCGCAAATACCTCACCTTGGATGATGCGCTGGCCCTGCGCGCGCTGCCCCACGTCGTAGCCACGGACGCCAATGCCCGGTATATGAAAGCCTTCGGTCTCGGCAATGTCAGCGCAAAATATCAGGGCCACAAAGTGGCCAACGTTATCCTCGGTGGCAACACCGCGCAGGTCGCGGATGTGTCGAATCTGGTCTTGCTGTCGGGCCGCATTTATACCGACGAGGAGGATAAGCGCCATGCGGACGTCTGTCTGCTGGGACACGACACCGCGGAAAAACTATTTGTGAATGGCGAAAATCCCATTGGCAAGGAGATCAACGTCGAAACCGGCCTCTATACCGTCATTGGCGTGCTCGACAAGCGGAAACAGCTCTTCGGTAGCGGCCAGAACCCGGAAGACAACGCAATTTACTTCCCCATGGGCACCTTCCACAACCTGCATCCGGAAGCTCTCGATATGTTCATCACCGCGAAGTACGATGATTCCGCCAACAAGTCATTGGTCGAGGAGGAGATTCGCGAGTTGATGCGCATCCGCCGCAAGCTCAAAATCGCCGCCGACGATAACTTCGATATCTTCGGCACGGACTCTATTAATAAGCTCTGGGAGCAGATTACCGGCGGACTGTTTGGGTTGATGGTCGCCGTCTCCAGCGTCGGCCTCATGGTGGGCGGAGTGGGCGTAATGAACATCATGCTCGTCTCGGTCACCGAGCGCACTCGTGAGATCGGCATTCGCAAAGCTCTGGGCGCCACCAGGAAAACCATCCTGACCCAATTCACCACCGAGGCCGTAACCCTGTGTGCCGTAGGCGGAATAGTCGGCGTACTCCTGGGCGCCACGCTTACCGGGATCATCTACGTGTTGCCCATTGGTTTGTCCCCCTCCTTGTCCACCGTGTGGGTGTTCACCGGCTTCGGTGTCTCCTGTGCCATCGGACTCGTCTTCGGCATCTATCCCGCATGGAAGGCCGCCAACCTCGACCCCATCGAAGCCCTCCGCTACGAGTAACGCAGCTTTTAGCTGTGAGCTGATAGCTGTAAGCTGTTAGCTGTGACCCCGCACGCCCTGGCGCAGTCCGTCGCAATCCTCACCACCATTCTGGCCGTGGCCGGAATAGGCTACTTCCTCGCTGCCCTGATTGCCGCCCGGATCTTCCTGGTGGCGCGGCGCAAGCCGTTGGCCGCCTTTGCCCCCGGCGTCAGCATCCTCAAGTCCCTCAAGGGACTCGACCCCGGCATGATCGACGCCTTTCGCAGCCACTGCCGCCAATCCTACGCCGGCGAGTATGAGTTGCTCTTCGGAGCCGCCTCTCTCTCCGACCCGGTCGTGAAAGCCGTCCAGCAGTTGCAGGCCGAGTTTCCCACGCTCTCCATCAAGCTCATTGAATGCCCCCAGCGGTTGGGAACCAACGGCAAGGTTAGTACGCTGATTCAGCTTGTCCCCCACGCCCGCCACAACTTCCTGCTTATCAACGACTCCGACATCACCGTCTCGACGCGTTACCTTGAGCGAGTCATGGCCTGCTTCGCCCCACAAACGGAACCCTTCGCCATTCCCGCGCAGCAAGTCGGCCTCGTCACAGCCCTCTATCGCGGCCGAGCTCACCACACGCTGGCCTCTCAACTTGAGGCTCTGGGCATCGCCACCGACTTCCAGGCCGGCGTGTTGCTCTCAAAATGGATAGAAGGCGGCCTGCACTACGGCCTCGGCTCCACGCTCGCTATCCGCCGCGAAGCGCTCGACAAAATCGGCGGCCTCACTCTCCTCGTCGACCACCTCGCCGACGATTACGAGCTGGGCGCGCGCATCTCCGCCGCAGGCTATCGTGTTGTGCTTAGCGCCGAAGTCGTCGAAACCAACATCGCCGCCTACGGCATTCGCGGCTTCCTTGATCATCAGTTGCGCTGGGCCCGCACCGTCCGCGACGCGCGCCCCTGGGGTTACGCCGGCCTCATCTTCACCCACGGCCTGTGCTGGGCGCTGCTTAATCTTCTCGCCAGCGGAGCGAGCCCGCTCAGCCTCTGGTTGCTGGGGTTGAGCTTCTGTCTGCGCCTCGCTCTGGCTATGACGGTAGGCGCCGAAGTGCTCTCCGATCGGCAGGTTCTGCCCAGCCTCTGGCTCGTGCCTCTGCGCGACCTCGTCGCCATGGGAGTCTGGGTCGCTGGATTCGCCGGTAACACCATCGTCTGGCGTGGCGAGCGCTTCCTGCTCAAAAACGGAAAGCTGCTCAAAGCAGACTGACGGAACGTCCTGCTAATCCCCCGTACTCGCCGCCGTGAAGTCCTGCGCACTGATGGCCGCGCAATCAATCGACAGGCAAGCGCCCAGTTCGCTGAAGTTCTTCTCCCAACGCTGGCGGTCTTCCGTTGCCAGAGCGGTAAGCGCATTGCCGGAATTGCGCAGAATCTCGTACCAGATGTTTTGCGCCTGCCACAGGTTCAGCTTGAAGGGCAGCTCCACCAGCGTGCGCGCCAGCGTCAGCGCACGATCCAGTGTCTCCCGTGACCCCGAGGACATTTGCAGCCCTACCATGGCGCGTTTCATCCGCTGGTCGGCGATGTAGGAGAGCGTGGCCGTCTCCAGCGGCACCTGGTTGGCCTTGGCCAGGGCCAAAAAGGAGCGCAGCTTTACCTGGTCGGTGGGGTCGCTCTCCAGTGCCCGTCGCAATCCGGCATTGATGGCAAAGCCCGCGGCCAGGGTAAGCGCCGGTGGCTTGGGCAGGCCCGACTGCGATAGATAGTGCAATAGGCTGGCGTGTTCCTCGTAGATGGTGGTCAGCGATTTCTCGATGTCCGAAAGCGTGGAGTTGAGGATAATCTGCACGATACGCCGCTGCTCGTCGGTAAACAGTGAGGTCAGCGAGTAGCCCATGTGGCCGAAGTAGCTGTCAACCTGGCGGATCGCCTCGGGGAAGTTTCCGTGCTGCACGTGTCCGGCAGCCTGACTGGCGAAGGCCTCGAAGGCTGCCGCATCCTCCGGCTCATACGCCTTGATGGCAGCGGTAATGTTTTGATCGCCAAAGTGCAGCACCGCAAAAGAGAAGCTCTGCTGCTTGCCGGTGATGGCGCTGACAATCTTGACCCTGCCCAATGCAAGCCGTCCCCGCCCTGAAGAGTACGCCTCGTAGGAGTCGCGCCACACGCGGAAGCAGAACAGGTCCGTCTCCTCCGCAAAGGTAGAAAAAACGGAGCTGATGGCGTAGTGAGCCGCCACCTGTTCCAGGTTCAGCTCTCTGCTGCTGACCTGCTCTTTATAAATTTTGGCGCCATCTCCGGCCGCCGCCACGTTAGAGCGCGCATCGGCCATCCGCACCAGAAACGCCGGTTCCAGCGCCGCGGCTGCTTCCCCAAAGATATTCTTAGCCAGTTGCAGCACCCGCGCGGCGTAGGCAATCACCTGCACCGTCTCGATGCCCGAGATGTCGTCAAAGAACCATCCGCAACTGGTGTACATCAGTTGCGTGTGGCGCTGCATCTCCATCAATTCCATGCCACGCGCGCGTTCCAGCGCGGTGAGAGCGCGGAGTTGGTGCTTGCGGAAGAATTGCTCCACCGCTTGCGGGCTGCGGTCGAGCACGACTTCGATGTATCCGTCGCGGGCCGCCCACACATCTTTGAATAACTTGCCCCCCTCTTGCTCGGTCAGTGGATCGAGTGCATCGCGCAGCTCGTCGAGGGCCTTGCGCAGCGGCGCGCGCCACGCCTGGTTATAGCCCTGCTTGCCGCCGTTGCAGCCGCAATCCGAGCGCCAGCGTTCCACGCCGTGCGAGCAGCTCCACGAGGTGTTTTCCACAATCTCTGCCTCGTACTCCGGAGGAAACTGCTCCAGGTAGCTGCCATAGTTGGTCAGCTTGACCGTCTTGTCCTCCTCCAGAAGACGAAGCGCGTAGGCCAGCGCCATCTCGCCGTACTTGTGATGATGCCCGTACGATTCCCCGTCTGTCGCCACGTGAACCAGTTGCGGCTGCGCGTTATCTTTGAAGCCGCCCTTGAGTCGCGCCGCCAGGCTCTCGCCGGAGTTAAGCAGCCCCTCGAAGGCAATGGCCCGCGATGCCGGCCCGTCGTAGAAAAATACGGCAATCGAAACGCCGGTGTCGAAGCGAATCAAATAGGGGTGTGTGGTGTCCACGCGGTCGCCGGGCGTATCCGTCCAGTTCGCTCCGTCCTTCAGCGCTCTGATCCGCTTGCATTGATGCGGCGCCAGCACGGTGAACTTGATGCCATGTGCGGCGAGCAACTCCAGCGATTCGTTGTCGGCCGCGGTTTCGGCCAGCCACATCCCCTCCGGCGCAGCGCCGTAGCGGTGCTGATAGTCGGCCATGCCCCACCGTATCTGCGTAATCCGGTCGCGACGGTTGGCCAGCGGCAAAATGATGTGGTTGTACACCTGCGCCATCGCCGAACTGTGCCCCTTGTAGCTCTTGCGGCTGCGACGCTCCCCGTCCAGTATCATCCGGTAGGTGCGCTGCGCGTTCTCTGCCAGCCAGCTCAGCAGCGTGGGACCGTAATTAAAACTCATGCGCGCGTAGTTGTTCACGATGCGCGTGATCTGGTTCTTGTTGTTCACTATGCGCGCCGCGCCGTTGGTCGCGTAACACTCCGCGCAGATGCGCTCGTTCCAGTCGTGGTAGGGCGCGGCCGTGTCCTGCGTCTCCACCGTCTCCAGCCACGGATTCTCCCGCGGCGGCTGGTAAAAATGACCGTGAATGCAGACAAATCGTTTACTTGCCGCCATTAAAAAAACTCCGGGCTTCTAGCCTCTAGCTAAAAGCTTCCAATGCTTAAACCATGCAGCAGATCATCAATCTGCAAAATCCAGACAAGCTAATATTGAATAGGTAACAGAATTAGCTGAAAGCTGACAGTTGATTGCTGATTACTGTGCATGATTATTGTAGGCTGGAGCGCCCCGTCGGCGCTGTTCCCTTTGCCAGGTCGCAGGCCCTCCACAGGTACCAACTGGCCACGGAACGGAACGGCGTCCAGCGTTTTCCCCTTTTGAGAAGCACCTCCGGTTTGGGCAAGTCTTTCGCGTCCAGCGGCCGCGTCTTCGGCACGCGCAGAAAGGTCAGCGCGAAGCCCTTGCGTACGCCATAGTCCGTCACCGGCAAAACGTCGGGCCGTCCCAGCCGGAAGATCAGCAGCATCTCCACCGTCCACGGGCCAATCCCGCGCACCTCGGTCAGCCGCTCCACAATCTCCGCGTCCGTCATTTTTTTGATCGCCGCGTGGCTGGGCACGGTCCCGTCCAGCGTCCGTGCTGCCAAATCTTTCAGGGCTTTGATTTTATTGAAGGAAACCCCTGCTGCTCGCAGCACTTCATCGGGCGTGTCTAGCAGCAATTGTGGCGCCGGGTCGCCGCCATAATACTCCCGCACCCGCCGGTGAATGGTGGCCGCCGCCTTGCCATGCAACTGCTGATAAAGAATCGACTCCAGCAGCGACTCAAAGGGCGAGGGCGCCCCAGAACGAGACTGTGCGAGTCGCAATGTAAACGCGCCGGCCCTGTCAATCAGCGCGCCCAGCTTCGGGTCGCTGTCTTTCAAATGCGCCAATGCCTCGGCAACGTCGAAGGGAAGTTTGCGGCTGCGCCCATCATGAATCATAAGGGAATAGTGTACCGTGCTGGGACATTGTTCCGAACCGGAGTTGCGTAAACCCCACTTCAGGCTGCACCCGTTTGCCTGTTCGCTGTAGAATCCAGGTCAGAGTACGACCAGAGGTGCAAGCCATGAAAATGCGGCCGGGAACACAAACGGGTTTTCTGCTCTGCGGCAAGGAGTGGGCGGAGGGCGATGCGCTGGAGGTGCGCTCGCCGTGGGACCAGGGGCTGGTGGGCCGCGTAACCATCGCCACACGAGCCGACGCGCGCCAGGCCGTGCATCACGCCGTGGCCAGCCTGCGCCGCCTCCGTGCCCTGCCGCGCTGGAAGCGCCGCGAGATTCTCGAGGACGTGGCCGCCGCGCTCATCGAGCAAAAGGAGCGCTTCGCGCAGTTGATTGTCGCTGAGGCGGGCAAGCCCATTCGCCTGGCGCGTTCTGAGGTGGATCGCGCTGTGTTCACCTTCAAAATCGCGGCCGAGGTGCTTTCGCAGTTGGGCGGCGAAAGCATTCCGCTGGATGTCATGGAAGGCAACGAAGGCCGTTGGGGGCTGGTGCAGCGCTTCCCTGTCGGGCCGGTGCTGGCCATTACTCCCTTCAACTTCCCGCTGAACCTGGTTGCCCACAAGGTGGCGCCCGCGCTGGCCGCCGCCTGCCCTGTGATTCTGAAGCCCTCCTCGCAAACTCCCTTTACCGCGCTGGCGCTGGGCGAGGTAATTCTCAAGGCTGGCTGGCCGATGGAGGCACTGGCCGTGCTGCCGCTCAGCAATTTAGACGCTGCATGGCTGGCAGAAAAGGAAGACAGCATCAAGCTGCTCAGTTTTACCGGCTCGGCCCAGGTTGGCTGGGAGCTGAAGGTTCACTCCGGCCGCAAGCGCGTGCTGCTGGAGTTGGGCGGCAATGCCGCGCTCATCGTCTGCGCCGATTGGCCCGACATGGATGAGGCGGCTGTCCGCACCGTGCACGCAGCCTTCAATTACGCTGGCCAATCCTGCGTCAGTGTGCAAAGGGTCTTTGTCGAACGAGGCGTCTATCAGACTTTTTTGTGGAAGGTGGTTGAGTTGGCCGCCAAAATGGCGGTCGGCGACCCCTCCGTCGAAGCCACAGACGTGGGTCCGCTCATCCGCGCAGGCGATGCCGAACGCGTGGTCTCCTGGATCAAGGAAGCTGTCGAGGGCGGAGCCAAGCTCGTAGCGGGCGGCGAACGTAACGGCTC
>CABDYB010000361.1_pt1 | contig 12530 bp, 9 predicted proteins | sample 3131861 | NCBI WGS metagenome assembly CABDYB01 (sample SAMEA5534336, study PRJEB31848) | metagenome | biome: tundra; feature: field; material: soil | place: USA | collected 2013-05 | depth 0.15 m | reverse complement strand
CCCATCGGCACCCTGCTGCTGCCCGCTCTGATGATCTTCGGGCCGCTCTTCGGGTTTAACTTCTTTGGCGGCTTTCTCTTTGGATGGGCCAAGCCCGTCCCCATCGTCAGCCGCAACTTCCGCAACTTCAAGCGCGACGATATGCTGGTCAGCCTGGCCGGCCCGGCCTCGAATCTGCTGCTGGCCTTCATCGCCTTCTTTGGCCTGGCGGCCGTTTTCTTCTCGGAGAGCCATCTGCCCCAGGGGGTCAGCCCCTCGTCCACCCAGCAATCGCTGGAGATACTCTGCAATATAGCCATGCAGCTCAACCTGACGCTCGCGATTTTCAACCTGCTTCCGATTCCGCCGCTGGACGGCAGCCACGTTCTCCGCAACGTTCTGCCTTATGGCGCAGTGCGGGTCTTCGACAGTATCAGCGGGCCGCTCAGCTATATTCTCCTCATCTTCGTGGGCCGCTTCGTGCTGGGAATCGTGATGACCCCGATCTTGGCCGTGGCCTACGCCATTCTGGCCCGCATCTGAGAGTCGGAAGGCACAGAGCGTTGCGCCGCCTGCCGCTACAATAGAAGGAGCCGTTTTTTCGGGATTTTCCGGAAGCATGGCGACATTCTCCTGGCATTCTCCCGGAATCGATCAACATCATGGCTGAATCCGCAATCTCATCTTCCCGTCCTCGCGTTTTGAGCGGCATGCGCCCCACCGGCAAGCTGCATCTTGGCAACTACATGGGTGCGCTGGCCAACTGGGTCAAGCTGCAAGACAAGTACGAGTGCTACTTCTTCATCGCCGACTGGCATGCGCTGACGACCGACTACGCCGACACCTCGAAGATCGCGGCCAACACGCTGGAGGTGGCGCTGGACTTTTTGGCCGCAGGCCTCGATCCGGCCAAGAGCGTGATCTTTCTACAGAGCAAGGTCTTGCAGCACGCTGAGCTGAACCTGCTGCTGGGCATGATTACTCCGCTCGGCTGGCTGGAACGCGTGCCCAGCTACAAGGAGATGCAGGAGAATCTCGCCAACAAGGACCTGACTACTTACGGGTTCCTCGGCTACCCAGTGCTGATGGCCTCCGACATTCTGCTCTACCAGCCCGATTTTGTGCCTGTCGGGCAGGACCAGCAGGCGCACGTGGAGCTGACGCGCGAGGTGGCGCGGCGATTCAACCAGTTCTACAAGCTGGGCGGAAAGGAAGTTCTGCCCGAGCCAAAGGTGCTGCTGACCCCTTCGCCCAAGTTGCCCGGCACCGATGGGCGCAAGATGTCCAAGAGCTACGGCAACACCATCCAGATGACCGACGCGGAGGATGTGGTTCGCCAGAAGCTGAAAACCATGGTGACCGATCCGGCGCGCGTTCGCCGCACCGACGCAGGCGACCCGGACAAGTGCCCGGTGGGCGATCTGCACAAGGTCTTCTCGACGCCCGAAACGATGGCCAAGGTCTACGACGGCTGTCGTACTGCGGGAATTGGCTGCATCGAGTGCAAAGGCTGGGTGGCCGACAACCTGGTTCAGGTTTTGAAACCGATTCAGGAACGCCGCGCTGGTTTTTCCGAGGCGCAGGTTAAAGAGATTCTCAAAGACGGTTCCAACCATGCCCGCGCCCGCGCTGAGGAGACGATGCGGCAGGTGCGCGCCGTCATGCAGATGACCCTGAGCGGCGAGAACGGCAAGTAAATGGCTGAAAAGGCAATTCCGTGGTGGCGAAAGGCGCTCCAGATTGCGTTGAGCGGACTTCGTTCCGGATTTGGCTTGTTCCCGCGGGATGCAAGACCAGAACCCGTTCCAGAAACGATGATTTCAGGCAGTATCAGAGAGAACCGGGAAGAAGAACAAGCCTTGACCGAGCCGTCCACCAAAATTGCTGCTGCGCCGATGATTCCGGACGGGCCAACTCCCGCCGCCGAACTGGTACGGGCTACGGAAAAAGGCCGGGACGCAAGCAAAAAGGCCGAAAAGTCTGTCTCCGTGGTTGAAGTGGCTGCGGAAACAGAAATCGCAGAAGAGGCCGTTCCAGAGCGAATTGAAGCGGCAGTGGCCAAACTGGAAGCCGAGCCTGTGGTCGAGCCGGAAACCGCTGAAACTCCCGAAGCCGAAGCCGTAAATGAAGTTGCCGAGGAGCCGGTCGACGAGCCAGAACCTGTGATCCATGCCGAGCCGGTTCCTGCCCCGGAGGTTGAGCCGGTCGCCTTGACCGAGCCTGAGCCTGTTTCTGCTCCGGCCATTGAGCCGGTCACACAAGCAGAGCCCGAGCCTGTTTCTGCTCCCGACATTGAGCCGGTTGCCCCGGCCGCCGAGCTGCCGCTCGAAGCCGAAACGCCAGCGGTAGCCGAGCCTGAGCCAACTCCCGAGCCAGTCACCGTCCCGGTTCCCGACGCCAATGCAGTTCCCCAGCGAGCGCTCAAGCCGCAACCCAGCGCAGAGGAAAGGGAAGCAGCACGGCTGGCGGCACGGCAGAAAAAGCTGGATGAAGGCTCCGAGGAATCTCCTTTTTCAGTCATAGTGGGGCAGGTTTATGACGGCCCCATGGACCTGCTGCTGGACCTGATCCGCAAGCAGGACATCAACATCTACGACATCCCCATCGCCATCATCACCAGCCAGTTTCTGGCGTATGTCAATCAGCTCAAGGCCGGCGACGTGGACGTGGCGGGCGATTTCATCTACACCGCGTCGCTGCTGATCCACATCAAGAGCAAGATGCTGCTGCCACACGCCGACACCGGCCCGGAGGCAGCGGCCGAAGACCCACGGCGCGAGCTGGTGGAGCGTCTGCTGGAGCACGAGCGCTTCAAAAATGCCGCCCAGATGCTGCAACAGAAGCAGATGCTGGAGGCAGCCACCTGGTCCAATCCCGGCGCGCGCGATTTCAAGGACGATGAGGCCGCCGAGCCGGAGATTGCCGCCGATACCGTGGACCTGGTGCGCGTCTTCCGCGAGATTCTGGAGCGCGCCCGCAATCGCCCGGTGATCGACGTAGAGGAGGATTCTGTCACGGTGAGCCAGATGATTCAGTTCCTTGCCCGCCGTTTGACCATGGAAGACAGGCCGGTGGCCCTGCGCCGCCTGTTAAGCCATACGCGCAGCGAACGGGCGTTGATCGCCATGTTCCTGGCGCTGCTGGAGATGGTCCGCCTGCAGGCCATTTTGCTTCGCCAGGACCGCCAGTTCAGCGATATCTTCATCAAGAAGCACAGCGGCTTCGACGCAGTGATGAACGAAGGCCTGGGCAACGCGCGAGACGACTGGCGATAGGGCGAGTTTTATCCAGATGGTGATTGAGCGGACGCCTTTGCCGCTTTACCGGACAGCGGGAAACACCAGCCGATAAGTGAGTTTGAAGTGAGGTTTCCAAGTGGAAGAAAATACAAAACCGGACACGGAGCGTAACAGCCCTCTTTGGTTGGAACTCCAAGAAAAGGCGAAGGATGACCTTGAGTTGGCGAAACAATTAGAAGCCGCAAAGCAAGTGATGGAACAGAACAGTGAGACCTTGCAGCGCCTGGCTGATTCTTAACGCCGCCTGCCGCGATTTTAACTGTCCTTTAACATTCCCATTTTCCAGGCTCGTACCCAGCCGGTATAAAATGGTTTTAGTTGGCCCGCTTCCCTGCTGGCTTCGCAAACAACAGTGCGAAAAATGTGGTTGTTGGGGTTATATGGACGCCATTTTATCCGGCTCTGCGCTTTCTTGCCTCCGGCCATCCCCTTTGTATTTATATAGTTATGCTATTGCTCACCCTCTACTTTGGAGGCCCCGGCGTCTCCGGAATCTCTCCGGCCGCATGGGTGACATCTGATGGCTGATCCGGCAACTGCCGAGCAGGCACCGCCCTCCAAAGGATCGCGGCTTGAAAGCCACATGACCCGGCGACCCGGCGCCAAGAGCATCACGCTGTTTCTGGTGGCTGTGGCGGGCGGCCTGTGCTTCATCGCATTCAATGTAGCCCGGGACATGAAAGCGGTCACCGTCACCAGCATCTGGCCGTATCTTCTGCTGGCCCTGGCGTTGCTGATCGCCCTGGGTTTCGAGTTTGTGAATGGCTTTCACGATACGGCTAACGCAGTGGCTGCGGTTATCTATACGCACTCGATGGAACCCATCAACGCGGTGGTCTTGTCAGGGTTCTGCAATCTGGCCGGCGTGCTGGCCTCCTCCGGTGCTGTGGCCTTTGCCATCATCACGCTGCTGCCGGTGGATCTAATCCTTCAAGTCAGCTCGGGCTCCGGCTTTGCCATGGTCTTTGCGCTGCTCATCGCGGCCATTCTGTGGAATCTGGGCACATGGTGGCTGGGTTTGCCGGCCTCCAGTTCGCACACCATGGTGGGCTCGATTATCGGCGTGGGCATCGCCAACCAACTGTTCAACCCCCACGTCGGCGCCTCCGGCGTGGATTGGGATCAGGCCATCAAGGTTCTGGAGGCGCTGTTATTTTCGCCGCTGGTTGGTTTTTTCCTTGCCGCGCTGCTCATGCTGCTCTCCAAGGCACTCTTCCGCTACCCTGCCCTTTACGAAGCGCCTAAAAACAACCAGCCTCCACCGTGGCCTATTCGCGCTCTGATGGTGCTCACCTGCACCGGCGTCAGCTTCTTCCACGGCTCCAATGACGGGCAAAAGGGCATGGGCCTGATCATGCTGATTCTCATCGGCACGGTGCCCACCGCTTACGCACTCAATCACACCGTCACCGCCAACGGCATTCAGCAGTTCATCGCCGCCAGTGAGCAGACGGGTCACATTCTCGACCGCCATGTGTCGCAGAGCAGCAAGCCCAGCTCCAACGCCCGCGCCGAGGTCACGGATTATATCCGCACCCAAAAATTGCAACCGGATACAATTCTGGCGTTGCGAGAATTAGTTGGGGACGTGGAACACACAGTGGGGCAGTACAAGATTTTCAAGGACATCCCGGTGCAGGAGCAAACGATCGCCCGCAACGACATGTATGTGACCGGCGAGGCGCTTCGGCTGATACAGAAGAACGACATTCGATGGGTGAAAGAGAAGAAGCCGCCAGTCTTCAATAAGGATGAAAGCGCGGCCCTCGACAACTACAGGAGTGGGCTGGATAAGTCCACCAGGTTCATCCCCAACTGGGTCAAAGTAGCCGTGGCCCTGGCCCTTGGACTGGGGACGATGGTGGGCTGGAAGCGCGTGGTGATCACGGTGGGCGAAAAGATCGGCAAGGATCACATGACCTATGCGCAGGGCGCCTGCGCGGGACTGGTGACGATGGGCACCATCTTTGCCGCCGACAAATTCGGCTTGCCGGTTTCCACCACGCATATTCTCAGTTCCGGTGTGGCTGGCACCATGGCGGCCAACGGCAGCGGCCTGCGCATGTCCACGATTCGTAGCATCGCGGCGGTGTGGGTATTCACGCTGCCGGCGGCGGCGCTGCTCTCCGGCCTGCTCTACTGGCTCTTCCGCGCGATTTCATGAGCGGTTTCGGGGCAAAAAAATGAGGCATCCTCCGGTATGGGAGAATGCCTCAGCTTATTTTCGCAGCTTACTTCTTCTTGAGTTTCATCAACTCAACGGCTTTCCGCGCGATATGCTCGGCGCTGACTTCCAGCTCCTTGACCATCTCCCAGGGCGAGCCGGAGTCGCCAAAGCGATCCTTCACGCCGATGGCTGCGGTGATCAGAGGCTTGCCGTAGAGTTGCTTGCTTTCAGTAAGCAGGCCGCTGACGCGCCACGCCAAAGCGCCGATCTGGTGTTCTTCGGCGGTGATCACGACGCCGGTATCCGCGGCGGAGCGAATCACAGCTTCAGCGTCGATGGGCTTGAGGGTGTGCAGGTTGAGAACGCGCGTCTCGTAGCCGAAGTCTTGCTTCAGGATGCAGGCCGCACGCATCGCCTCGGGAACCATGGGTCCGCAGGCAATAATGCTCAAATCCTCCGACTCGTTTTTGTAGCCGGAGGCCAGACGGGTCTCAAAGGCGTCGGCGAAGCTGGCCGCATCCTTGCGCAGGCGAATCACATTGGCCTTGCCAAAGACAAACGGAGTCTCCTGATTAGTGACGACGGGCGTGGCCTCGCGGGCAAAGCGAATATACTTTGGCCCTACGTGCTGGAGCAGCAGGTAATCGGTAGCCTTGCGGGTCTCTTCCACGTCGCAGGGTACGACGACGGACATATTAGGCAGGCCTTGCATGGCAAAGAGATCTTCGAGGGCCTGATGGGTGGCGCCGTCGGGTCCGACAGAGACTCCGCCATGAGCGCCGGCAACCAGGACGTTGAAGTTTCCGTAGCAGATGGAGACGCGGAGCTGATCCAGGTTGCGCGCGGACATGAAGGTGGCATAACTGCCCAGCACCGGCAGCTTGCCTTCCCTGGCAAATCCCGCGGCTGCGGAAGTGGCCGACTGCTCGGCGATTCCCATGCTGATCCAGCGCCGGGCACGCTCCGGCTTGCCGGCGTAGAAATCACTGATGGTGATGGAGCCGGAGATGTCCAGCCCCAGGCAAACGATGCGCTCATCGTCGCCATTGGCAGCCAGGGACTTGCCGAAGCCTTTGCGGGTGGGCTCCATCTTGACCTTCATAGAGTCGCTCACGTTCCACCAGAAGTCGCGGGAGAATTTTGGCATTTTAGCTTCCAGCTCGCGATCCTGTTCCGCCTGATAGTTCTTCGCATGATCCAGCAACTTCTGTACGGGAATGCGTTCCGTCAGCCCTAGCTCCTTCAGGGAGGCGTCCAACTCCTCGCGGTTTGGCGGTTTGCCGTGCCAGCCGACCACATTCTCCATGAAGCTGACGCCCTTGCCCTTGATGGTGTCGGCCAGGATGACCACCGGCTTGCCGACGATGGTCTTGGCTTTATTGAAGGCATCCACCAACTGCTTCATGTCGTGGCCGTCAATGCGCAGCACCTCCCAGCCGAAGCTCTTGTATTTGGCGTCCAGCGGCTCGACTTCCATCACGTCTTTTACAAAGCCGTCAATCTGCAGGCGATTTACGTCGATTACGGCGATGATGTTGTCCAGCTTGTAGTGCGCGGCCTCCATGGCGGCTTCCCAGACCTGGCCCTCCTGCTGTTCGCCGTCGCCCATCAGGCAGAAGATTTTGTGCTTCTTGCCGTCCAGCCGGGCGGAGAGCGCCATGCCGACAGCAATGCTGAGGCCCTGCCCCAGCGAACCCGAGGAGACCTCGACGCCGGGCAACTTCAGCCAATGCGGGTGGCCTTGAAAGCGCGAGTGGAGCTTGCGCAAAGTCACCACGTCGTTGATGTCGCAGAAGCCCGCGTAGCCCAGACCGACATACAGGGCAGGCGCCTTGTGGCCAGCGGACCAGAGGATGCGGTCGCGGTCGGGCCAGTTGGGATTTTTGGGATCGTGCTGGGCAATATGGAGGTACAGCGCAGCGACGATGTCCATGATCGAGAGGGTTCCGCCGGAGTGGCCCGAACCTGCCGCGCAGAGCTCAACAAGATCGTAGCCGCGCATCATATTGGCGGCATCCTTGAGCTGTTCAATTGAATAATCCCGGATTACTTTTCCGGTGGCGGAATCTGTGAGGGCCATGACCGTCTCCTAGAGGTTTTGCTTTGTCCACTTGTCGAGGCGTTCGAGCGCCTGTTGCAGGTTCTCCATCGAGTTGGCCACGCTGAAGCGCAGATAGCCTTCGCCGAATTCACCGAATGCGGTGCCGGAAAGCGCCGCCACGCCGGCTTGATCGAGCAATGCGTCGGCCAGCGGCTTGGACTTCCATCCCGTCTTGGTGATGTTGGGAAAGACATAGAAAGCGCCCTTCGGCTGGCGGCAACTGAAGCCCTTGATCTTGTTCAGCCCGGCGACGAAGAACTCGCTGCGCTTTTTGAACTCCGCGCACATGCGCGTGACGGCGCTCTGATCTCCGCGCAACGCCTCGATGCCCGCGATCTGGGTAAAGCTGGCGGTGCAGGAGTTGGAGTTGGTCATCAGACGGGTCATGTGCGTGGCCAGATCGGGGCGCATGACGCCGTAACCCATGCGCCAGCCGGTCATGGCGTAGGTCTTGGAGAAGCCGTCGAGAATGATGGTGCGCTCCCTCATGCCGGGGATCGACGCAATCGAGAAGTGCTCGCCTTCAAAGAGCAGGCGACTGTAAATTTCGTCCGAAAGCACAAGAATATTACGGTCGCCGATGATTTTGGCGACCTGCTCGACATCTTTGCGCGGCATGACGCCGCCGGTGGGATTCTGCGGAGAATTGATGATGATGAGCTTGGTGCGGTCGGTGATCAGCGCGGGCAGATCGTTGACATCCAGCGTGAAATCGCGCTCCTCGCGGAGTTGGATGGGAACGGCTTTGCCTCCCATGTAGTTGATCATCGATTCGTAGATGGGGAATCCCGGATTGGGATAGATCACCTCATCGCCTTCATCAATCAGCGCCAGGATGACGTAGAACATGATGGGCTTACCGCCGGGCACCACCACCACTTCCTCGGGAGTGACTGTGATGCCGCGGGTGCTGCCGATGTATTCGGCAATGGCCTGGCGCAACTCGGGCAGGCCGGCGGAGGGACCGTAGTGGGTCCAGCCCTTGTGCAGCGCATCCACGGCCGCTTCCACAACATTGGAGGGCGTGTCGAAATCGGGCTCGCCGATTTCCAGGTGAATGATGCTTTTGCCCTGGCGCTCCAGCGCCTTCGCTTTGTTCAAAACCTCAAAGGCGGTTTCAGTGCCTAACCGCGCCATGCGGCGAGCTAAACGCAATTCGTATTGAGAAGAAGGTGCCATGATGGCGGATGCTCCTGTGCTCCGGTTTTACTGGTAAACTGTGGCGACTGCGTGGTTCCGTTCACGTTGATGTTGACCAAGCGGTATTTCAGATAGCCGAGTTGTGACACGGAACCCATCCTATAATGAAATCTACTTGAGGCTCACAGCAGAAAGGAATACGATTTATATGATACTTTTGTGTATTTTCAGAACTCTTTTAGGTCACAAATGACAGACACCGTAGATATTACCAAGCTCCTCGATCCCATCGGATGGCGTATTCTGGCCGAACTCCAGGACGATGCGCGCATTCACTTTTCGGAGCTGGGCCGGCGGGTCGGCCTATCGACGCCGGCTGTCATCGAGCGGGTTCACCGCATGGAAGAGGCTGGAATCATCACCGGATACCGAGTCGAGATCGACCGCCAAAAGGTGGGGCGGCCGGTCTGCGCCTTTATTCGAGTCCGCGTCGGCGGGGATTCGATTACACGCGTCATCGACCTGGCCCGTGAGATGCCTGAGGTCCAGGAATGTCACCACATCGCCGGAGAAGACACCTTCCTGCTCAAGGTCTTCGTGCCCACGTCCGAGGCCCTGGAAAATATCATCAAAAAGTTCATGCCTTATGTCGCAACCACCACGATGATCGTTTTTTCCTCGCCCGTTACCCGGCGAACCATAGAGCCCCTGCAGTAAGCCGCGCTGCCTCCAGCGCGAACGGGTGCTGAAATGGACTGGGTTTGGTACTGTTGACCCATGGCCAAAGCTGCTGCTCAACCCAATGCGACAAATTGCGACCTGGAATCCCTGGCTGCCGAGATTGTGGCACAGGCCATGAAAGCCGGCGCCAGCGACGCCGAGGCAGTGGCGCGCGAGGGCGACGAGTTCAGCGTCAACGTGCGCATGGGCCAGGTGGAGACGCTGAAGGAGTCCGGCTCGCGCGGTTTGGGCCTGCGGGTTTTTCTGGGCAAGCGGTCGGCCTCGACCTCGACCAGCGACCTGACCCCGGAGGGAATTCGCCAACTGGTGGAGGGCGCGCTGGCTCTGGCCAAAGTGACCGAAGAAGACCCATTCAGCGGTTTGCCGGAAAGGAGCGAATTCGGCTCGCTGCCCGGCGACCTGCGCCTCTACGACAAGGACGTGTACTCGCTTCCCGGGCCGGAGCGGATCGAGTGGGCGCGGCGGACCGAGGCAGCGGCGCTTGCGTTCGATCCGCGCATCACCAACTCCGATGGCGGCAGCTTTGACGCGGCCACGGGGAGCAAGGTTCTGGCCAACTCGCGCGGCTTCGTGGGCGGCTTCCGCTCCAGCTATGTCGGGGTCTCGGCGGCGCCGCTGGCCGTGGACGTGAACGGCTCGATGCAGCGCGACGGCTGGTGGTCCGGCGCGCGGCGGTTGGCGGACCTGGAATCGCCCGAAGCTATCGGCAAAGAGGCGGCGCGGCGGACACTTCGCCGACTGGGCGCGCGGCGCGTTCCCACGCAGAGAGTCCCCATTGTCTTCGCGCGGGAGGTGGCCGGCTCGCTGGTGGGTAACGTATTTGAGGGTGCATCGGGCGACGCTATTTGGCGTGGGGCATCGTTCCTTGCCGGAAGGCTGAGCGAGCAGATCGCCGCGCCAGGCTTGACGATTATCGACGACAACACCATGCTGCTGCCCACAGGAATGGGCGGCTTCGGAACGTCACCCTTTGACGGCGAAGGCCTGCCCTCGCTGCGCACCGTGGTGGTGGAGAAGGGCGTGCTGCGCAACTACCTGCTGAACACCTACACGGCGCGCAAACTGGGCATGAAGTCCACGCACAACGCTTCGCGCGGGCTGGCCGGCACGCCGGGCATCGGCTGCGGCAACCTGTATCTGGAGCCTGGGACGCAGACGCCGGAGCAGATGATTGCGGAGATTCCCGCGGGACTTTACGTCACCAGCCTGATGGGTTTCGGCGTCAACGTGGTCACGGGCGACTACTCGCAAGGCGCCACCGGCCTGTGGATTGAGAACGGCCAGCTCACCCACGCCGTCGAAGAGGTGACCATCGCCGGCAACCTGGCCGAGATGCTGCGCAATGTAACCGCCATCGGCAACGATCTGGAGTTCAGGGGCGCGGTGGCCTCGCCCACGCTGCGCATTGATGGCATGATGATTGCGGGGAGTTAGTGCGGAATGGCGGCTTCGAAGCAAAGTTCCGAGATTGCAATGCAGCAGATCGGTTTCGATCCTGCCGACGCCAAGGCCGCTCTGGCGCAACTGCCGACGAGTTCTGCGGTCTTTGCGCTCTATGGAGCGGAGGCTCACGCCGAGCCTTACATTGGCCGCACGCCCAATCTGCGTGGACGGCTGGAAAGGTTGCTGCAACCGTCAGCGAAATATCCGCGGCGATTGCAGTTGGCGGGGCGCGTTCGGCAGGTTCGCTGGCGGCTGACCGGCTCGGAGTTTGAAGGGCTGCTCGGGCAATTTACTCTTTTGGAGCAGATTTACGGACCCAAATCTCTGGAGCGGATGCACCTGGGAGCGCCGGCCTTTGTCCGCTTCCTGGGCGGCAATCCCTACCCGCGCATCACCGTTACCAACCGCCCCAGCCAGCGCGAGGCAGAATGGGCCTTCGGGCCGTTTCAGTCACGCGCGGCGGCCGAGCGCTTTGCCGATGAGGCGCTCAAGCTGTTTTTATTGCGCCGCTGCACGGAGGAGCTGGAGCCGAATCCTGCCCATCCGGGCTGCGTCTACTCCGAGATGAAGATGTGCCTTGCGCCCTGCTACAAGGGCTGCACGGACGAGCGTTATGCGGAAGAGGCCGCCGCGGTGGAGCAGTTTTTGTCCACGCGCGGCGAGAGCAAGCTGGTCCAGCTTCGCACTCAACGCGAGACGGCTTCGACGAACCTTGAATTCGAGTCCGCTGCTGCCCTGCACTCGCAAGTTCAACGCGTGGAGAGTGTGCGCGCCCTGGCTCCCGAGTTGGTCCGCCCGCTCTCGCAGCTTCGAGCGGTTGTTCTGCAAGCCTCGGCCAACCCCGGCGAGGTGGCCGCCTTCCTCTATGAAAACGGGAGGCTCAGCGGCCCGGCCGGATTTTCGACGTTGGGCATGAGAATCCAGAACGAGCAATCCGGTTCCACTTCACTCTTTGCGCACCCCATGGCGATGGAGCCGATTCCAGAGATGACAGGGATCAGGGATCAGGGATCAGGGATCAGTGAAGGCGAAGTCGCGGCAGCGGAAGCGCTATCGGAATCCACTGCGCCTGAAGTAACGGACGAAACAAGAGTTGCTTTGCCAACTAAAGTCGCGCGCGGCGTGCTCGAAGCCCGCATGGAGGAGGCGCTGGCCGAGCTGGCAACAACTTCCGGCGCAACTTCGGCGACCATTCGCCAGGGCCATCTGGCGCTGCTCAAGCGCTGGTACTACCGCGCCGAAGTCCGCCGCAGCGGCGAAATCTTCTTTCCCGACGCCGAAGGCCGCTGGCCGGTGAAGGCACTGCTGCGCGGCGTGGGACGAGTTGCGGGGAAAATGCTGGCAGCCGGGAAGCCCTCCGAGTAGTCTGATTGGAAAAACCGCACATGCCCGCTGCCGGCTGGAACATCGGGTACCCCCACCCATACTTTGGATGCAAAATCCTTGTTTTCTTGAGCTTACAGGCAGAGTATCGCTGCAAAATATAGAAAACAAAGAAGTTCCCTGCAAAATATTCCTGGCAAAGGAGTTACGGGACGTTTTGGCCTCTGTTGGCAGCTTCAGGCTGGACGGCTGCGCGAAGAGGATGTGCCGGGACAATGATTTGAAGGAAGACTTCTGAGATCATTGTGCGCCGGAGGAAGGTAATTATCTGCAAGGA
>CABDYB010000359.1_pt1 | contig 12560 bp, 11 predicted proteins | sample 3131861 | NCBI WGS metagenome assembly CABDYB01 (sample SAMEA5534336, study PRJEB31848) | metagenome | biome: tundra; feature: field; material: soil | place: USA | collected 2013-05 | depth 0.15 m | reverse complement strand
CCCAGCATAACGCAGGAGAGCGACGAGCCCTACGGCGATGAGTTGCCCCTGAAGGGGAAATCTCGCTTTGGCGGACCGAGCAAGCCCCGGTGGCGCAGGGTAAAGACGGCGGGGCGCGTTGTTCTTGCGCTGACCGTAGTGGGCGGACTGGCTACCTGCGTATTCTTCCTCTACACCTTCCTGAGTCGCGACGCACGCTTCCGCATTGCCGGGACAGACAACATCGAGGCTACCGGTCTGACCGAAGTGAGCCGCGCGGAGATGCTGCCCGTCTTCGGCGAAGACATCGGGCGCAATATCTTTTTTGTCCCTCTGGCCGAGCGCCGCCGTCAACTGGAAGAGATTCCCTGGGTAGAAAAAGCCACGGTGATGCGGCTGCTGCCGGACCAGATTCGTGTCTCGATCGTGGAGCGCAAGCCGGTGGCTTTCGTGCTGCAGCCGGATGGGCGGACCGGCCTGGTAGACGCGAACGGCGTTTTGCTCACCATGCCGGCGGCGATGATGGCGCAGCGCCATTATTCGTTTCCGGTGGTGACCGGCATCCATACCAGCGACCCATTGGCCATGCGCAAGGCGCGCATGGCGGTCTACCAGCGCCTGCTGGCTGAGCTGGACGCCAACAACCAGCATTTCTCCGCGCAGATATCGGAGATAGACCTGACCGATCCCATGGACGCCCGCGTGCTGATGCCCGAACAAGGCGGCGACATTCAGGCTCACTTCGGCCAGGAGCATTTTCTGGAGCGTTATCAACGCTACAAGGCAGGCATCAACGAATGGCGACAGCAGCATCCCGATCTGGTGTCGGTGGATTTGCGCTATGAACAAATCGCCGCGGTGCTAACGATGCCGGTGGGCACGAACGCAGCGCAAGCCGCAGCGCAAGCCGCGGGCGGCGACCAAGTCGCGGAGAGCGGGCAAACGGCGGGCAAGCCTGCTGAAAAGCAAGCCACCGGGGCCAAGACTTCCAAGGCGAAGGCAAAACCGGCCGGAAAAGGCACTGCCAAAGTGAAGGCTACCGCGGCGAGGAACACGAGTGGGCAGGCCAGGACGGTCAAGATTAAAGCGCAGGAAAAGAAGCGCGCGGATGCCAAACGCACCGCGCTGAACATCAACAAGCAAAAGAGCACTCCAACCACCCGCCCGGCTTCATCAGCCGAGCAGGGCCAGTGAGCAGGGCAGCCATGAGCCAGAATCGTGATGACGTAATCGTAGTGCTGGACATCGGCAGCGCGTGGACCCGCGTGCTGGTGGCGGAGTTGAATGAGGGCGCCCCACGCTATTGCGGACACGGGATGGTGGAGTCAGCGGGTATCCGCAAGGGGCTGATTGCCGATCTTGGTCCGGCGACCAAGGCGGTGGAAGCGGCCGTGAAGCAAGCCGAGCGGGTGGCGCGGATCAACATTGACCAGTGCGTGGTGGGCGTGGGCGGGCCGCACATACTAGGGCTCAACACCAACGGGGGAATCGAGCTGGGCGGGCGCATGCGGGAGATCGACAATGAGGATGTGCAAAGCGCAGTCAAGAAGGCGCGATCCATTGAACGGCCCGCGGATCGCAGAATACTGCATCTACTGCGCCGCCAGTTCATTCTTGACGACCAGCCGGGCATCTTCGACCCGATCGGCATGGTGGGCAAGAAGCTGGAAGTGGAGCTGCACATCGCCACCTGCTCCGGCAGTGCGCTGCAAAGCACGGTGACCTGCGCCAATCGTGCCGGGCTGGAGGTGACGGATGCGGTTCTGGAGCCGGTGGCTGCCGCCGAATCCACCCTCACGGCCGACGATCGCGAGCTGGGCATTTGCCTGCTTGACATCGGCTGCCACTCCACCGACCTGGTGGTGTTTTATGAAGGCGCGGTCGTCCACACAGCCTCGATACCAGTAGGCGGCCAGCACTTTACCAACGACCTTGCGATAGGCCTGGCGATGCCCGTAGCGCAGGCCGAGGAACTGAAGAAACTCTACGGAAACGCCGTGGTGACGGATGTTCCGCTGGGCGCGGAGGTTGAGATTGCCAACCCGCAACCGCAGAAGTTGAGATTGCGCAGGATGGCCGAGATTCTTGAACCGCGGGCCTGCGAACTGATTCAACTGGTTAAAAAGAACCTGCGCGAGGGCGGCGTATTGGACGCCCTGGGCGCCGGCTGCGTGCTGACGGGCGGAGGAGCCATGCTGCCCGGAATGCTGGACATTACCGAGAGTCAATTACGTGTACCGGCACGCACGGGAGTCCCCGTCCGCCTTTCGCAGATGCCGGGCGAGCTGGTTCATCCGGGCCTTTCAACAGCCATGGGCATGATTCTGTATGTCCAACGCATGCGAATGAACACCGCAGCACAGAGCACCACATTTCGCTCCAGTTGGCGGAACGTGTTTACAGGCAGTTTTTAAGGTATTCGTGACAGGCAGCAATCAGGAGGGCGAAGCGCCAATGGAACAGCTGAGGAAAGAAGTTGTGGAAATGCGCATTCAGTACCACGAAGAGAGCATGCGCGGAGCCCGCATCAAGGTGATCGGCGTGGGCGGGGGCGGCGGCAACGCGGTCAATCGCATGATCCAGTCGCGCATGGCGGGCGTGGAGTTTATTGCCGCGAACACCGACGTGCAGGCGCTGAAGATGTCGCAGGCCCCGGTCAAGCTGCAATTGGGCGTCCGGCTAACCTCCGGGCTGGGCGCGGGGTCGAACCCCGACCTGGGGCGGCGCGCCGCCCTGGAAGATTCGGAGAAGATCATCGAGGCCCTGGAAGGCGCGGACATGGTCTTCGTCACCGCGGGTTTGGGCGGCGGCACGGGCACCGGCGCAGCGCCGGTGATTGCCTCGCTGGCCAGCGAGATGGGCATTCTGACCGTGGCCGTAGTCACGCGTCCGTTTGCATTTGAAGGCAAGCGCCGCCAGCAGCAGGCCGAGCGCGGCCTGGAGGAACTGATCGAGTGCGTGGACACGCTGATTGTGATTCCCAACGAGAAGCTGCTGGACGTGGCCAAGGACGCCGGATTTTTCGAGAGCTTCCGCATTGCCGATGACGTGCTGCGCCAGGGCATACAGGGCATCAGCGACATCATCACCATCCCCGGCATCATCAACCGCGACTTTGCGGACGTGAAAACCACCATGGCGGGCATGGGCTACGCGGTGATGGGCATGGCGGTGCGCTCAGGCGCCAATCGCGCCGTGGAAGCAGCCCAGGCGGCCATGGCTTCGCCTTTTCTGGAAGCTGGAGCCATAAACGGCGCACAAGGCATTCTGATCAACATCACCGGCTCCAGTTCACTCAAGCTCTCCGAGGTGAACGAGGCCTCGTTGCTGATTCAGTCCGCCGCGCATGAGGATGCCAACATCATCTTCGGAGCGGTGCAGGACGAGAAGATGGGCGAAGAAGTCAAGATAACCGTCATCGCCACGGGCTTCCGCGACCAAATGCCGGAGCGGCGCGCGCGACTGCTGACCGTGGAAGATGCGCCGGTGGTTTCGATACCCCTGTCCCCTGCCCCAGTAGCGAAGATCTCTCTGGTTCCGCGCGAGGGCGAGATTCATGAGCCAGCGGCCGCTCCGGTGCTGGCGCCTTTGGTTGTTGCTGTTGCAGCGCCCAAGCCGCCGCGGTTTCTTTCGCAGGACGAGGAAGACGCGAGCAAGTTGGACAAGGCGGACGACTCTGACAAGTGGGACGAGGATGGCTTTTTCTCCGACCCGACGCTCTCCGACTCCCCCGCGGAGTTCGCAACCGTCGCGAAAACACCTGCGGAGACGTTTGAGGCAAACTGGCCTGATGAGATGGAACCGGCAGCCGTTCCGGCGCCGCCTAGGTTTGCCGAATTGGCGGAGGAGCCGGCATATGTTTCTCCACCCAGGGACTACGCTCCAGCGTTCACCCATGAATCGAGCAACTGGCTTACGCCGGAAGAGCGCCGCGCCCAATCAGACACGACGCCCTTGCCCGAGGCGAACGATGAAGCGCAGCCGGATCTGGAAAAGCCAACCTTCTTGCGCAACTTACAGCTGTAGGAGGTGTTCAATATGATACTGGCCTCGTAGAGCGTATAGTGCTATATAGCTCTATAAAGGTAAGGGAGTTTTTTTGCGCCAGCCAGCCGATGCGCTCTGATTTGCAGTGTATTCATTCGCAACAGAGTTGTAAGTCATATGCGGAGAGACAGATAAGAGTGATGAACCCGTTAGAACCGTCTTGCAAGGGGTAGACGAATCAAGCTAATGGGAGAGCCGTTCCAGGGATAGCAGGATGGAATGGCGGGTAATACGCCTCCGATCAGGAGACGAACGGTTCGACACTCCGTTAGGAGAGAGGATACCGGCTGGATGAGTTTTCCCCGTATTTGGGCCTATGTATTGGTTTTGATCGGTTTCGGCGTTGGCGCCGGGGTAGCAGCGGCGCTGGACGCACCGCGCCCGATACACCACACCAAAACAACCGACTCCCATCTGACAGAGCCTCATCGCGCCGCGGTCCGTCACACCACAACTCATGCAGCGGCCCATGCCGCCAGCCCGGCGGCTCATAAGACCACTTCGGCTCATGCAGCAACGACTCACAGCAGCGCCCATGCAACGCCCGTGAGAAACACGGCTCATCGTACCGCAAGAGGTAACGCGAGAGCCGACGCACGGCGCGCGGCCATTACCTCTCGCCGTCATCGCTACCAAGAGCGCTTTACCGCCAGCTCCTTTGCCAAGGGAAACATCTTTGCGGGCGACATTACGGCCGGCGAGGATCCAGTGGTGCGGCAAGCCGCTATCGACGCCATGGGCGACATGAACGGCACGGCCGTGGTCATTAACCCCTCCAACGGACGAATACTTGCCATGGTCAACCAGAAGCTGGCTCTCTCACCCGGCGCCGAGCCCTGCTCCACAATCAAGCTCACGGTAGCTATGGCCGCGCTCTCCGAGGGACTGGTGACGCGCGACACGCCGGTCAAGCTGGCCGGTTTTCGCATGAACATGACGCAGGCTCTGGCCAAGAGCAACAACCTGTACTTTGAGGAGTTGGGCCGCGAGCTGGGCTTTAAGCGCGTGCACCAATACGCCAACCAGTTTGGCCTGGGCGAACTGGCGGGCTACAACATCGATGGCGAACAGCTGGGAGCCTATCCCGACGAAGCACTTCCCGCCTCGCAGGGCGGCGTGGGCCGCATGTGCAGCTTCGGCCAGGGAGTTTCACTCACCCCGTTGCAACTAGGCGCATTTGTGGCCGCACTGGAAAACGGCGGAACGCTCTACTACCTGCAGCACCCAACCACGCCGGAAGAAGCCGCCAGCTTCGCACCCAAAGTCAAGCGCACGCTGGACATCGCCCGCTACGTTCCCGAATTGCAGGACGGCATGTCCGGAGCGGTGGAGTATGGCACCGCCCGCCGGCTGAAGGCCAACTTCCACGAGCTGCCTGTTTTTGGAAAGACGGGAACCTGCTCGGCGAAGGGCACCCGCTTCGGCTGGTTCGCTTCGTGGGCCGACTCGCCGCAAGGCAGCCTGGTAACGGTCTTCTTTCTGGAAGGCGGACGACCGACGTTTGGGCCGCGCGCCGCCGAGATGACCGGCGCGTTCTACCAGAATCTCTGGGACAACAACTGGTTCGCCTCCAAGGGGCAGCAGAACACAGCATCTGTCTCGACCGGCACCTCCTTGCAAGATCAGGCGCAGCAGTAGAGGAGCACGTTCCCTGCCCTTCTCCATGGAACCAAGTGAGGCCGCTTTCGGGCGGCCTTTTCCTTGCCTCTGTTTCAGATCACCTTCCGTTCATAATGGGGTTCGTGGTTGCCTGGCGCCAGAAACTTATGGGCGCAGGAATCTGTTTCTGCATTCATGGGATGTGTCATTGTGACCATCCTGGGGAGGCGTGTGTTTATAAGCTGAGCCTTACACTGGCGGTCGCGTCCCTTGCGGAGTGACTGCACACGGCAGCCCTTGCGGGCCTTTGCAGTTTGACCGCCTGGAAGCTGCCCCGACCGCCAGATGTACACAAAACATGAAAAGCGATATCCGCCGCGTTGGTATACTAACGATTGGCAAAGCTGGATTTGATGGTCCCTGTGTCAGAAGGCTTTTTGCCTGGCTGCCCGGCCTTTTTCAGGGGAAGGAAAACCATGGGAACACTGCTGGAATCCATTCATTCGCCGGCCGATCTGAAGCACCTGAACTTTACGCAAATGACGGAGCTGGCCGAGGAGATCCGCGAGTTCCTTATTCTGACGCTCTCGAAGACCGGCGGCCACCTGGGGCCGAATCTGGGAGTTGTGGAGCTGACCCTGGCGCTGCACACCGTCTTCAACACCCCGGACGACAAGCTGCTGTTCGACGTCAGCCATCAGGCCTACATCCACAAAATGCTCACCGGCAGGCTGGAGCGCATGGGGACGATTCGCCAGCCGGGCGGGCTGAACGGCTTTATGCTGCGCACCGAGAGCGAGCACGACTGCTACGGCGCGGGACACGCGGGGACAGCATTGTCAGCTGCGCTGGGCTTTGCCGTGGCGCGCGACCTGGCCGGCGGCAAGGAGCACGTAATCGCGGTGGCCGGCGACGCCGCCTTCACCAATGGAATTACCTTCGAGGCCCTGAACAACATCGCCGAGCAGACTAAGCGGCTGATCGTCGTGCTGAATGACAATGAGTGGTCCATCGACCGCAACGTGGGCGCGATTGCCCGCTACTTCCACAAGATCGTCACCAGCGAACAGTACACGAGCCTGCACGACCGGGCCAAGCGCATCCTCGAGAAGGTGGGCGGCAAGACGGCGGTGGAGGTGGCGCATCGCGCTCAAGAAGCCGCCAAGAGCATGCTCTGGCCCTCGATTCTCTTTGAGGAGTTCGGGCTGCAGTACTATGGCCCCATCGACGGCCATAACATTCCACTGCTTGTCGAGACCTTCAAGTTTCTCAAGGCGCAAAACCGCCCCGTGCTGTTGCACGTCCTGACGCAAAAAGGCTGCGGATACCAGCCGGCGCTGGATGGGCAGAAGAAGTTTCACGGCCTTGGCCCCTACGACCCGGATACAGGCGAGACCAAGGCCGCCGGGCAGCTTACTTACGCCGAGGTCTTTGCGACAACGCTGGCGCAACTGGCCGATAAGGACGAGCGCATTGTGGCTATCACCGCCGCCATGCCCAGCGGAACGGGATTGGATTTATTCCGGCCGCATCATCCGAAACGGTATTTTGACGTGGGCATCGCCGAGGAACACGCGGTGATTTTTGCGGCCGGCATGGCGGCGCGCGGCTACCGGCCGGTGGTGGCCATCTACTCGACTTTTTTGCAGCGCGCCTTTGACTGCATCGTGCATGATGTGGCTCTGCAAAAGCTGCCCGTGCTCTTCTGCATGGACCGCGCCGGCCTCAGTGGCGACGACGGCCCCACGCATCACGGGCTGTTCGACATCGCCTACCTGCGCGGGATTCCGGAACTGGTTCTGATGGCTCCCAAGGACGAGGACGAGCTGGCCGACATGATGAAGACCGCGCTCGAGCTTCCGGGGCCGAGCGCCATCCGCTACCCGCGCGGCGTGGGCCCGGACGCGGCACGCAAGCCCGAGCCGCAGGTGATTCCCGTGGGCAAGGCGGAGGTGCTCAAGGACGGCTCCGATGTGGCAATACTCGGCCTGGGCCCCATGATTACGCTGGCGCAGGAGCTGGCCCGCCGCTTGGAGTGCGCCGGCTTCTCTGTCGCGGTGATCAACCCGCGCTTCATCAAGCCGATGGACCGCGAGATGCTCGCCAGCTACGCCGGTCGCGTGGCCGCTTTTGTCACCTTCGAGGACCATGTGAAGATGGGCGGCTTTGGCTCGGCGGTGATTGAAGCGCTTGCGGAGCTGGGCAGCGCGGTTCCGGTAGTCCGCATCGGCTGGCCCGACCGCTTCATTGAGCATGGCAAGGTGGAGGAGTTGCGCACCAAGCACGGCCTCACAGTGGATGCTGCGCAGGCACAGGTGCTGACGCTGCTGAGCAGCCGCCGGCACTCCGCTCTGGCCGGCCGCTAAGAACCTGCTGCACGCACAAATGTTAAAGTGAAGTTGACCTTCTATGTTCACCACTTCCCAGCACGCGCACTTCATCGGCATCGGCGGCATCGGCATGAGCGGCATTGCCGAGATACTTCTCAACCTTGACATGAAGGTCTCCGGCTCCGATCTGCGCCGCTCTGCGGTGACGGACCGCCTGGCCCAGATGGGCGCCACCATCTACGAGGGACATGATGCCGCGCACATGGCCGGGGCGACGGTGGTGGTGACCAGCTCCGCCGTTAGCGCTGCCAATCCCGAGGTTCTGGAGGCGCGCGCACGCAAGATTCCCGTGATTCAACGCGCCGAGATGCTGGCCGAATTAATGAGATTGAAGTATGGCATCGCCATCGCCGGGATGCACGGCAAGACGACGACGACCTCGATGGTGGCCTCGGTGCTGGCCGCCGGCGGACTGGACCCGACGATCGTGGTGGGCGGACGAGTGGACGCGCTGGGGTCCAATGCCAAGCTGGGCAAGTCGCAGTACATGGTGGTGGAGGCAGACGAGAGCGACCGCTCCTTTCTCAAGCTCTCGCCGATTTTGGCGGTGGTGACGAATCTCGACCGCGAGCACATGGACTGCTACAGGGACATGGCCGACGTGGAGCAGGCATTTCTGACATTTATTGACAAGCTGCCGTTTTACGGGGCGGTGACGGCCTGCGTGGACAATCCGCTACTGGCGGCGATTTTGCCTCGCGCTCAGCGACGCGTCTTTACTTATGGTGTGGCGGCGGAGGCCGACTACCGGCTGGAGTTTCTCGATGCCGTAGTGGGAAGCTTCGCGCACTTCCAGGTGATGACCGCGCTGGGGCCGCTGGGGCCTTTTGAATTGCACGTGCCCGGACGGCACAACGTGCTCAATGCCACGGCCGCGGTGGCCATCGCGCACCAGCTAGGAATTGACGCGGATAAAATTGCCGAGGGACTGAGCCACTTTCGCGGCGTAGACCGGCGGTTTCAATTGCGCGGCACGGCGCGCGGCGTCACCGTGGTGGACGACTACGGGCACCATCCCACAGAGATTCGCGCCACGCTGGCCGCAGCGCGGGAGTGCGGCTACCAGAAGATTCATGTCGTCTTTCAACCGCATAGGTTTACGCGAACGCTGGACCTGATGGACGAGTTCAGCGGCGCATTCGCGGACGCGGACACGGTGGTCGTGCTGCCCATCTACGCCGCCAGCGAGGAACCCATTCCCGGCGTGACGGCGGAGGTGCTGGCCAGCAGGATTCAGGGGCCAACCGTTCATTATGCCGCGGAGTTTGCCGCCGCGATTGCCGCGGTTGCCGGCCAGGTCCGCGAAGGAGACCTGATCTTGACCCTGGGCGCGGGCAACGTGAGCCAACTGGGGCCGCAGATACTGGCGGCGCTGGAAGAGGCGTAGAAGGAAAGCAGCGGTTTTCAAGCCTTGATGTCGAATCGCTAGTGTGGTTGAAAATACAAAGGGCGTCCGCGTAAGGACGCCCTTCGTGTTCGGATCAGTCTTGTTTATTGTGCGGGCCGAGCCTTTGGCTTCGGCGCGGGCTTCGCTGGCGGCTCAGTCTCCCAGTATTTTGGATTATCTTCGATCCAGGATTTCTGAACGAAGCTCCATTCCGGATTGACCATCCAGAGGTTGTCCTCGACGGTGGCCACGCTCTCCCCGGTCAGCTTGTTCATCCGGGCCATTCCATCGGCGCCCAGCGCAGCGGCGAAATCCTTCATGTGCGCCAGGCCCGTATCCACATCCTTGAGGGATTTCATCGGCACCAGGACGAGGTAGGAGTCCGTCACACCCAACATTCCCCTGTAAGTTGCCCAGGGAACGTTTTGGCCACTTTTGAGGGAGGCATCGCGATAAAGCTTGGTCGTTATCGCGAAGTCATCAACGTGACCGGGGCGCATATGGAAGATGAGCACCTCCCAGTAATGGGAGTGCGGGACGTCCGACGCGGCAATGTTGTTGCTGAGGTCGGGAAGGTAATGCCAGATGGTGTGGTGGACCTCAGTTATGTACGTGGCTTCGCGCGCATCCAACGCTTCAATCTTAGCTTCGGAGTCCGCGTCACCGGGAACCCACTCCTCGTTCTTTTCGAACGCCTCGAAAGAATCGAAGCCAGAGAGATAAATCGCTCGTGGCGCGCCCGTCAGAGCCTCCATCGCCAGCACGTGCACGGGGTCCTTGATATGCTTCGCCATGGCAGGGTATTCCGAAGCAATTTTGTCGTAGGGTCCTTCCGCGCCGGGTTTGATATTGACGGTTTCGATTTTGAGGATGTTGGGGGGAGGAGCTACCGGAGTTTGTGCGAATGCTGCCAGGGAGCCTGCCAGTATCAGGGACAAACCGGCGACCGAACAAAACCATTTCTTCATGTCTGCCCACCTCCAAGGGGCCAGAGCGGAAATTGCGAAATTGGAAAGAATCTAACCCTGCGAATACCGCAGTTGCCCGGGTACACCAAGGTCCGAGAGCATCTCTGTTGTGAGAGTCTGCTCCATGGGTCAAGACTTGGCCCTGGAGCCGTTTGTCGCCTCACGAAGAGGCAACAGAATCACCTTCTCCCTATAGCGGGATATGGAACACTACGATAGGGCGGCCATCGTGATACCTGTGGTGATACCGGTGGTGGTAGGCAAACGCAGGCGTGGCCGCGGATAGCGCAAACACAGCGAGTAACAGATAAACCAGGAACTTTTTCATTTTTTCTCCAGTAACTTCGTCCTAAATGGACTGAAGCCAAGGGATCCACTCCGGATTTCCCCACGCAACGTTTTAAGTGTTGCCAGCGGCAGCGGTCTGTCCATAATTGCTCGCTGCTGAGGTAGTGTTAACAGGCTCTATAACCAGCGCCGCTTCCGTCGAGAGATCATCCACATCACTATCACGGCCAGCCCCGCCCCGATCAGCAGCCAGATAAAGTCACGGCTGCTGAAATCCTGCCAGAACCGAATAGTGTGCCAGCACATCAGCGCCAGCGCATTGCTCATTGCAATTCCCATCTCATCCCTCCACGCACCGGTTACCTAGCCCGCCTTGCGCACCTGGACAGCGGTTTCCGGCCCACGACCACTCTTCCGGCAGCGGACCGACCTTGCCGCAAAGTGCTCTATCAGATCACTCCAAGCAGATAGCAGATCAGCAATATCACCAGCACTGTGCCAAGGCTGATGCCTGCTCCTCCGCGCGCGCCCCAGCGGCCGTAGCCGTAATATCCTCCGCCTCCGGCGAATACAAGCACCAGAAGAATAATGAGTATGATGAGCATCTTTTGATCTCCTTCAATTCAAGTTGCAAATCGCTAGGTTATGCCGTCGATAGGATGACGGCGTGTGTTCTAGTGCCTGTTGAAGTCTCGATTACCAATTGTGCAGGTTCTGGCAGCGAGGGTCTTCCATCACCATCGCCGCGCTCCTGAGCATACTCTTGCAGCGGGGGTCTTCCATCTCCATCGCCGTCCCACTGAGCATACTTTTGCAGCGAGGGTCGTCCATCTCGATTGCAGCGCCACCGCACAGGCCTTTGCAGCGGGGGTCTTCCATTTCTATCGCCATGAAAATGCACCGGAAATCATCCATATCAGTCACCAAGTCTTTGGGCAGACTCTTGCACCCAATCTGGACTGAATCCTGTTTACGCGGTCTGCAAGAGGCGGTCTGTTCAATATTGCGCACTTCGTCCTGGCTCTCATTCGGATTTGACAATCCTCCCTTGCAACCCACAAAACCCATTGTTGTACGATGGGCATATAACCTTTTTGTTTTGATGGAGGGACGGACGTGGCTGGAAGGTGGAGAGTCATTCTTTGTGCGGTGGTGCTGGCGGGGTTTGGTTGGCAGACAGGCCGAGCGCAGTTGGCGTTTCCGGACCCGAACGCGCAGGACAAGCCCAATCCGCTGACCGATGCGACGATGAACCCTGGCAAGATGCTGCTCTACGACCTGGAGGCGCGCTTTGCCAAGGATGTGCTGGCGCGGGGCGGGGCGGGCTTTGCGGAGTGGTTTGCCGCGGATGGCGTGGCGCTGGGCAATGCGGCGGCTCCGTTGATTGGCAAGGTGGCGATTCAGAAATCGGCCAACTGGGATCCCAAGGTCTATCAACTGACATGGACGCCGACCGACGCGATGATGGGGCCGTCGGGCGACATGGGCTACACCTGGGGCCACTTCGAGGGACACAGCAAGGACGCCAGCGGCAATCCGGTGACGGTGACGGGGCGGTACATCACAGTTTGGAAGAAGCAGGCGGACGGGCAGTGGAAGGTGGCGCTGGACGCGGGGGCGAATGAGCCGCCCGAGGCCGGGGATTGTTGCAGGCTGCCGCCGGGGGAACGGTGAGGGAATAGGGACTAAGGGACTAGGGACTTGTGCGATTGAGTTTTGTGACGCCATACCCCCACCCATACTTTGGACGCAAAATCCTTGTTTTCTTGAGGTTACAGACAGGGTTGCGCTGTAAAATCGTCAAAACAAAGGAGTTCCCTGCAAAATCGTCCAGGATAAGGAGTTACGGGCCGTTTTGGCCTCTTCCGGCTGAATGATGGCGCGAAGAGGGCGTACCGGGAC
>CABDYB010000354.1_pt1 | contig 12743 bp, 7 predicted proteins | sample 3131861 | NCBI WGS metagenome assembly CABDYB01 (sample SAMEA5534336, study PRJEB31848) | metagenome | biome: tundra; feature: field; material: soil | place: USA | collected 2013-05 | depth 0.15 m | reverse complement strand
GAGATCAGGGAGCAGGGACTATTTAAGCCCCGCTCTTCTGACTGCTTCGATTGTGCTCCTTCGCAGGCTAATTATCTGCAAGCACCCGCGGGGGCCAGCCGCCTTCGGCAAAGCGGCAAGGATGGGGCGCCCGGCACCCGGCATCTATTATCCGTGTATGATAATTTGCTGTGTGATCCAATGACTGAATCCTTCTCTGAACTTCAACACATGCAACTTTGCAAATCGACTCAGATGACCGGAGCAAATAATGTTTCTTACACATTTTGATGTTCCACACTTGATCAAGAATGCTGCGCAACTCAAGTCTTTAGCAGAGATCGTTGGAGCAGTTATTGGGACAGGTTTTACACTCATCTCCATTGCAATACGCCTCTCGAAATGGCTAAGACGGCGTTCGGATATAAAGGCACTCCGAAATCGAATTGGCTCGGGACTGTACACCCGCGAAGATATATTGAGGGCAACCGAATTCTTTGTTGAACCCGATTGCCAATCGGTCGACCCCAGCGGAGGCGAGGATTTCCGTAAGGTGTTCTCGACTCGTGAGCCAGCATTCAAAGCACTTGACAAACTCTTCAAGTCGGGAATCGGGGAGAAACATACGATTATCCTGGCCGATAGTGGTATGGGCAAGTCAACTCTTCTCCTAAATTATTATGCGCGACACTATAGGCGACGCAGACCACCGTTCAGGCTAGCCATCGTCCCATTTGGTTCGAAAGACGCAGACAAGGAAATCGCATCTATCGAGCACCGTTCTGACACGGTGTTATTCTTGGATGCGTTTGATGAGGACACACTCGCTATTCAAGACCACAAGACACGTTTAGCATACATATTGGAAATGACTAAAGATTTTCAGCACGTACTCTTTACTTGCCGAACCCAATTTTTCGAAAAAGATGATGAGACTCCGAAAGAGACGGGCCTAATTAGAATTGGCACTACTAGAGCCGGCCAAGCCAGAGAATATACGTTCCTCAAGCTATATCTATCACCATTCAGCTATGAGCAGGTCGAATCATACCTCAGGAGCAGATTTCCTTTTTGGGATTTTAGACGGCGCAACAAGGCAAGAGAAATTGTGTCAAAGACCGCCGACCTAACTGTCCGGCCGATGCTTCTGGCACATATACAAGATATGCTTGATTCGAAGACTCCGTGCATTTATACAGTTCAAATTTATGAATCGATGATTGAAGCTTGGCTTGTCCGCGAGAAACCCTTTGTAAACCCCTCTAACCTTAGAAGATTCTCTGCGGAACTTGCAATGGATATTTATACTAAACGCGAGCAAAGGGGATCCGAAAGAATTCCACCTATTGAGGCTATGAATCTAGCTACGAAGCTAGCAATTCCCCTTCAGGGATGGCAGTTGCGCGGACGGTCGCTGCTTAATAGAGATGCAGATGGATACCTTAAGTTTGCTCATCGTACAGTTATGGAATATTTATTTGTTTCCAGATTCATCCGAGACGCTAAGTCTGCTAAGGCATCAATCTGGACTGATCAAATCAAAAAATTCTGGTGGGAGTCTATAATCTGCAAATACCATGACAATAATCAAAGCGTAAGAAACTCAGAAAGATCCCAAGAAGTACAGAAACTAATTTATCACGGCATAACACTCGGAGATCTAAGGGGCATTGAGTTTCTCTCTTTGCAACCACTTGTTAGCCTATCCTCTACGCCACTTGTTCATAAAGACGAGTATTCGCTATTGCTGTATATTACTCAACACTTGGACACTAACCAAACATTTCATACGCGGTCAAAATATATTCCGGGACTACTACTAAATACTGACATGAATGACCTCAGGCAAAATGGAAGTAATATACATGTGGTTATTGATTATGCCACTGGTTTGATGTGGCTATCTAAATGTAGCGATATCGTCAATTACGACTCGGCCCTTAGGATCGCTCAAAAATTGGAGGATCAATCCTCTCCAAGCATGAAAGGATGGAGAATTCCATCTCTGATTGAAGTTATGTCACTGCTTCCAACGATGGGTGTCTCGCCTGAAAAGTTTTCAGTTAAGCCCACTTCTATGATATTTGAACGATGGGAAGATGTTATTTGGACATCTGATAGGCTTGAGAAATCAGAAGCTCTCAAATGCGGATTTGGAAGCACTGATTTTGCTACCCGAGGGGGAAAGGCCTCTTTGCTATGCGTTCGGACCATCGAACGTTAAAGTTTACTCATATAGGACGCAACCCACAAGACGTGCGGCACTCCCAAAAGCAGACCTACAGAGAAAAACTCTAGCGTGTGGGCCACTCATCGACGACGAGGCCGAGGTCGTTAAGTTGCTGGATGAGGGCTTCGACGTTGCGGCGGATTTTTGGGCGGTCTTTGGGGCTGGCTTGGGGGGACTCGGCGACGGCGATGACGCGACCATAGCGCCATGCGGCGGGAGGCAGGGCGACGAGGGCCTGGGCGAGGTCGGCGGGACGCAACTGCATCTGCTGGCGGCGGGCGGCCTGGGGGCGGAGCATGGTTCCCTGGCCGATGGTGCTGGGATTGGCGTCTGCGAGTGTGATGCGGAGGTTGAGGGTGTCGGCGTCGACGGAGAGAAAGGGATTGACCCAGGCGCCGGGCTCGCGCACATCGATATACATGCTTTTTGAGGGCAGGGGGATGAGGGCGAGGGCGGCGCGCTGGCTTTCGTGGAGGGCGGCGGCGGATTGTGCGTTGGCCTGGGCCTGGCGCTCGGCGTTGACGGCGTTTTGAGCGACGCCGACGACGGCTTGCTCTTCGCGGTGACAAGCGGAGAGAGCCACGGCCAAGAGCAGAGCCATGGCAGAAAATACTTTGAGTCTTGAGGGCTGGATCACATTTTGAGAATAACAGCGAGGGCGGGGAGGGTGGAAGGCCGGCATCGTGGTATCCCACCCATTCCGCAAAATGCGCGGAATGGATGGGGCACGGAGTGTCATCGCATCCCACCCTAGCCGCAAAAACAAAAGCGTGGCAAGGGTGGGGCACCCAGTGTGCGAGTAGGGCTAAAACTCGTAGCGGAGGCTGAATACGGGGTAGCGGCCTATCTGGTCGGCCTTGGCGATGGGCAGGCCGCTGCTGTTGCCGCATCCCCAGGAGAGCTGGCAGTCGTTGAGCCAGACGTAGCCCATGAGGTTGCCGCGATTGAGGAGATTTTCCGCGCCGGCGTGGAGGTCGAAGGCGCCTTTGGGGACGCGAAAGCGGCGCTCCAGCTCGATGTCGAGGCGGTTGTAAAGCGGGCCGCGCAGGGCGTTGATGCGGGTGAGATCGTAGATGCCGCGGCTCTGCGCGAGCGAGTCGGTGAGGTCGAAGGGCGTGTAGGGGCGGCCACTGGAGGCCGAGTCGCGCAGGTCGAGCTGGATGCCTTTCCAAAGGCGGATATTGCCGAGCGCGGTAGCCGATAAGGGAGTGTCGAAGTTGCCGGGGCGGCGAATGCCGTCAAGGGCGCGATAGGTGGTTTGTGAGCGGGCGGCGGAGAGCAGCAGTTGCGCGCGGCTGCTCCAGTGCGCGCGCAAGGCCAGCTCCAGGCCGCGAGACTGGGCCGTTCCGGCGCTGGTTAGTGGCAGCCAGACAAATCCCTGGCCCAGAGTATCGACCATGTTGGATAACATCAGGGCCGGATATTCGGTGGAGATAGCTTCGCGGCGATAACTCTTCTGATAGGCCTCGGCGTCGAGCGTGCCCCAGCTCGCCTGCCAAATCCTCATGCCCAGCGCTTCCTGACGGACCTGAATAAGTTGCAGGCTGCGATTGCCGGGATAACTGATCATGTCCATGATAGGGGGCAACTGCGAGGAGATATTCAGGGAGCCATGGAGGGTCTGGCGGCTGTTGATGCGGTAAGCGACTGAGACACGCGGGTCCAGGGCATAAGTGCCGGTGATGGCGAAGCTCTCGGCGCGCAGGCCGGCCAATAACTTCCAACGCTTGCCCAAGCTGCCTTCAGCGCCGACAAAGCCGGCGGTTTGGCCGGTCGAAAACCTGCGCTGAAAGGTGACGGCATCGGAACGGGTTGTGTCGGCGCTGAAGGGAGATAACTGGCCGTTGGGCTGAGTTACGGAATCATCGGGGGTAGTTAGTTTGCCGCTGGCGCCTACAGAGAACAACCATCCACGCACGTCAGCAAGTAACTCATAGTTCAATGCAGAGAGCCCGGTGCGTGAATCCTCAGTGTAAGCCGGCAGCAAAGTTACCGAATGGCAGTTACGGCTACTATCAAGAACTTCGCCGATTTGTTGCTGCTGGCCAATGTTCTGCCTGGTAAGTGAGGAGCTGGTGGTAAGATTTGCAGTAACTTGCGGAGAGTAGTTATGCCGCCAGCCGAGCGCGTCGGTGGTGCGCCAACCAGAGTACTGGGTCTGATAGATGCTAGTCGCTCCGGGCGAAGGGCAGGGAGTGATGTTGATGGTGTCAGCACCGCTCAGGCTGAAGATTGATAGCGTGTCCCGGACTGAGGGGTTCAGCTCGAGGCGCGCTATGCCGTTGGTGTAAGTGGGAACGCCATTGATGCCAATGTCGTTAGTGACCAGATTCAGGACGCTACGGTGCGCTGAAAGCAGCAAGCTTCCCCTGGGGGCCAAGGCGCGCTGGTAAAGCCCGCCCACGCCCGCAATACCCGCGGAGAGATTGCCCGCCTGGCGCGCTTCTCCCAGATCGCGGGTATGAATCTCAATCAGCGAGGAGAGGCGGCTGGAGTAGGCCGCATCGTATACATCGTCCCTCATATTCATGCTGCCAACAGCCGTGGAATCGATCATGGAGGTGAATCCGCCGGTCGATCCGGAGAGCGAAAAGTGGTTGATGTTGGGCACCTCAACGCCATCCACGACGAAGAGATTTTCCGTGGGATGGCCGCCGCGCACCAGCACATCGTTGCTCAAGTCAGAGACCCACACCACGCCCGGCATCACTTGCAGATAGCGGCTAAAGTCTCCGTAAGTTCCCGCTGAAGAAAGAATCTCAACCTGGGTGACATTGGTGGCCGACGTCAAGGCATCCAGCATGCCTGGAGCGACGGCAACGACGCGCAGCGTGGTGGAAACTTTGGGAATCACGACTTTGGACGGAGCAGAACCTTCCATGCCGGACGCGGCTACGGACGCTTCCCCGGCGGAGTCAGCATGCGCAATCTGCTGCGGCGATTGCGCAAGCAAGAGTAAGGGCTGCATGGCAAAGACAAACAACAGAGACGCGTAGATAATCTTTCGGTTCATGACAGCTCCGCACTCGAGGTGGAGAAATCGATCGCTCGGAATTGGGAACGAAGGGATAAGTCTCCTAAATGGCCAGTCAACGCGCAGGGAAGTTCCGCAGAGTTATGGAAGCGGGGCGGTCCTGTTTTGTAAAGTTAGGCCTTTCTAATTAAGTGTCGTTTGAATTGCATAAAATGGAAATATCTCATCCGTGCGCGAATCAGTAACATATGTCTTATAATGGGACAGTTATAGCAGGCAACTTATGGCTTTCTTGTGTGATGGTTATCTCATTACGGCAATAAGTAACTAATTGTGTAGTTACCAGCTATAGCGTTTTAAATACAGCTTTGCGGATTCAACAGCATTCCCTCAGGGGCTAAAGCACGATTCATTTTGTGGCCATATGCGGCACGACTGAAGCCCTACCCCATCGACGAAGACCTGTCGATGGGTACCCCGGCGAAGTCGTGCCCTGACACAATGCGTTTTATGAAACATGCTATAGATAAGCTATTCCCCAGAATGCCAAGTTATTCCAACTGCTCAAAGATGGCTGCCGCGCCCATACCTCCGCCGACACACATGGTAACCATGCCGTAGCGGAGTTGGCGGCGGCGCATCTCGTTGAGCAGGGTTGCGGTGAGCTTGGCGCCGGTGCAACCGAGCGGGTGGCCGAGGGCGATGGCGCCTCCATTGACGTTGATGCGCTCGGGGTCGAGGCCCAGTGTGCGGATGATGGCGAGGGTCTGCGAGGCAAAGGCCTCGTTGAGTTCGATGAGACCGATGTCGGCCAGGTTGAGACCGGCTCGACTGAGGGCTTTGGGAATGGCAGTGATGGGGCCGACGCCCATCTCTTCAGGCAGGCATCCGGTGACAGCGTAGGCTACCAGGCGTCCGAGGGGGCGAAGGCCCAGATCACGGGCGTGGTTGGCTGCCATCAGAACGGCGGCGGCGGCGCCGTCGGAAGTTTGCGAAGAGTTGCCGGCGGTGACGGTTCCCTGGGCGTGGAATGCGGGTTTGAGCTTGGCCAGTGCTTCGAGAGAGGTGTCGGAGCGCGGGCCTTCGTCGGCGGAGAAACGTGTCTCCGACACTTTTGGCGTTCCCGTTTTCGTTCCAGGCACAGCATTGGTGACGGTGACCGGAATGAGTTCTTCGGCGAAGCGGCCAGCGGCCTGCGCGGCCAGAGCCTTTTGATGGCTGAGGTGGGCGAAGTCGTCCTGGTCCTGGCGCGAAACGCCGTAGCGGCGGGCGACGCGCTCGGCGGTGAGGCCCATGGTGAGCAGCGCCGCGGGATAGTGCTCTGCGAGCCATGGGTTGGGGCTGGGCTTGAGGCCGCCAAAGGGAAGCAGGCTCATGGACTCGACGCCGCCGGCAATGACGACGCGGTTGCCACTGGTGCGAATGCGCAGATCGGCCTGGACGATAGCTTCAAGGCCGGAGGCGCAGAGGCGATTGACGGTGACACCGGGAACTTCGATCGGCAACTGGGCGCGTAGAGCGGCAAAGCGAGCGATGTTCCAGCCCTGCTCGCCTTCCGGCTGGGCGCAGCCGAGAATCACGTCTTCGATTTCGGTATGGTCGAGGCCGGGAACCCGCTGCAAAGCTCCACCTATGGCAAGCGCGGCGAGATCGTCGGGGCGGGTGGTGGAAAGAGCGCCCTTGGGGGCGCGGCCAACAGGAGTGCGAACGGCGCTGACGATGACGGGTTCTGGCATGGGGAAGGACTCCTTAACGATTCTGTGGCTTGGCACACATCCTTATTCCGGCATTTCCAGGACAATCCATGCGTTTTTCAAATAGAAGTGGTAGACGGTGTGCTGGTCGACGAGCGAATCGGCCAGGGCGTCGTGGTCCACGGGCGCCGGGCGGCGCAGCAAGCTGGCCTGGGCCTGGCGAACCTGCTCGGGCGAGGCGGGGTCGATGCCCCAGTTGAAGCCGAGAACGCCGGATGGGTCGTGAGCTTGCAGGCGTTCAGTTTCCGGCGCGGCTGAAAGCACCAGCAGCCTGGCCGGGTCGCTGGAAAAGAAGACCAGCAGCGAGACGGTTCCTTGTGCCGAACAAAGGACAGCCCAATCGGAGGAACCGAGGCGCTCCAGGCTGGCATGAACCACGTTCTCCGGGTGATGCGCTTCGTAGGTCTGCGGAATGAGGCAGCCGCGGCGGTTGAGCAGGACGGCAAGCTCATCGGGAAGATTGGGGAATGAGCTGATGGGCAGATGGCGGATGAGGTAAGGGATGGATTGGCCGGCTATGACGATCTGGCCGGATACATTGAGCGGCGCGGGGGCTTGCTGCCGCGGTTGAGCCGGAAGCAGGGAACAGGCGCAGAGCAGAACACCCAGCAAGCAAGCGAACTTTGTTAAACCTGCGCGAACCATTATTTCCTCAGGGGCTAAAGCCCCGCGTTCCTCCAGCATTCAATGTACGGGCTGAAGCCCGTACCCTTCACTCAAATCAACATCCATCATCGTCCATTTTGTTGCGAGTGCAAAATCAATTTCGCAGGGGCTTGCCGGTTTTCAGGGTGAAGGCGATGCGTTCCTGCGTTTTTGGCTCGCCGCAGAGGGAGAGGAAGGCTTCGCGCTCCAGGTCAAGAATGTACTGCTCGCTGACCAGGGTTCCAGGCGTGATGCGGCCGCTGGAGAGAATGTAGGCGGCCCAGCGGGCTACTTTCTGGTCGTGTTCGGATGCGTAGCCGGCCTCGCCCATGAGAAAGACACCGGTTTGGAGGGTGGCCAGGGCCGCTGTGCCGGGCGCGGGAATCTGCGTGCGAGGCTGCGGAGCGGTGTAGCCTGCCCCGGCCAGCGTTGCGGCCTGGGCCTTGGCGTCGAGGAGCAGTCGCTCGCGGTTGAGGGTGATGCGGTCCGTGGGCGCAAGCAGGCCAAGCGAGCGCGCCTCGGCGGCAGAAGTGGAGACCTTGGCCAGGGCGATGGTTTCAAAGGAGCGACGGAGCGCCGTGGCCAGCTCCGCCGATTGAGCAAAGCGCGAAGGCGGGTCGCGTGGGTCGGCGGGTGCAAGGGCAATGGCTGCGTCGATGGCGCGCAATAACATTTCCTTGGTTCCTCCGCCGCCGGGGATGAGGCCAACACCGGCTTCGACCAGGCCGATGTAGCTCTCCGCGTGAGCCTGGCGGCGTGCGGCGTGCAGGCAGATCTCAGCGCCGCCGCCAAAGGTCATGCCGAAGGGCGCAACGACCACGGGGCGGGGGCAGAATTTGATGGCCGCGGTCGTCTGCTGGAAACTATGCACGACGGCGGCCAGCTCCTCCCACTCGCCCTCTTGCACAGCCAGCAACAGTTGCATGAGGTTGGCGCCGACGGAAAAATGCTGGCGGTCGCTGGCGATGACAAAGCCGGCAAAGTCGCGCACCGCGTCTGAGGCGGGATTGAGCACGGAAGCGACCATCGACAGCACGTCGCCGCCGATGGTGTTTTTGAGCGAGTGCAACTCAATGCAGGCGATACCGTCGCCGAGATCGACGAGCGATGCGCCGGGGTTGGAGCGGACGACCACGTTGGAGCGGCGGAAGTCGGCGATGCGGGCGTGGCCGGGGAAGGTGGCGACTGGTTCGAGCTGGTTCCTCTCCGGCTGAAAACATGCGCGGCCGTCGCCGGTGTACCAGGATGAATGCCCGGCGGCCAGCAGAGCCTCGACACAAGGGCTTACGGGCAGTTTGAGGGCTTTCATGCGACTGACGGTGGAGGCAACGCCTGCCGCATCCCACATTTCGAATGGCCCCATCTCCCAGTTGAAGCCGGCGCGCAGGGCGCTGTCGATGGAGGCCGCGTCACCGGCCACTTCGCCGATGCGGTCAGCGGCATAGTTCCACAGGGCGGTGAGAAACGGCCACAGGTAAGCAGCGGCTTTGTCCTTTGCCGGATTGTTTTCGAGCAGCAGCCGCAAACGCTCGGGCAGCGATTCGACGTTCTTGGCCATTTCCAGAGCGGGCAGAGCGGGTTTGGCAACGGGACGGTACTCGTAGGTGGCAAGGTCGAGTACCATGCGCAGGTCTTTGCCGTCTTCGCCTTTGACCTTTTTATAAAAGCCCTGGCCGGATTTGTCACCCAGCCAGCCGCGCTTGACCATCTCCTCGAGTACGCGGGAAAAGCCGCTCTGCGTTACGCCCTGGGGAAAGTTGGCGGCCACATGGGCGGGAATGTCGATGCCCACCATGTCGGCCAGGCGGAAGGTTCCGGTGCGCGGCCAGCCGAGAGCCTGTCCGGTGAGCGCGTCCACCTCTTCAATGGTCAGCCCCTGCTCCAGCATCAGCGCGGCTGCCGTGAACATAACCGTGAGGCCGATGCGGTTGGCGATGAAGTTGGGGGTGTCGTTGGCAAAAACGACCAGCTTGCCGAGGTTGCGATCGGCGAAGGCGGCGAAGGAGGCTATGACAGCGGGGTCGGTTTCGGCGGCGGGAATGACCTCAAGCAGGCGCATGTAGCGCGGCGGGTTGAAAAAATGCGTTCCGAAGAAGCGGTCGCCCCTCCAAATCTCTGTGGTGGCGAGTCCGGCGGCGATTTGCTGGACTGGCAGTCCGGAGGTGTTGGTGGTGAGCAGGGCCTGAGGGGCCAGATGGGGCACAACGCGATTAAGCAGGGCGGTTTTAATGGCCAGATTTTCGGCTACCGCCTCGATGACCCAATCGCAGCCGGCCAGCCGGGACAGGTCGTCGTCGAAGTTGCCGGGGGTGATGAGTGCGGCGAGTGTTGGCTCATAGAGGGCGGCAGGCTTAGCCTTAGCCAGGGCACTAAGTGCGGCCTTTGCCAAGCGGCTGCGGTCGCCATCGCCAGCCGGAACCAGGTCGAGCAGGAGAGTGGGGATTCCGGCATTGGCCAAGTGAGCGGCGATGCGGGAACCCATGGTTCCAGCGCCGAGTACAGCGGCGCGGCGGACGAGAGACGGTAAAGCAACAACGGACGGGGAAGTCGTGCTCATGGGTGCTCTCCTGCGAGGAATGGATTTGGGAGCGATCCATCACGCGGAAACCATCGAAGGATACGGAACTGTGCGGCAGGCGGTCAAGGATGGATTGCTCTGGTTTGACCCTGCTTGGTCGGGGGCACTAGCTTGGAAGAGTGCGGGGAGACGGTTTTGCGTCCTTCGGACAAGCAGAACAAGGAGACCGGATGCAAAGCAGAAGCTTCCCCTGGCTTTGGAAGGGCGTTTGGGCGTTGATACTGGCTGCGATGGTGCTGGCAGGCGCGCAGGCGCAGGACCTGAAGAGTTTTGAGCAACGAATCACGACCAAGGTTCTGCCCAACGGACTGACGCTGATCATCTGCGAGCGGCTGGAGGCGCCGGTCTTCAGCTACTCCACCTTTATCGACGCGGGCGGCGTGAACGACCCCTCGGGGGAGAGCGGCCTGGCGCACATGTTCGAGCACCTGGCTTTCAAGGGAACCAGCGAGATCGGCACCACGGACTACGCCGCCGAGAAGATTGCGCTGGCCAGGGTGGAGGCGGCCAACAACGCCTACGAGGCCGAGTACCTGAAGACCGTGGTCCGCGATGAGAAGAAGCTGGCGGAGCTGAAGAAGGCCTTCGTGGAGGCTCAGGCCGAGGCGCACAAGTACGTCATCCCCAACCAGTTCACCGACGTGGCGGAGCGCAACGGGGCCGAGGGCCTGAATGCAGAAACCGGCTTGGACGACACGATGTTCTTCTGGTCGATGCCGGAGAACCGGCTGGAACTGTGGGCCTGGCTGGAGAGCGGGCGGCTGGCCGACGTGGTGCCGCGCGAGTTCTATAAAGAACGCGACGTGGTGATCGAAGAGCGGCGGATGCGCACCGACTCCAACCCCATCGGTCGGCTCGTCGAACAGTTCCAGGCCACTGCCTACGTGGCGCACAACTACGGCCGCAGCGGCATCGGCTGGCCCAGCGAGGTGAGCCAGATCAACGCCACCGAGGCGATGGAGTTCCACAAGAAGTATTACGTGGGAGCAAATATCGTCATTGCCGTGGTGGGCGACGTGAAAGCCGCGGAGGCTCTGCCGGTGCTGGAGAAATACTTTAGCCGCATTCCCGCCGGACCCAAGCCGGAGGAGATGACTACTATCGAGCCAAAGCAGTTTGCCGAGAAGACGGTGGCGATCCGCGAGCAGACGCAGCCTTTTTATGTTGAAGGCTATCACCGGCCCGACTACCGTAACCCGGACGATGCAGTTTACGACGCCATCAGCGACATTATGTCTAACGGGCGTGTCTCGCGGCTCTATCGCAGCCTGGTGCGCGACCAACATATTGCTGCCGAGGCTGCTGGATTCAGCCCCTTTCCCGGTGGAAAATATCCCAGCCTCTTCGCGTTCTTTGCTGTTCCGCTGCCGGGGCACACGCCGGCCCAGATGCGCGACGCCATCCATAAAGAGATTGAAAAGCTGAAGAGCGCGGATGTGACCGACGAGGAACTGGCGATGTTCAAGACTCGCACCCGCGCCGACCTGCTGCGCGGACTGGCCAACAACCAGGGGCTGGCCAACTCGCTGGCCGAATACCAGACTCGTTACGGCGACTGGCGCGAGCTTTTTCTGCAACTGGAGAAGGTGGACAAGGTAAGCAAGGCAGACATTCGCCGCGTAGCCAACGAGATTTTTGTGTCGAGCAACCGCACCGAAGCATGGATTGAGACAGAATCGAACGGGAAGGCCGCGGCGGCGCCGCAAGATGGAGGCGCGCAATGAAGAAGCTAGCGAAGATTTTCCTTGCAGGAATGATGAGTATTGCTCTCGTTGGTTGCCCCAACGTTGTGCATCAAACTTCTGTACCTGTTGCCGCGCTCCAGGCGCAGCAGAATAAGCCATGGGAGCAGATTCCCACGCCAAAGTTGCACACGTTCAAGCCGCACCAGCCTCAACGCATTGAACTCAAGAACGGCATTGTTCTCTTTTTGCAAGAGGATCACGAACTGCCATTTGTCTTCGGTTCGGTGTTGATTCCGGGCGGCGCGCGCGATGAAGACCCGGCCAAAGCCGGTCTGGTGTGGCTATACGGGCAGGCATGGCGGACCAGCGGGGCAAAGATGAATGGGGACGCGCTGGACGATTTGCTCGAAGCCAAGGCAGCGCACATTGAAACCGGCGGCGACGTGGATTCCACGGCGTTGTCGTGGGACTCGCTGAAGGGCGACTCTGAGCAGGTATTTTCCCTCGCGATGGATTTGCTTTTTCATCCCAACTTCAGCGCGGAGAAACTCGAACTGGCCCAACAGCAAGAGGCCACAGGAATTGTTCGCCGCAACGACGACGAAGCCGGGATTGCCGGCCGGGAGTCGGCGAAATTAGTTTATGGCCCCAACAGCCCGTATACCCGGCAGCCGGAGCTGGCCACCATTGGCGCGGTTACCGTGGACGATTTGAAGGCATGGCATGAGCGCACCATCGGCGGCAAGCTGATTGTCTCCATCAGCGGCGACTTTGACCCGGCGGCGATGGAATCCAGGCTGCGTGCGACCTTTGAGGGACTGCCGGCGGTGAAGATTGCACCGGCGCGACAGGATGAATTTGCCGGCCCCAAACCGGGCGTCTACTTTATCGACAAAGA
>CABDYB010000349.1_pt1 | contig 12832 bp, 11 predicted proteins | sample 3131861 | NCBI WGS metagenome assembly CABDYB01 (sample SAMEA5534336, study PRJEB31848) | metagenome | biome: tundra; feature: field; material: soil | place: USA | collected 2013-05 | depth 0.15 m | reverse complement strand
CTGCACGACGATTTCGCCTACGAATTTCAGATTGGCTGGAGCCTGTGGGAGTTGGAGACCGGCGGAAGCTTCCCACCCCACGAACAAGGACCCGTTCGCGGGGACCCCGGCCTCGACGCCCGTTGGAAACAGGAGCCGCGGCTGGTGCGGGTGGTGGGCTTTGGGCCGCTCTTTGAAGAAGGGACCTACGAGGCTGACGGGCACATCCGCATCGACTTCGGCTCGGACACGCCGTTCCTTGAAGAAGATTTGGAATTGGACTCCGTGGCCGCGCGCCACGTGGAAGAGAATGTGCGCCAATTAGTGGAGTTGACCGCAGCCGTCGAGAAGGCATCCGGGGCCACAGCGCGCCTGTTGTGGAGCGAGTTGGGTGAGAGTCTTGCAGCGCGGCTGGCTGCAAGGCTATCAACTCTGGTTGGGGGAGCGAACTGACGGTGCGACTGACCATTGAAAAATTGCGGACACTGGTGCTCGGAGCGGCAATTCTGCTGCTGGTGTCGCTGGGGTTGTTTCTGGCCGTGGGAAGGATTAAGAATCCCTTCAATCGCCGCGACCTTCCTCAGCGGCTGGGCATTGAAATCCAGCAGGAGGCCAATGGGGTCACCTACACGCAGGCGCACGGTGGCCGCACCTTGTTCAAGATTCACGCCTCCAAGGTCGTTCAGTTGAAGCAGGGCAACGCCATGCTGCACGACGTGAAGATTGAGTTGTATGGCGAAGACGGCACCAGGGTGGACCGCATCGAAGGCGGGGATTTCGAGTACAACCAGCAAGCGGGCATCGCCGTTGCCGCCGGCCCGGTGGACATTACTCTGATGCACCCGGGGGTTGCGCCGGCCATCGCGCCCAAGGCAGCGGCTGGACAGGGGTTGGGCGGCAAGTTGAAAGGCGCGCCCGTGGCCTCTGCGGCCCAAACTGCCGCGCGTGGCGAGATTCATGTGAAGACCCGTGGCCTCATCTTCAACCAGAACAGCGGGGTGGCCAAGACCAGCCAGCACGTGGATTTTTCCATGGTGCAGGGGTCGGGCAGTTCGATGGGCGCCACTTACGACTCTGACTCGGGCCTTCTGGTGCTGGACCACGCGGTGGAGCTGACGACGAAGCGCGGCACGCAGACGGTTCAAATTCATTCGCAGCACGCCGAATTCGAGCGCCAGAGCCAGTTGTGCCTCCTGCGCGAAGCTACAGCTGACTACCAGGGCGGAGAAGCGAAAGCCGGCGACGCCAAGGTTCTATTTCGCCAGGACGGATCGGCGGTGCGGCTGGATGCGATGAACGGGTTCACGCTCGCAACCGCAACCGGCAGCCATCTGGCGGCGCCCGCCGGGCACATGGAGTTTGACGAGCACAACCAGCCTCGCCACGGCCACATGGAGGGCGGGGTGACGATGGATTCGGTAAGCGAGGCGGCGGGACGGCATCGGCAGATGCACGGAACCTCTCCCACTGCTGAGTTGGAATTCAACGCCCAGGGCCAGTTGCGCCATGCCCACATGGAGCGGGGCGTGACCATGGATAGTCAGGAACAAGGCGAACAAGCAGGCCAGCAGTTGCGATTGAGCCGCCACTGGCGTTCACCCATCGCTGAAGTGGAGTTTCGCGAGTCCGGTCGTGGGCACCTTGAGCCCAGCACGGTGCACGGAACCGGAGGCGTCGTGGTTACGGGCGAGAGTCAGCGCGGACAGGGAGCGGTTGTTCCCTCGCGGCTTTCGGCTGACGAAGTGACGGGAATGTTAGGGCCGCATTCGGTGCTGACCGGCCTGAACGGGGTTGGCCACGCGAACATCGACGAGACCACCGAGACAGGAACCCGGCAAACCACCAGCGGTGACCGGCTCACGGCGCATTTCGCGGCTACTCCAGCAGCCAAGCGCGGGCCGGGCAGTGAGACGCAGATTCAGTCGGCCACCGTTGAAGGCCACGTGGTGCTGACGCAGACGCCGGCAGCCAGGCCCGGCGCGCCGCCGCAGGCGTCCATGCGCGCTACGGCAGGCCGCGCCGACTACGAAGGCCAGGGTGAGTGGCTGCACCTGACCATAACGCCGCGCATTGAAGACGGCGCCCTGCAGCTTTCCGCTGACAAGGTGGACGTTTCGCGCGCCTCGGGCGATGCCTTTGCGCACGGCAACGTGAAGGCCAGTTGGACGGATGCAGGCTCAGCTGGTAATGGTCAGGCGGGAAAGCCAACAGGCAGCCAGGGCACAGTGGCCTTGGGCGGGCAGGGTCCGGCGCATGTGATCTCCTCTGAGGCGCAGTTGCGCCATGCAATCGGCGGAACAACAGGCGAAGCCACCTTCCGCGGTCATGCGCGGTTGTGGCAGCAGGCCAACTCGGTGGCTGCGCCGGTGATCGTGCTGGACCGGGAAAAGCAAACGCTGCTGGCGCGCACCACGGATGCGTCGGAGCCGGTACGGGCAGTGCTGCTCAGCGCGGGCGGAGCAGCGCCGGGTAAAGACGCCGGCAAGGAGCAAGGGAAAACTAACCAGCCTTCGGTGATTCGGGTGCGCGGGGGCGACCTGAAATACTCCGACGCCGAGCGCAAGGCGGTGATGCACTCCGGCGTTCTGGGCAACGTGGTCACCGAGACCGGAACGGCGACCGCGACCTCCAACGAAGTCGAAGTCACCTTGCTGCCCGCTAACAAAGCCAGGGAAAGCGGCCAAGTCCAGGGTCAGGCCCAGGTGGACAAGATGACGGCCCGCGGCCACGTGGTGTTAACCAGCGAGGGCCGGCGTGGAACCGGCGAGCAGTTGGTTTATACCAGCGCAACAGGCGAATATGTCCTGACCGGAACCGCCGCCGTGCCGCCCAGAATGTCCGACCCGACGCGGGGAACGGTGACCGGCAAGGCTTTGATCTTCCATGGCCGCGATGATAGTGTCAGTGTCGAAGGCGGCGAACAAAAGACCACGACCGAGACCACGGCGCCGAAGTGAGTGTGGAACAGAAAGTTTGAAGGGGTGGGGAAAGCAAACTCAATGGAAACATTGTTCGCCGAAGGAATCGGCAAGAGTTACAAGGGACGGCAGGTGGTCCGCGCAGTGGATCTGAAGATCTCGCGCGGCGAGGTGGTGGGACTTCTGGGGCCGAACGGCGCCGGCAAAACCACTATCTTTTACATCATCGTGGGGCTGGTGCAGCCGGAGAGCGGGCGCGTGCTGGTGGACTCCACCGACATCACCGGGATGCCGATGTACCTGCGCGCCCGCAACTTTGGGATTAGTTATTTGCCCCAGGAGCCTTCCGTCTTTCGCAAGCTGACCGTCGAGGAAAATATCCTGGCGGTGCTGGAGGCGCAGCCGCTGGACAGCCAGGAGCGCCGCATGCGCACCGAGAGGCTGATCCATCAGCTCAATCTCGGCCACATTCGCTCCACGCTAGGCTATGCGCTTTCCGGTGGCGAAAGGCGACGAGTGGAGATTGCGCGCTCGCTGTGCATCCAACCCAACTTCATCCTGCTCGATGAGCCGTTTAGCGGCATCGATCCCATCGCCGTGCTGGAGCTGCAAAAGATTATCTTCGACCTGAAGGCCAGCGGCATCGGCGTCCTGATCACCGACCACAACGTGCGCGAGACCTTGAGCGTAACCGACCGGGCTTATATCATCGCCGAAGGGAGGATTTTTCGCGCCGGAACACCACACGAATTGGGCAACGACGTGGAAGTGCGGCGGGTTTACCTGGGCGAGGGTTTTACGCTGGGGTGATATGAGCCACAGATGGGCTGGAATGGAAGGCACTTTGGCTGCCGGCAATCCCTTCATGCTCATAGCGGTACACTGCATCGATAAGAAAGATTCCCGGGTTGAGCGCCGCCCAATCCGGAACATTTGAGTCGTTGTGCGGCATTTTGACCATTCGTATTTTTCTCATTTCAGTACACTGACGTCGAGTCTAAACGGGAGTCGGGTTCCATTTTATGGTGATGCTGCAAACCAATGTATCCGTGAAGTTGTCGCAGCGCCAGATTCTGACTCCTGGACTGATGCAGATGGTGAGCGTTCTTGCGCTCAACAAGCTCGAACTGAAGGAGATGATCGATGCTGAGATGGTGGAAAATCCCGTCCTGGAGGAGATTGACGAGACGGTTCCGATGCTGGATGAGGTTGCGGGCCGCGAGGAACGCATGGAACGCGCAGTTGAGGAGCGCGTGACCGAGGAGCCAGCGGCCCCAGCCCAGGATCCCTTTAATGAGATCGACTTCGGATCGTACTTCCAGGAGTACCTGGACCCTGGCTATCGCACGCAGCCGGAGTACGAAGAAAACGAAAAGCCCTCGTACGAGAACTTTCTCTCCCAGCCTACAACTCTGGCCGATCACCTGGCGTGGCAGCTGGGAGCTCTGAAACTGGATTCGGGTTTGCGCAACGGGGTAGAGTTCGTCGTCGGCAATCTGAACGAGGATGGATACCTGGTCGGCAGCGAAGAGGAACTGGCTGCGGCCTTCAGCAAATCTCTGGTGAAACCCGAATCCCAGGTAGAACCGGAACCGCCGGCGGCGCTGGACCTGCTGCATCGTGGCATCGACCTGGTGCAGCAGCTTGACCCGGCCGGAGTGGGCGCGCGTGACCTGCGCGAGTGCCTGCTGATACAGATCACCGCCCAGCAGCATGAGTTTGCTCATTTGTTTGCGCGGCATGAGGCCAGCGAAGACACACCGGATGAGGATGTCCATCGCAGCTTCCGCGCCGAGGCCGAGGCGCGCCTTGAGGAGCGGCGGCGCAGCATCGAGGTAGCCGCGCTGATTGTGGACCGGCACCTACACCTGTTGCAAAAGCGCGACGTGAAAGACCTGGCGCGGGCGGCCCAGATTACCCCCGCGGAGGCGCATGCGGGAATCGAGTTTATCCGCACCCTTGATCCCCGCCCTGGCCGCCAATACAACCGTGAAGAGTCAAGGCTGATCGAGCCGGATGTGATGTTCATCAAGCGCGACGATCTCTGGGTGGTTTCCATGAACGAGGAGAATCTGCCCAGCCTGCGGCTCAGCCGGCGTTACCGGCAGATGCTCACCGCCGAAGGCACGGACAAAGATGTGAAGGAGTACGTGAAGGAGCGCTTCCGCTCCGCGCTGCAACTCATGCGCAACATCGCCCAGCGCAAGAGCACCATCCTGCGGACTTGCGAAGTCATTGTGCGCCGCCAGCAGGATTTTCTCGAACATGGCATTGAAGCTCTCAGGCCAATGATGATCAAGGAAGTGGCCGAGGAGATCGGCGTTCATCCCTCCACGGTCAGCCGCGCCGTGGCCAACAAGTACGCGCACACCCCGCAGGGAGTCCTTGAATTGCGCTCCTTCTTCTCCGAGGGATCGAACGGACCTGAGGGCGCTGACACGCCGCTGCTGGTGCTCAAGCGCAAAGTTCGCAAGCTTATCGCCGAAGAGGATGCGCGCCATCCGCTTACCGACGACCAGCTTGCCGCCACGCTTCATTCCCAGGGCATTCAACTGACGCGCCGCACCGTGGCCAAGTACCGTGAAGACATGAACATCCCCAGCACCCACCAACGCCGCCAGCGAGACGCGTAGGAGTAGTTGCCTGTTCTCAGTTCTCAGTTTTCAGTTCTCAGTTTGGTTGTTTGCAGATAGGGCGTGTTGGCCATCGCTTTCTCTCGGTTGCCCCACGGTTGAAGTTCGGTGCCTTGCACTGAAAACTGACAACTGAACCCTGTTCGATATAGAATCCGAAGTTCTCCAGCAGGAGCATCCTGCTGCCAGAACAAGGAGCGGAGGCTGACTATGGAAGTGGAGTACACCGCCAGAAATGTAAGGATCTCCAAGGGGCTGCGCGACCAGGCCGAGGAGGGGATGGAGCGGATTGCCCTCCTACTGGGCAAAAACGCAAGCGCCAGCATCGTTTTTAGTGCACAGAAACGTCAGCAGATTGTCGAGGTGACCATTCAGGCCCGGCTGCACACCATTGTGGCCGAGGGCAATGCCGAAACGCTGCAATCGGCACTGCGCGTGGCCATCGCGCACGCCGAAAACCAGGCGCGCCGCCACCGGGACCGGAGAATGGCAATTAAACGCAAGCCCAAGCTGGAAAAGGCGCTTACCGCGCCTCCGGCAGCCCGGCCCAAAGCCCGCCCTGAATCCCGCCTAGCCCAGCCTGTAGCCGACGACTCTGAGGAGAAGCCCGTACGCACCGGCACTAAAGCCCGCGTGGCCATCGCCGTGCTCTCCTCCCCGGCCCGCAAGGCGGTTGTAGAGCCGCACATCGTCACCAGCGGCGAGGCTATTGCCCTGAAGGCCATGACCATCGAAGAGGCCGTAAAGGAAGCGGAGTTCAGCGACCGCGACCTGCTGGTCTTCCACAATCTGGCGGGAGAACTGTTTGTGCTCCACCGCAGTCGCGACGGCCGGTGGGAGCTGGTGGAGATACCTTAGTACATGAGGTCATTCCCTGGAGAGGCGTACGTTTGAACCTTCCCGATCATTCCGATACCGACCAGCAGCGGCTGATTGAGGCCGTACTGGCCAGCATTCCCGAGGCCGTGGCCGTGGTGCGCGACTACCGCGTGCTGTATATCAATGCGGCCTTCACGCGTATCTTCGGCTATGCCGCCGAGGAACTCCTCGGGGGCAACCTGCTGGACTTTATTGTTCCTCAGACGCGCCGTAAGGAGAGCGCACTGGTGAACAAGGACGTGGACCGGTTTGGCTTTTTGTCGCTCGATACAGTGCGCAAAAACAAGGATGGCGGGCTGGTGGATGTGGCTCTGGAAGCCGGTCCGCTGATGGTGAATGGCAACAAGGCCGGCTACGTCCTCAGTTACCGTGACGTGGGCGAGCAAAAGCGTTTGGAAGCCAGGCTGCAGCACGATGCCCTGCATGATGCGCTGACCGGATTGCCCAATCGCGCGCTCTTTTTGGACCGGCTGAGCCAGGCGTTCACCCGCAGGTCAAGGGGGCGCGGACAGAACTGCGGAGTGCTCTTTCTGGATCTGGACCGCTTCAAGGAGATCAATGACACGCTGGGTCACGTGGCGGGCGATGCTTTGCTGGTAGCAGTAGCCGAGCGGCTGCGGGGCGCGCTGCGTCCGCAGGATACGGCAGCACGTCTGGGCGGCGACGAATTTGCCATCCTGGTGGAAAATATTCTGTCGGTTTCAGGCATGGAGATTGTAGCCACCCGTGTTCTGGAGGCAATGGAGCGCGAGTTTGAGGTGTGCGGGCATACCATCCACGCCCGCGCATCTATCGGCGTAGCGATAGCCGGGCCGGACCACGCGGTCCCCGAGTTGCTCATCCGCGATGCCGACTTTGCCATGTATCGCGCCAAGCAGGACGGCGGAGGGCGCTTCGATATCTTCGACAAGCAGTTGCAGGTGCATGTTGCCAGCCTCCAGGAGCGCGAGTGGGAGCTGCGCCAGGTACTGGAGAAGCGCCTTTTCGAGATCTGGTATCAGCCGATCTTCCGTCTTCAGACCGGAAAACTGGAAGGCTTCGAGTCCGTGCTCTGCTGGCAACGGGAAGACGGCTCGATGTCGAGTCTCAGCGACCTGCTGCCCTTGGCCGAGGAGACCGGGCTCTCCATCAACCTGGGCCGCGAGACGCTGGAGGCGGTTTGCAGGCAATTGCATGAGTGGAATGAAGTTCTGCCCGGCGCCGGCCCGACCCTGGCCGTCAATCTGACGCAGCGGCAGTTTTATCTTCCTGATTTGATTGCGCATGTGAAAAGGACGCTGGCGGCCAGCGGGGCCGATCCGGCGCGGCTCCTCTTTGAGGTTGATGAGAGCGCCTTGAGCGAGAATCCCGGCGCGGCCCTGGCAATTTTTGAGCGGCTGCTAGGGTGTAATGTCCGCTTGGCGGTAGACAATTTCGGCTCCGGCCTGGCGCCCCTGAATCACCTGGTGCGGCTGCCCATCGACGTGCTGAAGCTGGATCCCAGGCTGTCCCTGGCCGCAACCCAGACCGGCCGCCAGGTGGCCGTCCTGGAGTCGCTGATTCAATTGGGGTTAAGACTAGGAGTGCAGGTGGTGGCTCAAGGAATCGAAAGCCGGGAGCAGTTGGATGCACTCCTCCGTTTGGGTTGCGAACTGGGCCAGGGCTCGCTGCTGTCGCCCGCGTTACAGCCCTCGCTGGCCCAGAAACTGGCCGAACAGGGCTGCTGGAAGCTCCCGCCCCCAGCTTGAGTGGTATCCCCTGCGAGCAATCCTTGCTCACCGGCGCGAAACAACAGTTTTGCTTCGGAGAGTAGATAATTCAGCGTAAAATTGGGCGATTTAACCCGCGGATTCTGCGTTGCAACAGAGCAAAAGAACCGTTTTTCGGTGTAGGATGTTGCTCATGACGCTTTCCAAGTCTTCCCCTCGAGCTACCGCCACGCGTCAGGCCGCCAAGGCCGTTCGGCGCACCCCGCGCAAGGAGCTGGTCATTGTCACCGGAATCTCCGGCTCGGGCAAAGCCTCGGCCCTCAAGGCATTCGAGGACCTGGGCTATCACGCCGTAGACAATCTGCCCCTGGAACTGTTGCCTGACTTTGCCATCCTGGTAGAAAAATCCGCCGAGATTCAAAGCGCGGTCATCGTGGTGGATGTCCGCGAGGGCCAGACCCTTGACCGTCTCCCGGAGATTCTCAAGGGCGTGAAAAAACTGCTGAATACGCGCGTGGTCTTCCTGGACGCGCAGGACGCTATACTGGTGCGGCGCTACTCCGAGACCCGGCGGCCGCATCCGCTGGGCAAGCAGGAGACGGTGGAGCGGTCTATCGTCGAGGAGCGGCAACTACTGGACCCCATCCGCAACGTTGCCGACACGCTGATCGACACCTCGAACTACAACGTGCACGAGTTGCGCGCCAACATCCAGGACAGGTTTGGCCACGGAGAAGAGACCAAGCGCCTGCTGATCAGCTGCCTGAGTTTTGGCTTCAAGAATGGCGTGCCACTGGACGCGGATATGGTCTTTGACTTGCGCTTCCTGCCCAATCCCCACTTTGTGCCGGAGTTTAGCAAGCTCACCGGCCTGGACCCCGCCGTGGCCGCCTATGTGCGCAAGTTTCCGCAGACGAAAGAGTTTCTCAAGCGGGTCACGAACCTGTTGCTGTACCTGCTGCCGCACTATGTGGAGGAGGGCAAGAGCTACCTGACCGTTGCCTTTGGTTGCACCGGCGGCCAGCACCGCAGCGTGATGATGGTCGAGGAGATCACCGCAAAACTGAAGCGCGTCGGCTACCAGGTCAAGGCGCTGCACCGGGATACGCCGCGGTGACCGACAAACTTATTCTGATTACCCTGCTGGTCAAGCTGGGGGTGGTGGCCTCGGTGGCCAGCATCCTGGCGCGAGGCAGCACCTTCCGGCGGCTCTTCTTTGCCGAGCGGCGCACTCCCCGGCAGACCCTGGCACTGCTGGCGTTTTTCCTGGTGCCGCTCACGCTGGGCGTATGGATTCGCATTGAGGTGCCCAACTTTCTGGCCGCCGACATTTCTTTTACGGCAGTGATTCTTCTCGGCTTGCTCCTTGGGCCGGGATGGGCCGTGCTGGGCGGCGTAGTGCTTTCGGGGCCGGCTGTCTATCACCACGAGTTTTTGGCCCTGCCTTTTAACGCCGCAGTGGGTCTGGCCGCAGGCCTGCTGGGACGTTTTGTCGACAAGGAGGATATCTGGTCCTTTACGCCTTTCGTCGACCTGAGCCTCTATCGCTGGGTGCGTCGCAACCTGCCTCAGCCGGGCATGGACCGCCAGATCCTGATGCTGGTCCTCATCGCGGCCGCGGAGATGATCCGGGACTGGATCGCCTACGAATTCCCGCACCGCCTCTTTGCGCTCGTCGCCAGCCAGTGGTGGCTGCAGGCGCTGGTGTGGCTCAGCGCGCCCATCGTGGTGGGCATTGCGCTCAAGGTGTGGAACGCGCTGCGCATCGAACTCAAACTCGAAGAACAAAAGCGCCTGCTGCTTGAAGCCCGTCTCGACGCCCTGCAACGCCAGATCAATCCGCATTTTCTGTTTAACACTTTGAACTCCATCGCCTCGCTGGTGCGCATGAAGCCGGAGCTGGCCCGGGAGATGATCGTCAAGCTGGGCAACATTCTGCGCGCCCTGCTCAAGGAGCACGACAGCTATGTTCCGCTGAGCGAGGAGCTGAAGTTTACCGACGATTACCTGGACATCGAGGTGGTCCGCTTCGGCGCAGACAAGCTGCGAGTGGAAAAGCAGATTGACCCGCAGACGCTGGGAGTTCTGGTGCCCAGCATCCTGCTTCAGCCGCTCATCGAAAACAGCATCAAGCACGGCCTGGAGCCGCGCATCAACGGCGGAACGGTCACCCTGCGCAGCCGCCTGGAAGGAGACCGCGTGCGCATCGAGGTGGCCGACGACGGCGTCGGCATGGGCAACCGCCCAGCCTCGGCGCTCAAACGCAGCGGCGGAGGCATCGGCATGAAAAACGTGCAGGAGCGGCTCGATGTGCTTTATGGCAACCAGGCGCGGATCAGCGTGGTCAGCAATCCGGGACACGGCACGCTGGTCTCGATTGAAATTCCGGCGGAGATGCCTGATATACGTTCGTAAATAACACTTTTCCACCCTTCCCAAAACGGGGTCCCCGGTACTCGGCACGGCGCTTTTGTGCGGCGTCTGGCGGCTATAGATAAAATGGAAGCATGACCCTCTCAGCCAAGGATCGCGCACGGCGCATCAAAATTATTCTCTTCGACGTAGATGGAGTACTGACCGACGGCACCATCTGGGTGATTCCGGCTCCGGTGGCCGGGCCGGATGGGGCCATAACCAAAATGATCGAGGCCAAGGGCTTTAACGCGCACGACGGCGCGGGCGTGACGCTGGCGCGGCTGGGGGGCATGAAGCTGGGCGTCATCACCAAGCGCATCACGGAGGCAGTAGCCCTGCGCGCGCGTGATCTGAAGCTGGATTTTGTCTACCAGGGCGAGGCCTTCAAGATGCGACCGGTACGCGAGATTATGGAGAAGGAAGGCGTGACGCTGGAGGAGATTGCCTTCGTGGGCGACGACGTGATCGACCTGGCGGTGATGCGGGAGTGCGGACTGGCCGTCGCTGTCGCCAATGCGCGGGAGCAAGTCAAGGCCGAGGCACATTACGTAACGCCGCATAAGGGTGGCGAGGGCGCGGGGCGCGATGCGATTGAGTTTATCCTCGAAGCCAAGGGTCTGCTGGAGCAATGCCTCAAGGCATCCATTGATGAGAGCAATCCGCTGCCGCCCTCGATCGACATCGGCAGGGGCGGGGATTTGAAGTAATGGAAACCAAGCCAAAACGCGCGGTGGTGCTGCTGAGCGGGGGCTTGGATTCCGCTACGGTGCTGGCGATTGCCCGGAGCCAGGGCTACGAGCTTTATGCGCTTTCGTTCTCCTATGGGCAGCGGCACGTGATTGAACTCGATGCGTCGCGGCGCGTGGCGGCTGCAGTCGGCGTGGCGGACCACCGCATTGCGAAGATCGACCTGCGGGTCTTCGGAGGCTCGGCGCTGACTGCGGAGATCGACGTTCCCAAGGGACGCACGGCAGACGAGATGGCACACGACATTCCCATCACGTATGTTCCGGCGCGCAACACCATTTTTTTGTCGTTTGCGCTGGCCTGGGCGGAGGTGCTGGGATCGAGCGACATTTTTATCGGTGTGAATGCGCTGGATTACTCAGGCTACCCGGATTGCCGTCCGGAGTTCATTGAGGCTTTTGAAAAGATGGCCAATCTCGCCACCAGGGCCGGGGTTGAAGGACGCCAGGCGCTCCGGGTTCACACGCCGCTGATTGCGCTAACCAAGGCGGAGATTATTCGTAAGGGAATCAAACTGGGCGTGGATTACGGGCTGACCAGCAGTTGCTACGATCCGGGACCAGCAGGCGAGCCGTGCGGAGAGTGCGATTCCTGCCTGCTGCGACGGAAGGGATTTCGGGAGAATGGGATCGAGGATCCGCTGAGGTATAGGTAGGTAGTGTCTCGGTTTGTTTTTTATCGCGTTTTTTGTGGATCGGTAACATAATGGCTTATCCGGCAAAGGGATCCAAAGGAGAAAACTTGTGATTGAGCAAATCAAGACCGCCGTACACCAAGCAGCGGAAAACAACCAGAAGAGTGCGATGTTCCACTATCAGGTGTTGAAAAACGCCGATGAGTTGAAAGGTATTAACCCGATAGGTTTTTGCAAAGAAATCTCAGTTCCAAAATCCTATGCGGCTGAGTTCACAAAGATGATCGCCCTGGCCCGACTGATGAAGGAACAGGGTACAAAGCTTATTTGACAATGAAAACTGGTTCTTATGAGCTACGCGGTCAAGGAAATTTTCTATACGCTGCAGGGCGAGGGGGCGCAGACGGGGCGCGCGGCGGTCTTCTGCCGCTTTGCCGGATGCAACCTCTGGTCGGGCAGCGAAGCTGACCAGCCGACGGCGATATGCAGGTTTTGCGACACGGATTTTGCGGGCGTGGATGGCGTGGGCGGCGGAAGATTCGAGACGGCTGATGATTTGGCTGCGGCCATCGAGCAGAAGTGGCCCACGGATTCCGGGCAGCAAGGCTCCGGATTGGGCAAGCGATTCGTGGTCTGCACCGGCGGCGAGCCTCTGCTGCAACTGGACGCAGAGCTGATTGCCGCGCTGCATGGGCACGGATTCGAGCTTGCTGTCGAGACCAACGGGACGATTGCAGCGCCGGCGGGGGTGGACTGGCTCTGCGTCAGTCCCAAGGCCGGAGCCGGGCTGGCGCAGCGGAGCGGGGACGAACTGAAGCTGGTTTTTCCCCAATTGGGCGTCGATCCGGCGGAATTTGAGGCGCTTCCCTTCCGGCATTTCTTTGTGCAGCCGATGGACGGACCCAGCCGCGAGGCCTATACCGAACTGGCGCTGCGCTA
>CABDYB010000347.1_pt1 | contig 12833 bp, 4 predicted proteins | sample 3131861 | NCBI WGS metagenome assembly CABDYB01 (sample SAMEA5534336, study PRJEB31848) | metagenome | biome: tundra; feature: field; material: soil | place: USA | collected 2013-05 | depth 0.15 m | reverse complement strand
GGATAGGATTACCGCTGTCGCGCCGGTTTCCTTGTAGGCAGGTGGAGCTTCGTAGCCGGGGCGGTGGTAGTTGGGACCAACGGGCTTGCAGCCGGTGAGGAGGGCAGCTGTTGCAAAAACCCACCCTAGTCGCAAAAAAACGAAAAGCAGGTCCTTCGACTCGCTGCGCTCGCTCAGGATGACAGCTTTTTGTGATGCAATCCTATAGGGCCGGATCGAAGGCATGATCATCTGCCTCCCGCGTTGGTTTGGCTGCCGGGGCTTGCTACCTGGACCTTTTCGCCTTCGATGAGGGAGTCGGGCGGATCCTGGATTATGTGGTCCCCGATGCTGAGCCCGGTGACGATCTGCACGTTAGCGCCATCATCCTCTCCGATGACCACGGGAACCAGATGAGCGGTGTTGCCGTTGACGACGACGCCGACGCACAGGCCCTCCTTCCGGAAGATGAGCGTCGCGGCGGGAACGATGAGTGTGGGTCCGGCGGAGGGCGTCTTGAAGTGAACCTGGGCCAGTGAGCCGGGGAGCAGCTCAGCGGCGTGGTTGTCCACGTCGATTTCGACCAACAGGGTTCGGCTGGCCGGGTCGATAGCGTCGGAGGTGCGAACCAGCGTGCCCTGGTAAATTGTTCCGGCGTGCTCGGCAAAGGAGAGGCCAATCTTTGCGCCGGGCTTCACGTTCGCGGAATAAATCTGCGGCAGGTTAACGTAGACGCGCAGGGTCTGAAGAGCTTGCAGATGAAAAAGCTCCTTGCCCGCGCCGGGATCGATGAGCTGGCCGGTGTCGATGTTGCGAGCGGTGATGACGCCGTCGAAGGGCGCGTAGACCTTTTCAAAGGATTGCAGTTGGCGCAGCCGGGCAACATTGGCCTGTGCGGAACGCACTTGGGCCGCCGTGGATGTGGCCTGGTTGACGTACGTGTCGGTGTCCTGGCGAGAGACGGCGTCGGATTGTACGAGGCCGGTGTAGCGCTCGGCCTGGATGCGGGCGTTGTTGGCGTTGGCCTGTGCGGTATTGAGGTCAGCCTCGGACTGGGCCAACTGCTGGTCCACCTCGGGAGTGGCAATTTCGGCCAGTAGAGCGCCCTTCTTTACCTTGGCGCCGATGTCGAAGTACCATTTCGTCAAATAGCCGGAGGTGCGCGCGTAGATGGGCGAATCCGTGTAGGAAGTCACATTGCCGGGGAGCACGAAGCTGTCAATGGGCGCGCCCGCTTTGGGAGCGGCGACGATGACGGTGGGTGCGGCAAGTTCCGTGGTGCGTTCGACGAGCGCATGATCGGCATGAATGCGGCGCAGAATGCCATAGCCGGCCAGGACGGCCGCGATGACGACGACCACGGCTATGCCCACGAGTGCCTTACGCGGCGAGATGGCCGCTTGTTCGGGCGCGGTCTCATTTTCGTAACCCGGTTGCTGGTTCGGATTGGATTCGTTGCTCATGAATAACTACTCCGGTGTCTAGTCAAACTCGTCGAATGTTCCGGCCATTGCCGCGCCGTGAGCCGCCTTGCGGCGGCCTTCCAGCCAGCCGTGAACGACGGAGAAAAATGCGGGAACAAAAAACAGCGTAGCGAAGGTGGCCAGCAATAGGCCGCCAATAACGGCGCGGCCCAGCGGGGCGTTTTGCTCGCCGCCGTCGCCCAGACCCAGGGCCATGGGCACCATGCCGATGATCATGGCCAGGGCGGTCATCAGAACCGGGCGCAGACGGACAAAGCCGGCGTTGAGCGCAGCCGTGCGCGCGTCGCCTACTAGAACCTCCAACTGCTCGCGGGCAAAGCTGACCACCAGGATGGAGTTGGCCGTGGCCACGCCCATGCACATGATGGCGCCGGTGAGCGCCGGCACGCTGAGCCGGGTGTTGGTGAGGAAGAGAAACCAGACGATGCCGGCCAGGGCCGCGGGCAAAGCGGAGATGATGAGAAACGGATCGAGCCAGGACTGGAAGTTGACCACAATCAACAGGTAGACCAGCAGGATGGAGAAGACCAGCCCTCCCAGCAGCCCGATGTAGGACGATTTCATGGTTTCGCTCTGTCCGCGCAGGATGAATTGTGATCCGCGCGGCAGCTCAGCCCGATGCTTGTCGATGATCGTTTCTATCTTGCGCGTCACACTGCCGAGGTCGGTTCCATCCACGTTGGCATAGATATCGATGACCGGCTGCACGTTGTAGTGGCTGACCGTGCCCAATTCGGCGCCGGGTGTGATGGAGGCCAGGTTGCCCAGAACCTGCTCGGTGTGCTGGGCGCCCTCTGATCCGGTGGAGCTTTTGGCGGGTTGCGCCATGCCGGGGCCATTGACGGGCAGGCTCTGCAGCGCGGCCATCGAGTCAATCTTGTACTGCGGGGCCTGGATGGCCACGCTGTAGGTAACTCCGCTCTTGGGATCGAGATAAAAGCTGGGCGTGGTCTGGAAGCTGCCGCTGAGAGCTACCAGCAGGCTTGTGGCCACGTCTTTCTGCGTCAGGCCGATCTGCTGGGCGCGGGTGCGGTCCACGTCTACCTTCATCATGGGATAGTTGAAGGGCTGCTGGATGCGCGCGTCGGCTGCGCCGGGAACATAACGGACTTCATTGAGCATGCGCTCGGCGAGGGCACGATTTCCATAGAGGTCGGGGCCGACAACCTGAATGTCGATGGGCGCCGAAAGGCCGAAGTTGAGAATCTGGGTGACAATGTCCACCGGCAGCACATAGAAGGTGACGCCAGGATACTGGCTGGCCAACGTGGTGCGCAGGCGCTCGACGTAGGCCGCGGTGGGATGATGGTCCTCGGTCAACTGAACCTGGATGTCGGCGTCGGCCGGACCGATGGGCGCCGAAGTTGAGTAGGAGAGGTTCAGCGAGGAGTTAGGCAGGCCGATGTTATCGACGATGGAGACAACCTCTTTGGCCGGAATCTGCTCGCGGATGGTCGAATCGACGTGATCGCACAGCAATGCCGTCTCCTCGATACGCGTGCCGGTAGCGGCGCGGACGTGAATCTTGAACTGGCCGGAGTCCACCGAGGGGAAAAAGTCTTGTCCGAGAAAGGGAGCCAGTCCCAACGATCCGACGGCAAAGATGAGGAAGAGGAGCAGGAAGACCGAGGCGTGGTCCACGCACAAGGTTAGCAAACGCAGATATCCGTGGCGAAAGTTCTCAAAGCCGGACTCGAAGCCCTGTTGAAAGCGGATGAAGGGGTTGTGGCTGGAGTGCTTCCTTTGGCTTTCGGCGTCGTCATGCTCCTTGAGCAGGTACTTGGCCATGGTGGGGACCAGCGTACGGGAGAGGAAATAGCTGGCCAGCATGGCGAAGACCACCGCCTCGGCCATGGGAACGAAAAGATAGCGCGCCACGCCACCGAGGAAGAACATGGGCACGAAGACGATGCAGATGGCCAGGGTGGAGACCAGGGCCGGGACAGCAATCTGCGCCGAACCGTCGAGGATAGATTGTTCCAGCTCCTTGCCCGATTCGAGATAGCGGTTGATGTTTTCGATGGCCACGGTGGCGTCGTCCACCAGGATGCCGACGGCCAGCGCCATGCCTCCCAGGGTCATGATGTTGATGGTCTCGTGCAGCATGGAGAGCACGCTGAGCGAGCAGAGGATGGAGAGCGGGATGGAGACCGCGATGATGATGGTGGAGCGCCAACTGCCCAAAAAGATCAGGATCATGATGGCCGTGAGGCAGGCGGCGATGATGGCCTCGCGGACCACGCCGTCGATGGCGCCGCGGACGAAGATCGACTGGTCACTGAGAGCCTTGATTTGCATCTGTGGCGGAATGCTGCCTCTCAGGCTGGGGCTGTCCAGCTTTTCGCGCACGCTCTTGATAATGTCCAGCGTGGAGGCCGAGCCGGTCTTCATGATGGCCATCATGGCGGACCGCTGCCCGTCCACGCGCACGATGTTGGTTTGCGGCGGATTGCCATCGCGCACATGAGCCACATCGCGGATGTAGATGACCGCGCCGTTCACCGCTTTGATGGGCAAGTTGTTCAGCTCATCGATGACCTTTGGAGCGGAGTTGGTTTCAACCGCGTACTCGAAACGGTCGATCTTCATCGTACCCGAGGGCGCGATCAGGTTCTGCGCGGAGACGGCGTTGACCACGTCGACCGGCGATAGCCCCTTGGCTTGCAGAGCGTGCAGGTCCAGGTCCACCTGAATCTGGCGCTGCTTACCGCCGTAGGGAAAGGGCGTCTGCTGACCCTCAATGGTTGCCAACTGGGTGCGGATCGTATTCGTGCCCAGGTCGAAGAGCTGCTGTTCGTTGAGTCCTTTGCCGGAGAGGCCCAGCATGAGAATGGGCACGCTGGACGCGTTGTACTGGATGATGAAGGGCGGCGTGGAACCAGGCGGCAAACTGCGCAACTGCACCTGGCTGATAGCCGTCACCTGTGCCACGGCACTGCCGATGTTGACGTGCGGCTGGAAGAAAATTTTGATAAGCCCAACGCCATTGAGCGATTGCGACTCGATGTGCTCGATGTCGTTGACCGTGGTGGTCATGCCCCGCTCGCTGTTGGTTACGATGCGGTTGGCCATCTCCTGCGCCGAGAGGCCGGTGAAGTTCCATACCACCGTGACAACAGGGATGTCGATATTGGGAAAGATGTCCGTGGGCATCGTCTCAATGCTGAAGACGCCGAAAATCAGGATTAAAAGCGCAAATACGACGAAGGTGTAAGGCCGCCGCAGCGCCAGCCGGACAATCCACATAGGGCAGTTACTCGTTCCTGAGCCGGACCGCTGGTGACCAGAACCGCCCCAGAACGGGTCGATTAGCAGTCATCTCCGGCTCGCCGGATTCCGGGACTGGATGTCGCACACCCCGGCCCGTTCCAACAAACACTTGAAATTACATGGTAGACGAAGCGGCGCAGTAAGGGCGCATGAGTTGCAAACCGGACTATCCGTATGACTTTAAGACGGTCCCGCGAACTGAAAAGACGCTATGAGAGGCCGGCAACATTCCAAAGCCGCTCGATTCGCTTACAATAGTTCCGTCTTGCTTCCATGGAGGATGCGTTACTCTGCCGGGGGAAACCCGCGCTCCCGCAATGGATGCGCCTGGGCGGGCGAAACCTTTGAGGTAACTCAAGCGTCCGTAGAAACGAGCGCGTGCGGATGGTCTTCCGCCAGAAACGTCAGTATTTATGCCCATATAGCGGGCATTCACTCAAGAGAAAACGACGGGAATCGACACCATGTCCATTGAAGACGCTTCGGAGACCCCTCTGACCGCAGACGGCACCGAGCAAGAACCCTCCGCCCCCAGGCGTTCCTGGGTGCGCATCGTCATTTATGTGGCGCTGCTTAGCCTTGTTGGCTTTGCCATTTGGAAGATTTACCAAAACCAGCAAGCAACCAAGAAGCAGAACGACAGTCAGGCCGCGGCGCTGCAGAACCGGCCGGTCCCGGTGCAGGTGGCAGCCGCGGAGCAGAAGCCGATGCCGATCTTCCTGGTCGCGCTGGGCACGGTGACGCCCTATATGAGCGTTACGGTGAAGGCCAGAGTCAGCGGCGAACTCGAACCGGTCAAGTTCGCCGAGGGCCAGCAGGTCAAGCAGGGCCAGACCATCCTTGTGATTGATCCCAGACCCTATCAGGCCGCGCTGGACCAGGCCAAGGGCACTCTGGCGCACGATCAGGCGCTTTTGAAGAATGCGCAGGCGGAGTTTGCCCGCTACAAGGCGCTCTATGACGCGGGTGTGGTCTCCAAGGAGGTCATGCAAACCGATGAGGCTGCGCAGGGCCAGTACCAGGGCGCCATCGAGTCCGATAAGGCGGTTGTTGAGACCGCCCAGTTGCAACTCCAATGGTGCACCATCAAATCTCCCATCAACGGCAAAATTGGCCTGCGCCTGGTGGACCCCGGCAATATCATCTCCGCCAACACAACTAACCTGGTTATTATCAATCAGTTCCAGCCTATCGCGGTTTACTTTACACTGCCCGAAGACGAGCTTCCCCAGGTGCTGCACAAGCTGGCGGCGGAAAAGCGCCTGGCCGTGGACGCCTACGACCAGAACAACGCACAGAAGCTGGCTACAGGCTATCTGCTCACCGCCGACAACCAGATCGACACCACCACCGGAACGGGCAAGCTGAAAGCCGTCTTCGACAACAAAGACGCGGCGCTGTTCCCCAACCAGTTCGTCAACATTCATCTGGTCATGGAAGAGCGGACGAATGCGCTAGTGGTTCCCTCGGCGGCCATACAGACTGGCCTGCAGGGTTCGTATGTGTGGGTGGTCGATAATAAGGGCGACGCACAAGGAAACGGAACCGCCAGGATCCAGGTCGTAAAGGTGGCTTTGGCCGAGGGGCAGGTGACCATTCTGGACGATGGCCTGCAAGCCGGCCAGAACGTTGTGGTGGATGGCGCGGACCGGCTGAAGCCCGGACAGAATGTGACCGCCAGCCAGGCTCGCCAGCGCGGCGGAAGCCCGTCTGCTGCTCCCAGTCCCGGAGCGCCGGCTGGCGCAGGCAACCAAGATAAGAGGAACAAGCAGTGAGCCTGAGTCCTTCCCGGCCATTCATTCTGCGTCCGGTAGCGACCTCGCTGCTGATGGCGGCCATTCTGCTGGCGGGCTTTGTGGGCTACCAGCAGTTGCCGGTCTCCGCCCTGCCCGAGGTGGATTACCCCATCATCCAGGTGCTCACCTTCTATCCCGGAGGCGGGCCTGAGGTGATGGCCTCGTCGGTCACCGCGCCTCTGGAGCGGCAGTTCGGCCAGATGCCGGGACTCAAACAAATGACCTCGGTCAGCAGCGGCGGCGGCTCGGTCATCACTCTTGAATTTAACCTCGACGAGAACATCGACGTGGCCGAGCAGGAAGTGCAGCAGGGGATCAATTCCGCCAGCAGTTTTTTGCCTACCGACCTGCCCAACCCACCTATCTACAGCAAGGTGAACCCCGCCGATGCGCCCATCATGACGCTGGCGCTGACCTCCGACATGCTGCCCCTGGATAAGATCGAGGACGCGGCCGACACCAACCTGGCGCAGAAAATCTCTCAGGTTACCGGGGTCGGACTGGTGTCGATCGCCGGCGGGCAAAAGCCCTCCGTGCGCATTCAGGCCAACCCTGCCCAACTGGCCGCCTACAACTTGAGCCTGGAAGACCTGCGCACCGCACTGGCGGCAGCTAACGTGGACCAGGCCAAGGGCACGCTGAACGGCGACCGCCAGTCCTACACTATCGGCGCCAATGACCAGTTGCTCTCCAGCGGCGACTATATGCCGGTCATTGTGGCCTATCGCAACGGGGCCGCGGTTCGCGCCTCCGATGTGGCGGTGATTGTCGATGCCGCCGAAAACTCCCAGCAAGCTGCCTGGATGGACCGCCAGCCCGCGGTCATCGTTAATATCCAGCGCCAGCCGGGCGCCAACATCATCGCCGTGGTGGACCGCATCAAGCTACTGCTGCCGCAGTTGCAGACGGCTCTGCCGACCAGTGTGCAGGTGAGGGTGCTTACCGACCGTACCACCACCATCCGCGCCTCTGTCAGGGACGTGGAATATGAGTTGATGCTGACGATCGCCCTGGTGGTGATGGTCATCTTCCTCTTCCTGCGCAATCTGGCGGCCACCATCATCCCCTCGGTTGCCGTGCCGCTGTCCATCGTCGGCACCTTCGGCGTGATGTACCTGCTGGGCTACAGCCTGAACAACCTCACCCTGATGGCGCTTACCATCTCCACCGGCTTTGTGGTGGATGACGCCATCGTGATGATCGAGAACATCTCGCGCTTTATCGAAGATGGATTGAGCCCCATGCAAGCCGCGCTCAAGGGCAGCGAACAGATTGGCTTCACCATCATGTCGCTGACCGTTTCACTGATCGCGGTGCTTATTCCGCTGCTGTTCATGAGCGACGTGGTGGGCCGGCTCTTCCGCGAGTTCGCCATCACCCTGGCGGTCACCATCCTGGTCTCCGCCGTGGTCTCGCTGACCCTGACGCCGATGATGTGCTCGCGCATTCTGCAGGACAAGTCGGTCGCCAAACAGACGCGCTTTTACCATTGGTCGGAGAAAGTCTTTAACGCCATCATCGCCTGGTATGGGCGGACCTTGACGGTGGTTTTGCGCTATCGCTTCATCACGCTGATGGTCACCATCGGCACGCTGGTGGCTACCCTGCTGCTCTATGTGGTGATCCCCAAGGGCTTCTTCCCGGTGCAGGATACGGGCGTGATCCTGGGCATCAGCGAGGCTCCGCAGACAGTCAGCTTCACCTCCATGGCCGTGCGCCAGCAAAAGCTCGTGGAACTGCTCTTGCAGGACCCCGCTGTCGATAACATCTCTTCGTTTATAGGCGTGGACGGAACCAACACCACGCTGAACTCGGGACGCATTCAGATCAACCTGAAGCCGCTGGAAGTGCGCAAAATCTCCGCCACCGAGGTGATTCGCCGCCTGCAGCCCAAGCTCCAGAGCGTTGAAGGCATTCAGCTCTTTCTGCAGCCGCTTCAGGACCTGACAGTAGAAGATCGCGTCAGCCGGACTGAGTTTCAATACTCGCTGGAAGACCCCGATCCGGTGGAGCTGGCCAAGTACACGCGGCTGATGGTTGCCGAATTGGGCAAGGAGCCAGTGGTCACCGACGTGGCCAGCGACCTGCAGGACCAGGGCCTGGGCGCCAAGCTGGTGATTGACCGCGATACCGCCGCCCGGCTGGGCATCGCCATGGCAGACGTGGATAATACCCTCTACGACGCCTTTGGCCAGCGCCAGGTCTCCACCATCTTCACCCAGCTCAACCAGTACCACGTGGTGATGGAGGTGGGGCAAAGCTTCCAGACTGACCCCTCGGTTCTTAATAATCTCTACGTCAAATCGGGCAACGGCGCTCAAGTTCCGCTGGGCATGGTAGCCCACTGGGAGCAATCCACTGCGCAACTCGCCATCGGCCACCAGGGGCAGTTCCCCTCTACCGTGGTCAGCTTCAACCTGGCTCCGGGCAAGGCGTTGGGCGATGCCGTCAACGCCGTCAACGCCATCGAGCAGCGCATCCATATGCCGGCCGCCATCAATGCCAGCTTTCAGGGCACGGCAGCCGCCTTCCAGACCTCGCTGGCCAACGAGCCGCTGCTGATTCTGGCCGCGCTGGTCACCGTCTACATTGTGCTGGGCGTGCTCTATGAAAGCTACATTCACCCCATCACCATCATCTCTTCGCTGCCCTCGGCCGGCGTGGGTGCTCTGCTGGCCCTGCTCATCACGCGCGTAGATTTCAGCGTGATTGCGCTGATCGGCATCATTCTGCTGATCGGCATCGTGCAGAAGAACGCGATTATGATGATCGACTTTGCCTTGCAGGCCGAGCGCCTGGAGGGTAAAACCGCCGAAGCTGCCATCTTCCAGGCCTGCCAGTTGCGTTTCAGGCCCATCATCATGACCACCATGGCCGCCATGCTGGGAGGATTACCGCTGGCCCTGGGCGGCGGCGTGGGCGCCGAGCTGCGCATGCCGCTGGGCGTCACCATCGTCGGCGGACTGATCTTCTCCCAGGTGCTCACCCTTTACACCGTGCCGGTCATCTACATCTATTTCGATAAGCTGGCACAGCGCATGAAGCCGCGCGAGCTTCACGTCCACGAGCAGCAACCGGCCAGCGCCGACTGAGGAGAAGGACCGATGCATCTTTCCGCACCCTTCATTCAGCGCCCGGTGGCCACCTCGCTGCTTTCGCTGGCCCTGTTGCTGGCCGGCTCGGTGGCCTACACGCTGCTGCCCGTAGCCTCGCTGCCCAACGTCGATTACCCGGTTATCGGCGTGGGGGCGAGCATGCCCGGCGCCAGTCCGGAGACCATGGCCTCGTCGGTGGCCACCCCGCTGGAGCGGCAGTTCGGGCGCATCGCCGGAGTCAATCAGATGACCTCGTCGAGTTCGCTGGGCTCGGCCTCGGTCACCATGCAATTCGACCTCAATCGCAATATCGACGCCGCCGCCCGCGATGTACAGGCCTCCATCAACGCGGCACGCAGTCAGTTGCCCTCTTACCTGCCGCAAAATCCCGGCTACCGCAAGGTCAATCCCGCCGAATCGCCGATTTTGATTCTCACTCTGACCTCCGACGTGGTGACCAAGCGGCAGATCTACGACTTGGCCGACTCCATCCTGTCGCAGAAGATCGCGCAGATTCAGGGTGTGGGCCAGGTCTTCGTCGGCGGCAGCTCCAGCCCCGCGGTGCGTGTCGAGTTGAACCCCATGCAGCTGGGCGCAAACGGCGTCGGCCTGGAGGCGGTGCGCACGGCACTTGCCGGAGCCAACGCCAACCGCCCCAAGGGTGCATTTCAGGATGCAAATCATCGCTGGCAGATCAGCGATAACGACCAGATCTTCAATGCCAGCGACTACGCGCCCATCATCGCCGGCTATAACCGGCAGACCGGCGCGCCGGTGCGCATCTCCGACCTGGGGACTGTTTCAGACGGCGTCGCCAACATTCTGACCGCGGGCGTATCGGGTAACAAAACTCCGGGGCACAGCGGCGTGTTGAAAGACGCCATCCTGGTTGTCATCTTCAAGATTCCCGGCGCCAATGTCATCTCCACCGTGGACGCAGTGATGGCCGAAATGCCACGCCTGCAAGCGTCCATTCCGCCCACCATCAACATCAACGTGGCCGTCGACCGCACCACCACCATTCGCTCCAGCGTGCACGACGTAGAGATATCGCTCCTGATCAGCGTGCTGCTGGTGGTGCTGGTGGTCTTCCTCTTTTTACGCGAGATCTGGTCCACCATCATTCCGTCCATCGCCGTGCCCCTCTCGCTGCTGGGCACCTTCGGCGTCATGTACCTGGTCGGCTACACCATCGACAATCTCTCCCTGATGGCGCTCACCGTCGCCACAGGCTTCGTGGTGGACGACGCCATTGTGGTCATAGAGAACATCACGCGCTATCTCGAGATGGGCATGAAGCCCTTCGAGGCCGCCATGAAGGGCTCCAAAGAGATTGGATTCACGGTGCTGTCCATGAGCACCTCGCTGATCGCTGTCTTTATCCCTATTTTGCTGATGGGCGGCATCGTGGGCAAGCTCTTCCGTGAGTTCGCTGTTACTTTGTCGGTGGCCGTTGCGGTCTCCATGCTGGTCTCGCTGACCGCTACGCCCATGCTGTGCGCCAAATTTCTCAAGTCGCACGATGAAAGCCGCCACGGCCGCGTCTACCGCGTCAGCGAACGCGGCTTTAAGTGGATGCACAACGAATATGCCACTGGCCTGCGCTGGGTGCTGCGCCACCAATGGCTGATTTTGGGCGTAGTCATTGGCACGGTCGTTCTCAACGTCTACCTCTTCTTCATCGTGCCCTGGGACTTCTTCCCGCAGCAAGACACCGGACGCATGGGAGGCCGTACTGTGGCCGCACAGGACATCAGCTTTACCGCTATGCGTGTAAAGCAGCGAGACTTGGCGCAGATGGTTCTCGACGATCCGGCCATTGCTACGGTGACGGCCTTTGCCGGTGGCAGCGGGCCCGGCGGCGGCAGTTCCAATATCGGCAATATGTTTGTTGCCCTGAAGCCGCTCAACGAGCGCCCCGGCCGCGTCTCCGCCAACGATGTGGTCAACCGCCTGCGCAGGAAAACTACCAGTATTCCCGGCGCCATTCTCTATCTCCAGGTACAGCAAGAATTTCAGAGCGGCGGCCGCGGTGGCGCCGCGCAATACCAATACACCCTCTCCGACGAGAACATAGATGAGCTGAGTGTCTGGGCGCCGCAGATGCTGGACCGCATGAAAACCATGCCGGAGCTGAGAGACGTCAACTCAGACCAGCAGAATCAGGGCCTGGCCGCCAACCTGGTTATTGATCGCGACGCCGCATCGCGGCTTGGCATCACCCCCGCCGCCATTGACCAGGTGCTCTACGATGCCTTTGGCCAGCGCGAAGTCTCCACCATGTACACCGCGCTCAACCAGTACTACGTGGTGATGGAGGTTGACCCCCAATACCAGCTCAGTCCCGACGCGCTCAACGGCATCTACGTCAAGACCGGAACTGTTGCCGGAGCTACCACCGGCGCCGCCAGAACCACGTCTTCATCCGCGGCGCTTCCAATTCTGCCCGCAACCGGTTCCATGGTGCCGCTCTCTACCATCGCTCACTTTGAGCAAAAGCGCACCGCCTTGCAGGTCAACCACCAGGGCCAGTATCCGGCTGTTACGCTCACCTTCAACCTGGCGCCCAATGTGGCCCTGGGCGATGCCGTCACCGCCCTCGAACAAGTACAGCGCGAGATGAACTTGCCCTCATCCATCCACGCTACCTTCCAGGGAACCGCGCAGGATTTTCAGACCGCGAAAAAGAATATGCCGTGGCTAATCCTGGCCGCGGTGATTGCTGTTTACATCGTTCTCGGCATTCTCTACGAAAGTCTGATCCACCCGCTCACCATTCTCTCCACGATTCCTCCCGCCGGCGTGGGCGCGATTCTGGCGCTGATGCTGACCGGAACCAGCCTGAGCATCATCGCGCTGATCGGCGTTATTCTGCTGATCGGCATTGTCAAAAAGAACGCCATCATGATGATCGACTTTGCCCTGCAAGCCGAGCGCGAGCAGGGATTGCCGCCGGTCGAGGCCATCTATCAGGCCTGTTTGCTGCGCTTCCGACCCATCATGATGACCACCATGGCCGCTCTCTTCGGCGGATTGCCGCTGGCCATCGGCATGGGCGTGGGCTCGGAGCTGCGCAAGCCGCTGGGCATCGCCATCGTCGGCGGCCTCATCGTCTCGCAGATGCTTACCCTGTTCACCACCCCTGTTGTTTATTTATTCTTCGACCGCCTGCAATGGCGCGTGATGAAACTGCATCGCATCGGCGAAGA
>CABDYB010000344.1_pt1 | contig 12959 bp, 9 predicted proteins | sample 3131861 | NCBI WGS metagenome assembly CABDYB01 (sample SAMEA5534336, study PRJEB31848) | metagenome | biome: tundra; feature: field; material: soil | place: USA | collected 2013-05 | depth 0.15 m | reverse complement strand
CTCCACTGCGGCTCCCGGATAGCTCTCCACGCTTAATCGCATGGTTCCATCCTCGCCGTTCGCTATGCGGACATTTCACTTGCTACCACCACCGGACATATTATGTGCTAACGACAGGCGCCTAACCGTCAGTTACTTCTTAGGCAATGGCCCGCCATGGAAAGCAGCGCCGGCGCACAGGCATCGATTGGAATGTCTGCCCACCGGACGCCGCAACATCGAATGTTTTCATTCCGCCTGGAAGGATTAGTCCTCGAAAACGCCCATGGCGCCAGCGATCCGCCAGTCGCCGTCAACCCCCGCCAAGTAGCCACCCTACGTGCCTCCGGCGCCTCATGGAAGGTCATATCGCAGCGGCTAGGCATCGGCGTTGGCACGGCCTGTCGAGCCCTGCATCCCCCTTCCAAAAACCCTCCGGAATCCTCCCTCGTAAGCGCCTGATTCCACAGCTCCGAAACCAGCCGTTTCAGCCCTTCCGAAAACAGGTGTTATTGGGAGGATAGGGGCGCCCTGGAAACCGACTCACGTAAGGTGCAGACGGGAACTCAGCTAAGTGGGCTTTGACGGTCAACCAGGAGGAAGAAGTCGCGAAGCATACGGACCTACAACTCTTTGCAGTTGCCACTGGGCGGACCTTTATAGGTCAGGTGGATGCGACGTCATAAGGGCGCGTCGATGGGTGTCAAATGCGGAAGATGACGAGCCAAAGCTGTTGAGTTCCGCTGCCTCTCTCATTTCCTTTCATTCAAAAATCACCATTTATTCAAACGCCTGTAATATTCCTTGCAGACAATCAAACACAGCAAGTACTTTGCAAGGGAGATTTCCGTGAAAAAGACGTTAATTGTGGTTGGCTTGTTGGTATTGGCTTTGAGCGGCGCTCAGGCGCAGAAGTTAACCGGGGCAGGCGCGACCTTCCCTTATCCGATTTATTCCAAGTGGTTTAGTGAGTACAGCGCAGCCCATCCCGGCGTTGAAATCAACTACCAGTCGATTGGCTCCGGCGGCGGCATTCGCCAGATTGTGGCCGGGACGGTCGACTTTGGCGCCACCGATGGGCCGGCCACCGACGAGCAACTGGCTCCGTCCAAGACCAAGCTCATCCATATTCCCACCGTGCTGGGCGCGGATGTGCCTGCCTACAATGTTCCCGGCGTTAGCGACCTCAAGTTCAGCGGCGATGTATTGGCTGACATCTTCCTGGGCAAGATCACCAACTGGAGCGACCCGCGCCTTGCCAGGGACAACCCCGGCGTAAGGCTCCCAGACCAGAAGATCACCGTGGTTCACCGCTCCGACGGCAGCGGCACCACCTACATCTGGACGGACTACCTGAGCAAGGTGAGCAAGGAGTGGGCGAATAGCTCGGGAAAAGGCGCATCGGTTTCCTGGCCGGTAGGCGTGGGCGGCAAGGGCAATGAGGGCGTGGCCGGCCTGATTCGCCAGTTGCCCGGATCCCTGGGCTACATCGAGCTGATCTACGCCCTGCAAAACCAAATCAGTTTCGGCGATGTCAAGAATCCGGCCGGCAACTATGTGAGGGCCTCCATCGAAGGCGTCACTGAAGCAGCGGCCAGCATCAAGGAGATGCCTGCCGATTATCGCGTCTCGATCACCAACGCACCCGGCAAGCATGCCTACCCCATCTCCAGCTTTACCTGGTTGCTGGTGCCGCTCCAGTCGCCCGACCCGGCCAAAGGCAAGGTGCTCAGGGACCTATTGAACTGGATCGTCACCTCCGGCGAGAGCGAAGCCCCGGCTCTCTCCTATGCTCCGTTGCCCAAGAATGTCGTTGCGAAGGTGCTCAAGACGATTTATTCCTTGCAATAATGCCAGAGCTACAGTTATGCCAGACAAAAGTTATGGTCCGGCAACCTTGCCGGACCATAACTATTTCCTGGCCGCACCATTGTTGTGCGCATTTTCCTTAATTTCGTCCATGCAGTTTGATAACTCCCCAGCCCACGAATCGCTGTGGCTCGAGCGCCCGATCCATGCTCATGATTAATCATGTAATAAGCAGCTAACAATTATTTCTCAAGCAAAATACAGTCATGATCATTTCCGCCGTGACCTAAACTTTGCGGACACGTCCTCAATATGAGCAGTGATAATCCGTAAACTCTTTGCGCGCTTGCACGTTGTGCAGTAATACTACGTTATCTACCATCAACTTATCCAGATACAAGATACTGGCCTACATTTAGAAAAACCAAGAGCATAACTCCTTCCACGTCCCGGAGATGGTGAATAAACCTCTGAATATGACGGTTCAATAAGCACTATCTGTAGACTTTACCGCACTCGAGGAATTGCCCCACTAGCAGGAATTGCCGGAGGTTCGTGGCATGACAGCGAGTATTAAGATTCGATAAATATCCGAGCTGCACGAATGCCGGTTATGAACAGAGAGGTACTTTTGTGTAAATAATGTTAATTCTTCTCAGGTTCCAAGCTTACTAACTCGAAAGTTATAAGAGTACGACCCTTGATGAAGGCAATGCGTTTGTTAAAAGTATGTAAGTTTATTAACCATTAACAATGTTTTGCGAGTCTGGTGGATGAAAGCGTCTAGGGAAGATCTCACTTACTCTGCTTTCCTTAGTCCGGCTTTCTATGTATATCCCGCATACCGATCGAGACGAATATCGGTTTTATGTTCGTGATTTCGATGATGCGGGAAGACAGGGCGCTCGCCGTGAAAGCGGATGTCGCCACGAACCAACTCAGGAGAAAAAGAGAGGCCCAATGAATTTCAAACTCAGTATTGCTGCCACGGTAATCCTGGCAGTCAGCGTTGTCGCTTCCTATGGACAAACAAGCACAACTCAACCACCAGCAAAAAAGCACGTTGCAACCATGAAGGCTAAGACGCCTGCAAAGCCTGTTGAAGTTCCAAAGACCAGAGCTGCGGCGCCACCCACAGTGGAAGAGCAGATTCAGGCGCTGCGCCGCGAACTGGAAGGCCAGATCAACAGCCTGAGAAACGACCTAGCTAGCAAGGACGAGCAGTTGCAGAAGGCCCAGCAAGCGGTTGCCGACGCGCGGGCTGCGGCAGCCAAGGCGGAAGCTCAGCAACAGGCAGTGACCGAAAATGCAACCGCCGTCACCACGCTGCAATCTGCCGTTAACGACCTCAAGGGCAAACAGGCTTCGCTGGCCACTAAGGTCACTGAGGAGACGGAAAAGATCAAGAAGGATATCGCCAACCCCACCGCGCTGCACTATAAAGGCATCAACATCACTCCAGGCGGCTACGCGGCGGGTGAAACCGTCTACCGCACCAAGGCCACCGGCGGCGACATTCCCACCGCCTTCAACGCGCTTCCCTACGAGGGCGCGGATGGCTATCAGATGAGTGAGTTCTACGGCTCCGCCCGTCAGTCGCGCATCACGATGCTGGCCGAAGGCAAAACCAACTGGGGCACCGTGCGCGGCTACTATGAGGCTGACTGGTTGGGCACCGGCATCACCTCCAACAACAACCAGTCCAACAGTTACGTCCTGCGTCAGCGCATTCTCTATGCCGAGGCCAAGACCAACAGCAACTGGACGGTAGCCGGTGGGCAACTCTGGTCTATGGCCACCGAAGTAAAGAAGGGCATCTCCAGCGCCCCCAGCGACACCCTCACTCCGCTGACCATAGATCCGAACTACGTTCCGGGCTTCGTCTGGACCCGCCAATACGGATTCCGCGTGGTGAAGAGCTCCAATCATGCGGCCTTCGGCATCGCGTTGGAGAATCCGCAGTTGCTTTATACTGCCTCACTGGCCGGCAACGAGCCTTACGCCGTGCTGGGAAGCGCCGGCGCCAACGGCGGCAACTACAACGCCGCCATCAGCACCTGCACGCCCGCTACCTCGATCGTAAATTACTCCAACCAGGTAGAGACGGACTCGGCCGGCAACACGATTGACGTTGCCGTTCCGGTCTACAAAACGGTGAATGGCTGCGCCGATATCGCCACTATCTCATTCAACCAGGCGCCCGACATCATCGCCAAACTTGCGCTCGATCCAGGTTGGGGCCACTATGAACTCTTCGGCATCGCTGGCTTCGCCCACGAAACCATCTTTCCCGGCGAAACCACCAACAGCACCCTCTACGGGGGAAACAAGGAAATCAGCACAGGCGCGGCTGTAGCTCCAGCGCTCACCACCGCCAGTTACTACAATAGAAGCATCAAGCTGGGCGGATTCGGCGGCAGCTTTCGCGTCCCGGTGATCAAAGACAAGCTCACCTTTGGAGCTAAAGGCCTCTACGGACCCGGCATGGGCCGCTACGGCGACTCCACCCTGGCCGATGTCACGGCCAATGCTCTGGGCCAGATTCGCCCCATCCACAATCTCAGCGGCCTGTTCACCCTCGAAGCCACGCCCACGCCGAAACTTGTTATCTATCTGAACTACGGCGGCGACTACGCCGGTCGCAACGACTACGCCACCGCCACCGCTACCACGCTGGGCGCCCCCAGTGCGGAGTTCTGCCCCACTACTGCTGGCGCCTTCGCCTGCACGGCTACACCCACAGCGGCCAACATCACCACCGGCGGCACATGGGGCGGCCACTGGGGCGCTCCCAGCGCGGCGGCCGTAGGTTACGGCTCGCGGCTGCTCTCGAACTCCGGTTGCACCTCCATCACCGCTCCGGGCTACAATGGCGGTGGTTCTACCGGCTACGTTGCCGGCGGCTCCTGCGGCGCGCAAACCCGCGACGTGCAGGAACTCACCGGTGGCTACTGGTTTGACATCTACAAGGGCGATAAAGGCCGCTTCCGCCAAGGCTTCCAGTACGGCTATGCGGTTCGCGAGGGCTGGTCAGGCGCATCCGGCATCGGCGCCAAGGGCATCAACAATATGATATGGACCTCCCTACGCTACTACCTGCCCTAATCCGCAAACCAGCGGCTTCGGCCAGTACAAAGGGGCAGCCCAGAATGTGGGCTGCCCCTTTGTCGTTCAGCATTCATCTATCGGTGCTGCATTAAAGGTCGTAACTGTTTGAACATGCCAATGGAGGATCCATCGGTAGTCGAGCCGCCGCTCAGGATCACCGTCAACACCGACCGCACTCGCATATAGCTATTACGATGCGGTTGTCCCGTCCTTGCCCTGCTGTTCCTGGATTATATTCAGACTCTTATGGTGGCGCACATCCGCGCCCTCCACCCAGAAGATCACATCCTCGGCGATATTGGTCGCATGATCCGCCACACGCTCCAGGGAGCGCGAGATCATCAGCGCGTTCAGCGCCTGCGGAGCCAGGTGGCTTTGCTCTTCCATCACCTTGATCAGCGACTTAAAGGCCGCCTTGTTCATCGCGTCCACGGCATCGTCCATGGTAAGGATGGAACGCGCCGTCTCGGCATCCGCCTCGATGAATGATTGCAGGCTTTTGCGCACCATGGCGGAGGCCAGCTCCGCCATCCTGGGAATATTGACCGGCAGTTCGGCAGCGGCCATGCGTTCCATGTGGCGCACGCGGTCGCTGATGCTTTTCGCGGCGTTGCCCACCCGCTCCAGCTCGGCGTTGATCTTGATGACGCTCAGGATGAAGCGCAGATCGCTGGCCATCGGCTGTTCCATGGCCAGCAAGTCAAGCGCGGCCTGGTCGATCTCCCGCTCCAGGCGGTTGATGGCAAGCTCGCCCTGGCTGACCAGGTCGCAAATCGACAGGTCGCGTTCCCGATAGGACTCAATGGCGCGCTGGATCGCCTGTTCGGCCAGCCCGGCCATCTCCAGCAACTGCTCCTTCAAGTCTTCAAGACGCTGTTGAAAGCGTATGCGTGTCATCCGAACCTGCCTGTGATGTAATCTTCCGTGCGTTTGTCGCTGGGGTTGGTAAAGATCTTGTGGGTCAAGTCGAACTCCACCATCCGGCCATTCAAAAAGAAGCCCGTCTTCTCTGCCACGCGGGCGGCCTGCTGCATGTTATGGGTCACAATCACAATAGTGTACTGCGCCTTCAATTGGAAGATCAAATCCTCGATCTTGGCGGTGGAAACCGGGTCCAGCGCCGAGGCTGGTTCATCCATCAGCAGCACCTCGGGGTCCACGGCCAGCGCGCGCGCAATGCATAATCGCTGCTGCTGGCCGCCCGACAGGCTGGCGCCCGATTTCTTCCTCAGATCGTCCTTCACCTCGTCCCACAGCGCCGAATTTTTGAGCGACCGCTCGACGATCTCATCCAGCATATGCCGGTTGCTGTAGCCGTTCAGCTTCAGCCCCGCGGCCACATTATCGTAGATCGACATGGTAGGAAAGGGATTGGGCCGTTGAAAGACCATGCCCACGCGCCGGCGAATCTCCACCGGATTGACGTCCTTGTAGATATCCAGACCGCCGATAAGCACCGTGCCCGTAACCCGCGCAATGGGATCGGTCTCGTGCATGCGGTTCAGGCAGCGCACAAAGGTGCTCTTGCCGCAGCCCGATGGCCCGATCAGCGCCGTAACATGGTTGGCCGGAATGTTCAGATTAATGTCCTGCAGCGCGTGATTGGCTCCATACCACGCATTCAGGTTTGTGACTTCAATACCGACGCCCACTTAGCTTGCCCCTTTCATAACTCCGCGGCTGGTTACATAGCGCACCAATGAAACCGCCAGCACGATCAGCATAATCAAGACCAGCGCCCCGGCCCACGCCAACCGGTGCCACTCATCATAGGGCGAGATGGCATAGACGTAAATCTGCAAGGGCAGCGCGGCGATCGGTTCGCTTAGTTTGGTGCTCCTGCCTACATTGCCAAAGGCAGTGAAGATCAGCGGCGCAGTCTCGCCGGCAACGCGCGCAAAGGCCAGCATGCAGCCGGTGATGATGCCCGGAGATGCAGTCTTCACGGTAATGGCCAGCACTGAGCGCCAGTTAGGCACGCCCAGCGCCAGGGCCGCCTCGCGCACCGAGTTGGGCACCATCAACAACATCTCTTCCGTGGTACGGCAAACGGTGGGAATCATCATGATACCCAGCACCACGCCGCCTGAGAAGGCGGAAAAATGCCCTTGCGGCACCACTATCAACGAGTAAACGGCTATGCCCATCACGATGGAGGGAACGCCGTTGAGCACGTCGGCGGTAAAACGCACGGCGTTGGCCAGCTTGGTGCCGCGTCCGAATTCAGCCAAAAAAATGCCGCCGCTGATGCCCATGGGAACGCCGATCAGGCTGCCCACGCCCAACAGGATCGCCGAGCCCACGATGGCGTTGGCCATGCCGCCGCCCGCCTCGCCGACGGGCTTGGGAATTTGCGTGAAGAAATCCAGATTAAGCGAGCTAGCGCCCTTATAGATGAGGTAGACGAAGATGGCCACCAGCGGCGTCACCACCAGCAAGGTCGAGAGCACCGCCAGCCCGGTAGCCGCGCCATCGGTCAGCGCCCGTATCTTTGCCCGGAATGTGTGTTCGTTCCGCACTCTATGTTCTCCAACACGATTTGCTGTTCACTGACCACTGACCACTGTTCACTGTTTAGTGCACCTGCGATGGCGCTCCGCGCGTCACCGCCCACACCAGCAGGCGGGCAAACGCATTCACGATGATAGTGACGACAAACAGCGCCAGGCCGAGTTCCATTAGCGCGCTCAGATGCAGGTCGCTTGACGCCTCAGCAAACTCGTTGGCGATCACCGACGACATGGTAGCGCCATTCGCCAAGAGTGAACGCTGAATCTCCGGGCTGTTGCCAATCACCATGGTCACGGCCATAGTCTCGCCCAGCGCCCGGCCTAGGCCCAGGATGACCGCGCCCACGATGCCGATGCGCGCATTCCTCAGCACGCCCACGCGAATCATCTCCCATCGCGTCGCCCCCAGTGCCAGTACCGCCTCCCTCTGCGAGCGCGGAACCGCCGTCATTACCTCTCGCGTGAGTGAGGAAATAATCGGCAGAATCATAATTGCCAGAATAATGCCCGCGGCCAGAAAACCCAGGCCGGTGGGGTTGTCGTCGGCAAAAAAGCCGGTCCAGCCGAATCCCTTGATTAGCCAGGGATTCAGGTGCTCGCGCAGCAGGGGAACCAGAACAAAGACCGCCCACAATCCATAGATCACGCTGGGAATCGCCGCCAACAGTTCAGTAATGAAGGCCAGAGGAGCGCGCAGGACGCGTGGACACATCTCCGTCAAAAACACTGCCACTCCAATGGCCAGTGGCACCGCCAAGAGCAGCGCCAGAAACGACGAAACCAGAGTTCCGTACAGGAAAGGCAGAGCGCTGAAGTGCCCATTAACCGGGTCCCAGTACATCGGCTTATGCGTGTAGGTATCAAGGAAGGCTTTATAAAAGAAGTCCAGACCGAACCGGCTCCAGGCCAGCTTCGACCGCTCCATCAACTCGGTGGCGATCAGCACTACAATGCCGAAGATGCTCAGCGCGCACAGCACCATCAGCCAGCGGAATCCGCCATCGGCTATGGCCGAGTTGCCGCGCGATAGCAGATATTTGCGAATCTGCGAGGCCTCGGCGGAAACGGCTTCCACATGGTTGTCGCCGTTTTGTGGAGCCGGTTCGGTTTGAAACTGAAGTTTAGAGAGGCGTATCTCTGGCACGTGAACATTCACCAAGATTAGGCTACAGAGAATATATGAATAGAATGTTACAAGCTCAAAAAATCAGGCACTATGGGTATTACTTGACACAGGCTACAACAACCTGTAGTTTGTCTGGGCATGGAGGACTATACGCAAGACCTGCTGGAACAGAAATCTCGGTTTTCGAGCGAGGAATGTGGTCTGCCGGTGTTGTAGTTAACGCGCCAACGCTCGGAAAGCACACCTAGTTCCTTCATCGAGTAGAGGATTTCTCCATTCAAGAACTCGTCCCGCATCACACTCAAATTTACACAACGTTTACAATTTCTTTGTCTGGTTCCAGTAGTCTGTTCATAGTTCCGTGCGGCCTCCGCATCTGAAGTTCAACGGCCGCCGGGCGAGGGCAGACCGGTTGAGCCAGACCATTTTTGTACTGGAAGACGACACCGACATCGCACGGCTGGTGCAGCATCACCTGGAAGCAGCCGGGTTTGCGGCGCGCCTGTTCAGCACCCCCACCCACCTGATTCCCGATGCCGAGCGCCAGACGCCCGCGCTGTTTCTGCTGGACATCATGGTACCCGGCGGTGACGGCCTCGACGTGTGCAAGCGCCTGCGCAAGCACCCCGCGCTTTCTACCGTTCCCATCATCTTCCTCACCGCACGTGCCGGTGAAAACGACCGCGTGCTGGGCCTTGAAATGGGTGCGGACGACTACATCACCAAGCCCTTTTCCACTCGTGAACTGGTGGCGCGAGTTAGGGCCGTGCTGCGCCGCTTTGAGCGGCCTGACACGCTCCCGGTCATCCGCTTTGAAGATGTCATCATCGATGCCAACGCCATGCAGTTGATGGTGCGCGACGAAGTGATTCCCACCACGGCCACCGAGTTCCGACTGCTGGACTACCTGGCTCGTCATCCCGGCAGAGTCTTCAGCCGCGATCATTTGCTGAATGCCGTTTGGGGCGATGCCAGCTTCATCACGCCCCGATCAGTCGACGTTTATGTAAGCCGCATCCGGGAGAAGATCGAAGCCGCCCCTGAAAACCCGCGCTACCTGAAGACGGTGCGCGGCGCCGGCTATCGCTTCGAGTTTCCCAAGAACGAGTAGGGTATCTTGAAATTAAAGATTTTCATGAAGCTGCTCGGCCTCTTTCTCCTGCTGCTGACCTTCCAGGCAGCGGCGATGGAGTTTGTCATCATTCCCTTTATCGCGCGTAAAGTATTGGAGGCTACTCCGGGCGAGACCAACCTGTATCTCGGCAATGAGACTCTCTGGTCCGGTTTGATAGCGCTGGCCGTGGCGCTGACTCTGGCCGTATGGGTTGCCGGCCGCATCACTGTGCGGCTTGATCGGGTCCTCGCTTTCGCGCGCCGCATTGCTGCGGGCGAGCTGAGCGCCCGCCTTGATTTCGACGACGAAGATTCGTTCTCCTCCATCGAGGCGGCTCTGAACCAGGCCACCCAGCAGCTCACTGAGAGCATTGCCGAGATCGAGAGCCGGCATCAGGAGTTGGCCGCGATACTCAATTCCTTGCAGGAGGCTGTGGTCGCTATCACACCCGAGGGGCAAGTCCGCTGGTCCAACGCCGCCATGGAGCGCATCGCCGGCACACAGATTCGCGTTGGTCTCCCGCTGGTTCACTCGGTACAAGATCCTGAACTGCTGGCCTGCGTGAAAGCGGCGCTGGAGCGTCGCGAAGAGCGTTCCGGGCGAGCCAGCACTCTGGGGCCGGCCCGCATCTTCGAGATCCATGCCGTTCCCATGTCTTCCGGCGGAGCGCTGGCCGTGCTTCACGACATCACCCGCATCAATGCCGCAGAAAAATCCCGTCGCGAGTTTGTCGCTAATGTAAGCCACGAGCTGCGCACCCCGCTCACCTCCATCCAGGGTTACGTCGAGACACTGATCGAGGAGCCCCATGTAGGCAAGGAAACCAGCCGCGAGTTCCTCGGCATCATCCTCAAGAACGCTACCCGCATGAACCGCATCACCGAGGACCTGCTCGCCCTGGCTACCGTCGAAAGCCCTGACTACAAGCTGGCGCTCAAGCCCACACAGGCCTGTGCGCTGATACAGGACGCAATGGACTCGCTGGGCGGCCTGGTGGCTGACTCCGGCGTCGTGCTGGAATTGTCTTTCGCACCGGACGCGTTCGTTTTGGCTGATCCCGACGCCATGAACCAGGTCTTCGGCAATCTTGTTGAAAACGCCATCAGGTACGGCAAGGCCGGCAAGCGAATCCTGGTCGGCGCGCAGCTATTGGAATTCGAGGTGGAGTTCAGCGTACAAGACTTAGGTCACGGCATCGCCACCGAGCACCTCAGCCGCATCTTCGAGCGCTTTTATCGCGTCGACAAGGCGCGCTCCCGCGAGTCGGGCGGCACGGGCCTGGGTCTGGCCATCGTCAAGCACATCGTTCTGGCACACGGCGGACGCATCTGGGCTGAAAGCGAACTCGGCTACGGCGCCACATTCCATTTCACGCTGCCCCTGTATACGCAGACTACTGCACCCGAAGAACGGCAGACACCGGCCCCTGTAGTTTAGGCGGGAGTGCAAATCGCCAGTAAAAATTACGGCTGGGAGAGGTGGTGAGCTCGCTGGGAATCGAACCCAAATCCCACGCCTTAAAAGGGCGCCGCAAAGAGTCGTCTCACGTGGGTTAAAGAACCTGGACAAGAGCCGTGCTCCTCGCGTAGATCTTCACTGTGTCGTGGCGCGATTCCAGGCGGAATGTTCCGCCGCTGCCACTCCCATTCCTAGTTAAAGTGATAGAGCCGTACCCAAAGACCCCGCAGGCACTTGCCGAGAAGATGGCGATCGATTGTTCCGTATCTGTCCCCTCGCAATGAAGCAGAACACCGTTGCGCACATCCTCGTTTGGCATCAAGCGGGCATAGACTCCTTGCTTGCGGACGTATCCAACCACATCGCGGTCCGGGGAAAACACCATTCGGTTGCCGGGCGTGAACTGGTCCCCTCCAATGAGAATCATCGTTCCCAACGAATCCCCCTCAAATGCGTAAGTCGGCGAGCTGGCTTGATATGATGTGATCGGAGCAGCCAAGGCTCTCAGGGATACGCTCAAGGGAATGCTCGCTCCCCGGTCAACGATGCGATCAAAGTGAATTCTCAGAACGGAGGGTATTTGTTTCACATACGGGGTGGGGTCAAACACATAGGGATGCGCTTCAACCACATGGCCGATAAGCTGGGCGCCGCGTGCAATGTTGACTCCATCGGGAAGAACAACAGCTTGTATCGTTTGTGCTGTGACCAGGTCGCCTGGCTTGGCTATTGCGGAATCGATGGTGTGCGTGAAGCGAACGGGGATAGCTGTCGAGGCAGGAATAGTGGCAGCAAAACAGGCTGTACTGCACATGCAGAAAACATAAACCATGAGCATGATTATTCTGGGGGAAAGCATCTGCTGGTAACGCTCCATAATTAACTCCTCTGCGGACGGTCTCCGCGATGCCGCAATTAGAGCACGCGGCTTTCAGCACTGTCCATGCTTTCCTCAGAATTCCATTCCGAAAAATAGTAAGCCGGAATTACCATTTTGTTTTCCCAGCTAAGGTCAATGTACTCCCATTCGCCCCGACCAGGTTCGTTTTTTGTATCCGTTTCCATCCCAAAGACCCGGGCGTACCCGGCTGGTCCGCCTCCAGGACCCAAAAGTCATCATTTGCCCGATTAGGGCAGCTTTTCGGACATCTCACCCTCAACTCCCCCCGTCGTCCAGATTGGTTTAGCCTCCCAGTCACGCCTACCCGGCTGGCAGTGGCAGAGCCTCCATGCGCCGCAGCATGCTTCCCAACAGGCGCCGCGTCAGATGGCTCTTCAGCGCCGGAATAGTTGATTCCGTTATAGCGTTCGAATTGGGCAACCTCGGGCTGCCTGGTGTTTTGGGTGTGTCTGCATAGGGTATACCCCAGCTATACATCGATGCTCTTGCGCTTTCGCATGGGGCTCACGTCAAGCTCGCTTTGTTACTGTTGACCGATTCCAACTCCGTACACATCTCTCGCTGTTTTCGCCTCATCCGGGCACAGGTCATTAGATTCCAGTCGCGATGCCGACTTTAAGGGAGTAATCCGTGTCGGTGAGCGCATTGGCGATTTTGCAACAACCGAGAATTCCACCTAGCGACATGGGCGTTTCAGGGGAGTAATCCGACCTGTCTGACTGAGAATGGATAATTCTGGGGTGTCGGGAGGTCGAAGACCTGGCCATGGTGGTCATTCGGTCTTCCCGTTCACCGCGAGTGTTGACTACAAAGTAACTTCCGGCTTGGGCGATGTCGTTAGCACATAATATGTCCGGTGGTGGTAGCAAGTGAAATGTCCGCATAGCGAACGGCGAGGATGGAACCATGCGATTAAGCGTGGAGAGCTATCCGGGAGCCGCAGTGGAGCGGGCG
>CABDYB010000333.1_pt1 | contig 13167 bp, 11 predicted proteins | sample 3131861 | NCBI WGS metagenome assembly CABDYB01 (sample SAMEA5534336, study PRJEB31848) | metagenome | biome: tundra; feature: field; material: soil | place: USA | collected 2013-05 | depth 0.15 m | reverse complement strand
CCGCCGTTCGGGAGTCCAAATCACAGCCCTGTGGCATAATACTGGCCGGCCAGACCGGAAGGAGAGGCGTTTGCGTCGCTCCCGAGGCAGGGCGGCCAGGGAAAAAGCACTGTTTTGCCCAGTCTCTGGCCAAAACTAGGCATAACCAGCCCTGGGCTTTTACAATGCAACAGGGACCCGTCCCAACCCAGCTATGCTGTGGAACTAGCAAACTTGGCGGCGCACGCCTGACCAGGATGAAGGAATCGCATGAAGTTCACGAAATTCGGCAAGGCCCTTCTGATAAGCGCCCTTTCTGCTGGCGTTGTTTTCAGCGTTACGTCTTGCATCCAGGATTATTCGGTCGGCTATTTGTATGTGACGGGGACGGTGACGGCCTCGACCTCCGGCAACGGCATTATCTCCGGCTTCAAGATTGATCACAACACGGGTCAGCTGACGACCATCAACGGTCTGCCTGTCTCCTCCGGCGGCGCCAATCCGGTTCGGGCCGTCCTGCTCACCGGCAGCCGCTTTCTCTATGTTCTTAACCGGGGCGTCAGCAGCAACCCGGCAGGAAGCTCTATCTGCACTACGGCGTACCCTTGCCAGAACGCCAACATCACGCAGTTTGCCATCGGCGCCAACGGCATTCTCACGCCGCAGGAGACCTTCTACACGCAAGGTGTGAATCCGTTCCGCATGATCACCGACAGCTCGGGGTCTTTCATCTACGTGCTGGAACACGATTCTCTTTACAACGGCGCTCCGTCCAGCTCGACGAACCCGAACCCCAATTGCGCCGCTGCCCTGACCGGCGCCACGACTTGCGGTGACATTACCGCCTTTCAGGTCAACGGGACCACCGGCAGGCTGCAACTGATTATCAATGCCCAGGTGACAGCGGCCGGCGGCGGAGCATCGCTGCCCTACTTCCCGATTCCAGCCAATCCCGTTGACTTTTTGATGGCCGGCGGAACCATCATCACCATGAGCGGGACTGCCACCACAGCCTCCACCACTTATCCATACACTGGCGGCGCAACCGTATTTCCATACGCGCAGAATGCCTCCAACGGGCAGTTGACGGTGAGCCAGAACAGCGCCCAGACGCTGAACATCAAGCAGGGAACCGCCCTCGTGTCCGGTAGTGGTTACGTCTTCGTGCTGGACAACGAGGCGCCCAGCCCTAATCCCACCAACGCGGCCAGCCAGATTCTGCCTTACACGGTCGGCAGCAATGGCGCGTTATTGGCAGCTACCAGCGGCCCGATTCCCGATGATCCAAACCAATCCAACCCCATTTACCTGGTGCAGGAGAATAAGGGGAAGTGGTTCTACGTGGCTAACCAGGGGAACAATGTCACCGGCTCGGGAACGGCTCAAAGCGGAATTGCCGGCTACGTGTTCAATAGTCCGTTTCAGCCCACCGAAATGGCAGGCACGCCCATCGGCTTCGGCTCTGGAGCCGGCCCGCAGTGCCTGGTTGAGGATCCGTCGAATCAGTACTTCTATACGGCCAACATCAACGATTCAAGCGTATCCGGTCAGTCTATTGACGAAAACGCAGGCACTCTCAGGCCGCTCTCCCAATCGACGAAGGCGCCTTCAGAGTATGCGCTGACGGGTCCGCCCACCTGGTGCCTGGTGGATGGGCGCACCAACTGAACCGCTGCTTGATGCAGATACGCCTGGGGCGGTGGAGGGCCTCCGCTCCAGGAAACGCCAGACAATGATTGACCCGCAGTACTCAAGGACGCAGCCGGATTCGAGGACGCAATGTTGTTCAGGGCGGCCTGGGGTTCGATTCCAAACCTGATTTTTTAAGGGCCGGAACCTATGGCCCACTGACGAAAGATGCGCATGAAGTTCAATAAATCGAGCCAGCTTCTGCTGGTCTCCGCGGCCAGCCTCATGGCGGCAGTACTGATCACCGCTTGCGCCACGGCCACCGTGGATTTTGTATTCGTGACCAGCTCCAAGGCCGCGGGACCCAATAACTACGGCGAGATCGATGTCTTCGAGATCAACGGGGTCTCCGGCTATATGCGCCAGATTCCCGCCTCGCCCTTCCCCTCGTCTGGACGCAACCCGGTGGCCGAAGCCCCCTCTTCCGACAACACCATGCTTTACGTGGTCAATCAGGACGACAACTCCATCGTTCAGTTTCTGATTGGCAGCGACGGCAAGCTCTATCCGCAGAACACCGTGAATACGCCCGGGATTTACCCGCTGGCTGTTGCCGTGAGCGGGTTGAATCTGTTTGTCGTGGACACCTACCAGCCTCTGCCCGCTTGCTCCATCGCGGCCCCGTGTTCGGGGTCTGTGGGCGTCTTTCCCCTGCTGCCCGCTACCACCGGCGCCAACCCAACCCCCGCAGGCGCGCCGGGAACGCCAGTAGTCAATACCAGCATTGGCGCAAGCTATTGGCCGTTGACCCTGCCCAGCAACCCCGCACATATCATCACGCCGACCGCCATCAACGTTCTGAAATCGGGCGCCGGCCTCTTTGTTGCGGCCTATGACGCCTCAGTAACGCCCAACGTTGGTTATGTTTTTGGCTTTTCTATCGGGACAGGCGGCGTGCTCACACCCCTTCATGGCGGCGTGCCCTTTGTCGCGGGCGTCCATCCTTCCGCCATCGCCAGCGATTCCACCAGCGCCTACGTTTACGTGACGGATTTCACCAGCGGCAATGTGCGCGGCTTCTCATTTGCGTCCGGACTTTTGACTTCGTTATCGGGAAGCCCGTTTCCGGCTGGCAATCAACCCACCGCAATCGTCGTCGACCCAGCCTACCCCTATGCGTACGTAGCCAACGGGCTGGACGGCTCGGTGAGCGCGTATTCGATCAGCAGCGGCGCGCTTACCCGTATTGGCACATATGCCGCAGGGATTCAGCCGGTGGCCATGGGCATCGACCCATCGGCCAATCACTTTCTTTTCACCGCTAATTTTCTCGGCAACAACGTCTCCGATTTTGAGTTGAGCGCCACCGCCGGCACGCTCATCGACACGCAGCTTTCGCCTTACACATCCAACGCCAATCCGACGGCAGTGGCCGCGGTTCCACACGGCAGCACGCAGAAGTGATACTGGGCAACAGTCCTCTGCCGCGCACTCTAGCAACACCCCGTACCGGGCTTTTACAATGCATACGGGGCAACTTAACCAGTTTTCTTAGGGCTTGCAACTGACCAGCCCACGACGAAGGAAGCGCATGAAGTTCAGCAAAGTGAGCCAGCTTTTACTGGTCTCTTCCATCGGCCTTCTAGTGGCCACCTTTTTCTCTGCCTGTGCGATCACAACCATCGACTATGTTTTCGTGGCCTGTTCCGCCGGCTCGGGGACATCAAGCGCCGGCGTGATCCAGACCTACGCGGTGGACTCTCAGTCCGGCGCATTGCGCACGGGAGCGCCCGACGTGGCCTCGGGCGGAGTGAACCCCATTTCCATGGCCGTCACCTCCGACTACGCGAATCTTTACGTTGCCAATGCGGGAAACCGCTCCATCGTCCATTTTGCCATTGGCCTCACCGGTGTGCTGACGACGAAAGACACGATCACTCTTACCGGTACACCCGTTTCCATAGCCGTTAACCAAGCCAATACGTACCTGTATGTCGTCTCCGGACCCAGTCCCGCCGTGCTCACCGCCTACGCTCTCTCCAGTGGCACAATCGGCACCGCGGCTTCATCGAAAACCCTCAGTCTCTACGGCTCTTATGCCGCCTATAGCGGCGATGTCCTGATTCCCACCGGGCTCTCCGCGCTGGCCAATAATGCAGCCGTCTACGTCACGGCTTATGACCAGTCGGCCTACAATCCCGGCGGAAGCACGACCAGCACCGCCAACCCCGGCTGGGTCTTTGGCTACACCGTCGGCTCGGGCGGTGTTTTGACCGCACTCGCCAATCCCATTGAAGCCGGCATCAAGCCCACGGCCATTGCTACCGATCCCACCAACCGCTTTGCCTATGTCACCGACTACGCCTCCAACCAGCTAATCGGCTATGCGATCATGAGCAGCAGCACGCTGAACTTTCTGCCCAGTGGTCCATACAGGGCTGGGGGCGAACCCTCTGCGATAGTGATCGATCCGCGTGGCAAGTTCATCTATGTCACTAACTCGCTGGATTCCTCTGTCTCGCCCTACGAAATTGACCTGACCACAGGGGTTCCCACGGTGACGGTGAACTCTACCTCCACTGGAGGCAGCAATTCGACGGACACTCAGCCGGTTGCCCTCGCGATTGAACCGGCGCTGGGCCGTTTTGTCTATACCGCGAACTTCCTGGGCAACTCCGTCTCCGGCTTCCGCCTGGACTCGACCTCAGGCTCGCTGAACCAAACCCAGTCCACGCCCTACCCCACGGGGGCAAAGCCTGCCGCGGTGATCGGCATTCCCCATGGCAACTATTCGACGCAGGCTGTTGCCCCGTAACGGCAACAGTCCTTTTATGCAAAGAGCCCAGCCATCCGGCTGGGCTTTTTGCTGCGCCTGAGTTCGATTCACACAGCGGGCCCCGGCTCATTCGATGACTTAATTGGCGCAAAGTGTGGCAAATATGCCACAGGACAGAGGTAGCCACCAGCGTCTAATCTAACCCTTGCGTACGGTTTTCTCCGCCGTGGAAGAAGGGATTTTTGGCCAATCACGCACACCTGAGTCCCGCGCATCTGGAACAGACGATTGCCAAGCCCTTGGAGTTCAATGGGGTAGGGCTGCATTCCGGAGCGCCGGTGCACCTGCGCTTAATGCCCGCTCCAGCCGGCTCCGGCATCGTCTTCCGACGCACCGACCTGGACAATTTTGAGATTCCCGCCATCGGCCGCTACGTGGCCAAGGTGAGTTACGCCACCAGCTTGATGCGACAGGGCGTGCTGATTCAGACCACTGAGCATCTGCTCTCAGCGCTCATCGGCATGGGCGTGGACAACATCATTGCGGAACTGGACAACCTGGAACTGCCCATCCTGGACGGCAGCGCGCTGCCTTATGTCGAGGCCTTTCTGAAGGTGGGCATCCGCCATCAGCGCCGCCGCCGAGAGACCATCCGTGTGCTGCATCCGGTAGAGGTGCGCGAGGGGAAAAAGTTTATCGGGATCTATCCCGGCTCCGGCTACAGCATTGAGTACTCCATCGATTTTCCCGCGCCCGTCGGTCACCAGTCTGCCTGTATTGATCTGGCCGCCGAGACCTACGGCACATTCATCGCTCCGGCGCGCACCTTTGGCTACAAGGCTGATGAGCAGAAGCTACGCGACATGGGCCTGATCCGCGGCGCCGGGCCGGAGAGCATCATCATTCTTGGGGCAAACGGGCCGGAGAACGGCCCGCTGCGCTCTCCCGATGAGTACGTGCGCCACAAGGTTCTGGACCTGATCGGCGACCTGGCGCTGGCCGGCCGCCGCATCGAGGGCCGCGTGGTAGCCGAGCGCGCCGGACACGCCATGCACACGGCGCTGGTTTCGCGGCTGATCAAAGACCGCTCCGCCTGGGAGCTGGCGCATGTGCCAGTGGACTCGGCGGTGGACGTGGAGAACGCGGAAGTTGGCAGCCCAGCCCTAATGGACGCGTAGGATTCGAGGCAGCATTGACACACTCAGTCACTACTTACTGAGTATGGAGAAAAGTAAGTACAGCACCAGTCTTTTTATCGAGTTGGATAATGAGTTCGCCGCCTGTTTCGCCACCCTTCAGGTGAGGATCTCCTATCACTGTCCAAACATTCCCTTTCAGTCCCGCCCTGAGCGGCAGCTCTGATTGGACAATCTTCTTGCCGTAAATGGGTACAGCAACTGCCATAGCAATGGCCTTTGCCGTGTCTGCATCAGGAATAATACCCGCAGCAGGGAAAGTCGCCTTATAGCGCACGGCGAGCCTGCGGTCGTACTCGATCATGTCCTCATCGCTGCCTATTGATTGAGCGACGCAGGTGCTCAAGAAAATGCCGAAGAGAATCCAACGTAGAGTTTTGATTCTGCACATATGTCTGTCCTTTGATGTATAGCAGCAAAAAACCTACTCCCTATTCCCTGCACTACAAAAACAAAATGCTCATCGGCACAACCGCCGGGTAGCTCTTGCCTTCTTCGGCCAGCGCGCCTGTTCTTGGATTGCGCCGGAAGACGCCGATCAGATTCGAGTCCTGATTGGCCACCAGCATCCAGCGCTCCGTCGGGTCCAGCGTGACGCTGCGCGGAATCTTGCCGCCGCAATTAGACCGGCCAATCGGCGTCAGCTTGCCGGTGGCAAACTCAGCGCGGAAGCTATAAAGAAAATCCTTGTCGCGATTGACAAAGTAGACGCTCCGTCCATCTTTGGTGATGAGCGTGTCGCAGGAGCGCGAGATGCCGCTGGATCCCTCAGGCAGCATTTCGATGCGCGATATAAATTTCAAACTGCCGTCGGCTTTGCTCCACTCCAGCACGTCCACCGTCGAATCCAGCTCGTTAATCGAGTAGGCGGTGTGCCCGTTGGGATGAAAATGCAGTGTGCGCGGTCCGGCTCCGGGCCTGGCATGATACGTTCCTGCCGGCGTCAGCATGGCCGTCTCGGTGTTCAGCGTGTAAATGTGGATGCAATCCATGCCCAGGTCGTTGATGTACGCGAAGCGGTTGTCGGGCGAGTAGGAGGCAAAGTGCGCGTGAGCGGCCTGCTGGCGGTCGGCATTAGGCCCGTGGCCGGTGTAGTGTTCGCTCCACACGGCAGGGCTGAGCTTGCCCTCGGTCACCAGAAAACTCGCCGCCGAACCGCCGAAGTAGTCAGCCGCCAGCAGCACGCGGCCTGTCTGGTCCAGGGCTACGTGACAGGTGCCAGTGCCGGCCGAGTTCTGCGCGGAGAGCTGCTGCAATTCTCCATTCACCACGCGGAAGCTGGCCACCGCGCCGGTCGGCTTGCCGTTGAAGCTGTTCACCGCCACCGCCGCGTAGAGGAATTGATGGTCAGGGGAGAAGGTGATCCATTCCACATTGCCGAGCTTCGCTGCGACCCCGACGGGCGCAAGTTCAGCCGTGGCTGGGTCCCAGTCGAAGGCCAGAATGCCGTCGGGCGCATTGCAGCCGACGAAGACGCGCTGCACGCGTGACGCGGCAAAGAGCGAGGGCGAAGCCGTTGCGGCCAGCGTGGCGGCAGAGGCGGAGAGCAGAAAATTGCGGCGAGTGAGTTTTTTCATAGCAGAAAGATTGTCGCCGATGGGGCGTAGGTTGCGCCAGCCACATAGGTTTCTGAATGTCTTGCCCGGCCTTCTACACTGGTATCAGGATTCCGGGAGCAAGCCTTGTCTCACGTCATCAGCTTTATTCGTATTCCGGCGCTGGCCATTCGCCAATACATCCGGCCGCTGCCGCCGCTGAGCGTTCTCGAGGAAGACTCGGTGCGCATGCGTGTCTGGCCTAACGGCATTGATCTGAATCTGCATATGAACAACGCCCGCTTCCTGAGCGTGATGGACTACGGGCGCACGCACTTGCTGGCGCGCACTGGGATGCTTGAGCACATTCTCCGTTCGCGATGGCAGCCGCTGGTCGGCGCGGTATGGATTACCTATCGCCGCTCGCTGCCCGCCTTTTCCGTCTTCCAGCTCTCCTCCCGCCTGGTCTGCTGGGATGAGCGCTGGTTCTACATTGAGCAGACCTTCACCGGCCGCCAGGGACTTGCCGCGGTGGGCTGGGTCAAAGGCATGTTGCGCGACGCCAACGGAAGCGTGGCCCCGCAGGCGGTCATCGAGACCGTGGCGCCCGGCGTAACCAGCCCGCCCATTCCCGAAGCCGTCTCCGTTTGGAACGAGTTGACCCGCGAAAAGCTGGCCGGCGGCTGATCCGCACGCCCGCAAGAGCTGACCCCGTCTGCTAGTGCGCCAAGTCACAGGACGTTCCTACTCCGCGTGTGATAGCATCCGATTTCGTAGCATAGGACGCCTGCGGATTCATCCTTCCTCCGCTCGGCGCCGGCCCAAGCCTTTATGGATGAGGTAGACGGCAGACCGGGACACGTGGCCCTCCAATCCGGCCACCTGGACGCCCCACGGGACGTCCCCATGATTTCCCTGTCCCTCCCTCATCACACCTCAAGAATTCTGACTAAATCCAGCAAAATCAAGAGGAGAACACCATGAAAACCTACCAGGGAAGTGAGATCCGCAACGTGGCTGTAGTGGGGCATGCGCACTGTGGCAAAACCACTCTGATCGCCGCTCTGCTGCATGCCGCCAAGATGACCCCCACACAGGGCCGCGTGGAAGACGGCACGGCCGTAACCGCTTATGACGAAGAGGAAGTAGCCCGCGGCGCAACCATGCAGAACGCGGTGGCCTTTGCCGAGTGGCAGGGCGTAAAAATTAATCTTGTCGATACTCCCGGCTTTCATATGTTCACCCACGAGGCGCGTGCGGCCCTGTTGCCCGTGGAATCGGCCATCGTGGTGGTCAACGCGCAGCACGGCATTGAGCCGGTCAGCGAGCGCGTCTGGCGCTATGCCGACGAGGCCGGCGTTCCCCGCATCGTGCTCGTCAACCAGATGGACCATCCCAAGGCCGGCGGCGGCGAGGGGCTCAGCGCTCTGATCGACGATCTGGTAGATCGTTGGGGCCGCAACTGCGTGCCTGTCCAGTTGCCCATCTCCGGCGCGGAGGGATTTCGCGGCGTGGTCGATCTGGTGACCATGGAGGCCTTCTATTACACCCCCGGCGGCGACGGCCGCGGCAAGGCTACCGCCGAGATTCCCGCCGGCCTGACTGCCGACGCCAAGACCCGCCACGAGGCGCTGGTCGAGCTGGTGGCCGAGGGCAAAGACGAGCTGATGGAGGAGTACTTCGAGACCGGCACCCTCACCAAGGAGCATCTCATCGCCGCGTTGCATGAGGCCGTGCGCGAAGATCGCATCTTCCCGGTGCTCTTCTCCAGCGGCCTGGCCAACATCGCCCTGGACCACCTGCTGGACTTCATCAAGGAGTACACGCCCTCGCCTGTCGAGCGCGTGCCCATCGCCGTTCGCAATCCATCGATTGAAGTCACGGAGGACAATCCCGATGCCGGAAAATCCACCCGCAAAATCGACGACAAAGGGCCGCTGGCTTTGATGGTCTTCAAGACCATGACCGACCCATTCTCCGGCCGCATCAGCTTCTTCAAGGTCATCAGCGGCATCATCAAAAACGACGCCAACTTAGAGAACTACACGCGGCGCGGCTCGGAGCGCTTTTCGCATCTCAGCATCATGCAGGGCCGCAAGGCTGTCGAGGTTCCCGAGCTGCACGCCGGAGACCTGGGCGCAGTGGCCAAGCTGCGCGAAACCCTCACCGGCGACACTCTCGGCCAAAAAGGCTCAGAGATTCAAATCGATCTTCACAAGCTCCCCGAGCCGGCCATGACCTACGCCATCGAGCCCAAGTCCCGCGCCGACGAAGACAAGCTCGCCCCCGCCATCCATAAGCTGATGGAAGAAGACCTGCTCATTCGCTTCTTCCGCGATCCGCAGACCAATGAGTTTCTCATCGCCGGCGCAGGCCAGCCGCACATCGAGGCCATCGTCAGCCGCCTCAAAAAGCGCTATCACGCCGAGGTCACGCTCAAAGCCCCCAAGGTGCCTTATCGCGAAACCATCCGCGCCAAGGTCGAGGCGCCGGGACGCCACAAAAAGCAGACCGGCGGCCACGGCCAGTTCGGCGACTGCAAAATCCGCATGGAGCCACAGCCTCGCGGCGCAGGCTTCGAGTTTGCCAGCGAAGTCTTCGGCGGCGCAATCCCCCGCAACTTCATCCCCGCTATCGAAAAGGGCATCGTCGAGTCCGCCGCCCGCGGCTATCTCGCCGGCTACCCGGTCGTCGACTTCAAAGCCACTGTCTACGACGGCAGTTATCACGACGTGGACTCGAATGAAATGAGTTTCAAGATGGCCGGGCGAATCGCGTTTAGAAAGGCCATGGAAACGGCCAAGCCCTGTCTGCTCGAACCCATCATGAAGGTCGAAATCGAAGCTCCCGACGAGTTCGCCGGAACCCTGATGGGCGACCTCAGCAGCCGCCGTGGCCGCGTCCAGGGCACGGATTCCAAGGGCCGGACAACCCTCATCAACGCCCAAGTTCCCATGGCCGAGATGCTGACCTACGGCACGCTTCTAACTTCCATGACCCAAGGCAAAGGCAGTTACCGCATGGAGATGGACCACTACGACATCGTCCCGCCGTTAGTCGCCGACAAAATCCTGGCCAACGCCAAGCGGCCTGTGGAGGAGGAGGAAGAATAGGCATTGCATGCAGCAGCCGCGGCTTGCGCCGCATTAACAAAACTGGGTGCCCCAGGTCCAGATTTTCGGACCTGGGATGTCTATCGCATTAGAAATCTGCCTTCCCGGCATCTTACTGTCATAAAACAGTACTGCGCTGGAACAAAACGGCATTTGATTGTCGTTAAATAAACGGAGGGTAGACACCTTGGAAGAATTCAATAAAGAAGAGTTCCTGCAGTCCAATATCGCAAAAGGGGAGGATGCAGAACCTTGGGCATTCCCTGAATTGGGGACGTTGTCACCAGCATTCTTCTATCAATTTACTCCTGTCGCTAAGATGCCATCGACTCCGGAAATTGTGATCGTTCCGAAAGTCAAGGCGGAAGGGGTCGCGCTCGTTGGAATGCTAGCGAGTTGGAATCAATTGTGGGAAGCGGCGCAATATCGAAAAGAGGCAACAAGTCGTGATGGATTTAGAAGCGATTATCCGGATTTTGCAAAGTGGGTAGATAATCTTCCGCAGGCGAATATCTATCTTTTTCCTGAAACGAAGAGTATGTATGACGTATATGGGCCGTTGTACCATGTTTTACCCAAACGGATACTTGATCGTCATGGCATTCCAGCATTAATGCGCTCCATTTGGCCAAATAATGGAGTTGGGTGGAATGATGAAATAATGCCTCCAGACTTTGCACAGCGACTCAGCAACGCATTTGCCGAGCATGTCTGGCACCATATCGACACGGGTTCTGGCATCAATGCGTTCAGCCGCTCGGACCCATTACGCCTCCTGTCGCACAGCTTAGATTTCTGGATTCCCAGTGCAATCATGGCGATTGAGCGTCGTATGCGCTGGTTTGACCGTGTCGAACCCGAGACGCCGAAGCAAAAGAAATTTCTTGCAAAAGCGCGGAAACTGGATGATCCAGATGTCTTGGTTGACCGTCCTCGTAAAGGTGGCACTTTGTGGATGGGCGAAGAAGAGGCTGCGGATGTCACCGCCGAGATCGTTGATATAGCTGATCGCAACGGGAAACTTCGAAGCATCATTGAAGCTGTCAAATCGAACCGGGTTGTCGATGACTTCTCTCCATGCTGGTCATTCGCGCGCGAAGATTTCGAAAGGAAACTATACTCAAAACGATCCAAAGTGCGCGTGTCATTTGTTGAACTGAATGACACGCTACCTGTTCACAGTAGACATTCTGAATATACCGACAACTTGCTATGGGAGGATTTTTCAGCCATTCTTGATTCTCGCGAACGACATATTGTTGTTTGCCTGAGAAGTGGCACAACGAAACTTGGAGATATTGCTTCATCGCTAGGATACGCAAACCACAGTCCTGTATCGAAGGCGCTGGTGCGAATCAGGAAGAAGGCCAAGGCATTCTTGGATGCAAGCTGATGGCATTGTGTGGCGAGTATCAGGTGGCCTACCCTAGATCCGCCCATAAAGAATGGGTGCCCCATCCTTTCGAGCACTTGGCGAAAGGGTGGGAACCACGAACCTCAACCGCCCGTCTCCCTTTTCCCAACCAGCCGAGTATCGCTGTTACCTGGCCGCAATGCACTTTACAAACCCTTGCGCTCCATATTCCAGCATCTTTTGGTCGGCGGTGATCAGGGTCGCGTCCAGATGACGCGCCGTCGCCAGCAGGATACGATCCGCTGGGTCGGGGTGAGCCTCCCAGGGAAGCCGTGTACTGGCCACGGCGATGGCGGGTGAGAGCGGCTCCAGGCGGATTCCCGGCAAGCTGAGCGCGGCTGCCAGCCATTCCGCCACATCCTGGCCGAGTCGCAGCCTTCCTTTGGCCACCAGCATGGCAATCTCCCATGGAGTGATCGCCGAAACAAAGAGGCAGTCTTCATCGGCAGCTTGTTGGATTTGCGCGTGGACCGGCTCGCCGATGCGCTCGGAGTCTTCAAGCAGCCAAACCAGAACGTGCGTGTCGAGCAGAATTCGCATTATTGCGCCGCTTCCCACTCGTTCTCCAGCGGCGAAACGATATCCCCTTCAAAGAGGACGCTGCCCTTCAAGGCCCCGCGCAGTTTGACCGCCGGAGGCATAGGCACAACCCGGGCCACCGGTTTGCCGAATTTGGTAATCACCAGCGGCTCGCGCTTGGCGGCGACCTCATCCAGCAACTGCAAGCATTTCACCTTAAACTCTCCAGCTCCCATCGATGCCATTGCAGATAATCCTTCCATGGTCATAGACCATGGTCATATTATGGGAAATTCCGCGATAGTTGTCAAGAACTGTGTAGTTCGGCTAGCAGATTATTTCCCCACTTCGTCGCACAATGATCCCAGAAGTCTTCCTTCAAATCATCGTCCCGGCACGTCCTCTTCACTGGGTGCCCCAGGTCCGGGGCCCCCATGGACAGGTCTTCGTCCGTGCGGTGGAGATCCCTCGCATTTGGGGACCTGGGAGACCAGCCGGAAGCGGCCTGTAGAGGTCGAAACGGCCCGTAACTCCTTATCCTGGAATATTTTGCAGGGAACTCCTTTGTTTTGACGATTTTACAGCGCAACCCTGTCTGTAAGCTCAAGAAAACAAAGAATTTGCGTCCAAAGTATGGGTGGGGGTACCGGGTGGTCCAGCTTTGCCGGCCTATCAAGCCGCTGCGCTCAACAGACCCGCTCTATGCGGTTGACCGCGTGAGGCTCCAGCCATCCTGCCCACGCGTGAGTTCAAACTTATACCCGAAGCCGCGCGCATTGTCGATGTAACGGATGAAGTCTGGCTGGAAGGAATATAAGGCGCTGAGGCGAAGGGCCAGGCGCGGCACGCGTCCCAGCTTGAATCGTTCGCAGTAGGATTTGAGCAGCGCAGCTCGGCGCTTCGGCTCGGTCACTTTGCTCACCGTGCCGCGCAGTTGCACGCCGCGTATCTTCTTCCAGTTCTCTACGCTGCGGTAGACGGTTGCCGCTGCGCGGGGAGTTCTGGC
>CABDYB010000331.1_pt1 | contig 13177 bp, 9 predicted proteins | sample 3131861 | NCBI WGS metagenome assembly CABDYB01 (sample SAMEA5534336, study PRJEB31848) | metagenome | biome: tundra; feature: field; material: soil | place: USA | collected 2013-05 | depth 0.15 m | reverse complement strand
GGCCACCTGTATGAGTATTATGGGTACGTTCCGCCGATGGACGGGATCCCGATCTCGGCCAACCTGGGCATCCTCAACGCCAACCGCAACTCGCTGCTGGGCGGCGGCGCCGCCATCAACGGTGGCTGGCCTGAAGGAACCTATACCGGAGACGGAGGGCCTTATACCGTTCCGCAATCGAGCAATCAGTTTGTGGATGCGGTTTCCTGGACCAAGGGGCTTCATACAATCAAGATTGGCGCCAGCATCGAAAAGCGCCAGATGTCCTTCTTCCAGGGCAATAACGCCAAGGGCTACTTCGACTTCAGCAGCAACCACTTCACCGGCAACGCCACATCTGATATGTTGGCTTCCTTTGTGGACGATTACAGCCTCGGCGTGGCCAGCAGCTACTTTGTGACCAGGAACTGGGAGACGGGCTACTACCTCCAGGACGACTGGAAGTTCAACCGCCGTCTGACGCTGAATCTCGGGTTGCGTTATGACGTGTACACCTTCCCGTATGAGGTGAACAACTACCAGTCGAACTTCGATCTGACGTCGCTCACTCTGGTGCAGGCCGGGACCTTGTGGCTTTCTCCCAGCATCGTCAAGACCAACCACAACAATTTTGCTCCTCGCATCGGCTTCGCCTACGACCTCCGTGGTGACGGCAAGACCTCGGTCCGCGGCGGCTACGGAATCTACTACTTCCTGGACCGTGGCGGCGTGGGCAACCAGTTGAGCAACAATCCGGATTTCAACGGCTCTGTGAGCTACTCCGATTCTCCCTTGCAGGGCGGATGGCGGCTCGACTTCACCGGAGCTGCGCCTGCCTGCACTCAAGTCGACTCCCATAACAATACAATCTCTCAACCGGCCGGCGGCACCTGCAACTTCGCCTTTCCGGCTACACAAGGGGCGCTTCCGCTGCCGGCCTTTGGCTCCACGGTCAACCGCGCAGATCCTATCAACTCAAGCCTGATCTCCGTCCCTACCAACAGGCCGACCTCGATGATCCAGCAATGGAATCTCCAGGTGCAGCACCAAATCACTCCGCAGATGTCTGTCAACGTTGCTTACGTCGGCACCGCATCCCAGCATCTGTCCACTTGGTTCAACATCAATAGCCAACCCTTGAATACCGCTCCGGGCACCGCTCTGTACAAGGACGCGCACGGAGTCAATTTCGGCTCGATCAATTACGGCCCCAACAACGGATCATCCCACTACAACGCGCTGCAGGTGTTTGTGAACAGCAAGATACACGACGGAATCCAGTACACTGCGGCCTACACCTGGGCGCATTCACTGGACGATTCCAGTGGCGCCTTTGGCACGGGTACCGGTGGAGCAGGCATCTTCATTACCTCAGCCGGTCCTGACATGAAGGCCAACTATGGGAGTTCGGATCAGGACCAGCGCCAGGTCTTCACCTTCAGCGCGCTGGCAGAGCTTCCCTTCGGCAAGGGAAAGAGGTTTGCCTCGAATATTCCCTGGGCTCTCAACGAGGCGATTGGCGGATGGCATTTGAACGTCATCACCACGCTGGATTCAGGGACGCCCATCACCGTAACCACCGGAAATTACAAATACACGTCTCCGCTCGGGGTTGTTTCATATGCCAGCGGCGGCCTTACCAACCGCGCCGACCTTACCGGCAAGGTGAGTTATCCCAAGCACCAGAAAGAATGGTTTGATACCACCGCCTTCTCTCATCCGGCGGTCATCACCCCGAACGGAAATAACAGCACATTCATCGCTCCGGGAACGCTCGGCCGCAACTTCATGGTGGGGCCGGCATACCGGGATCTGGATGCATCGATCGGCAAGGACTTCCCCGTCATCCAAGGGGTGGTTGGGCATTTCAAGGCGGATGCGTTCAACCTGACCAATACGCCGGCCCTCACCAATCCAGACACCGGTCTCGACGATGGCAGCTTCGGCCAAATCACCAGCGTTCGTGCATACTCGAATCGCCAACTGCAGCTTTCTCTTCGCTTCACGTTCTGATCTTTGTATGCGCCTCCTTTCCCCGCGGCGGTTTTCTGGGCCGCCGCGGGCTTTCTCTCCCAATTCAGCCTTCCTCTCGTTCGCGACAGCGCAGGCGAGGCAATGATGGCTCGCTTGCTTCCGAGAGAAGCGATCTTAGGAGAATGTTGTGCGATTTCGGTCCTATTTCTTACTGGCTTTTTGGATTTTTTTCGCGCCTGCCGCATCCTGGGCGCAAGCTCCGCGTATTGACAAGATCGACCCGCCGGGGTGGTGGGCCGGTCTTCCCGACCCCATGCTGCTGGTGCATGGCGAGGGTCTGCACGGCGCGCGCTTCTCGCAGAGCGGCGTAGGCGTAACCCTCGACCGCACCCAGACCTCGGAGAACGGCCATTGGGCTTTCTTGTGGCTGAAGACCGCCGGCGCCGCGCCGCAAACCCTATGGGTGACGGCCGCAAACGATCAGGGCACGGCTCACTACGCCTTTCCGCTGGCCGAGCGCTCACACGATCCAAACGCGCATCAAGGCTTCTCTTCCGCCGACGTGCTTTACCTTGTCATGACCGACCGTTTCGCCGAGGGTAATCCGGCCAAGGATCATCCCAGCAACGATCACGCTGCCGCGAGGAGCTGGCATGGCGGAGACCTTGCCGGCATCGAGCAGCATCTGGATTATCTGCGCGAGCTTGGCGTCACCGCGCTATGGACCACGCCTGTAGCCTCCAATGGCGCCATGCCCGAGGCCTATCACGGATACGCGGCCACAGACTTGTATGCCGTGGACGCGCACTTGGGCGCCATCGATGATTACCGCCATCTCTCCGACGCGCTGCACGCCAAAGGCATGAAGCTGGTGATCGACATGGTCCCCAATCATATCGGCGTTCAGCATCCGTGGGTGCTTGATCCGCCCATGCCGGATTGGTTTCATGGTACGTTCGCAAAGCATCAAACGGTACAGTTCAATTTTTATGATCTCGTGGACCCTCATGCGCCTCGGCAGGCATGGAGCGCCATCACCGACGGCTGGTTCACCAATGAGATGCCCGACCTGAACCAGGAGAATCCGCTGGTCTCGCGCTACTTGATCCAGAACGCGTTGTGGTGGGTTGAGACGGCCAACCTCGACGGCATTCGCCTGGATACATTTCCCTATGTGAGCCGCGTCTTCTGGCGCGACTTTCATGCCACGCTGCACGGCATTTACCCGCGCCTGACCACCGTGGGCGAGGTCTACAATGGCGATCCCGAAGTTACCGCGTTCTTCGCCGGAGGAGTCGCGCATCGCGGCATCGACACGGGGCTCGACACGCCCTTCGATTTTCCGGTGTTCTTCGCCCTGAAAGATGTTCTGGTTCATGGCAAACCCATGACGAAGTTAGCCGAAGTCCTGCGCCAGGATGCGCTCTATCCGCATCCCGAGAGGCTGGTTCCGTTCATCGGCAATCACGATACGACGCGCTTTATGACCGAAGCCGGCGGCTCGACGGCAAAGCTCAAGCTGGCGTTGGGTTTGTTGGTTACACTGCGCGGCATGTCGCAACTTTATTACGGAGATGAGATCGGGATGCTGGGCGGCGCGGATCCGGATAATCGCCGCAATTTTCCCGGCGGCTTTCCTGGGGACGCGCGCAATGCCTTCACCAAGACAGGTCGCACGGCTGCCGAAGAGGAAGTCTTTGCCTGGACCTCCAGCTTGCTCAAGTTGCGTTCAACGCACCCGGCACTGCAAACAGGAATTGAGCAGAACCTCTTCGCCGATGAGGATGTCTTCGCGTTTGTCCGCTCGCCGGACGAGACCGGCTGCGCGCCGGATCACTCCAGCGGTCGGTTGCTGATCGTGGTGAATAAGGCTGATCGGAGCAAAGTTGTGAACCTGCCGGTGGAAGAGACGGCGCTGGCCGGGTGCACGGAGTTTCATGCCGCGGCGCCGGCTACGGGAATTGCTCCGGTGGTCAGCGGAGGAAAGCTGCATATCGAAGAGCCGGCGGCGTCGATAACGGTCTTCGACGTGCATTGAACCGCCGCTCGTTTCAGCAAGGCCGGCGAAATCTCCGAGGAGATTCTTCACATCAAGATGAATGCGTAAGGCCGGCAGTTGGGCAAGTATCGTTCCGCGGCCGATGAACGAGATTCTCCCTCGAGGTGGTTTTCGGTGATGCGCACATGGCATGAGTTGATTCGTTCCAAGAGTGTGCCACTGATGTTGGTGGTTGCGGCGCTGTTGGCCGGATGCGGGGGCGGTGGCAGTGGAAGCGGCACTTCGCCGGTCACGCCGCAGGCGGCAACCCCAGCGTTTTCTGTGAGCACGGGCGCGTACACAACGCTGCAGAGCGTTGCAATTACGGACTCGACCGCCGGGGCAACCATCTATTTCACAACCGATGGCACAACGCCGACGATTGCTGCGTCGGCGTATTCTGCGCCCATCCCCGTGGCTGCCAACACGACCATCGAGACGATAACGGTTGCTAGCGGCTACACCAACAGCAGCGTCGCCTCGGCCACATATACCATCAATTTCCCCGCTGCTCCGGCGATTGTCCCGATCACGGATATCCACCAGGGATTCATCTACCAGATCGTGACCGACCGCTTCTTTGACGGAGATACGACGAACAACAACCCTGCCGAGAGTCCCGGCCTCTATGACGCCAACGGCTTATCAAGTCCCGCGAATGCCGACTGGAATCTATATTGGGGAGGCGACCTGGCGGGGATTCAGCAAAAGCTCAGCTATCTGCAATTGATGGGCGTCGCCGGCATCTGGATTTCGCCTCCGATGAACAACATTCGCGTCAATGCCGGGGCAAGCAACGGCGAAACCGGCTACCACGGCTACTGGACGCGCGACTGGATGCAGATCGACGAACATTTCGGCGACGACACCAACAGTTGGACGGCTTTCGACAACCTGGTGACGGCGGCGCACGCCGATGGCATTCGGGTCTATGTTGATTTCCCCGCCAACGACTCCAATCCTATCGGCGCAGGTGAAGATGGATCGCTTTATAACAACGGGACGCTGGTTACCACTTACTCTACTGACACCGGAACAACTCCCTACTACCATCACAACCCGAATATCAGTAACTACGAAGACCGCTACCAGGTGCAGTACTATACGCTGGAAAGCCTGGCGGACCTGGACCAGACCAATCCTTGGGTGGATTCGTATCTCAAGGCTGCCGTCACAAATTTTCTTGCCCACGGCGTTGATGGCTTTCGCTTCGATGCGACCCAGGAAGTGAATTGGGGCTGGGAATACAGTTTGGAAAACACCATAGCCAACTGGAGTGGTGCCTCCAGCCCGGCCAGGATGCCGGGGCAGCCTTTCATCTTTGGTGAGTGGGATGAAGGTTCCGAAGATGCGTTGTATCCAGATTCGGTAAAGTTTTCCAATAACAGCGGGGTGAACCTGTTGGACTACACGCTCTACTGGCAATTGGCCGATGTCTTCGGCGCCAGCGGCAGCTTTTACGATATAGACAATGAACTGACGCTGGAGGACGCGGGCTCGTCGACCATCCCGGCGCAGGCCTTTACTCAACCCAACGATCTGGTGACCTTCTTCGACAACCACGACAATCCGCGCATCCTCTCGCAGGGCGCGGACCGGATGGCGGTCAAGCAGGCCATCAGCTTCCTGCTTACCTGCCGCGGCGTGCCGGTGCTCTATTACGGCGACGAACAATATCTTTACAACGATACGAATAATGGAGTAGTGCCGTACAACCGCAACGGCATGACCAGTTTCACATCCAATGACGCCACGCTGCTTATCCAGTATCTTGCCGCTCTGCGCGCTGCCAATCCGGGGATGGCCTATGGAACCATGACCCCGCGCTGGATCAACAACGACGTGTACATCTACGAGCGCCAACTGGGCACGAATGTCGTCCTGGTGGCCATCAACAAAAACCCCTCCACCGACCAAGCCATCTCCGGCCTGTTGAGCTATCTGCCGCCTGGGAGCTATACGGACTATCTGGCCCAAACCATGGGCGGACTCGGAATCGCGGTCACCGGCATTGCGGGTAGCTATAACCCGGTAACTAACTTTACTCTGCCGCATAACAGCGTCTCCATCTGGGTCTCGGCCGGCAGCGTACCGCCCTCGATCGGCAGCGTGACTCCGCGTGTCGCCAATCCCGGAGCAGCGGTGACCATCAGCGGCGCAGGCTTTGGCGCGACAGCGGGAACGGTGAACTTTATCGCTGGTTCCACAACCTTGCCCGCTACCGTGACCAACTGGAGCAATGGACAGATCACAGCAGTGGTCCCGACGCTTGCCGCCGGAGCAGCCACGGTGACCGTGACTCAGGGAACGGCAACCTCCAACGCGGCCCCGTTCACGGTGAACACGGCGACACTGATTCCGGTCAACTTCAGCGTCAGCGGCACGCCGGCGCTGTTCGGCACGGATGTCATCATGCTCACGGGAAACGTGGCGGAACTAGGCAACGGGGCGACCACATGGAATGACGCCATCGGGCCGGTCACGATTCCAGCCGCGGGCAGCGCGCTACAGACCGTTTCCGTGCCAGCAGGAGCCACAGTGCAGTTTCAGTTCTTCGTGCTGCACAGCAACGAGTCGATCACCTCAGAGGGCGTGCAACACCGCTACACCATTCCCTCCACGGGCGCGGGTACAGCGGCTGTGACCTGGTAAAGCAGAGGGTCGGGCGGGCCGACTCAGCTATCTCACGTCAGGTTTGGCCGCGTCACAGAACCTAATAATCATTCTCACTTTTTCTGGCCGTTAGGAAATGAATCCGTATCCTCCCTAGAAGACCCCCGTGATTCCCCACCCGTGATTGGCCCGTTTTACACGTATTTCGCTGCATTTAGGCGGCCTTGTAAGACGTGTAAGTAGTTGATTGTATTAGTTAAAGACGTTTTAATAACCCGTAGGTCGGCAGTTCGATCCTGCCTCCCGCCACCAATTAAATCAACAAGATAGGCGATCTGGTGGACTGTGGACCCAGAAGCCGTATCCAACGCGCCTGGATACTGGCCCCTGCCTAGCAAGCCTGTGTCCCGAGTTCGCGTTCAATCCGCGCGCTCAGTGAACGATCACCACCGGACAGTGGACATACTTCAGAACACGCTCAGAGTTCGAGCCCAGCATCCAGTGATGACGGATGGTGTGGCTGTGATTTTGTATGCGGGCAGAGGCCGCGGGCGGAAGAAAGATTTCCCGCATCCGGATTGTGAAAGCTCTTGGGGTTATTGCACCCCTGGCGAACCAGGATTGAACTGTCATTCTCATGAAGCTCTCCAGGAAAGACGAGCATCGGCTGTAAGACGGCTACCTACCGCCTTCGTAGTCGAAGAATACATCCAGACGCCGGACCGCTCCGGTACGTTCAAACACAGCAGCGCTGATTGCTGCATCGAGGTCAAGCGCTTCAACCGTATGGCGGGAGCTGTCGGCGCGGGTGATCTCGATCCTCTGCGGCCCCAACCGATGGAAGACTACGGGGACATGACAGGTGATGAACGCCATCGTGTCGGGATCCAGATCGAAACTGCGCTCATGGCCATCGACATCGTAGAAGTGGAACCGCCGCTCCTCCTGTAAAAACTCGCCGCAACTGACCAGGTGGCGACGGAAGCCGAGCCGCCCATTCTCGACGGCGACGCCCAACTCGCCCAGCCGTGAGATGAGATCCTCCTTCACCTGACCGGTCATGCCGGGCTGCTGCGCTCCCGCGAATCCGGGTGTATGGGAGTAAGGATTGGTAGGGATCGCTCCATACAGCTCCGGCGACTTGTGGACGCCGATGCCCTCGCGGATTTCGTGATAGTGGCTGATAAGGCTCCCGACGACGGCGGCGTCCTCACCCGCGTACACGGCCTGGTTTAGCACCTCTTGAACTGCCTGAAGAAGCTTGGAAACCATGTACCAATAAATGCAGCCAAACCCCTCGTACTTATAGAATGTGCCCGAGCGGCCGGTAAAGGACTGGTGATTGAAGACTTCCTCATATAACGCGAGAACGCGCGCGTTTTTCTCATCCGACAGGCGGAGCGCCTGGAGCGCCTTCTTCAACAGCGCGCCGTTGCGCAAGGCCGCCTTGAAGTGCGCCACGCCGTTCAGGTACTGAACCACGATGCGGCGGTCGCACCCGCCTTTAGACCGAGTTCATGGAGTGCATCACACCTTCGGCACGTCGTGCCGTTGCCTTTGGCCGGATTTCCGCATACGCACGTATTCATTGGACCCGACTGATTCTTGCCAGTCTGCTTTTCAAATTCTGGAGTGGGGTTTATTATTGGAGCAGTCTCCGCTTTGAGCGGAGCCGGTTTCGTCACACTAAGATTTTTGGTACTGGCTCGGCCCTGAATTCCGCAGAGCGATGTAGAAAATCCTCACCCGTGTTCGCTCACCCGTGATTGGGCCGTTTTACACGTATTTCGCCGCATTAAGGCGGCCCACTACGGCATGTAAGTAGCTGCAAACACTGCTTATTAACGCCCTGAAAAGGCCGGCGTCGGCGGTTCAATCCCGTCTCTGGCCACCACTTTAGACTCAAATACTTAGAACCTGAATGACGCGCCGGGATGGCGGAACTGGCAGACGCAGCGGACTCAAAATCCGCCGATCGCAAGGTCATGGGGGTTCGACCCCCCCTCCCGGCACCAATTAAATTATTTATAATCAATTACTTCGAGCATTTTCCCTGGCTATCCTTGTTGCGGTCAGATTGGTTCGCTGGAGCCCGAATTGAGAGTTCCCGATTTTCAAGGGGTTCGAGTATTTGTTCACGCGATAGCAAAATGATGCGTTAGGGAACCTCTGCGCAGGAGCCTGATTTCGTAGTGCCGAAGCAGGCGCAGTTGGTTTTTCAGTTTTTCCGATCAGAATTCACTCGAATGGGGCGCTTCTCAGCTTGTTTGTTGATCTCCCGAGGCCGTTTTCGGCCTGCAGAGACACTACGCCTGTTGGGGGGGCAGCCGGTTGCGGTGTTGGTAGAGATTCACCAGCGCAAAGCCCGCGCACAGCCATTGATGGTTCTTACCTATGCCCCGGTAGCGCACCCTGGTAAATCCGAAGACGCGCTTCAGAATGCGGAACGGATGCTCCACCTTGGCTCTAACTCGCAACTTAGTCGTGTTTTTTGCGCCGGGCATCTTCATCCACATAGTTCTTGTATCTGGTTCGGCGGCAAGTTATGTCCTGCGCCTGCGGATACCGGAAGGTTTTTATAATTCTTGCTCCTTGAGCTTGTATTGCCAGATGCCCGCGGCTATAAGCTTTTTTCGACGATAAAACGCGGACGAGCTTTTACTTCAGAAAATATTTTTGCGAGGTATTGCCCGATGACTCCAAGGCAAAGCAACTGTATTCCCCCCAGCATGCAAAGGGGAATCACAATAGAAGCCCAGCCCGGAACAGCGGAAGGATTGAAAAACCTGGTGAGTAAAGCCCATGCGGCAATGCCAAAGCTGAAAAGAGAAACAAGCATGCCAAGTACCGTAATGATCTTCAGCGGTATCTCGGTAAACGAAGTAATACCATTCAGCGCCAGGGAAACCATCTTCGAAACTGTATACTTGGTTTCTCCTGCAAAGCGAGCACGTCGATCATAATAAACCAGTTCATATTGAAAGCCAAGCTGCGGAATTAATCCCCTCAGAAGCAAATTGGTTTCTTTACAGTTCCGCAACTCCTCCACCACGCGCCGACTCAGCAGGCGATAATCAGCGTGGTTAAACATCAGTTCAACGCCCATGGCCTGCAGCAGCCGGTAATAACTTTCCGCGGTAGCGCGCTTAAAAAAGCTATCTGTCTCGCGGCTGCGCCTGACGCCATATACGATTTCCGCGCCACGTATATAGGCACGCACCATGTCTTCTATTGCGGTAATGTCGTCCTGAAGATCAGCGTCCATACTGATCAATACGTCGCCCGAAGAGGTAAGTAACCCCGCAAGGATTGCACTCTGTTGGCCGAAGTTTCGGGACAGCTTGATCCCGTGTATCCGAGCGTCTTCTTTCGCCAGGCGCTCGATGACATTCCAGGTCTCGTCAGCAGAGCCATCATCGACAAAATATATAGACGGCTCAACTATCAACGCCTTTTGAGTTAGTTCATCAAGCAAGATGCCAAGGCGAGAAGCCGCTTCCGGCAACATCTTCTCTTCGTTATAGCAAGGAATCACAAGAGTGATTTTTGGGCAGGAAGCGCGGCGAGACATTTGAATCATAGGACATCCTTCATATAAAGCATGAAAATGAAATTGAGCTTTCTCTGCCATCAATTCTAAAGCTACTCAACTTCCACAACGAACGGCGCGTGACGATGATATTATGCCTGGCAGGTGCAATCTTCGTCATCCACTTCGCATGGAATCACTCTAGCATAGCAACTGAGTTAGGAGGTAGAGAAGTTTATCGCAATCCTGGTCAAGAATAGAGGATGAACTGATTTTACGCGGTCGGAGGTTCGGACAACCTGTATGAAAATTGCGCACGTGGTTGACTGCATGGAGATTGGAGGGGCCGAGACGTTAGTGTCTCAGATGTGCCGTCTACAACGTGAACAGGGCCATGTGTTGAGCATCTACGCGGTGACGAGTCTAGGCCCGCTTGGCGAACAACTGCGAGCAGAAGGCTTTACCGTGCAGGCGAACGTGGGTCGCCGCTTGTCAGACGCCACGCGTAATTTCTATCGGATCTTTAAAAATTCGCATTTAGACGTGGTCCATCTTCATAATCCGACGCCAACTGTGTATGCCGGCATGGCGGCAAGAGTAGCTGGTGTGCCGGGCATCGTTTCAACGCGACACGGTCTTGTGGCCCCTCCACGAAAGCTGATTGTGGAATTGAAGTACGCTGCCGCGGCTACCGTTTGCGATTGGATCGTCGGCATCTGTGACGCGACCATCAATAATCTGAAAAGCATTCGCTGCATTGCAGCCCGAAAGATTGTGCGTGTGTACAACGGCACGACACAGCTTCAGCGAGTGGCGAGGGAACATTGGCCGCCTAAGAATGGATTCACGCTGGTTTACGTTGGCCGGCTTGAGCCCGTGAAGAACCACACACTCTTGCTGAAGGCCTTTTGCGCGGCGCTTCGGTTTATGCCGGGTCTTCAGCTTTGGATGGTAGGCGATGGAAGTGAACGCCAGATGCTGGAAAATTTGGCCGCGAAACTAGGCATTGCTTCGCAGATTAAATTCTGGGGACAGCAACTCGACGTGGCGCCTTATTTTTCGGCGGCAGATGCTTTCATTATGTCGTCGAAGTCGGAGGGGTTGCCCATCTCGCTGTTGCAGGCGTTCTCGCTTGGGTTGCCGGCAATAGTAACGGACGTGGGCGGGATGGCGGAAGTTGTCCGGCTGGCGAAGGCAGGATTAACGGTGTCTGTGACGGACCCCGCCGCGATGACTGCGGCGATTCTTCGGCTGGCAGCCAACCATGCGGAACGGGCGCAATTCGCGGCGAATGCGGAGGAGGCCTTCCACGCGCACTTTACCCTGCAAGCAATGGCCGATGCTTACATGGAACTCTATCAGAACTCTCCGCGAATCCTGCGCGCAGCAAAACGCTGATTCTCGCCTCTTAAAAGATCAGCAATCAAGTTGCATTGAGTAAAAGCCCGCGCTCAGAATCCAAGTGCAACATTTTTGAAAGGGAAAATGTTGCATGGAAAAATCGTTTCAGTACGACGCTGACCCGTGTGGGACTAGTCGGTTCGTTCAACCAGCAATACCTGCTCGTCGTTGTCGACTTCCTGAAACTTGACTTCGATGATTTCGCGGCGGCTGGTGGGCACATGCTTGCCGACATAGGTGGCCTCGATGGGCAGCTCGCGATGGCCGCGGTCGATGAGCACTGCCAGTTGCACGCGGCGTGGCCGTCCGTGATCGAAAAGAGCGTCGAGCGCTGCCCGGACGGTGCGGCCCGTGTAGAGCACATCGTCACACAGCACCACGTCGCGACCCTCAATGTCGATGCCGATGGCGCCGGGTGTGACTATAGGGCGAACATCCGCGGTTGTCAGGTCGTCGCGGTAGAACTGAATATCGAGTACCCCGGTATCGACCGGGCGCTTTTCTATTCCGGAGATCAGCTTTCCCAGCCGCTCTGCCAGCGGAACACCGCGGCGCTTGATGCCGACCAATGCCAGGTCTTTACTGCCATTGCTCTTCTCCACAATCTCATGGGCCAGGCGCACCAGCGTGCGCTCGACCTCCGAGGCGGACATCAACCTGCCCTTGACGCGCAGGATGGCTTTGCTCATGGCTTCGCTCATGGGTGTTCTCTCTGCCTGGCTATTGCAGCCAGCTTCTCAAAGGATGATACGAGGGTCTTGTGCCTGCGAGCAAGTTGAAAACAAACATATTGCGCAAGCCTATACCTCTGGTCTGCGGGCGCGGGCCGACCATCGCGCCGCCAGCGCGCCGCCTATGGCGGCAAAGAAGAGTAAAAAGGCCATATTGACGGAAAATTGAAAAATTTCCATGCCTGCGTGGCCTTCGGGAGAGAGCATCCAGGCCTGAAACTGGGTGCGGAGGGCCTGTGCCTGGGCGGCATCGGCCGGGGTCATTCCACTCGTTAGTTGCTCGGCCATTTGCTGGCCCATCACAACGCGGGCTTTCCATTCGGCGTCAATCTGGCTGGACTGATGAAGAAGGAATCGCTGAACAAAAAGAGCGCTACCGCTGACGCCAAATGCCAGCCATCCAGCCAGCAGGCCGGTGACCAGGCCAATGCGTACGCCGGCTCCGAGGGTGATCCATGCGGGCCGCTGGCTGCGCATATAGAGCGTAACGGCCCAGGCTGCGGCAATAGCCATCCACAACAGCCCCAAAGCACCCAGGGGTGAAACTCCGCTTGACAGCAGTCCGGCAGGAACCGCCAAAAGCAGAGCTGCCCGAAGTGCCGGCTTCCAATCGACGCTGCCCGCATCCCGTCCGGTCCCGTCCCAGCGCTCCGGCGGGGTCTGCCCAGAGGGAACGTTGTCCGGGTACACCAGTTGCGGCAAGCCACAGGCAGGGCAGTAGCAGTTCTCTGTCTGAACGGTCTGGTGGCAGCGGGTGCAGGTGGCTTCCATACATCTATGAGCCTATCGTATTCGGCCGTTGCGCGGGCGAAGCAATCAAGCGGCTGCTGTAGGGGGACACCAGCGCACAACTCGTCCTGGATCGTGAACGCAATAGGTTTTTGGGGGAACTCGAATAAGGAACAACTCCGT
>CABDYB010000326.1_pt1 | contig 13412 bp, 7 predicted proteins | sample 3131861 | NCBI WGS metagenome assembly CABDYB01 (sample SAMEA5534336, study PRJEB31848) | metagenome | biome: tundra; feature: field; material: soil | place: USA | collected 2013-05 | depth 0.15 m | reverse complement strand
CGCAGAACTCGAAGCTGCGGCTGCGGATGATGCGGGCGGCGTTGAGGAGCAAGGAAACTCTTGATTCTATGGTGGTTCTGCTCCAGGACTCAAAAGCGAGGAGCGCCGCGGCCATGGCCTGCTCGACGTGTTCGGCACCGGCCTTCTGATGAATGCCGACGATCTGAATGGGGCGCGCGGGGTTTATGGAGCGGATTTTGTCCTTTGTTTTGAGGCTTTTGCCGCCAATGACCAGGTCATATTCGCGGCCCAATTGACTGGCGACCAACTCCAATGCTGTGTGCATCTTGCTCGCATTTTCCGGAGTCGTGAAATTAGTAAAGGGTTGATTAACAAACCCGCCCTGAGGCGAGCACGGCTGAATAGAGGCAGTGATTTTTGGGGTAGACATAGCCCAATCATTGTAGCCCACGGCGCAAAGACAGGGAACAGGGAATAGTTGTCAGTTAGTCAGCGAGTTAGCCGAAGGCGTTAGGTGGTTTCGGTTATGGCGACGGTGTGCTTGCTCATGAGGGCGGTGCGCTCGATTTTGTCCCAGTTGAAGGATTTGCCGTCGATGGCGCGCTTGAGGGTTTTGAAAAGAACGATGGAGAAGATCTGCCGGTAGGCGAAGCGTTGCAGCCAAATGTGGAAGAGGAGCCAGAAGTCGCCCTTGTTGGCGGGATGGCGGCGCTCCAGCGAGAAGGCGACCGAGGAGGTGACGAAGTCGATGACCATGAAGCCGAGGAAGTAGAACAGCAGCTTGTAGAAGTCGGCGGGCGAGGCGGCCAGGGGATGATAGTAGCGGTCGAGGAAGTAGTGGACGACGCCGGCCAGGAACATGAGGTCGATGAAGGGGGAGACGAGGGGGAGCAGCATCTGAAAAATGAGGATGTTGGGCAGGGCGAAGAGGCCCATGGCCTTGTTGCGGACAAAGGCGGCGCGATGCTTCCAGACGGCCTGGAGGATTCCGAAGGACCAGCGGAATCGCTGGCGCATGAGTCCGCGGGCATCGATGGGGGCCTCGGTGAATGCCAGGGCGCGATCCTCATAGACGACCTTGAGCTGCTGTTCGAGGAGGTTCATGGTGAGGTCGGCGTCCTCGGCGACGGTATCGATGGGATAGCCGCCGGCGGCCTTGACGGGGCCGGTGCGCCATGCGCCGATGGCGCCGGGAACGACGGTGACGACGTTGAAGAGGTCGAGGGCGCGGCGCTCGAAGTTCTGGCTGGTGATGTATTCGAGGGCCTGCCAGCGGGTCCATAGGTTGACGCGGTTGCCGACCTTGGCGTTTCCGGCGACGGCGCCGACGAGGGGGTCCTCGAAGTGGGGGAGGAGCTTGCTGATGGCGTCAGCGGCGATGACGGTGTCGGCGTCGATGCCGATATAAAATTCCTCCGTCATGCGGTCGAGGGCGAAGTTGAGGGCGGAGGCTTTGCCTTCGTTGTGCTTGGAGAGGACCTGGACGCGGCCAGCGGCGATTTCGACGGCATAGGCGTGGCGGGCGACATCGAAGGTATGGTCGGTAGAGCCGTCGTCGATAACGATGACGTGGAGGTTGGCGTAGTCGGAGTTGAGCACCGAGCGGACGGTACGCACGATGACCTTCTCCTCATTGAAGGCGGGGATGAGGACGGCGACGCGGGGATTGAATCCAGGCGAGGCGGCGGCATGGGGGGCGCGCAGGCGCTCGATGACGGCGAAGATGCCGACCAGCAGGAGGCGGGCGCTCATGAGGATGTCGCCGAGATAGAAGACCAGCAAGATGAACTCGCCGATGACGGCCAGGCTGGAGAAGGCGATGGAGTCAGGCAGGGCGCGGAGGCGCTGAGGGAAGGAGATTTTGGGCATCACCTGGTCGGTGGTTTTTCCCATCAGAGAGCATACGGGCACGATGGTGTAGCCGTGGGCGCGCAGGGCGTCTATGAGTACGGGGAGTGCGGCGACAGTGGCCGAGCGCTCGCCGCCGCCGTCGTGGAGCAGGATGATGGAGCCGCGGAACTGCGGCTTGGTCTTCATAGCCTCCAACTGGTCGAGGACGGACTGGGTGATCTCGGCGGGCGACTTGCGGGGATTCTCATTCCAGTCGTTGGTGTCTATTTTGGTGCCGACGATGGTGTAGCCGTCCTGTTGGATACGCACGATAGGGGTGGCCTGGTCGTCGGTGTCGGGCTCCTCGTCGATGTCGTAGGGTGGGCGGAAGTAGAGTGGCTGAATGCCGAGCTTACTTGCGAAGAGGCGCTCGGTGAGTTTGAGTTCGAGATCGAGCTGGCGGTTGGAGATTTCGCTGATGTCGGGATGGGTCCAGGTGTGGTTGCCGATCTCATGACCCTCGCGTACCACGCGCTGCATGAGACCGACATTATTCTGTGCCTCCGCGCCGATGAGCATAAACGTACCCTTGACGCCCTTGTCGCGGAGGATATTGAGAATCTTGGGAGTCCACTTGGGGTCAGGCCCGTCGTCGAAGGAGAGGGCGATCTGGTTGGGGCGGTATCCGTATTGCTCGATAACGTAGGTGTGCGGATAGACATCCATGTGCTCGTTGACGATGAGCTTACGGCGGGGATCGAGCTCGTCGGCGTCAACCTGGACAGTGCGCTTGCCGGGCTGGGGCAGGCCGGTGACGCGGATGATGTCGCCATCGCTCTCGTTGTCCACATCATGGCTGGGCTGGACGTGCCCGAGGGCCTGCAGCGAGTCGAGGTTACTGGGCTTGTCCCAAATGCTCCACAGGGAGCTGTCCTCCTCGCCGAGGCGCCAGAGGGCGAAGGTTTGCAGTCCCATGGCGCGAGCGGCGCGCATCTGGTTGAGCATGGTGACGCCATCGAGGAACCAGACGACATGACGCTGGTTGTTGTCCTCGTCGATGTACTCGAAGTGTGGATTAAGGGTGTCGGGATCGAGGCTGAGTTCGGCCTCTGCATCGGAGGCGCGCTGCCATGCGTCGGAGACCTTGAGCACATCGGTGTTGATGATTTTGGGCTGCTGGTGATGCTTGAGGGCTTTGGCGTTGGGGATGGAGAGCGTCCAGTCGTATCCATAGTTGCCCATGGCGCAGATGAGCTTTTCTTTGGGAACAATTTTGAGGACGCGCTGCAGGTTGGCCACGAACCAATCCTGACTGGCGATGGGGCCGGGCTGGCTTTCAATCTCGTGCTGATCGTAGTTCATGAGCACAATGCCGTCGGAGTTGGCGGCAATGCGTTTCAGGGAGTCGTCGCTGGCGGAGACCAAAGTGCTAACGTAAAGCCGGAGATAACGCGGGTGGAGGTCGGAATAGAGTTCCTGAACAAAGGTCAGATAAGCCGGGGTGGCGCTGTCGGGGATATTTTCGATGTCCAGAGAAAGGCCGCGATAGGCGGGGAAGGCAGCAAAGAAGCGAACGATTTGCTTGCGCAGCGCGGCGCGTTTTGAGGCGTCGGCCAGGACTTCGGCGACCGCCGGGTCCCAGCGCTGGGAGATGGAGTTGTAGTTGTTGAGGTGAGGAAAGACCTCGATGTCGTCCTTGGTTGCCTCAATGACCCGCTTGACCCTGTTCGAGTCGTCGGGGTCGTGGACCGTTGCGCCATCCACGATGGGATAGTCATGGCGGTGGTCGCTGCTGGTGGCCATCAACGTTCCCTGGGGAGCGTTGATGTGCAGCCACTGCGGAAAGAGCATATCGATCTGTTGGATGTGCTCTTTGAAGGAGGAGTAGCTGGTGGGGTCATCCGGCACGTAATAGGCGGCGCGTAAACCTTCGCCGGTGTTGAAGGGGATTTCGGAGGGCTTGCGGGTGGTCTTTCGTCGCGTGGGGCGCTGTTCTTTAGCGCCGTGCAACAGCGTGGCGCGGTCGGGCAGCGCTTTGTAGTTATGCCGGGGGGTGGGCAGCAGGAGCTCGGGCAACTGCTGATAGCGCAGCACATTGAAGATAAAAATCGCCAGAACCAGCGTGAAAAGCACAGCCGTGGCGTCGAGGATGCGGCGCAGCCGTTTCCAGCGCTTGCGTTGCGGGTCGAAGAATATCTGCTTTTCCGGCATGAGAGACTTATCTAATCCTAACCGCTCCTAACCGCGAAACATGGGCTGCAAAAAAACGGGTGCGCGAAAACCGGAAAAACAGTCTACGCTATACAGTACGAATCGTATGGAAGCCGCCCCCCAGAGTCAATCGACAGCCCGTTGCCGGATACGCTTTCCTCTGGCCGGCGCCCTGTCCGTTGTATTGGCCCTGGCCTGCGGGCTGGCATTGCGCCTGTGGATGCTGAAGCAGTTTTTTAATCTAGAGGGCGACCCCCTGATCTACGGCGACCTGGCTAAAAACCTACTTTTGCATGGCAGTTACGCTCTGACCGGGAGCGGCGGCGTGCTTGTTCTCGCGCTGATGCGGCTGCCGGGCTACCCGCTGTTTCTGGCCCTATGCTTCCGCCTCTTTGGGATGGAAAACTACGTCTCTGCGGCCTGGGTGCAGATAACGCTGGAGTTAGCGGGTTGCCTGCTACTGGCCGATTTTGTGCGGCGAATTACACCGGCGCCTCTGAGCCGCGGGTCAGCGCACTGCACGCTGTGGCTGGCCGCGCTTTGCCCCTTTACCGCGGTTTATGCCGCCGAGCCGCTGACCGAGGCGCTCACATTGTTTGCAATCGCGCTGGCGCTGTGGTCGGCGGCCCTCTTCCGAGCGCGGCCAGGATGGCCAGCGGCGCTGGGTTTTACCTTTGCGGTGACTCTTGCGGCGCTGCTCAGGCCGGATGGCGCTCTGGTGGCCGTGGCCCTGGCGCCGGCGCTGCTGATTAGGCAAAGGTGCGGGGAGGGCGAAGGGTTTTCTTCCGGGGCTAAAGCCCTGACCTACCAATCCCGGCTTGCCGTTTCTAGAGTGGCGCGCATGGCCGTGGTCTGCATGCTGCTGGCCCTGATGCCGTTTGCGGCGTGGAGCTGGCGCAACTGGCAGGTCTTTCACGTATTTCAGCCGCTGGCCCCGCGCTACGCCAACGACCCCGGCCAGACGGCCTATTCCGGCTGGGAGCGCTGGGTGAAGAGCTGGTGCCTGGACTTCGTTTCCACCAGCGAGATTTACTGGAATGACACCCTGGAGATCAACAAGCTGCCCAGCCGGGCCTTCGACTCTCCGGCGCAGTATGCCGAAACGGCCAGATTGGCGGCCGATTACAACCTCAAAACGGAACTGACGCCGGAGCTCGATGCCCGCTTTGGCAAGTTGGCGGATGAACGGGCCGCTGCGCACCCACTGCGATTCTACCTATGGCTGCCGCTGGGACGCATGGCGGATATGTGGCTGAGGCCGCGGGTGGAAAACCTGCCCATCGACCTGGACTGGTGGGTCTACAAGAACCACCGCGCCGAAACCCGCTTCAGTTGGGCCTACGTGGGATTGAATGCGCTTTACCTGCTGCTGGGAGTTGCGGGATTGTGGCTGAGGCCGCGCTTCTGGCTGCCGATGCTGGCCTATATGCTGCTGCGCAGCGCCTTGCTGATGACCATCACGACGCCCGAGGCGCGCTATACGCTGGAGTGCTTCCCGATGCTGTTCGCGCTGGGGGGCGTGGCGCTTTGGCGGGGGATTGAGAGGATTGGGGTGCTGGGGAAGGGAATCGCACGCTGGAGATTATCTGCTTAAGATTTATGGATTCCCACCCTTTTCGCAAATAACGCGAAAAGGATGGGGCACCCAAACTTTGCTGCTGAAGCAGGATAAACGAGTCTGCTATCGGTTGACGCGGACGGTTTTGCTGGTGGTTTTGAGGATGAAGACGCCAGCCGGCAGAGGCTGATTGACCTTGATGTTGAAATAAACGCAGACCTTGTATTCGGTGGGGCCGAAGTAGAGGATCTGCTTGAGGCTCACGGCCCGTTCGGGATCAACCCACATCGTAACTTTGGAGAGATTCTTGCGGACCGCGGGGTCTTTGGGGACCATCTCCAGCATTTCTGTCTTCACGCTGGTCTTGCCGTCCAGCAGAGTGTCCGAGCCGATGTACTTTATCTCCCACTTCTGCTCGAGATCCCTGCCGCCGGCGCCGAAGCCGAGCATGAACCAGCTTTCGTACTGGGCAGCTTTGCTGTAGGTTGTGAGTTGGTTAATCATCGGCTCAAAGAGCTTGACTGCGCCGTCGGAGTAGGCGTAGACCTTGGGCACTGGCTTGCCGTTGAACTCGCTGATGTGGGCGGCCATCTGGAATGCTCCTGCCTTGCGCTCGTAGTAGACGGCTCCCTTCTGCACATCCTTTTCGTAGATGGGGTCGGTTTCGACGGAATCAAACTGGAAGTCGGCGGAGGTGGAGCGGAAGTTTTTGGCAGCTTCATCGAGACGGCGCAGAACTTTATCTTTATCCTCGGGAACTGGCGGAGCGGCAACGGCGGGACGGGCCGTGAACAGAAGCATCGCAACCAACGCGAGGAAAACAAATTTACTTGCCTTATGCATGGACTTCCTTATCCTTACCAGCTGCTAGCTTCCAGCTCCTAGCCTCTAGCTCGTTCTTGTTTGGGTAAATGTCTACCTATTCAGACGGACGTTTTCGTCTTGCGGCTTACCGAAAAGCTAGAAGCTAAAAGCTGTTCTCAGCGTCTCGCCCAGACCTTCCAGGTCCAATTACCCTGAGCGTCCTGCCGGGTTTCCCAATACTCCACGGCGACGGCGTCTCCGGTGACCGGCTCGATGGCCTTGCGCAGAGCCTTCTTTATTGCCATGTTGGAGGCGGTGGTCTTGAGGTCGAGGTCCACATCGGCGGCTTGCACGGTGACGATGAAACCACGCCCGCCTGAGCCCTCAACCTGAATGGGATGGAGAGGTCCGCCAGAGGGGGATGGGCGGTCGCCGAAGTTCCAAAAATGCGGGGTGACGAAGATGAACGCGAGGATCAGCGTGACCATAATGTCGTAGTGAAAACAGCCGCGCGGATAGGTCCAGTAAAAATAGCTTTTGAGAATTTTGCTCATGGTGTCCTTACCGTGTGATGAGTTTCAAGCCGCCCATGTAGGGCTGGAGCGCTTCTGGAATCAGGACCGAGCCGTCGGCCTGCTGATAGTTTTCGACGATGGCCAGCCAGGTGCGTCCCACGGCCAGGCCGCTGCCGTTCAATGTGTGGACGAATTCCAGTTTGCCTTTGGGGCCGCCCTTTCCGGAAGTTGCCCGGTAGCGGATGTTGGCCCTGCGCGCCTGGAAGGCTTCGAAGTTGGAGCAGGAGGAGATTTCGCGGTAGAGCTGCTGTCCGGGAAGCCAGACTTCGAGGTCGTAGGTTTTGGCCGAGGAGAAGCCGGTGTCGCCGGTCGAGAGCAGGACGCGACGATAGGGCAGCTTGAGGGCTTCGAGGATTTCTTCGGCGTCGCGGGTGAGGCGCTCGTGCTCGGCGTCGCTGTCCTCGGGGCGGGTGAACTTGACCAGCTCGACCTTTTGAAATTGGTGCTGGCGAATGATGCCGCGGGTGTCCTTGCCGGCGGCTCCGGCTTCGGCGCGGAAGCAGGGCGTGTAAGCCGTGAGGCAGATGGGCAGACGGGCCTCGTCGAGGATTTCGTCGCGGTAGAGGTTGGTGACGGGGACCTCGGCGGTCGGGATCAAATACAACTTCCGTTGATAAAGGAGTGTGCTCTTTGGTACAGTTAGATGATACTTAGATTCATTAGGTACATAGAGTTCAACTTCTACATCCGAACCGATAACACGCTTAACTAAGAAAAAACCCTCATGACCTGGAACGAAAACAAACTCTCCAGGGGAAGGGGTACGACTTATGTCCTGTTCAAGTCCAGAGCCTTCAACCTTAAACAGATCGTCCTCAAACTTAGGTAATTGTCCAGTCCCAAACATTGATTCGGAATTCACTAGGAAGGGCGGTAGAACCTCGGTGTAGCCGTGCTTCTCTGTGTGCATATCGAGCATGAAGCTGGCCAGCGCCCGCTCCAGCCGCGCCCCCGCGCCCATATAGACAGCAAAGCGCGCCCCACTCAACTTGGCCGCGCGTTCCAGATCCAGAATCCCCAGCGCCTTGCCCAGCTCCCAGTGCGGCTTTGGCTCGAAATCAAACGAAGGCTTCTCGCCCCACGTCTTGATCGTAATGTTGTCGGCCTCGGATTTACCGATGGGCACTTCGTCGCGCGTGAGGTTAGGAATGCGGGCGAGCAAATCGCGAAATCCCACTTCGAGGGCGAGTGTGATCGTGCCCCGTCCGTCGAGTTCTTCTTTGACTTTTCGGATATCCTCCATTTTGGACGATGTGTCCAGGCCAGTCTTCTTAAGGGCGCCAACCTCCTGGCTCAGCTGATTCAGGCGGGCCTTCGCCTGCTCGGTGTTTGTGATCGCCTTGCGGCGGGCTTGATCCAGGGTGCGAAAATCACCCAATAGCGCCGCCGGGTCCACCCCGCGCGCACGCAGTTTCTCTTCAACGATTTCCAAGTTGGCACGAACAAAATTCAGATCAAGCATCGCAATTCCAGTTTAACCGACATGTTTGAATGACGGTCCCAGCGGAGGCCCGTATTATCAATTGAATTGGTGAGGTTTCCCCGAACCCGCCCTCGCCGACTTGTTGCCCAGCACATGGGAATCAACGGTGAATGTATACGGTATCCGGAATCGTTGCCTGTTGATACATCGGTAACCCCACCCCCACCCGTACTTTGGATGCAAAATCCTTGTTTTCATGAGGTTACAGGAGGGGTTGCGCTGCAAAATCGTCAAAACAAAGGAGTTGCCTGCAAAATCCTCCTGGATAAGGAGTTACGCGCTGTTTTCGGCCTCTAGTGGCTGCATTGTGCCAGGATGATTGCCTCTGAGGATGATTGTCCAACAAAAAGGGGAAATTATCTGCAAGGACAGTGAACAGAGATCTGACCGGTTTCGTGGTTTCCCACCCATTTAATCACCCCAACGACGAAGACCTGTCCCTTCACCCCAGCGAGCAAAGATCGCTCGCATGGGACCCCGAGTCGTTGGGGACCCCGATAACGCAAAGAACGTGAAATGGATGGGGCACGGGGCTGTGGTCTCCCAGGTCCCCAAATGCGAGGGACCTGGGGCACTCGGTTAGAAGCTGCTTTTTACGGATGCTGCTCGATGGCGATGCTGACGCTGGCGGTGTTGCCGGTGACGGCGAGGGCTAACAGGTTAGTGGCTACGGTGGAAAGCGATGCGGGGGCGAAGTTGACGGCGCCGTCAAGGGCGGAGGTGGCGGTGGCGGCCTGGAAGGCGAGCAGCGCGGGTTGGTCGCAGCGGCCGTGCGGCGGGCAGGCGGGCGTCCAGGCATAGAGAGCCTGATAGAGCGTGACGGTGGCGCCGGCCATGGGGTTGCCGTTCATGTCGAGGACGCGGAGGGTAATTTGGCCGGGTGTTCCGCTGACGGCGAGGCTCTGAGACGTTCCGGAGACGGCCTGGAGGGTGGCGTACTCCGGGCGAGAGCCGAAGGCGGTGAAGGTGATGCACTGATTGGTTCCGTTGAGGCAGGCGGTGGCGGTGACGGTTTGGCCTTCGGTGAGGGGGCCGACGGTGAGGGATTTGGCGGCAGTGCCGCTGGAGTTGGAGGTAACGGCGCCGGACTGGAAAGTGATGGCGCTGGAGGTGGTTTGCCAGGCGACGGATTGGGCGCTGAGGGGATGGCCGCTGCTGAGCACCAGGGCCTGGGTGGTCCAGGTAAAGGTGGCACCGGCGGCCAGCGAGAGCATGGGGGAGAGCGAGGCCAGGGTGGGCGGCGTTCCGCCATAGAATTCGGTTCTCAGACTGGCGGAACTGTTGGTGAGCGAGGCGGTGACCGTGGACCATGCGCTGCCGGCAGCGGTGACGTTGATGGAGGCGCGTCCGTCGCCGGTGGCGGCGACGGTGCAGGTGGAGAGGCCGCAGCCCAGGGTAGCGGTTCCGCTGGTGACGGTGAAGATGACCGAGACGCCGCCGGCGGGGTTGAGATTGGAGTCCAGGGCGAGGACGGAGAAAAGCTCGGGGACGCCGATGGGGACGGAGCTGATGGGCGCGGTGAGCAGGGTGAGCGAGTCGCTCGAGCCGGAGTCGTAACTGAGGCCGCCGGAGATGACGGTGGAGGCGTAGTAGATGGGCAGGTCGTCCACCTCGACGTTGACCGAGCCGGTGACGCCGCTGGCCGCTGCGGGGGCGATGGCGGTGATTTCGTTGGGCGAGATGCTGGTGACCAGAGCTTGCTGGCCGCCGACTTGCACCGTGTCTGTGGAGCGAAAGCCCATGCCGTGAAGGACGATGGGTCCACCGGAGACAGGCAGGCGCAGGGGCTGGACGGTGTCGGCGTAGAGCACCCAGCCCTGGTAGGCGTAGTCGGGGCGGCCATCGCCTCGCTCATCGGCGATGCCGAGGCGGACGATGTCGTCGCCCGCAGCGGAGACCTGCAGCCAGCTCTGACCAGTGGCCATGCCGTTGAGGCCGGCCTCGGAGCCGATGGCCGTGGAGCCTACTGCATTAAAGGCGTCCCAGACACCGAGAGAAGGGATGGCTTTCAAGCTGGTGGGAGCGCCGGTTTCGTCGAGGGCTATGGTGATGATGGTGAAGGAGCGCCCTCCGCGGACGGGGAAGGTAAACCAGTCGGTTTGGCCCACCTGGCTGAGACGACCGGCCCAGAGTCCGCTGGCAGGGAGGAGGCGCGGGGCGGCCTGGGTTCCGATGGCGTCGTTGTAGCCGCCCGTGGCGGAGTCGGCGACGTTGACGGTGAGGGTCTGCGCGCTGCCCGCCGACATGGATGGTACGGAGATGGCAGACAGCGTTCCGGAAGGCTGCGGCGAGCCGTCGAGATAGGGGCCGACGGAATTATTGAGGATGTAACTGGGACTTATGGGCTCGAAGGTGACTTGGTAGTTCGCGGTGGTCATGCCGGGCGGCAACGGGATGCCGCTGAGGTCGAAGAAGCCTTGCGCGGAGGTGACGTTCGATCCCCATTGGGTGAGCGGATTGTTGTTGGCGTCCGTCCAGCCGGTGACGGGGCTGCCGTGATTGCCGCTGAAGGAGACGCCGGAGACGGAGGTGACCGTGTACTGATAGAGCGGATTGCCACTGGCGTCGAGCGGGCGGGCGACGACGTTGACGCCCTGCATTCCCGCGCCGGTTTTGAAAGTGATAGCCCCCTGGATGGAGACGGTGTTGGAGGCGGTGAGTTGTTTGCCGGGAAAGCTGGCGAGGTTGCCGGCGGTGATGGGGTAGATGCGGTTGAGGGCGGCGATATCGTCCCAGCGGAGCACGGAGGGGTTGGGGATGCAGGCTCCGCCGGATGCGCCGCAGAGGCCGCTGACAGGCTGCATGACGGGCCAGCCGTCCAATTCTTGTGTCCCATTGAGTTCGCCGTTGGTCGCGGCGCCGGGGTTGACCTGCCCGTAGTCCAGGCCGAGAATGCGCCCGAAGGCCCGCTCCAGCTCGAAGCTCATCATCGCGAGCAAGTTGGCGTTGGTGGCGCAGAGGCCGTTGAGCAGGATGATGCCGTGCGCGATGGTGGCATCGGGGTTGACGTTGTCGATCCAGAGGTAGACGCCGTTGTTCTGGCAACTGTTTTGCTGGCTGACTCCCGCGCCGAAGAGGGCGTTGATGATGGAGCCGTCGGAGTCGAAGAGGATGGCCAGCGGATAGCTGGTGGCCGAGGGAGTGACGTCGGCCGGCTCGATGAGGACGCCCAACTGGCTGGTCTGCTCGTTGGTCACGGTAAAGTTTGTGCCGCTGACGAGGATGATGGAGCCGTTCACGTCTTCGTTCAAGGAGCCTTTGTCGGTGAGCGTGACGCCGGCGGTGGGAATCGCGCTCCAGAGAGCGGCCGCCGCATCGACCATGGCCGTCGCTTGCTGATTGGTGACCGAGTCGTTCAACGGCCCCTGATCGACGTAGTAATTCAGTTGGCCGTTGGCCCAGTGAATGGGCTGGCCAACGACGCCGGGATTGAAGTAGCTAACCCCGGCCACGTACTTGGGTCCACCAGCCAACGCCGAGGCCGGCAACAGGAGCAAGGCGAGAAGCCATGCAGCCGTGCGTCGGCGGCGGGGGTTGGGGTCGGACATGGACGAAGCTCCAGAATGGGGTCGCCTTGGAATTTTCTTAGAAAAGCTCTGAGAAGGCTCGAAGATGGACCCAGTTCTTTTATCGGCAGAACGAGGGATTTGGCTGGAAATCTTTAAGTAACAAGAAGATTCAATGAATTTTTATTGTGATGCGGAGCAGGAAGAGAGTCAAAAACGGCCAGAAACTCATCAGAAACAGTGGGTCGGGCCTGAGAAACGGCGGTCTGCCCACGGCAAGAACTAAAATCAAGCAGGGAAAGCACATGACAGAGATTCGTTCGACCGTAATTCTGGGCTCCGGCTGCGCCGGACTCACTGCCGCAATCTACACCGGGCGCGCTGGCCTCAACCCGCTGATTCTGGAGGGGCACGAGCCGGGGGGCCAGCTCTCGATGACTACCCTGGTGGAGAACTTTCCGGGCTGGCCGGAGGGGATTCAGGGGCCGGAGCTGATCGACAACATGAAGAAGCAGGCGGCGCGGTTTGGCGCGACGTTCCAGTTGGCGCATCTGGCTTCGGTGGATCTGAAAGAAAACCCCTTTCGGCTGCAAACTTCGGCGGCCGAGATTGTGACGCGGACGCTGATTGTGGCCAGCGGGGCGAGCGCGCGGTGGCTGGGGTTGAAGAGCGAGCACGCGCTGATAGGGCACGGCGTTTCGAGTTGCGCGACGTGCGACGGATTTTTCTTCCGCGGCAAGGAGATTGCGGTGGTGGGCGGTGGCGACTCGGCGATGGAAGAGGCGCTATTTCTGACGCGCTTTGCCACGAAGGTGACGCTGCTGCACAGGCGTGAAGGCTTTCGCGCTTCGAAGATCATGCTCGACCGTGTTCATGCTCACCCGCAGATTGAGCTGCGCCCCAACACCATCATCGAGGAAGTGCTGGGCGTGGAAGAGAAGGAAGTGAAGGGGCTCCGGCTACGCGATGTGGCGACCGGCGAACAGACGACGCTGGCCATCAGCGGATTGTTTCTGGGCATTGGCCACGAGCCGAATGCGAAGATGTTTGCCGGGCAGATTGACATGGACGACGACGGCTACATCCGGACGACGGGCAATGTGCTGGTGACGAAGGATGGCGTGGTGGTTGCGGGGATTTATGCTTGCGGCGACGTGCAGGACCGGCGCTACCGGCAGGCGATTACGGCGGCGGGTTCGGGGTGCATGGCGGCGCTGGAGGCGGAGAAATTCCTCGAAGCACAGGGGCACTGAGCCGCTACCACGAGTGGAATACGAAGAAGCTCGCCGCCACCAGGCAGACACCGGCGGCAGCGTGATTCCAGCGCAGATGCTCGCTGAAGTAGAAGAGGGTGAAGACGGCGAAGACCACCAGGGTGATGATCTCCTGCATCACCTTGAGCTGGACGGGCGTGAAGCGTGCGGCGCCGATGCGGTTGGCCGGCACCTGCAGCAGGTACTCGAAGAAGGCGATGCCCCAACTGA
>CABDYB010000322.1_pt1 | contig 13442 bp, 4 predicted proteins | sample 3131861 | NCBI WGS metagenome assembly CABDYB01 (sample SAMEA5534336, study PRJEB31848) | metagenome | biome: tundra; feature: field; material: soil | place: USA | collected 2013-05 | depth 0.15 m | reverse complement strand
TCGCTTCCGGCGCGCGTGGAATACCTCACGAGTTCGGGGAGTGCAATTGACGGATCGGTTAATTTGCTGGGCTTTGGGGCGGGCAGCCGAGGCGCCAGTTTTACCGCGACGCCAACCTACCAAAAGGGAGGCATGTACGTTCGCAGCGATCTCGCATGGGTACACGCAACGAACTACACGCCGGGAAGTGTCTTTGGCAAAACGGGAACGGCGGCTGACCAATTCCGGAGCGTACTTGAATTCGGCTTCATCTTTGGCAACAACATCCAAAAATAGCCGCAACGAGGCGCTGGCTGCGCAGGGCGGCGAAGCGCCGATCTCTCTAAAGCGCAATTCGACCGGCATCGCGAGCAGTCGTGAATCGATTGCTCGCGACTTGATGACTAGGAAATTAATGTAACTCGCTGCTTTATTTATCAGGTTTTTCACTAACTTCAGTTTCTTCATTTCATCTTTATGACTCCGGCTCTAGCATTCAACTAACAACTAACTATGCCGTCATCTTTTGCCGGCCCGTAGTCCAAATCAGCCTGCGTCTACCTTGAGCACAAAGTTGGTTTGCGACAAATCTGCCTATTCGCCGGACCTATATGTCCGCTTTGCGCCAGGCTTGTTCTGGCTCACCGCACACGCTGTTGCACAGATTGAATTCACATTCAAAAAGGAGGACCAATATGAAGCGCATCGACGCAGTAATCAGGCCAGAGCGGCTGGAACAGGTAAAGGCGCTACTTTCCGAATGCGACATACAAGGAGCAACCGCGGCCGAAGTGAGAGGCTTTGGCCGGCAGCGGGGCCATACCGAGATGTACAGAGGAACCGAATATTCCGTCGATTTTCTTCCCAAGATTCTACTCACCATCATCGCAGCGGATGAACGCGTGCAACAGATTGTAGACGCGATCATCAAGGGCAGCCGAACCGGAAAAATGGGAGACGGAAAGATCTTCGTTACACCGGTCGATGAGGCGATACGCATTCGAACCGGCGAGCGAGGACCAACCGCCCTCTGAGGAGAGCAATCGCAAGAAAATCCAGCCCACTTCCGAAGTTCATTTGCCATTCACTACACAAGAGGAGGAGAGAGTCAATATGAGACAGCCAACTGCAAAGCACACTCTGCATCGTTCGCTCATGCCAGGCGTTGCAATCATTCTGCTGCTGGTGGGAGTATGCTCGACACTCTGCTTTGCCGACGCGGGTCCCAGGCCGGATCCGGCTGGCATCGCTACCGGCGATAGAACCAGCGTTCAGGATGCCGCCGGCAACGCTCTGGTCCCCGCCACTCCAGATCCGGCCAGCCCGGACTTTGTGGCACAGAAGAAAGCCTACGACGATTTCCAGGCCCAGACGGCCAAAGAACCGATTGCCATGAAGCTGGCCGACTCTGTGGGGCACGTCCGCGTCGCCACCAACTTTAGCTGGACGCTGCTCACGGGATACCTGGTTCTCTTCATGCAGGCTGGATTTGCCCTGCTCACCTGCGGGTTGGTGCGCAAGAAGAATGCGGCTCATCTGATGATGCTGAATTTTGCCGCCTTTGTTTTTGCCTTGCTCGCTTATTACGCCGTTGGTTACGCCTTCCAGTTCGGCGCAGTCGCCATCAACGCGGCGCCGACGAACCTTGGAGGAACTCCGACGCTCAACGCATTTCTTTTGGGGCACGGCAGTTGGGGATTTTTGGGCGGTAAGGGATTCTTCCTGAGCGGGCCGGGCTACGACGCCGGCAGCCTCTGCTTGACGCTGTTCGAATTCGTGTTCATGGAAACAGCCGGCTATATCATCGTGGGCGCGGTCTGTGAGCGCATCACTTTTTGGTCGTTTATCCTGTGCGAATTCTTTATCGGCGGACTCCTCTATCCCATCTTCGGATGCTGGGTATGGGGCGGCGGCTGGCTTTCGCAGCTTGGAACAACAATGCACCTGGGCCACGGCTATGTGGATTTCGCCGGGTCTTCGGTAGTTCATGCGGTTGGCGGCTTTTGCGCCATGGCGCTAGCCGTCATTCTCGGTCCGCGTATCGGCAAGTATGGTTCCGATGGAAAGCCACGGGCTTTCCCTGCGCACAATATCGTCTTCGTCGTAATCGGAACTTTTATCCTCCTCTTCGGATGGATGGGCTTCAATCCCGGCTCCACGCTGGGAGCAACCGACCTGCGCATTTCCGTTGTCGCCATGAATACCAATCTCGCGGCGGTTTCAGGTTCGGCGACAGCGCTGCTGTTGTGGTACTTGATCTTCAAGAAGCCGGACATCACCATGGCCTGCAATGGGATGCTGGCGGGACTGGTGGCCATCACGGCTCCTTGCGCTTTTGTCTCTCCCAATTCGGCGGTGCTGATTGGAGTTCTGGCTGGACTGCTGGTCTGCGGCGGCGTGCTGTTCAACGAGCGAATACTCAAAGTTGATGATCCTTGCGGAGCAGTTTCGGTCCATGGCTACTGTGGCTGGTTAGGCGCGGTAAGTGTCGGCATCTTCGCTGACGGCACGTACGGCTCAGGATGGAACGGAGTGGGAGCCGCCAATTACCTTGGGCAGGCAGGCCAGGGAGTGACGGGCTTGCTCCATGGAGACCTCAGCCAGTTTGAGTGTCAACTGCTGGGCGCAACGCTGTGCGCTGTTTGGGCTTTTGGCGCAACATACAGCGTGTTCTGGGTTGTCAACAAGGTAAAATCCATGCGCGTTTCGCCGGAAGTGGAGCTGGAAGGTCTGGACGTGCCTGAGTTTGGGATGTCCGCATACCCTGAGGATGCGATGGCCAGTATTATTCATTGATCTTCTAAGTAATGAATGTCCTTCTCGGCGCTGCCAAGGCTCGTACATGGGCCTTGGCAGCAGAGAAGAAAAACGAATAGATTTGCGTTCCTGCGGGCTATGCGCTATTGTGAGTTCGCTCCTGCAACTCACAAAAAAACACAATGAAACTTAACCGGCGGCGCGTGGCGGCTCTTGCAATCGTGGCGGCACTGGTGTGCCTGTCGGTCTCCGCAGTGGTGATTTGGCGGGTGGAGAGGGTGATGGACACTTCGCGGCGGGAGGCGGAGCAAAGCAAACTGCTGGATTTTAAGGTGCTTACGCTGGGGTCGCAGCCCAATCCTGGGTTCGAAGGGCTTTCGGCGCCAGCAGTTTACAAGAGCGTGGCGGTTTTTGAGGGGCGCATCTATTTGGCGGGTCCTGCGGGGCTTTATGCCTATGCGGCTGACGGGACGATGGAACGCATCTATCGGACAGGAATAGACTTGCCTGCCGCTCCTCTGGGGCAGATGGCGGTGGGAATGCTGACCGATGCGAAGCGGCCGGAATTGCTGATTTCGACCCAGGGCGCGGGAATCGTGTGCTTCGACGGCCACCTATTTCGACAGATAATGGGTACAAACGAAGATGCGCGCATGATCACTTCCCTGCTGCCGCTGGCCTCCGGGCGGCTGCTGATCGGCACGGCGAAACTAGGTCTCTTAATCTACGACGGCAAGACTCTCCGGAGATTTCACCCCACCACGAATAACGTCTATGTGACTGCCCTGGCAGGCTCGGAGGCCGAACTGTGGGTGGGCACGCTAAACGATGGCGTGCTCTGGTGGCATGGCGGGCAGACCGACCAAATCGGCGAAGAGCAGGGACTGCCGGACCGGCGCGTGGAGCAGATTGCGCTGGCAGGCGGGAGGGCTTACATCGGCACCCCGATGGGCGTGGCCGAGGTGCGCGAGGGGAAGGTTGCGCGTGTGCTGGCCAAGGGAAGATACGCCCATGCCCTGCTCGCCGACGGAGATGCGCTGCTGGTGGGCCAGATGGAGGCCGGGGTGATGCGCGTCTCGCTCACCGGGCCGGAGAATGACGTTCTGGCTAGAAGGCCGATTGCGGCTCGTGGCGGAGGGGATGTCCTCGATTCCCACCCTTCACGCACAGAACGCGCGAAGGATGGGGCACCCGGAGATTACTCTACCCGTCCATCAACAAGCAGGAGCGCGGCGGGGGTAACGGTAGAGCAGTTTCTGACTGTGGGCGATGCACGCTATGCGCTGGCCACGGATGGGCTGATGCGCCGGGAAGCGGATGGCGCATGGCGGAGGATTTTGGGCGGCGGCAGCGCGCAACTGACCGACAGGGACGTTTCCGCGCTGCTGGTGGCCTCCGATGGCCGCCTCTGGGTAGGCTACTTCGATCACGGCCTCGACATTCTCTCCGCAACAGGCGCGACGGTGGCGCACGTGGAGAACGAGCACGTCTTCTGCGTGAACCGGATTGTGGAAGACACGCGGCAGGGCGCGGTCGCCGTGGCCACAGCCAACGGGCTGGTGATCTTCGACCGCGACGGGCGGCAAAAGCAGGTTCTTGAGCGCGAGGCGGGGCTGATTGCCGACCATGTGACCGACGTGGTGCTTTATGGCGACGGCATGGCACTGGCGACCCCGGCGGGAATCACGTTTCTGGACCGGAGCGGCGCGCACAGCATTTACGCCTTTCAAGGCCTGGTCAACAATCATGTGTACGCTTTGGGCGCGAACGGAGATAAGCTGGTGGCCGGAACGCTGGGCGGTATCTCTCTGCTCTCTGGCGGCGAAGTTCGTAAAAACCTGAACACGGCGACCTCAGGACTAAAGCACAACTGGATTACCGCGCTAGCCGCGGTGGGCAACGAGTGGCTGGTGGGCACCTATGGTGCAGGCGTGATGCGCCTCACGGCCGAGGGCAACGTAACGCCGACTGAGGCAACGCGCGCGGGCGTAGTGGTGAATCCCACGGCCATGGCGGCTGACGGGCGGCTGGTTCTGGCCGGAACGCTGGGCCAGGGTCTGTTGGTGAGCGACGCGACCGGGATGCGATGGAAGACGGTCACCGCGGGGTTGCCTTCGCTGAATGTGACGGCATTGGCCATTCACAATGGCATGGTGTACGTGGGCACGGAAAACGGGCTGGTGAAGATTGATGAGGGGAAGCTGTGAAGCTAGTAAATAAGTGAATTAGTGAGTTAGTAAGTTTGTGAGTTAGTGATGAAGAGGTAAGTTATGAGGCGAATAAGTTGGGCGTTGGGGCTGTTGCTCTTGATGCGGATGGCGGCTTATGCGGACAGTGGCGTGCTGGTTCCAACCGATAAGCAGGCGCCCGATCCGGCGGTTCTGTCGCTGAGCGAAATGCAGGTGGATATTCACGTGGACAACGGCGACGTGCGGGTGTGGGTGCGGCAGGTCTTTGTCAATCACACGAATCGCCCGCAGGAGGGCAACTATCTCTTCGCCCTGCCCGGCGGAACCACCATCAGCGATTTTGCCGTGTGGGATGGGCCGGTGCGCATTCCCGCCGTGATTCTGGAGCGCAAGCGGGCCAAGGCAATTTATCAGCAACTGAAGAGCCAGGCCATCGATCCCGGCCTGCTGGAGCAGGGCGAGCGCACCGAGGACGATGCGCGGCGAAGCTCGATCTTCAGCGCGCACATTGTTCCCATACCGGCCTACGGCACCAAGCGGCTGGAGATTGAGTATCACGAGCGGATTCCCGTGTCGGCGCGCAAGAGTTACTTTCTGCTGCCGTTGAAGCCTGACAATTACGCCAGCCAAAAGGTGCAGAAACTCACCATACATTTCGAATTGCACTCGGCGGCACGACTGAAGGAGTTCGCGTTTCAGGGCCACCTGCTTCCCTTCCACATTGAGCAGCAGGATGAGCATGTAATCCGGGGCACGGTGGATGCGGCCAACATCGATTTGGCCGAGGATTTTTCAACGGTGTGGTCGCAGAACGAAAGCCAGAACGCGCTGGAAGTCATCACCTATCGCGACCCGAACCCGGTATCTTCCCTTTCGATGGAGTTAGCCAGCTCCGAACTCGCGGTGCCTACGCAGGCTCCTCAGAAGGGAAAGCAGAAACCGCAGTTACCGGCACAGGCTCCGGCGGAACCGGGATTCTTTGAGGCGCTGGCGCAACTGAGTACGCAGCCGGCAACCGGAACGGCGGGCGGCGGGAGCGGTCGCACGGTGGTCGTGCTGATGGACACTTCGCTCTCCATGCAATGGGAGAAGCTGGAGCGCAGTTATGCGGCAGCGGCCAAGTTGCTGGAGACATTGGGGCTGCAGGATAAGTTCAATCTCTTACTGTTTAACACCAGAGTGGAGAGCTTCAAACCTGCGCCGGTAAAAGCGGATTCGGCCAGCACCAGGGCTGCGATAGAGTGGCTGCGGCAGAGACCTTTGCGCGGCGGAACGGATTTGCAGAATGCGCTGCAGGAAGGGCTGAACCAATGCAGCGGGGCAGACTCCGCGGGGACCACGGCGCTGGTGCTGCTGACCGATGGGGAGACGACACGCGGGCTGATTCAGACGGGCAAGCTGGCGGATTGGTACGCGACGAAATGGAAACAGATTCCGGCAGAGCGGCGGCCTAAGACCGAAGTCTTTGCGGTGGGCGACGACGCCAACCTTCCGCTGCTGCGCATGTTGAGCCGCAATGGCGGGGTGATGGAACAGGTGCTATCGACTGAGCCGGTGGAGTTCAAGCTGGCGGCCTTTCTGGGCAAGGTTGGGCGTTCTCCGATTGGCGATCTACGGCTGACGGTGGCTCCGCAGGCGGAGGTGGACAAGGTGTACGCGTTGGAAGAGGCGGTCTTCGATGGCGGCGAGGGGCGCTGGGTGGGCCAGTACACCAAGCCGCAGAAGGGTGTGAGCTTCAGCGTGAGCGGCAACCAGGATGGACGCGGATTCAAAACAGAGACCAAGGCTGAGCTGCCGGTGAAGGAACTGGAGCATGACCAGTTGCCGCGTCTGTGGGCCGGGGCGCGCGTGCAGGCACTGCTGGAGCAGATTGAGCGCGAGGGCGAGACCGAGGCGGCGATCAACGAAATCATACGGCTGGCGCGACGCTATAAATTTGTCACGCCGTACACATCGTTTCTGGCGGCGCCGCGTGCGCTGCTGCGGCCGCGCGTGATTCGACCGGGTGACCCGGTGTTGCGCGTTCATACCGACAAGGCAATCGTTTCGGTGATTGCGCTGTTTCCCTTTGGGCTGGAAAAGTCGCTGCGGTATCTCTCCGGTGAAGATGTGTGGCAGACACGCTTTCTTGCTCCAACGGATATGAAGGACGGCAGCTACCCGGTGCGGCTGGTGCTGCGCGATGTGAACGGGCAGGTCTATCGCGAGTCGAAGAGTTTTGTGATTGCCTCGACTCCGCCGACGGTGAAGGTGAAGCTGGACAAGACTCGATACCGGGCGGGCGAGACGATTCCGCTGAAGGTGAGCGCGAGCGAGAGTACGCGCACCCTGACGGCGCGCATGGAAGGATTGGCTCCGGTCGGCCTCAGGTGGAATCGCGAGGCGGGAGCAAGCACAGGCCAACTGTGGCTGCCGCAGGCGTTGCCTCCGGGCGAATATGTGCTGGCAGTCACGGCGGAAGACATGGCGCACAATCTGGGCAGCGCGGAGGTGCACATTGAAGTGGTTCCCTGAGCGCAACAGAATACGCAACAGCAGGACGAACAACAGCAACTCCGGCGCAACCGGGCTAAGAATTGCTCTGGGCGCGATGGCGTTGGGCGCCGTGGCTCTGAGCGCATCGGCTTCGCTGATCGTTTGGCAAAGCCCTGGATTGCTGCTCGGCGCGGGCAACGGAATCGCCCGCTGGCTGGAAAATGCGGAGTCCGGCTCAGGCGTGGAGAAGGCGCTCTACCGGCTGATGAAGCTGCCGGGGGGCGATGCACTTTACCGGCGTTCACCGCGAGAGACGCGGCCGGAGTTGACGGGACTTATTAACAACAGCCAGAACAGCGCGGCGCTTTACTCGCTGCGCGCGCTGGAGGATGAACAGGCGCTGGACTTTGTGGCCGCCGAGAGGGATTGGAAGACGTGGGCGGAAAAAGCTGACGATAAGGCTGGAGCAAATCTTGACCTGGCTGATTTTTATGAGCGCAGGTTGAAGCCGCGTGAGGAACTTGCGGCGCTGGAGACGGTGGGCCAGGCTGCGGCGAGTGCGCGGGAACGCTGGACAGCGGCGGAGTCCGAGCAGGCATGGAAGGCGTGGGAACGCACGTTGAGTGTGGTGGACCGGTATGCGCTGGGTCGCACGGTGGCGGCGCGGGAGTATGCCGGATGGGAGCGGCGTTATCCGCAGGTAGCTGCCGTTTACGAGCGCGAACTGGCCTTCGATCTGGAAGGCAAGGATTACGCCGGCGCGTCAGATTTGATTGCGCGCTACAAGAAAGCATTTCCCGGCGATGCGCTGTTCCCGGTGAGGGCAGAGGCGGATGTAGCGGCGGGGCGCGGCTCGGCAAAGGATGGGCTGGCGGTTTTTGATCGCAGCTTTGAGCCGCTGTGGCCGGCGGAGTTAGTGAAGAGTTACTACGCGCTGCTGGAGAAAGGCCATCAAATACTGAAAGTCCGCGATGCGCTGCGGGCAAGATTGGCTGCCGCGCCAGAGGGCGGCGGCGAGGCGCTGAAGGATGCGGCGAGGCTGTTTTACATTTTTCAGCAGCAAGGCCAGATGGAGGCGGCCAAGGGCGTGCTGGCCGGGTATCGCGAACGCAAGGACGCGCGCGGAGCCGCGTGGAGCGCCGATGAGCTGTACACGCTGGGGCGGCTGCTGGAACAGGTGCAGGATTTTCCCGAGGCGGCGCGCTACTACTATGCGCTGGCCGCGAAGACGCAGGCTGCCGATGCCAATGAAAAAGGCCTGGCGGGGCTGACGCGCATTCTGCTTGCCGCACCGGAGCAGCCGTTGCGCCTGGGCGCGGGAAATCTGGCGCTCTACCAGAGCATTGCCACGATGGACCGCGGGCCGGGCTACCTGAACGGAATCCTCTCACTCTTTTTCAATTCACAGCAGCCGGCTTCGGAGTATTCCTCTGAGGACCAGCTTGCCGTGCCTTATTTTCATCGCGCCAAGGCTGCCGAATTACTGGCGGAATTTGACCGGCGCTTTCCTAAGTCTCAGGAACGGGCGGAGCTGCACTATCAACTGATGACGGCCTACATGGCCTACGCGGAAAACGATGCCGTGATTCGCGAGGGAACGCTGTTTCTTGCGCAGTTCCCCGCAGACGCGCGCCGGGAGGAAGTGGCGCTGACATTGGGCGACGTGTACAGCCGGACAAATCAGACAGATAAAGAATTTGCGCTTTACAAAGATCTGCTGAAGGAGCTTGCGGCCAAGGCCGACGGCGTTCCGCTGGGCACGGCGGGAGGCGCATACAGCAAGCCCGTTAGCGGCCAGACTGCGGGCGCTGTGCGCTCTGCCGATTATGAACACGTGCTGGACCGCTATCTCTCGCGACTGGTGGCGTTGCGAAGGCTGCCTGATGCACTGGAAGTGTTGCGCGGAGAACTGGACATCAATCCGAAAGACCCCGGCCTGTATGACAAGCTGGCGAAGTTTCTCGACCAGAATCGCGTGAACGCGCGCGAGGATGAGGTCTATCAGCGAGCTATTGCACAATTCCAGGAGACCGGCCACGGCGCTACGGGCTGGTATGCCAAGATGGCTCGCTTCTATCTGCGGCAGAGACGCAACGTGGATTACTCGGTGCTGACGCACATGGTGACGGGAATCTTTTCCGGAACCGAGCTGGAAGATTATCTTCGCCAGGCGCCGGCGCCGGATGAGGCACTTTCCATTGTGGTCAATCGCTATGCGCATGACTGCTTTCCGCACGATCTGACCTTTGTTCGCAGTCTTCTGGCGCAATACGAAAGCCGTCAGAACCCTCAGCCGGCGGCGGCGGAGAAGCTGCTTTGGGAACACTGGGCAGAATCTCCCGATTTGCGCAATCAATTGTTTGAGCTGCTCAGCAGAACCGGCAGGCTCGATGCGCAATTGGCGGCGCTGCGGCAGCAGGCTCCTGAGATCGACAAGGCGGACTGGACCACGCTGGCACAGACCAACCCGGCAGCAGAGCGATTTTACGTGGAGTCGTGCTTGTGGCAATCGCGGTTTGAAGATGGCGTAGGCCCTGCTGATGCGTTGGCGGCCGAGTATCCCGCTGATGTGACGCTGGGCCGGCAGGCGTCGTCGCTGTATCGCTCGCTCGCTTACTTTTATCCGGAAGATACCGATAAAGCTGTCGCAATCGAAAAGCGTCTGCTGAGCGCCAAGCCAGATGATCTGGATACGCTGGCGCGGATCGGCGACATCTACGCCGACCGCGGGCGCATGAATGAGGCGGCGCCGTTTTTCACGCGCATGGCCGAGGTGTATCCCGGAGAGGCTGACGGCTACTTGCAGTCGGCGACGGTCTTCTGGGATTACTTCGACTTTGCTTCCGCATCGACACAACTGCGCAATGCGCGCGAGCGGCTGGCACAGCCGGCGCTGTATGGCTATCAGGCCGGGGCTATCGAAGAAAGCCAAAACAATATACCGGGCGCGATTCCGAAATACGTGGCCAGTTCGCTGGGTGACAAGCCCTCCGAGGAGAGCCGCGACCGGCTGCTGACACTGGCGCGCAGGCCGGAGTGGCGCGCGGCTATCGAAACAGAGACGGCTGGATTGCTGAAGCAGGCAGCACCGTCCAGCACAGCCATCGAGCTGCGCCTGGGCGTGCTCGACGCCCAGCAACGCACCGACGACCGGCTGCGGGAGCTGAAGCAGGTGGTCGCGCAGACCGAATCGTTCGACGTGCTGGACGCCGTAACCGCGGCTGCCCGCTCTCATGCCTTGCCGGAGGTGGAGCAAGCAGCTCTCTCCCGGCAAATTGCCCTCACCACCGATCCGGTGCGCACGCTGGAGTTGCGCTATCAACTGGTAGAGCTTTTGCAGCAGCACAATGCCGCCGCGGCGGCAACCGAAGTGGATACTATTTATCGCGAGCACGCGAAGGTGCTGGGCGTGGTGCGCGCGACGGTGGATTTTGATTGGGCCCATGAGCGTAAACCGCAAGCCGTGACCGTGCTGCTGGATGCGGCGAATGCCGCTTATCCCGAGTTGAAGCTGCAATTCCAGCTTGAAGCCGCGAGAAAGCTGACGGAGTTGGGCGAATACCCGCGCTCCAAGAAATTATTGGAGCCGTTGCTCAGCCAAAAGCCGCTGGATGCCGCCATCGAAGCGGCGCTGGCGGATAACTACGCGCGCTCCGGCGATCAGGCGGGACTGGAAGCGTTTTATCGCGCGGAGCTGGCCGGGGTAAAGGGCGCCGCCATGGAGCGCAACGAAAAGACGCAGCGGATAGCCCAGTTGCGGCGCGGCATTATCAATGCGGCCAGCCTGCTGGGCAACTGGGATAGCGCGACAGATCAATATTTGGAATTGATCAACGCCTACCCCGAAGACGAGGGACTAACGCAGGAGGCCGCGCTGGTGGCGGGCGCGCACGGGCTGCGCGCGAAGCTGATTCAGTTTTATGACAAGACGGTGGAGACCTCGCCGCGCGACGCTCGCTGGAGCATTGTGCTGGCCCGGTTGGAGACGGCGCTGGAGGATTATCCGGCGGCCATTGAGGCCTATGGAAAAGCGATTCACGTGCGGCCAGAGCAGAAGGACCTGTACACGTTGAAGGCCGATCTGGAAGAGCGCCTCTACAAGCTGGACGATGCGGTCGCAGATTACGAGCAGCTCTACAAGCTGAGTTATCACGACTCGCAATGGAAGGTGAAGGTTGCCGAAGCGCGGGCTCGCCAGGGACGGAATGCCGATGCGGTAAAGGCGCTGGATGAGGCGTGGATACAGGGCCGCCCGCCACGGGCCTCGAATTATGAGACAGTGGCCACGCGGCTGGAGCAGTGGGGATTTCTGGACGAAGCGCGCAGCTATTCCGAGCGGTGCGTGGAGACAGCCGGCGCGGACCTTCTGGCCAACGCGGGAGATCATTCGTGCGCCGTGGTGTATGCGCGCGTAATGGCGCGGCTGCGCCAGAGCGATGCAGCGTTCACGCGCCTGGCCAACGCTCGCCAGCAGGCGGAAAAACTATCTTTGATGATGGTGACCCAGCAGGTGGTGACGCAAGGCCCCGGCGCGTTTACCAATGACGAATGGCGCAAGCAGCGGATTGACGAGCGCAAGGCGCAGGCAAAGTCGGGTTTTGCGCAGGCCTTGCGCGCCATGGCCGCGGTGGTTGCCGAGTATGGGACTCCGGAGGAGAAGGCGCAGTTTGCCTCGTGGTTGCAGGCGAAACGCGCCACAGCCTCCGATGCAGACGAGTTGCGCGCGGTGTATTTGCCGGCGATGCAGGCCGCTGGGCTTTTGGACATGGAGTCCGATCTGCTTTGGGCGTTGGCGGAAAAAAGCAGCGAAGAAAATCGCGGCAATGTGAACGAGTGGCTGCAACTGCAACGGAAGCGCGTGCAACTGGACGGCGTGGGCGCAAAACTGGAGAAGCTGGCCGCATCACTCCCTTACAAGCAGCAGAGTTCCGCGTGGCAAGAGGTGGCGGGTCTCTATCGCACTGTGGGAGATTCTGCCAATGAGCTTCGCGCATTGGACAAGGTGGAAAGCTATGGGTTCGGCGGGGACACACGCTACTACGAACTGCTGCTGGCTCAACGGCCACAGTCTCTGATCAACAGAGCCTCCTCAGACGTAGTCGCTCAGTTCCTGCTGGCACACGGCAAACCCGACCAGGCACTGGCGGGAATAGCCGCGCGCTCGGCAAACATGCCGCCGGTATGGAAGAAGGCGTACACCGGGCTGAGCGGGTTCTATCTGCGCACGCATACACCGCAAATACGGGATGCCTTTGCAGGAGCGCTCTGCGGAGACGCAACCATTGGTGAGCGTGTCACGCATCCGGCGAACCGCGATGAGCAACTGGCGGGCGAGGTGTGGTTCTACTATGGCTCGCGCTACGGCGAGTATCTCGATGAAGAAAAGGACACGCAGGCCGGGAGCTATCTGGAGTCGGAGTTGGAACACACGCCGGAGAGAGCAAGCGCCTATGCAGAGCTGGCGGATTACTCTTCACAGGCCGGCAGGACCGATTACGCGCTGGCCGATTATCAACATTCGCTCGAACTGAAGAGCAATCAGCCTGCCGTGCTGGACAGTATCGCGAACATTGAATGGAAGCAGGGGCGACAGGCCGATGCGCTGGCCGCATGGCAATTGGTCGTCAAAGGGCTGGCAGCGGAACTGGATAACCGCATGCCGCCGAGCTTCTGGGGAGACTTTGCGCAGGTGGTAGGCGATGTTGCAAAGAATGGACAGTACGCGACCATCAGCCAGCAGGTGGACGCGATGCTGCACGTTTATCTCAAGCGCAACGGCGAGTACCGGGTCGCGGAGTTGCTGGAGGCCGGCTATCACGCCCATGGCGATTCGATGGAGTGGCTGCTGGAGATTACTACAGCCGCCCACGATCCGAGCGCGGTGCTCTCGTCCATCCAGAGGAGCAAATGGATTGCCAAGGGCCAGTTGATTCAACTGCTCGCACGCCGCGTGGAGCTGGAACGCCGCAAGGCTCAGCAGGCCAAGCCGGGCGAAACGAATGATTGGCCCCTTGAGCAGGCTGAGTCTAAATGGATCGAAGC
>CABDYB010000311.1_pt1 | contig 13733 bp, 13 predicted proteins | sample 3131861 | NCBI WGS metagenome assembly CABDYB01 (sample SAMEA5534336, study PRJEB31848) | metagenome | biome: tundra; feature: field; material: soil | place: USA | collected 2013-05 | depth 0.15 m | reverse complement strand
TTCCCTGCTCCAAATCCCCTGACTTGACCTGGTCTAGACCAGGTCAAGTCAGGGGATTTGGAGCAGGGAATAGGGGTGACAATCGGCCAAAATGTTCCACGTGGAACATATTCATTCTGTTGAGTTTATCTCTATGATTCACCCATAATTAACAGCAAGGTTTTGAAAATAAAATAGTGAAACAGTGAAATAGTGAAGCCGGGAACAGGGAATAGGGAATAGGGAATAGGAACCCCGATTGCGAAATGGGAGCAACCCTGTAATGACATATGACCTCAATATTGGTCTTGCGCTACCGACAAATGAATACGGATCTGCGATGCAGTGAGAGCATCCGCTTCCAAGCTCTATTAATTCATTCACTTAGCTGTTCATCCGCAATACAGAAGAAAATCCAAATAGTTCAGAAACAATCCAAATCTAATTCATCCGCAGTGCATGGCTGTTTTTTCGCCTCTGCCGCAGAGTTGGAATTACCGCGCAACCCGCGAGGAGGAGATGAAGATGAACAACACAGCAAATACGGTGAAGATGGTATCCACAATCGTGAAGCTGGCAATTGGCGTGGCAGCGATCGCAGTCACAGTATCCGGCACGTTGGCCGTTGCCCAGAGGACAGCCGACGGCGAACAGAACACTTCCCCTATTACGTTGCGAGTCTATAACTACGCGCATATCGATCAGAAGGGATTGCACGCGGCAGAAGGAGAAGCGGCTCGGATTCTGGCAAGAGCCGGCGTGGCTCCCAACTGGGTGGATTGCCCGACGAAGCACGCAGATGTGGAGAAGTATCCCGCCTGCGCGACCGCGAATGAGGAGACTGAATACACGCTGCGGCTGCTTTCCGACTCAATGACTGCAGCGCAGGAGAAATCGCAGGACGCATTGGGAAGCGCGGCCGATTGCGAGCGCGGGGCGTGCATAGCCAGCGTCTACTACGACCGCATCAAGGGCATGGCGGGCGGTAACGTGGTGCCCTCTTATGTGCTGACGGGCCGGGTGATGGCGCGCGAGGTGGGCCAACTGCTCATTGGCGTGAGGTATCAGTCGCGTTCGGGCATTATGAATGCGTCGTGGAGCTACCGGCAGCTGGGCATGCTGGCCAGATCAGAAATCGTGTTCTCTCCAGTCGAGGCGAGCGCGATGAAGGCTCGGCTGGCTGAGCGGGAACAGGCTGCGGCAACGCATTCGGCAGAAACAGGTTCCGGACAACTGAGCCAGGTACGGTAAGAATGGACGATGAAAGATGGGAACGGTTTCGGCCCCGGAGACGGGCCCGAAGCTTTTTAATATCTATTTGACGCGCATCAGCCAGATGTTTCCCGTGGCCTCTGTGAATTCATAGACAATCTGATCGCCGCGCGGCGACCAGGCAGGGTAGCGAACAAATGCGTTGGGCTTTGCATATTGGGTAATCTGCTTCTCGGCCCTGGTGCGCCGCGACACCCAATAGATATTCCATACTCCGTCGCGGAGCCCGGCGAATGCGATCTTGTCTCCGTCCGGCGACCAATCGCGCGGCATGCTCTGGCCGGGATCGTTGGTGAGTTGGATCGGCGTTCCGCCGCCGCTGGGAATCCACACGATTTGAGAACCGCCATTTCGTTGCATTTGGGCACTAATGGATTTTCCATCGGGCGCCCAGGTGGGGAAGCCAATCAACTCCTTGTCGAAGGTGAGTTGCTTCGCAGGGCCGCCGTCAACCGGCTCGGTCCAGACGTTTGCGACCCCATCCTTCCAGCGGTGGAAGACGAGCTGTTTGCCGTCCGGCGAAAGGCGCAGGAACGAGTCGTTGGGGTCGACATCGCGCAGTCGTGCTTTGATGCCGGAATCGATGTCGAGCGACTCAAGAATGATGGAGCCGTTTTGACGGGTGGTGTGAGCAATGCGTCTGCTATCGGGAAACCATCCAAGGAACGAATAATTGGGCGCGGTATCCAATGGCCGCACATTCTTGCCGTCCGAATCCGCCAGCGAGATGGTCGAAGCGAGGCCGTATTGAAAATTGACATAAGCAATCTTCTTCCCGTCCGGAGAAAAGTGCGGAAATAGCTTTCGCCAAGTCGTGTCATGCGTCAGCGGCTCCGGAACTCCGATCGCCTCCGCCGTTGCCGGCGAGATGCGCACCGACTGGAGGTTGCTCGCCGAGGAAAGCTGGCTGCATGCCGCGAATCTGCCATCCGCGGAGAAGCGCAGGTGCCTGTACAAGATATTTCCGGTGTTCGCAATCGTTTCCGGAGCGCTGGTGACATCCCCCGCAGGCGAAAGAGGAACCCGCATCAGATGCCACGACTCCTCACTACTGTTCAAAAAGTAAAGAGCCCGCCCGTTCGGCGCATAGACCAGGTCGAAACCGGCGAGCGGTAGCAAGCGCCGCGGTTCACCACCATTTGCGGAGACCGAATAGATTTCCTGGAAGATTGTGGTCATGGTGCTGAAGACAATTCTCTTTCCATCCGGCGACCAGACAGGATCGCCGTGTCCGCTGGCGGGATGGCCGGAACGCGTGAGCTGCACAGGCGCGCCTCCCTGCGAGGCAACAATCCATAGGGTCGCCGACTGCGGAATGTTGGGATAGAGGGACTGGCCCAGGTCGCCAGACGCAACCGACTGAAATGCAAGCTTCGTGCCGTCGGGCGACCAAGCAGGACTTGAGCCGAAGTCGACGAGCAGACGAGCGGAGCCGCCCAGCGCCGGAATCAGCCAGATGCCGCCGCGCTTCTGCGAATAATAGGCGATGAGTTTTCCATCCGGCGACCAGGCCGGCTGGAAGTTCTGCCCACGGTCGGAGGTGAGCTGCATGGCCCGCCCGCCTGGCGCGAGCGACTTGACGTAGATTTCAAAGCTGCCGCTCTGGTCGGAACTATAGGCGAGGAGGCTTCCGTCCGCCGAGAGGGAAGGATCTCTATCCTCGCCGGGCGAAGCCGTGACCTGCACAAGGCTGGAAGTGTCCAGCGTTTCCCCCGCGGGCACCCTGGGCGCGATCAGGAAGCGCCAGGCAAGCCAGCCAAGGACGCAGACGAACGCCAGGGCGAAACCTGCCAAGGCCTTTCGCCGCCAACCACGCCGGTCGCGGGCAGCTGCAACGGGAGCTGCGGCGGCCTCGTTCGCCTTCTTGCCCAAACTCATCACGGAAGGAGGTGCTGTGGACGGCTCCTCAGCCGCGCCGGCCGAATCTACCTCGGGGAAGATGAAGCGGAAGCCGCGGCGGGGCAGAGTCTCGACATAGCGCGGGCTTTCCGCCTCATCGTCCAGCGCCTGACGCAACTTTTTGATGGCGGTGGCGACGCTGTGTTCAAACTCGACGATTGTGCCGCTGGGCCAAAGACGTTTGCAGATCTCATCCCGCGTGACGAGTTCGCCGGGATGCTCCAGCAGCATCAGGAGAATCTGAAACGGCTGTTCCTGCAGACGAATGCGCCGTTCGCCCTTGCGCAGCTCGCCTGTGCGGACGTCGAGTTCAAATTCACCGAAGCTGATTTGCTTTGCGGGAATATGACCTTCTACCGGTCCCGAATGGATACAATCTATCACAATTGCAGGTTTCCGCTGCACTTATCCCTGTGTCGTTGCCAAGACGGTAACCTGCCGATGACGGTGTTGAAACCCCGGCCGACCTAAATATGAAAAGCAGGTCCTTCGACTCGCTGCGCTCGCTCAGGATGACAGCGTTCTTGAGAGTTGTGCTATCCCACCCATTCGCCAAAAAACGGCGAATGGATGGGGCACGGGGCATTTGTGGAACAACCGGTTGAGGAGGCCGTGCGCGGCATCAGGATTGGCGGCCGAGCAGGCCTGCGGCGAAGAGGCGATCATCGACGCGGGCAAACCGGCGGGTGGATGCGTTGCGCAGCAGGGGGGTGTGAGGAATCTGTGTCAGATACTCAGCGATGGGCCAGAGGTCTTCTTCGGCGGTCATCCAGCCGATGCGGTCGAAGCGCGAGAGATTGACCGGGCGGGAGTAGTTGCGCAGAGTCTTCTGGCGGGAATGATTGAAGTAGTGCTCGAAATAGGACATGACGAGTTCACGCAGGGTGCGGTAGACCGGCTCGCGGAACCTGAGGCCGCTGTAATTGGATTTGGCGATGGCTCCCCAATGGCCGTGCTGCTTGAAAATGGCGAGGACGTGGTCATCGTCGCGCACCGCTTCGAGATCGAGCAGCAGGGGCGGATAGCCCTGGACACGGAGAGCCGCCGCGCCGAACAGGGCGCCCTCGAAACAGTGGGCCACCTTGTCGCGCAGCACGCGGCGAGGAGAACGAATGGTGTCGCCATCCGGCTCCTTGTTGTAGGCGATTTCCGTGTCGAGGAAGCGCTGGATACGCTCGGGGGTCTTGAGCGCCTTGAGAACGCGGGTCTCGCCGGCATCTAAACCGAAGCTGGGCATGGGAGTCAGATTACCATTCTCGCGAGCCAGAGGAGTGCATGGGGGAGACGAATAACCCGTTTGCATGACGGGGTTTTCATTCCCAGGTCCCCAAATGCGAGGGATCTCCACCCCACGGACGAAGACCTGTCCGTGGGGACCCCGGACCTGGGGCACCCAATCATTTGTGGAAGGTCAGACCGGGGGCATCCCTCCGGGAAACCGGCTAAAAATGGCGGAAATGGGCGGAAACGGGCGGAGGATGGCTTTGCTGCTGCCCAGGCATTTACAATGGCGTCTATGCAACAGGGAACGAGTAATTGCGCCCTGCGGTGTACTGACCTTATGAATCTTCGACTCAATCGCACTCCCGCAGCAATCGTGATTGGCACATTGCTGCTCGCAAGCACCTTATTCGCGCAAACGCGTCCGGCGGCGGCGCCCCAGAGCCCTTACGGCGGCGTCACGGTCGAGGAGATGGTGGCCCGCGTCAACGACCAGATCATCACGCGCTCGGACTACGATCGGGCGATGAAGGAACTGGATGAGGGGGCGCGGCAGCATGGCGCCTCGATGCAGGAGATCTCGGCGGCGCACAAGGATTTGCTGCGCAACCTGATCGACCAGCAGCTTTGGATCTCCAAGGGCAAGGAGCTGGGCATCACGGGCGAGACCGAGCTGATCAACCGGCTGAACGATATCCGCAAGCAATACAACCTGGAGACCATAGAAGACCTGGAAAAAGCGGCCAAGGAACAAGGCGTGTCGTATGAGGATTTCAAGGCCAACATCCGCAACGGGCTGATTACGCAACTGGTGATGCGCCAGGAGGTGGGCAAGCGGGTTCAGTTCACCCCGGGCGAGGCGCAACGCTACTTTGAGCAGCACAAGCAGGAGTATGCGCAGCAGGAAAGCGTGAGCCTGGCGGAGATTCTGGTGAGCACCGGCACGCAGGCGCCGTCGGCGACGGTGCCAGGTGTGCAGCCGGAGGACCCGGCAGTTCTGGCGGCGGCCCAGGCGAAGGCCAACGACATCGAGGCCAAACTCCACGCCGGCGGCGACTTCAGCCAATTGGCGCGCAGCTTCAGTGAGGGTCCGACGGCTGCCGAGGGCGGCGATCTGGGCCAATTCCGCCGCGGCGCACTGGCCAAGGTGCTGGAGGACAAGACCTTTGGGCTCAAGGCAGGACAGTTCACCGAGCCGATTCGCACGCGTCAGGGTTTCGTCATCCTCAAGGTGGTGGAGCACATTCCCGGCGGGATTCCGCAGTACAAGGACGTAGCGCAGCAGGTGGAGGAGAACTTCTACATGGCGCGGATGGAGCCGGCCATGCGCTCCTATCTGACTACGATGCGCGAGCAGGCCTTCATCGACATCAAGGCGGGGTATACGGATACTGGCGCCAGCGCGAAGCAGACCAAGCCGATCTACAGCGCCTATACGCCACCGACGCCAAAGAAGAAGAAGAAGGTGGAGCGCACGCGCTTCCGCGAGAGCACCCACAACTTCCGGCAGAAGCAGTCAAAGAAAGCCTTGGCCGCGGCACCCTCTGAGCCAGCACCAGCACCAGCGCCAGCAACGGCAAAGCCGGCAAAGAAGGGCAAGAAGGGCGCTACAGTCGAGCAGGCATCGATGAAGCCGGGGAAGAAGGAAAAGATTCGCCTGGGCCAAGCGCCGACCAAGACCCTGCCCAGCGCACCGCAGAGCCAGACGGAAGACGCGGGCGGAGGCGCGGGGCCGCAAACGGCGAGTTCCGGCGTGGAGCCGGTAAACCCGCTGGAACCGACTGCGCCAACGAAGAAGACGCGCTTCAGCGAGCGCGCCAAGGAAGCCAAGCTGCTTAAAGCCAAAGGGCCGGTAGCGGACACTCAGGCTCCTTCCGCGCCAGACGCCGCCGAGGTTGCCGACCGCCAGGCACAGGCCAGTCCATTGGGCTTATCCGGCGATACTTCCAAGAAGAAAAAGACGGCCACCACGACGGGCGACAAGACGCGGATGGCCGACAAGAAGAAAAAGGCTGAGACTCCGGCGCAGGAGAGCGGCGACGTTCCTCTGGGTCCGGCTCCGCAGGCGAAGCAGTAAATTCTGGATTTTTGACAAGGGCGCGGCTTCGGCCGCGCCTTTTCTATTAGCAGTACTTTCGCTCCGCATATTAGAATGCTGGATTCAGCACAAATGGAGTGATTCCATGAAACTAAATATCGTAACGCTGGCATTGGTTGTTATTGGGGTGCCGTTCATTGTTCTGTACTTCTGGGGACCGCCGTGGACAGCCACGCGGATCGCCGGAGTTGGCGTTGGCGTTCCGTGCTTTCTGCTGCTCGCCCTGGCACGCGTTCAGCTGGGACGGGCCTTCAGCGTGCAGGCCAAGGCAAGCACGCTGGTGACTACGGGCCTCTATTCCCGCATTCGCAATCCGATTTATGTTTTTGGCGGAGCGGCGATCGCAGGATTCATGCTCTGGGCAAATCAGCCCTGGCTGCTTCTGTTTTTTGTGGTTTTGATTCCCATGCAGATTTGGCGCAGCCGGGTAGAGGCGCGGGTGCTGACGGAGAAATTCGGCGCAGAGTATCTGGAGTACAAAAAGAAGACATGGTTCTGAGTTGGAGTTGAATCAAGGAATGGGCCGAAGCCCATTTGGACTCACATTTTATTTTTTGGAGAGACACGATGCATTCAGTATGGTTTGGGGAGTTTCTGGGGACGCTGGTTCTTGTGCTGTTGGGCAACGGCGTGTGTGCCGGCGTGACGCTGCGCAAGTCTTACGCGGCGGATAGCGGCTGGATCGTGATCACCACAGGGTGGGCGCTGGCGGTGCTGTGCGGCGTTCTGGTGGCGCAGGCCTTTGGCAGTTCCGGCGCCCACATCAACCCGGCCATCTCGCTGGCTGTTGCGGTGAACAGCGGAGATTATTCGCAGTTGGCGTGGCTGTGGTCAGCGCAGTTGCTGGGGGGCATGGGCGGCGCGGCGCTGATGGCGCTGCACTATGCAGCGCACTGGAAGCTGACGCCTGACCCGGCGGCCAAGCTGGGCATCTTCTGCACCAACGCGGCGGTGCGCAACCCGCTGATCAACATTCTGAACGAGGCGTTGGGGACGGCGGTGCTGGTTGTGGTGGCCTTCGCACTCGGCTCACGCGGAGTGGCGCCGAATGGGATGGGGGCGGGAATGGGGCCGTGGCTGGTGGCCAGTTTGGTGTGGGGCATCGGCCTCTCTCTGGGCGGGACCACGGGCTATGCCATCAACCCGGCGCGCGATCTGGGACCGCGGCTGGTTCACTGGCTTCTTCCGATTCCCGGCAAAGGCGGATCGAACTGGGGCTATGCGCTGATTCCGATTGCGGGGCCTCTGCTGGGCGGGGGGCTGGCCGGGGTGCTGCTGCGGTACGCGCATTTGTAGGATTTCGATTCCCACCCATTCGCACAGAACGCGAAAGGATGGGGCACCCTCGATACGATTCACGGGTTGGAAGAAATCCAAATCACTCGAGGTAGGAAGCAACGACGGCCAGGGCGGCGATGGCGGCGGTTTCTGCGCGGAGGATGCGGGGGCCGAGGGATGCGGCGCGCCATCCGTTGGCGTCAAAGAGCGCCTCTTCCGAGGGAGCCCATCCGCCCTCGGGACCGATGGCAACCTCCAGCTTAGGCATCTCGGAGCCGGCCGCAGCCATGGCTTCGTCCAGCGCATGGCGCAGGGTGGTGGTGCGCTCCTGCTCGGCGAGGACGATATACGCCGTGGCGGACTCGGCGCGCGTGGCCTCCAGAGACTCGGAGGCGGCACGCACGCGGACGGCGAGAGGGGTTGGATCGAAGATGAGCGGCACGTCGGTGCGCCGCGACTGTTGAGCCGCTTCATGGGCGATGCGCCGCCAACGCTCGGCGCGCTTGCCCGCGGCCGCGGCCAGGTGCTTTTCCGTACGCCGCGCAATGACCGGAGCCACAGCGGCAACTCCCAGCTCCGTGGCTTTTTCAATGGCCCACTCCATGTGGTCGAACTTATAGACGGCCATCACCAAAGTAATGGGCAGGGCCGGATCGGCCTCCAGCTCGGCGATCAGGTTGAAGCGGACCTCGTCGCGGGCGACGGCGACGACCTGGGCATGAAAGACGTGGCCGCCGGCCACCACGTCGGCTTCCATGCCGGGTTGCGCGCGCAGGACGCGAGCCATGTGCTCGGCCTGCTCGCCGACCAGGGTGGCGGTGGCTTCGTCCCAATGCTCGGCAATCCAGCGTCGGCGTGTCATGGATTCCTCCGGTAGTTCGCGTTTACCAGTGTAATCCATTACCCGAAAACACATCAGTCCCTAAAAACACATCAGGGGAACGCTGAAAGCGCTCCCCTGATGTGTTGCCTTTGGTTGGAGGTTCCGCTACTTCTTTTTTGCGGTCTTCTTTGCGGCCTTCTTCGCGGGCTTTTTTGCTGCTTTCTTAGTTGCCATTTTCCTATTCTCCCTTTCGATGAATTACATCGACCTGCAAATATTTTTTGCAGTTGATGAATGTATAGAATCTCAAAGCACACATGTCAAGAAAAAAACGACGTAACGGTGGAAAAATAGTCAACAATTTTTTTAGCGCAAAAAGGGGAATTGCTCACTTCAGCTCAGAGAATGTGTCTCGAGCGGAGCAAGGCGAGGGCCAAACCGGCGATGAAATCGTGCCAGGCATGCGCGAAGATGCCGGCGCGCAGGCTGCGGCGATAGAGTGCGAGCAGGCTGAAGAGCACGCCGAAGACGGCGAGCAGGACCATGTTGCGCGCGCCCTGATAGCCATGCGCGCTGCCGAAGACGACGGCGGAGGCGAGGACGCCTGTCGCCAATCCTCCGCGCGCCCAGCCGATGAACTGGCGCTGCAGATAGCCGCGAAAGACGGTCTCCTCGACAAAACCGACGAGCAGGCAAAGCATGGCCCAGGCGATAATCTCTCTTCCGTTGGCGGGCGCGAGTTGCGCAATCTCGCGCAACATTTTGAGTCGCGAGGGATCGGGAGAGAACGGGTCTTGCTCATTCTTTCCAGTTTGCGCAGCGGAGTGAGTGGCCGGCGGCCGATGCGTGAGCGCGGCCTCCACGCCCGACCAGGCAACGCTCAGAGAGCCCAGCACCATCAGGGAGGCGATCCAGAAGAGGAGTGCGATGCCCAGGTCCGCCGCGATGGAGCGAAGGTTGACGGGACATGAGCCGAGCAGGGAGCGCAGGGGGATTTTCCGGAGGCGCAGCCCAATGAAGACCCACACGAGCATGGCGGCTTCTGTTGCGGCGGTGAAGCCGTAGGTAGCGAGGCGATCGATCTGGCCATGGATGGCCGACAGGCGGGAAGCGCCATGAATGGAAAGCGCGATGATGGCGGCTACCAGCAGGATGGTGTGCCAGACGGGGGCAATGGGCGGCGGCGTGGAAGGTTGCGGCGTTGGCTGGGTTGGTACGATCTCTGTCGATTCCACGAGTCCTCTTGGAGGGATAGTAGATGAGCGCGGGTCAAAGAGCCAAGGCTGCTCGGTCCGGCGAGAAGGCAAAGAGCGGATTCGGGCTGGGCGTCAGTTGTGGCAGTTCACGGCGCGTTCCTTTACCCATTGCGGCAGTGTTCCGGCATCGCGGCGCTGAATCAGGTCGTCGAGAATTAGCTGATGGTCCTTGGGGTTGGACTTGAGCAGAAGTTCGTAGACTCGCAGCACACCTTCGACACCGGCCTGGTATTGCGCGAGATCGTCATTTTGTTTGTCGGGATTCTGGAGTGCGAAGGCGGTTTGCGCCATGATCATAGCGGTGAACAGGGTTTGGCTGTCTTTCTTGTTGCTCTTGGGCAATTCGATAATGTTGCAGAGGCTTACACGCACATCAGGAATTTCAATGGTCCATCTCACAATCCAACTGATTTCCGACTTCAGAGCAGGGTTCAGGGGATCGGCCATGAAGTGCTGAATGTAATCGAGGGCCTGTTTGCGTTCCTCGGGAGTGGAAGGCCCGCGGCCAGCAGCGATGGCGGAAGCGGGCGCGGCAAGAAGCGCGCAGCCCAGGAGAGCGGCTGATAATTTGCGTAAAAACATGGCAGGAATCCTCGCCAGCAAGGTTAGCATTCGATTGCAGGCAAGGCAAAGGTGGGGAAAGAAGGTTTCTACATTTTTGAGATATTTGTGTCGGCGGGCTGCCCAAACGCGCGGTAGAGCGTGTATGATTCCAGCACTGCGACCCCTTTCGCAGTTTTCAGAGTTTTGGATTACCTGGGCTTTGCCGGTGCAAGACGCCGGCCAGGACGAGTGTCTGTGAACTCGAAATTGGAAACTGGACGCGGGCTTGCAGCCATGAAATTCCCCAGGAGGTTACAAGAATGGCGACAGCGACGGCAGTGCATCCGGGCAAGCTCAGCGAGTCGGTGAGTTTTCGCCGGCGTTATGGCAACTACATTGGCGGAAGGTGGGTGGAGCCCGCATCCGGCCAGTACTTTGAGAACATCACCCCCATCACCGGGAAGTCATTCTGCGAGATTCCGCGCTCCAACGCGAAGGACATCGAGCTGGCGCTGGATGCGGCTCATGCGGCGCGCGAGGCGTGGGGGCACACCAGCCCGACGCAGCGGGCGATCATCCTGAACCAGATTGCGCAGCGCATGGAGGACAACCTCGACCTGCTGGCGCTGGCCGAGACCTGGGACAATGGCAAGCCGATTCGCGAGACCACGGCGGCTGACATTCCCCTGGCCATCGATCACTGGCGTTACTTTGCCGGTTGCATTCGCGCGCAGGAAGGCACGCTTTCCGAGATCGACCGCGACACGGTGGCTTACCACTTCAAAGAGCCACTGGGCGTGGTGGGACAGATTATTCCCTGGAACTTTCCGATTCTGATGGCGACCTGGAAGCTGGCTCCGGCGCTGGCGGCGGGCAACTGCGTGGTACTGAAGCCGGCCGAACAGACTCCGGCCAGCATCCTGGTGTGGATCGAGCTGGTGGGCGACCTGCTGCCGGCTGGCGTGCTGAACATCGTGAATGGCTATGGTTTGGAGGCGGGCAAGCCGCTGGCCTCCAGTCCGCGCGTGGCCAAGATTGCCTTTACGGGAGAAACCACCACCGGCCGGCTGATCATGCAATACGCCAGCCAGAATTTGATTCCGGTGACGCTGGAGCTGGGCGGCAAATCACCGAACATCTTTTTTGCCGACGTGCTGCAGGAGGACGATGATTTCTTCGACAAGGCGATTGAGGGCTTTGTCATGTTCGCGCTGAACCAGGGCGAGGTGTGTACGTGTCCGAGCAGGGCGCTGATTCAGGAGAGCATCTACGACCGATTCATGGAGCGAGCGCTGAAGCGGGTGGCGGCCATCAAGCAGGCCAGCCCTCTGGAGATGGATACCATGATCGGGGCGCAGGCCTCCAGCGAACAACTGGAAAAAATTCTCAGCTACATTGACATCGGGCACAAGGAGGGCGCGGAGTTGCTGTGTGGCGGCAAGCGCGCGCATCTGGGTGGCGAACTGGAGGGCGGCTACTATATGCAACCGACTGTCTTCAAGGGCAACAACCGCATGAGGATTTTCCAGGAGGAGATTTTTGGGCCGGTGGTCTCCGTGACGACGTTCAAGACGGAGGCGGAGGCGCTGGCAATTGCCAACGACACGCTCTACGGGCTGGGCGCCGGATTGTGGACGCGCGACATCAATCGCTGCCATCGCCTGGGACGCGGCATTCAGGCGGGGCGCGTGTGGATCAACTGCTACCACGCATATCCGGCGCACGCGGCCTTCGGCGGCTATAAGCAGTCGGGCATTGGGCGCGAAACGCACAGCATGATGCTGGACCACTACCAGCAGACCAAGAATTTGCTGGTGAGTTACAGCCCGCAGAAGCTGGGCTTCTTTTGAGGTGAGGCGATGGCGGAGTTACCTCAACAAGTGCTGGCCACTGATCTGGCCATTCACCTGATACGAACCCTGCGCGCCAAGCACGGGCCGCTGATGTTCCACCAGTCGGGGGGCTGCTGCGACGGCAGCTCCCCGATGTGCTACCCGCGCGGTGAGTTCATCATCGGGGATTCGGATGTGCAGTTGGGCGAGGTGGACGGCGAGCCGTTCTACATGAGCCGCAGCCAGTTTGAGTATTGGAAGCACACGCAACTTACGCTGGACGTGGTTCCGGGCCGCGGCGGCATGTTCTCGCTGGACAATGCCGAGGGTCTTCGCTTTCTGATCCGCTCACGGATCTTTGACGGCGAGGAGATACGCGAGTTGCGGGCTGCCGGGCGGATCTAACTGCGCGAAAAATTGTTTGACGAATCGAACTATTCGTATCATCCTTCCTATTATGGTGGACACACGAGTAACGCGGCTGATGGCGGCTTATCCCGTTATCTTTTTGGCCTGTCATCGCGAGCACACGCGCGCGGACGAGGCTGGCAAGGCGCTGACCGAAAACCAGGCGAGCGTGTTGAATCATCTGGACGCGGCGCGCCCCACCACCCTGTCGAAGCTGGCGGAGCACATGGGTGTGGGCCGTTCCACCATGAGCACGACGGTGACCCGGCTGGCGCGAAGCGGCTACATTACCCGCCGGCCTGGCAAGCAAGACCGGCGATTGGTCGAACTGACGTTAACCTTAGCGGGCAAGAGGATTCAGGAACAGAATTCGGTCCTGAATCCGCAACTGGCGCAACTGATCTTCAAGAGGATGGAGCCGGCAGAAGCGGAACGGGCGCTGGCCGGCTTGGAGCGTCTGGCCGAGGTGGCCGCAATTCTACTGAAGCAGAGAAAGCGAGAGAGGGATTGATGAAAATTGTACTGAGTTTAGTTGGAGTCCTGGTCCTGCTGGTGGCAGTCGTGGTGGTGATCGGGATGCTGCTGCCCAAGCGGCATGTGGCATCGCGCAGCGCCGTCATCCAGGCAAACCCGGAGCGGCTGTTTGCCTTGATCTCCGGAAGCCAGGAGTGGCGGCCGGAGGTGAAGTCGTGCGAGCTGATCGATGGAGATGGAGGCAAACATTTTCAGCGGGAGACCTCGCGGCGGGGAGAGACGGTTCTCTATGAGCTGCAGGGGAGCAAGCCTCCGTTGGCCATTGAGCGGCGGATTGCAACCGAGCATCTGCCCTATGGCGGGAAGTGGAGCTTTGTGCTGGAGCCGGTGAATGGCGGGACTCGTGTAAGGATTACAGAAGATGGAGAGGTCTACAATCCGGTTTTCCGTTTTGTTTCCCGCTTCGTGATGGGACACACGGCGATGCTGGATGCGTATCTGAAGGCGTTGGGGAAGGCTGTGGGCCAGGACGTGCGGATCGAGAATTGATGAAGTGAAAAAGCGGAGGGAGATGGTGGAGCTGAGCGGGATCGAACCGCTGGCCTCCTCGTTGCGAACGAGGCGCTCTCCCAGCTGAGCTACAGCCCCAC
>CABDYB010000310.1_pt1 | contig 13771 bp, 8 predicted proteins | sample 3131861 | NCBI WGS metagenome assembly CABDYB01 (sample SAMEA5534336, study PRJEB31848) | metagenome | biome: tundra; feature: field; material: soil | place: USA | collected 2013-05 | depth 0.15 m | reverse complement strand
TCGCAAATCCTCAAGCTCAAGCGGCATTTCTAGGAGCAATCCCCGCGCACTCCGAGTAGTATGGATACGCAACAAGAGTCTTCTCTTTTACGAGGCATTTTATTATGAGTTCCCCCTGCTCGCGCCTCACCCTTATCCTTGTTGGAGTGATGATTTCCGCCTCCGCTGTTTCCGGTCAGGCTCCGGCCTCACAGCAGACTTCCTCCGCCCATCCAGAAACTACGGTCTTCCACGCCAACGCTAACCTTGTCCTGGTGGATGTGGTGGTGACCAAGCGGGACGAGACTGTTCACGGACTGGATCGGAACCGGTTCCACGTCTTCGAGGATGGGCACGAGCAGACTATCGCTTCCTTCGAAGAGCACTGTGCCACCACGGCGTCCGCCGCTGCCGTCGCCAAACCTGTTGCTCTGCCACCCCACACATACACGAATGTTCCCGCCTATCCTGAAGCGCCCGCAGTCAATGTGCTGCTCTTAGACGGGTTGAATACTCTGGCAGCCGATCAGATGGACGTGCGCCACCAGATGCTCCAGTACATCGGCACGATCAAACCGGGAACCTCGCTGGCTATCTTCACGCTGAGTTCGCGCCTGCATCAACTCTCCGGCTTTACCACGGACCCTGCCGCGCTCGCTAAAGCGCTAATGAACAAGAAAGCTGGGCCACAGTCATCTAGTCTTCTCAACCCGGATGACGATAAGCAAGAGAACCGCTTGATCGCCGAAATGGACAGCATAGTTCTCAACAAAGAAATCATCGACTATATGCGATTGTTCCAGGCCGACAAAAAGGCCTATGAGATCGACCGGCGCGTGGCCATGACGCTCGAAGCATTGCAGGATTTGGCGCGTTACCTCAGCGCTGTTCCCGGTCGCAAAAATCTGGTCTGGTTTTCCAGCTCATTTCCCGTTGCCCTCGATCCGGATATCACGCTCGTCAACCCCTTCAAACCGATGCGCAACTATTCACAGCAGATTCAGGAGACCAGCGATCTGCTTGCGGCCGCGCGCGTCGCCGTCTATCCGGTCGATGCCCGCGGATTTCTCAAGCAGCCCTACCTGGAGGCCTCGAATTCCTTCGAAGACACTATGGAGAGAGGCTCAACAGATGGTATGAGGCCAACGGCCGATGCTCCCAACTTCAGCATCGCGAATGGCCGGTTTACAAAGGAAGTGATGGCCGAGCGGAGCGCAATGCAACAGATTGCCGCTGCTACCGGAGGAAAGGTATTCAACAACACCAATGGGTTCAAAGAGGCCGTGGCCGACGCCGTCGAGAATGGCTCGTGTTACTACACCGTTGGCTACACTCCCGCCGCGAAACAGTTCGACGGGCAATTCCGCAAGCTACAATTGCGCGTGGATAACGGCAAGTTCGGACTTGCCTACCGGCGCGGGTACTATGCTGACCCTCCAGACAAGCCCTCAGAGCACAACCTCGGCAAGACCAGCCTGATGCTTTCGGTCACTTTGCACGGTGCGCCTCCAGCCACACAGATTCAATTTCAAGCGCGCGTACTGCCCGCCAGCGACCCGCTGCTCCTGGATGCAAATCTGCCGGATACCCCGATGGGCGAGCTGACGGCAACACTGAAAGGGCCATTGCATCGCTACGTTGTGGATTTGAAAGCCGACCCGCGCGGGTTTGCCTATAAAGAGACACCAGATGGGGATCGTCACGCCAGTGCCGAGTTCACGCTGGTGGCCTACAACTCCGAAGGACAGCGCGTAAATTTTGTGGACCATGGCGTTCAAATGAGCCTGAACAGCGAGCGATATACGCAAACCCTTTCGACAGGCCTTCTCTTCCGGATGGCAATCGATTTGCCCGTGGGCGAATACTCGCTCAGGATTGCGGTGCGAGATCGGGTCACAGAGAAGATCGGATCGCTGGAGATTCCACTGACCATCGCGGCCAAGTAGCGGCTCTTGCTGCGGTCAGCGTATGGCAATTACAAATCGCCGGCCCAGCGCGGAAGCATCCGATGGAACTTTGGAGCTGGCTGAATGTCAAGGTCGTTCCGCCATAACGCAGGAGATTGCAATTCCCGGGAAGGGCATTTGCCCCAGCCAGTTCCACGTTATGAACCGCCGTCCCACCCGCGTGTGACATCAATCACCCAGCCTCAACCCGGCGGCTGCTACGCTGGACGTGTCACGCAATCTTCCCCTTGCGAGGTGCACTATGACCGAATCCACGAGTAAAGGCCCACTCAGCCCTGAGTTGCTGGCCAAAATGAACGCCTACTGGCGCGCCGCCAACTATCTCTCCGTCGGCCAGATCTATCTGAAAGACAATCCGCTGCTGAAGCGTCCGCTCACCCTGGACGACGTGAAGCCGCGCCTGCTGGGCCACTGGGGCACCACGCCGGGGCTCAATTTTCTCTACGTCCACTGGAACCGCCTGATCGCCAAGCGCGACCTGGACATGATATTCATCATCGGCCCAGGACATGGCGGGCCGGGCATCGTCGCCAACACTTATCTGGAAGGCTCCTACTCCGAGGTTTACCCCCGCATCGAGCAAAACGAGGACGGCATCAAGCGCCTTTTCCGGCAATTCAGCTGGCCGTATGGGATTCCCAGCCACGTTGCGCCGGAGACGCCGGGTTCGATTCACGAAGGCGGCGAGCTGGGCTACTCGCTGCTTCACGCGTATGGCGCGGCCTTCGACAATCCGAACCTCATTGTGGCTTGCGTGGTCGGCGATGGCGAGGCCGAGACCGGCCCGCTGGCTACCAGTTGGCACGGAAACAAATTTCTCAACCCCGCCACCGACGGCGCGGTGCTGCCCATTCTGCACCTGAACGGCTACAAGATTGCCAACCCCACGGTGCTGGCGCGAATTCCGCACGCCGAGCTGGAAAGCCTGATGCGCGGCTACGGCTATGAGCCGTTCACGCTGGAAGGCGACGACCCGCTTACCATGCATCAGCAAGCCGCGGCGGTCTTTGACAAAATCTTCGACCGCATCGCAGAAATTCAGCAAACCGCCCGAAAATCCGATCCAAAAGATAAGAGCGCGGAGCGCCGTCCGGCGTGGCCGATGCTGATCATGCGCACGCCAAAAGGCTGGACCGGGCCGAAGTTTGTGGACGGCAAGCCTGTGGAGGGAACATGGCGCGCCCACCAGGTGCCGCTTGACCAGATCTTCGAAAAGCCAGAACATCTGCGCCAGCTCGATGCGTGGATGCGCAGCTACAAGCCCGAGGATCTGTTCGACGAGAAGGGCGCATTCCGCGCGGAACTGGCCGAGATTGCTCCCAAAGGGCGCCGCCGCATGGGCATGAACGCCCACGCCAACGGCGGCCTGCTGCTGGAGCCGCTGAAGATTCCCAACTTCCGCGATTTCGCCGTCAAGCTAGAAGGTCGCGGCCAAAAAGACGTGGAATCCACGCGCATCCTGGGGCAACTGCTGCACGCCATCATGGAGGCCAACAAGGCGCAGAAAAACTTTCGCGTCTTCGGCCCCGATGAGACGGCCTCCAACCGCCTTGATGACGTGATTACCGGAACCGGCAAGGAGTGGATGGCCGCAACGCTTCCCGTCGACGAAAACCTCTCGCAGACCGGCCGCGTGATGGAAATCCTCAGCGAGCATTGCTGCCAGGGTTGGCTGGAGGGCTACCTGCTGACCGGACGGCACGGCCTCTTCAACTGTTACGAAGCCTTCATCCACATTGTCGATTCGATGGTGAATCAGCACGCCAAGTGGCTGAAGGTGACGCGGGAGATTCCCTGGCGCAAACCGATCGCCTCGCTGAACTATCTGCTCAGTTCTCTCGTGTGGCGGCAGGACCACAACGGCTTCTCGCACCAGGACCCCGGCTTCATCGACCATTTAGTCAATAAAAAGGCCACGGTGGTGCGCGTCTATCTTCCGCCGGACGCCAACACCTTGCTTTCCGTGGCCGACCACTGCCTGCACAGTAAGAACTACATCAATCTGATCGTAGCCGGCAAGCAGCCTGCTCCGCAGTGGCTCACCATCGAAGAAGCGATCACTCACTGCACTGCGGGGATGGGCGTGTGGAAGTGGGCTTCGAACGACGCCGGCTCGCCCGATGTGGTGATGGCCTGCTGCGGCGACGTGCCCACGCTGGAGACGCTGGCCGCTGTCACCCTGTTGCGCACCCTGGCGCCTGATCTCAAAATCCGCGTGGTCAATGTCGTGGACCTGATGGCTCTGCAGCCGCAGACCGAGCATCCGCACGGCCTGCCCGACGAGGACTACGACCTGATATTCCCGCCCAAGGTGCCAACGGTTTTCACCTTCCACGGCTATCCGACGCTGATTCACCGCCTCACCTACCGGCGGCACAACCACGACAACCTTCACGTGCGCGGCTACAAGGAAGAGGGCACCACGACTACGCCCTTCGACATGTGCGTGCTCAATAACATCGACCGCTTCCAGTTGTCGTTGGACGCCGTCCGGCGCGTGCCGCGGCTCGCAGCAAAGGTGGACGCGGCCGAGCAGTGGTACTCCGAAGCCATCCAGCGGCACAAGCTCTACGTGTCCGAAAACGGCGACGACCTGCCCGAAATTCGCAACTGGCGCTGGCCGAAGGACTAACTTTTTTCACCCGCTGATTTACGGGTGCCCCAGGTCTGGATTTTCAGACCTGGGAAACAACTAAAGCTAACTCCGCTGACTCGCTCAGCCCCAACCTGAAAGGTGTTTTTTCATGGCTTCCTTGCCCATCCTGGTTTTAAACAGCGGTTCTTCTTCCATTAAATTTTCCGTCTACGAAGCCAGCCACGGCCAGCGTCGCAAGCTGCACGAGGGCGCGGTTGACGGCATCGGCACCGATCTGGGCAAGTTCTGGATCAAAGACGCCGCCGGCAAAAAGCTCGTCGATCAGACCCCGGCTCTTCCCAACCGCTCGGTCGCATTCAAAATGGTTGCCGACGCGCTTCACTCCGACAACTTCCCTGCCCCGGCGGCCATCGGCCATCGCACTGTATGCGGCGGGCCCACGATCAACGAGAACCAGCTCATCACGCCCCAACTCATCGACGAGATCGACAGCTACGCCGCCCTGGCGCCGCTGCACACGCCCATCGCCGTTTACATCATGCGCGAGGCGCTGAAACTTTTTCCCGGCATTCCCAACTTCGCCGTGCTCGACACTTATTTTCATCGCACCATGCCGGAGGTGGCCACGCACATGCCCATCCCCGAGGAGTATTCCGCCATGGGCGTGCGCCGCTACGGCTATCACGGCATCTCCTACGAATCCATCGTCTACCAGTTGCAACCCAACGTGCCGAAGAAATTGATCGTCGCTCACCTGGGCAACGGCGCGTCCATCTCCGCCATCCGCAACGGCGAGTGCCTGGACACTTCGATGGGCCTCACTCCCACCGGCGGCATCATCAGCGGCACACGCACCGGAGACATCGATCCCGGCATTATGATTTTCATCCTGAAGCAAATCGCCGCATCCACGCCCAACGCGCTGGAAGCCGCCGACAAGCTGGAGACCGTGGTCAGCAATAAGTCCGGCCTGCTGGGCGTCAGCGAACTCTCCAACGATATGCGCGACCTGCGCGAAGCCATCAACGCCGGCAACGCCAAAGCAAAACTTGCTGTAGCCAAGTTCACCTGGACCATCGCCCGGTGGATTGGCAGCTACGTGGCGGAGCTGAACGGGCTGGACATGCTAGTCTTCACCGGCGGCATCGGCGAAAACGACATCGACGCACGCGCCGAAATCTGCGCCAACCTCGATGCTCTGGGCATCGTCCTCGACCCCAAACGCAACAACGTCCGCGGCTCGGCGGTTATCTCCAGCGAACACTCGCCGGTCACCGTGCGCGTCATCCCGCCAGCCGAAGATTTGATGATCGTCAACCACGTGGTGCGATTGATGGGAGTGTAACCGGCATCCGCAACAGCCCGCTTGTTCTACACTGATGGGTTCCACCCGGAGTCTTCGATAATGCCAACGACCGCCGATTCCCACCGCCTGTCCTCGCCCGCCCTGCGCCGCTTTGCCTGGGCCGTGCTGGCCTACTTCATCGCCGTCATTCTGTGGGGCACTCTGGTGCGCGCCACCGGCTCCGGGGCCGGCTGCGGCAACCACTGGCCGCTGTGCAACGGCACTGTGATGCAGCGCTCGGCCAGCGTCAACACGCTCATCGAGTTCACCCATCGCATCACCAGCGGCCTCTCCTTCTTTGCTGTCGTCGGCCTCTTGGCGTGGACCTTCATCGGCACCGTCCGCGGCCATTTGGCGCGCGCGGCGGCTGTGGCTTCCGTCGTTTTCACGCTGATTGAGGCGACGCTGGGCGCGCTGCTGGTCAAGCTGGGATACACGGCGCAGAGCCAGTCTCCGCTGCGGCCCGCCTTCCTGGCGCTGCATCTGGCCAATACGCTTTTATTAGTGGCCGCGCTCACCCTCACCGCGCATTTGCTCAGCCGCCGCAAGGGATTTCTGCGCGGCAGCATCCGCCTCAGAGCGCCCTTCGCCGCTGTTGCCGGCATTATTGTGGTGATGATGGTGGGCGTCACCGGCTCGCTGGCCGCCCTCGGTGATACGCTCTTCCCCGCCAGTTCGTTGGGCATGGCGCTGGCCCAGGATTTCTCCTCCGCCAGCGGATGGCTGGTGCGCTGGCGCTGGGTGCATCCGGGCATCGCCTTTGCGGCCAGCTTCTTCCTCATCTGGCTGCTCGTCCGCGCCGCGCAACGCAAGACCCATTGGGACAATCGCGGCCTTTCCGCGCTGGTGCTTTTTCTGCTGGCCGCTGTCTATCTGCTGGGTTTGATTGACGTGCTGTTGCTGGCTCCGTTGTGGGTGCAGGTGGCGCATCTGCTGGCCGCCGATTCGCTGTGGGCCGCGCTGGTAGTGCTTACGGCAAGGCTGACTATCGAACCGCAATGACGCAGGAGTCACGGACACTTTTCTTCCCAGACGCGCACCATCATGTCGCCGCTCGCGTGGCGGAAGGCCACCACCAGCGTGTTTCCAGTCGCCGCCTCAGCCTCGCAGAACCTGTTGATTCCAAATACATTGATCGTGCCCGCTCAACGCACAGAATCAGGGACGCTGCAAGCGAGACTTCCGGAAGATATTCAGGGACTGGGGTTACGCGGTAAGCCGTTCCAGCTCATCGGGTTGGGTAATGGTCAGGCTGGAGCCCTTGATGGTGATCCACTGGTCGCGGCGGAACTGGTTGAGCAGCCGGGTGACGGTCTCGCGCGAGGTACCGGCCATGTTGGCGATCTCTTCGTGTGTCAGGGCCATGGTGAAGCGGATTTCGTGCTTGCCGTTGCCCGAGGAGCGGCCCCAGTCCAGCAAAAGGCGCGCCAGCCTTCCCGCCGCCGAGCCGGAGAGCGCCAGCCGCTTGGCATCGTGGAAAACTGTCAGGTATTCGCCGGAGAGTGATTGTGCGGCATGCATGCTGGCGATGCCGTGGCGCGAGAGGAAGTCGACAAACTCCTGCTTGCGCACGGTTTTCACCTGGCAGGGCTCAATAGCCTCGGCCGTAACCTCGTAAGGAACATTGGCCAGCACGGCGCTCAGGCCCATCACGTCGCCGGGACCGGCGATTTTGAGGATCATGGTCTTGCCGTCGCGGGAAGTAGAGGAGATTTTTACCTGTCCATAGCAGATGACAAAGACGTTGCGCGCCGGATCGCCCTCTGAAAACAGCTTGGCGCCGCGCGCATGGCTCATCATGATGCCGATGGCATCGTAATCGGTGAGCGCCTCGGGTGTGAGATTGCAGAACATTCGCAGATGGCGATGCTCACAGTTAACGCAATCTTCCGGAGGGTGGTGGGGATGGTAGGATGCCATGGGTACGCTGCTGTGCAATTTGAAGTATAACGTACTTTGGACGGGATGCAAGTGGGCCAAGGCAGGGATTTTCCTTCCATCTCCGGCACAGGAAAGGCTCCGGTAAGAAGGCTGACCGAGGCTAAAATGTCCCCCTACGCCGCGGAGCGTGCCCTTCTGGGCCTCGCCAAACGACTGAAGCAGCAAGTGTTATAGGCACGGGAAACCTCGCGCGCCAGTTCCTCCAACAGCTTCATCCTCAGGGGTGAAAAGCTCTGAAACGCCTGGTTGAGCGCCTCGATGGGCAGCATAAGAATCGAACCTGCGGTCTGCGCGACAAGGGTGTATGTGTGCTGTCTGTCGCCCAGTGCGGCAGCCAGCTCCACCAGATCCCCGGCGCGAGCCGGACCCAGCGTAAGCCGAGCCTCCAACCGCTCAGCTCGGCGCAGAAACTGGCCTGTAATCACCAGATAGAGCCCCCGGCAGATCCCGGACTGGGGGAAAACAACCTCACCAGCCTCAAAACTGAGGCACTGGGCCGCGCGGTTCAGCAATAGCCCGATGGCCGGAGGGCACTCCAGCAGCTCTGCCACGGGATGCGCCTTGACAGCTTCCATTTGCCTGGATTTTGCCTCACGTTGCATAGCGACCTCTCTCTCTGTCTGCGCGCGAGATCCTGCCCTGCGACGGGTCGAAGCTGTAACCGGCCTGTCGGACGCTTGCGGGCGAGCGCGTTTAGTGGTGCGCGTTTGCAAGCCTGATTTCATAGAAGGCAATTCGCTCCAAATACAACGAAAAAAAGTTTGAGGTCAGGCGGTCAGGATTTCTCTCGCCGCCTGTCCATATGCACGTAAAATCGCGGCCGCGCATCAAGCTGCGGCCCGGCTATCGAGCCTCTGCGAGTGCGTGAGCCTCAGGCTTATCTCCGGCGGACGCAAACTCCGGCGGCACGCACAGAACCGGCACACGGGAGCGAGCCAGCAAGGCGAAAGCCGTGCCATGCGGCCCCGGTGTACCGCTGGCGCGTTTGACGCCGGCCACCAGGATGCAAGGATGGTTTTGCGCGATTCCCTCGACAATGGCATCCACTGGATTGCCGTCCTTGACGATGCGGCGCACCGGAAACTGCCCGCTGGCCTGAACGCCAATCTCCTCCAGCGTGGCGCCGCAGGGGTTCAGAAAAGCCGAGGCCTCGGCCGCGGTGCGCGCATGAAGCACCAGCAGGGGCCGCTGAAAAATATGCGCCAGCGAGCAAGCCGTGGCTGCCGCGGAAGATGCCGCTTCGTTGCGCTCCATGGCCAGCAGAACCGGTCCGCCCGGAGTGGGACGAAACGCGCCGGCATTCCAATCCGCCGCCACCGCCAGCACCGGGCACGGCGACTGCCGCACCAGTTGCTCGGCGATGGCGCCCACAATCACCGGACCGGCGCCCTCCATCCCCTTGGTGCCGATCACGATTAGCCCGGCCTGGTATTGCCGGGCCACATCCAGAAGCATCTGCGCCACCGTGCCCTGGCGAACCTCCGAGTGGCTATGGATGCCTTCCCTGAGCAGGTCGCCGGACAATTTGTCCAGCACCGCGCGCGCCTCTTCGGTCAGCACGGTAAGAACCTGGCCGGGAACCGCATCCACATCGGCATATTCCACGGGATCAATGCCATGGGCCAGCACAATCCGCGCGCCATAGGCTGTGGCCAGCTTGCGGGCATACTCCAGCGCGGCTTCCGACCGGCCGCTCAGGTCCGTGGCAACGACAATCGTCTTCAAGCCGCTTGCAAAGCCCATGAATCCTCCAAGATCTGACTGCTTTTGTGCCTATTGGATTTCGAGTCTGCGCCCCCGGCAGTGGCATGGGCAGTGACCCCATTCACCCCGTACTGTGACTCTGGTCACAAGCGATGTCTTCGAGCCGCCCGCCAGGGTCAGCCGTCCGTAGCGTGAATTAAAGGGCTTTGAGGAGGTGCGGCTGGCTCCCGGCGAGACCAGGCACGTGACTCTGAATTTAGACGCCCGCGCCTTCAGCTACTGGGATACGCCCGCGCAGAAGTGGACCATCGATCCCGGAAAATTCGTCATCCGCGTCGGCAACTCCAGCGAAAACACTCCGCTCCATGCGGAGTTGACACTGAGATAGCGAAGCGTCGCGCCGGTAGCAAAGTAGCCTTGCAGAATGCGCGGCATGCAAACGCAACCGGCTTAACACGGTCTGCCGTTTTCGGCAAATCCCCGCAGAAAGGCCTCGAATTGCTCCAGCGGCAGCGGAGGGCTGAACAGGAACCCCTGGAAGGAGTAGCAGCCGTGGCCGGCAAGGTAGTCCCGCTGCTCTTCGGTTTCCACGCCCTCGGCAATGACCGCGACGCCCATGGCCCGGCCCAGCGAAAGAATAGTTTGCGCAATGGCTCCGCTGGTGGCATCCACCAGCATGTCGTGCACGAACGAACGGTCAATCTTCAAGCGATCCAGGGGCAGGCGCTTGAGGTAAGACAAGGACGAATAGCCAGTGCCAAAGTCGTCCAGGGAGAATCTCAAGCCATGCGACTGGAGTTCGTTCATCTTGGCGATGACGTCCTCGATATTCTCTACCAGCATGCTCTCGGTGAGTTCCAGCCTGAGGTTTTCCGGCTTGGCGCCGGTGCGGCTGAGGGTGGCCAGCACCTGCTCCACAAACGACGGCTGGCGGAACTGCAGGGCGCTGATGTTGACTGCGACCTTAAGATGAGCCGTCTCCTCCCGCCCTGCCCACAACGCGATCTGCGCGCAGGCCGCTTCCAGCACCCACTCTCCCAGGGGCAGAATCAGCCTGGATTCCTCGGCCAGGGGAATGAACTCGTCGGGGGGAACAATGCCGCGCCGGGGGTGCTTCCAGCGGATGAGAGCCTCGGCGCCAGTCACGTGGCCCTGCTCCACCTGCGGCTGATAGTAAAGCAGGAATTGTTTTGTCTTGATCCCCTGTCGCAGATCCTCCTCCAGCGTAGCGCGGGCGTTCACGGCAGCCTGCAACGCGGGGGAGAAAAAGCGCAGGGTGTTTCGACCCGCCGCCTTGGCCTGATACAGGGCAATTTCGGCTTGCTGCAAAAACTCATCCGTACTGTCTTGCCGATCCCCGAAGACGGCGATTCCGATGCTGGCCGTGGAGTGAAATTCATGGTTATCAAGCAGGCAAGGCTGCTCAATCGCTACCAGAATTTTTTCACCCACTCCCTGGGCCTGGGCCGCGGCTTCTTCAGCAACTATGCTCAGGTCTTCAAGCACGACCACAAATTCATCGCCGCCCATCCGGCACACGGTGTCGGCTTCGTGTGTGCAGGCAATGATGCGGCGCGCGACTTCCTTGAGCATAAGATCGCCGCACGGATGGCCAAGCGTGTCGTTCAGGGTTTTGAAGTGATCCAGATCAATCATCAACAGTGCTTGCGAATGGCCGCCCTTGGCGCCGGCGTCCTGGGACTGGCGCAACCTCTCCATCAGCATCCGGCGGTTGGGCAGGCCGGTCAAAGGGTCGTAGAAAGCCAGGCTCTGAATGGTTTTCTCCGCCGTCTTGGCAGCGGAGATATTCCGGGTAATGGAAAGAACGCAGCGAACGCCGTCAATCTCGATCACCGATGCCGATATCTGCCCCCAACCTATCTTCCCGTCCTTCCTTCTCAACTGGACTTCCAAGCCGCAAACACTGGAGTCCTGGCGCAACATATTCATCATGGTCTGCCGGTCGCGGGTGTCCGGCCATATTCCCAGTTCCAGCGATGTTCGACCAAGAACTTCATCGCGCTGATAGCCTGACATATCGACAAACGCCTGATTGCAGTCAATAAACATTCCATCGCTCATGCGGTTGATGTAGATGGCGTCGAGACTGGTCTGAAAGGCAGTGCGATAGCGTTCCTCGCTCACCCGCAACGCATCGGTGGCAGCAGCCAGCCGCTTCTCCGCCCGCTTGCGCTCGGTGATGTCCTGGATGAAGCCTTCAAGATAAAGCGCGCGCCCGCCGGCTCCGCAAACTCTCCGGCAATTAATCGAAACCCAGATTGCGGTTCCGTCCTTGCGCTTGAACTGGCACTCGTAGCCCCGGACGGCCCCCTGCTCTTCGAGTTGTTGTGCGAACCTCGCGCGCTCATCCGGGTCCACCCAAACATCGCGTCTGGTCTCCTGGATGGTCAATATAAGATCATCCGGCGAATCGTAGCCCAGCATCTTTGCCAGCGCTGGATTGGCGGCCAGGGATTTGCCTTCAGGGGTTGTTTGGTAGAACCCTTCCAGCGCACCCTCGAAGATATCCCGATACTTTTTTCCAGCTTCCTGAAGCGCCCGCTCAGACTGCTTGCGCTGGCTGATGTCGCGGGCGATGGCCGCCGCGCCCGACACGGCTCCCTCCGCATTTCGGATCGAGGACAGAGTGAGCGATACATCGATTTCGCTTCCATCCTTCCGCTGGATAACCACATCAACGGGACTGACCGTACATCCGTCCCGGATGATTCCTAAGTACTTCGGCAGCTCTTTCTCGCGGCCGGGAGGAATAAGGATCGACACATTTTTTCCCAGAATTTCCTCGCTCGTGTAGCCGGTCATCCGTTCAGCGCCTGAATTCCAACTGGCGAAGGTTCCATCCAGATTGAAAGCAAGAATCAGGTCGCCGGAGGATTCAACGACCGAGGCCAGCAAAGCACGATTCTTTTCGGCTTCGTGGTGCACTGAAACATCGCGCACGATGGTGCAGATGGCCGTCGCTTCGCCGGCGGAGTTCCGGATGGGCCAGGTGGTTACGGTGACGTAAACCTTGCTCCCATCCTTGCGCAAGCCTACGCCCTGATCTTTCAGCGGGGGCGCCCCGCGCAGCATCTGCCCGATAATTCGGCCCGCGCTTTCTTTTCTTTCCGGCGCGATGATCATAAAGAAGGGTTTGCCGATCACCTCGCCGGCGGAGTAGCCGTAGATGGCTTCCGCGCCGTGATTCCAGGAGAGGATGACGCCTGACGGAGCGCTGGTGATGATGGCTTCCTCACAGCTCTCCACCACCTCGGCGAGAAAACGGCGCGACTCCTCAGCCGCCTTCCGCTCCGTGATCTCCTTCCCGAAGATCGAGATGCCCGTCGTTACCCCATCGACGGCAATGGGATTGAAAGCCAACTCCAGGATGCCGCCATCTAAACGGGTATATTCGACCTGAAACGGGCCTTCCGCAAGCACGCGCTCATAATATCGAGGCCAAAGCTTCGCATGCTCCAGGGTAAGCACCTCGTGAAAGCGCATCCCCGCTGCAAGCCGGACGCCATAGTTTTTCTGAATGTTCTGCTGCAATGCCCGGTTGAATGTAATCAAGCGATAGTCGAGGTCCACCGACCAGATCAGGTCTTGCGTACTTTCAATCAGGGCCGAGAGATTGGCCTCAGCCTTCTTGAGCGCGCTCTCGGATTTCTTCCGCTTTGTGGTGTCCTTACCGATGATCGAAATGCCCGTAATTTTCCCATCGACGGCAATGGGATCGAAAGCCAGCTCCATAAAGCCGCCATCGGCCCGGGTACATTCGATTCGAAACGGGCCTTCCGCAAGTACACGCTCATAGAACACCGGCCAAAGCTCCGCCTGCTCCGGGGGAAGCTCCTCGTGAAAACACATCCCTTTCAAGAGCCGGATGCCATAGTTGTTCTGGATGTACTGCTGTACTGCCGGATTGAATGAAATCAAACGATAGTCCAGGCCCACAGACCAGATCAGGTCCTGGGCGCTTTCAATCAAGGCGAAGAGATTGGCTTCAGCGTTTTGGAGCATTTCAGCCTTCCCTGACCCGGGCGATCTCTCCGTCTCATCCAGAGGTAACGCGCTTATTGAAGGGAGCATGCCCCGAGCGTAACCAGAACGAGATGTTTGCCCGGAATCCCTCACGACGCAGTTTCCCCCTTCAATCCGTATGCTTCTTTCATCGGTAATAACCTGCAATATCTTTAAGATGCACGCAAAATAACCATAAAAATCGTTTTCAGGGCC
>CABDYB010000307.1_pt1 | contig 13905 bp, 9 predicted proteins | sample 3131861 | NCBI WGS metagenome assembly CABDYB01 (sample SAMEA5534336, study PRJEB31848) | metagenome | biome: tundra; feature: field; material: soil | place: USA | collected 2013-05 | depth 0.15 m | reverse complement strand
CCGCCAGCCCTGACGCTGGAAATTGACGATATCCGATTGCAGGAAGACGGCGCAGCCATAACCGAAGGACGGCATCGATTGGGCGGCAAAGGCGGTCTCCGCATAACGCTCGACCGGAATGCCGAAGCCCTCTGCGGTAGATTGCAGAAAATAGCCATTGCCGGCCGAGCACTGCGCATTGAGCTTGAAATCCCGGACGCGGCCTTGACGTAAAAGTATCAGCTTGATGTCCTGCCCACCTAGATCGACGATCACATGCGGGTCAGCAAAGCAGCGTAAGGCCGATTCGGTATGGGCCACGGTTTCGACCAGGGCCACGTCGGCGCTCAGTACCTGTTGCAGAATATCCTTGGAGTAACCCGTTGTTCCCATGCCAAGAATATGCAGGCTTGCGCCGGAGTCCTCTTCCACTTGGCGGCGCAGATTTCCCAGCACCTCGATGGCATCCGCGATCGGGTTGCCCTCGGAGAGCCGATAGGCTTTGGCCAGTACCTCGCTGCTTGGCGACAGGAGTACAGCCTTGGTGGACGTGGAACCCCCGTCAAGACCGATGAAGGCCTCGATCCGCTGGCCGCGCTGAAATGTTGATGGAATGAAGGCTGCGGGCTGGTAGCGTGCCTTGAAGGCCTGCAACTCCTCAGATGAAGCGCACAATCCAGGCTTGCAGCCAGACCTTCGCTGCTGCTGGGTGGCATCGAGATGGCGCTCGAGCGCCGCGCAGCCCAGGTAGCGGCCGCTCTCTTCCGATTCGCCGAGTCCAAACTCGATTGCGCCCAGCGCCGCAAAGAACAGCGCATCCGGAGGGCTCTGAATCAGATCTTCGATAGCCTGGCCGGGGGGGAGTTCGACGCCGCGCTCCTTCCAGAGGAGAGGAATGTTGTGCTGCCAGGCCTCGCGCATTCCGCGCAGAAAGGCATTCGGCCCGCCCAGCAGAAGCACATGCGGCATGAGCGTATGGCCGCGGGTCAGGACTGTGAGGTTCTGCAGCACAATGGCGTCAAAGAGCGAGGCCATCAACTCGGCGGGCGGAAGTCCCTGCTTCTGCAAGCCATTAATGTCAGTCTCGGCAAAGACGCCGCACTTGCCGGCGACCGGATGGATACGCACGCCCCTATAGGCCAGGTCCGGCATCTGATCGGCCGGAATCTTCAGTTTGGCTTGAATCTTGTCGATGACCGCGCCGGTGCCGCCAGCGCACTTGTCGTTCATCGAAGCGATCTTCCTGCGCCGTCCGCTGCCGATTTCGGTCTTGAAGACGATGATCTTGGCGTCCTGGCCGCCGAGTTCGATGACCGACTGCGCCTCGGGGTGCATCTTCTCCACGGCCAGCGCGACGGCGTTGACCTCCTGCACGAAGCGAGCGCCAATCGGCGCGGCAAGCGCATGGCCGCCGGAGCCAGTGATGAAGATGCGGCAGTTGTCGGGCGTAATGCCGGCTTCGCTCTCCATGCGCTGCAGGAATTCGCACAGCATCTCGGGCTGGCGTGTGTCGTGGCGGCGATAATCGCGCCATAGAATATGCATACCGTCGGCTGCGACCACCACCGCCTTGACCGTAGTGGAACCGACATCCACTCCGACGAGGAAGCGAGAACCACCAGGTAGATCGCCGCATGGGTGGGTATTATTGGACATCATCCCTCATCGCTCTCCGGGCAGTCGAGCCAGTTCGGTGCGGCCATCCATCAGATCGGCGACGTGCAAAACGAAGTTGGCAGCCGGGCCGATAATGCCATGGCGGCGCGGGATTGTATAAAACGGACTGCGCAGCGATGGGTGCCGGACGGCATAGTCCTTGATTTCTGTAAGCGATTTTCCAGTGGAAGCGAGCGCAGTATCAAACTCCGCGCGCGCTTTGGCGCGGGCCTCGCCCAAGGCCATCTGCACGCGGCTATGAGCGTTGATCTCGCCCTCTCCCGAGGTTTCAACAGGCAGGAAGATCATCTCCGGAAAGCGATTGATCACGGCCGACTGCACGCCGTCGGATTGCGAGGAAGGCATGCAGCCAAAGGGCTTGAGCGCCAGCACCATGTGACACAGCCCGCGCGTGGTGTAGTAGACGTTTTTGCCCACCTCGAGATGCCCCTCGCCGCCGCGCGCCTGGGAGTGATAGAAAGGATGCGCCAGACGCGCCAACTCGCGCTGCGAGAGCAGGCGAGGGGTGATGCCGCCCAGGCAGCGGGCAGTGCGCGCAAACAGGTAGCTCCATAGCACTTCGCTCAGGCGCAACAGAAACCACTTGCGGCGATACTTCCACAGGTTGGCCAGCCGTTTGCGCGGCTCCCACCAGCGGGCATCGGAGTAGGGATCGTCGAGGCCTTTTTTTTCTTCCATGCTGATTCGAGACTGACGCAACAGATAACTGATCCATCCGCCGATCGAATCCACATGCACTTGCGCGCCTTCGCTTTCAAGAAAGCTAAACATATTGAAGTTGCCGTCGCCTTCGGTGAGCTGCGCCCAAAACTCGCCGACAATCTTGACCACAGGCTTAACGCGAGTGTGATCGACCTCGACCTCACCCAGGCGCTGGCGCGCCTCCCGCATCTGGCCTACGAACTCCGCGCTGTAGAGATGATCCAGAATCTTGCCCGTGGCGTTGAGAAAGCTCGTGAGCTTGGGGGTGCGCCGCAACGGCGCGGCCAGCCAGCGCGGCGCGCGTTCCAGAAGCTCGAATCGCTGGCGGGTTTCGAGGAAATAGCTCAACCGGTCAACGACTTCTTCGATGGCTCGATCCGTGCTTCCCGGAACGGCTTCGAAGGGACGGATACGATAACTGAGGTCGTTGAGGACATCGCCCAGGTTGAGCATATTGAGCGCGCCCAGGTTGAAGTCCAGCGTGAACTCCAGGCCGGGATTGTCGGCCGCGGCTTTGATGGCCTGTTCGGCCTGGTACAGCACAATGCGGAATCGCTCATAGCCCGCGTTTTGGAGCGCCAGCCTGTATTCCGACTCGTACATGCCGAAGCGGCACGGTCCGCAGGAGCCGGCTGTGAAAAAGATGTACTTCTCCTCGATCTCGTGGCGCGAAAAGCCCTGATCTTCCAGCGAGCGCAGAAACTTGATGAGATTGCCAATCGTAAAATAGGTAGGATTACACTGGCCGTTATTACCGAATTCCCGGCCAAAGGTGAAGGACTCCACATTCGGAGTGGGCAGCATCTGGCAGCGATAGCCGCTGGCGCGCAGAATGGCCTCGATGAAGCGCTCATGCTTCCAGGTAAAGCCGCCGAAGAGGACCGTCACCTGATTCCGCTCCTTGGCCGTGAAGGGCCGCTCCGGGGGACGGTGATAATGGCCGGTCTTATGGTGGAAGGAGGGGGCCTCAACCGGCTGTTCTCGCTCAGCAGGGACACACGGAGCTGTCCCTGCCGGCGAAGAGAAAGCCAAATCCGCAAAGTTGTGACCGAGTTCCATGGACGAAAAGCCTCTCTACTATGAAAGAATCCGTATACAGTACACTTGCGAGGACGAACTTCTGCCTGTCTATCAAGTGTAGAACACCCTTCTGTTCGTCTGACTGTATGAGCAGAGAAGTGGAGTGAGACGGCGCCATGCCGACGGATTGCTGGGCCATCGAAAACTACACCTACCGCCGCTGCCCGCATCCGGCGCGGGAGTTCGCTTATGCGGTTTCGCCGCACAACCACTCGAGTCACTCCATTGAGAGCATGGGCTTTCTCAATCAGGTGGTCAAGCTGCGCTTCATGCGTCCCTTTCGCGGCCTGCTACAAGCGGCATTCGGGCTGGTGGAGATCGAGGATCTGAACTATGCCGACATTTACTACCGCTCTCCATTGACGGTCGAGGATGTGTTGCAGGCTGAATCCACCAGCGCCGCGGAACTTGGCTTTGAGGGTGTTCACCTGGGGATTACCGACCACGACGAAATCGCGGGTTGCCTTGAGTTGCAGCGCGCACATCCGGAAGAGGCGCATCGCAATCCGCTCGGCGAAGAGATTTCCATCTACTTTGACGATTATCTCTTTCACCTGGGAGTTACGGGAATGCCCGCCGCGGGGATTGAGCAGCTTCATGCCGGATTGCAGTTGGCGGCCAGGGAGCGCCGTTTGGATGACCTGTTTGAAATGCTGCGCTCGAGCGGCTCATTGGTGGTCTTCAATCATCCCCTGGTTCCCTGGGGAAAGAATCCCGGCCGCAAGATACCCGCCGAGGCGCTTTTGAGCCGCTACGGATGGGCGATTCATGCCCTGGAATACAACGGCATGCGCAGCCGGGAAGAGAACGACCGGGTGCTGGAACTGGCCAGGCACGCGGGCAAGCCGGTAGTGGGCGGCGGCGACAGCCATCTGCTGCTGGCCAGTTCAGTACTCTCGCTGACGCAGGCCGCGAGCTATCAGGAGTTTGCCGAGGAGGTCAAGGAGGGCCGCGCGGTGTCGCTGGTGCTGCCCACTTATTTTGCGCCTTTGAGCTGGAAGATTTTTCTGCGCGTACTCTATTTCATCGCCCATTACCGGAGCATCGGCCACTTCCGTGGTCAGCCGGTCGGCGAATTGCTGCGTGGAAGAACAGTACTTCTGGACCCGGTCGGAGTTGCCTCGCGTGGATTTTTAAGCGCAACCTCAGCGCTGGGCTTAATCCGCTGAAGCTCTACATATGTCGTTCAGTCTGTCCTGTTGCCGCTCCTGCAGCCTTGGGCAAGCAGAAACTCGGCAATTCGTTCGCGCGCATCCATCATGCCGCGCAGATTGACGCAGAGTTTTATTCGCTGTTCCGCAAGGGCTCTTCGCTGGATGCCGGAAAAGGGAAATCGCTCCGCGTAGCCACAGAGCAGTTCCACGCAGGTTTGCGCAGTGTGCGACGCGGCGCGGCCTGCCGCAAGGATGCTTAGATCGTGGAAGATGGAAACGCACTTACTGTCCGGCGAGTGACTATCCCTCTCCATTACAAGAACATCCAAAGCCAACGAACGCGCGGCCAGCAATCCGCAAAGTGCATCCGCCATGGCAAAGGTCACGCCCTGACGTGCGTCGCAAAAAAGTCGGACGCCGCGTACATCGGCTTGCTGTCTCAATTGTTCCAGGGTCCACTGCCAAAGCCTCATTCCCTCGACAAGACTGCGCAGGCCCGCTCGCGGCATGCGTTCGGCCAGCGCATCCATCTCGTCGGTCCACTCCTTAAACTCAGCGAGGAAGCTGGCGCCAGTCATGGCGGCTGAAACCAGGCGGCGTTGCAGCGCCGCGGGCCCCATGTATATATCCTCAATTTGCGCGTCGATCATCCGGGAGTGCAGATCGTTGGCATCCTGCGCACCGTACTCATCCCACGCGGCCGCTTGCTGCAAGCACTTCGGAATGTGGCTGCTGCTGAAGAGCTTTGCCGCCGGAGAGAAGAGCGCGGCTAGTCTGGCATCGGCGGTGGAAGAATCCTGCGCACAGTCAAGTTCGTCGCTGAGACGCGCCGCGAAAAATCCCAACGAGGCCGCGGCTTCGCCCATGGCCCACAAATTTGCCATGTCAAGCCGAAACTCCGCATCCTGGCTCTTTTGTTCTGTTGATGTGAAGCACTCTTGCACCGTGGAGAGCGCCTTGGCGGCGGTCATCAGGCCGAGCAGGGCGCGCATCCTGCGCAGGGCCGGTTCCAGTAAGGCGCGATGGCTAAAGCACGGAACGGTCACTTCCTGTTCCATCGTGTAGCCGCCCACAAGACGCGCGGCCGGCACGGTAAGGCGAAAGGTCGGATTGGTTGTAGAAGCATAGCGATGCCCCAGCTTGCGCACCGGCGATCCGCGCTCGAACTCGCCCGCGTCCCCGGGCTCAAGAATCACCAGGCCGCTGCCGCGCACACTGCTGCCGTCGCCCTCGACAGCGGCCACTACAAACTCTGCAAAGTCCATGTGGCTGATGAAGCGTCCACGCTTGTGAATCTCCAGCAAAGGCTCGCCGTTCGCGCCCGCTCCGGCCTGAACCATGCGACCGGAAAGAGAGATTGCATCCGTGCCCGCGCCAGGCAGCGGCTCGGTCAGGCAAAGAGCGCCGTGGAGCAGCTCTCCGCGTCCCAGATAGCGCTCGCGCTGCTGCTCGGTTCCAAAGTCGCGGATCGGCATCTGCGCCAGGCTTCCCGAAAGGCTGCAAGTGGCAGCGCCGGCATCCACGCTGGCCAGTTCCCAAACAGTCAACGCCAACCGTAGGGTTAGTCCGTTGCGCGCAGAGGCCAGAATCCCGGTCATCCCTTGGGCATCCAACGCGCGGAGCACATGCGCTTTTTCTTCCGTCCAACCGCAGTCGGGGCGCGCCTGCGCGAGCAGTGGCGCCACCGTCTCTCGTGCCGTTTGCCGTGCTTTGTGGAGCGCCTCCCGCAGTTCCGCGCTCTCGGCGATTCGCCAAAGCGTTGCGTGCGCCTCATCCCACCAGCGGAAATCCATCACGAGTCCTATCCCGCGTCCGCCGCGATGCTGTACTCAGCCAGAAGACGCGCGGATTCATCAACTGTTGCGAGCGAATGAGTATCAGATGCCCATGCGTGCCGAGCGCCGCCGCAATGTACTCTAGTCCCAAGGGATCTGTGCGAAAAAACGGAGCAAGACCGAAATGAGCGGCCAGATGTTGGGGCTTGACGAGAAAGACTCTCAAAATGAATTCACTCTATTCTCTCCGACGGGAGACAGACTAAAGCGATTTCAAGGCTTTGAACTATCTTAGAAGAGGCTCTGGCATATCGTAAAGCGCTGTTCTATGAAATCAATGTCATAGTCCCAGATGACTGACCGTTCCATCGCGAGTTCCGTGCGGCCCGGAGTCAATGCTAAAATGAGACCGGTTCTAGTCTGGTTGCTTTCGAGTTCCGGAAGGATCGACATGGCGCGGTCAGCGCTTTTCCTCTTCTTGTTTTGTGCCACCAATGCCTCGCTGGCACTGCTTTATCCTTTTTCTCTTGCGCGCCTCATGCTTGCTACCGCCCTTTATGCGCTGGGTACCGGGGTGATGCTCTACTTGCTGTTTCATCCGCGCAATCAGTGGCTGGTCGCGAACCGCTCGCAAGTCGAACGCGACGGTTGTGTGGCGCTGACCTTCGACGATGGCCCTGACCCCGTTGATACGCCCCGGCTGCTCGATCTGCTGCGTGAAAAAGGAGTGAAGGCCACTTTCTTTGTTGTGGGTCAGCGCGCTGATCGGCATCCCGAAATCGTGCGCCGGGCCTGGGAGGAAGGGCACCTGATCGCCAACCACACCTGGTCGCATCGGCCGCTGTTCTGCTTTCTCTCTCCTCGACGCCTGCGATCTGAGATCGAGCGAGGCAATGATTGCATTGAACGCATCTGCGGGGTCAGAGCGCGCTATTTCCGTTCCCCGGTTGGCTTGCGTCACCCCTTGCTGCGCTTCGAGCTTCAAAGAGCGGGCGTGGAGTATGTCTCCTGGCGCATCCGTAGCTATGATACGATTATCGAAAATTCCGCTTTTCTTGCGCGTCGCATTTTGAATCAAGTGGCCAGCCGCGACATTATCCTGATGCATGACCGTCTGCCGAAGGGAACGCACGTTCTGCTTGAGGCTATGCCTGGGGTGATAGACGAGTTGAAGGAACGCGGCTTCAAGTTCGTACTGGTCGGCTCCCGCGAAAGTGCACCCTGCAGTACCGAATTATGAAAGTATGCGCACTGATTCCCGCATTCAATGAGGCCTCCCACATTGCCCATGTGGTCGAAGGAGCCAGAAAGCACGTCGAATTGGTCATCGTCATTGACGACGGATCGAAGGACGGCACGGCGGAACTGGCCCGAAATGCCGGGGCGTTCTGCATACAATCGCCATCGAACTGTGGCAAGGCAGCCGCTTTGCGTCGCGGCTTCATCCATGCCCGCGCTCAGAACTTTACCCACGTTATCACGCTGGATGGCGACGGGCAGCATCTGCCCCAGGATATTCCTATTCTGCTGCAGGTGGCTCGGGAGACGGATGCAGATCTGATTATTGGAGCCCGCTCCTTCGATCGCGCTCTAATGCCGCGCGCCCGTTATTACTCGAACACCATCGGCAGCCGCTGGGCCTCGGCGCTTGTGGGCCGCAAGATCGAAGACAGCCAGAGCGGCTTCCGGCTTTATCGCCTGGAGAGCCTGAGCCGCGCTAAACTGCGTAGCAGGCGCTACCAACTTGAAATGGAAACGCTCATCAAGCTGGGCCGCGCCGGCTGCACCATCACCCATGCTCCCATCCACATGGTTTACGACAACGGCCAAGCACGGTCCAAGATGAAGCCGGTGCGCGATACGGTGAGCATTTGCCTGTGGTCGCTCGCATATCGCTTTTTAGGAGCCTGAAATGAAATCGCGCCGCCGAGCTTACTGCCTGACATTGCTTATGATGCTGCCGTTGGAGTTATCAGCGCAATCAGGCGACCTGTTGACGCGCATCTGGAACGGAGTGCAGCAGGCGCAGGACAAGTTTACGACCAGCTGCGGGAAAGTTGTCGAAACTCGTACTTCCAAGCTGATGGTGAAGCCCATGGTGCTGCACGGAAAATTCTGTGCCGAGGGCATGACGCGCTTCTCGCTGGAATATTTTGCGCCCAATACGCTGCGCATCCGCTTCAACACCGACTATCTCAATGTGACCGGCAAGGACGGAAATACCGAGGTTCTGGAGATCGGAAGCGGCGTTCGCCGCGCCCAGTCCTCCTTCAGCCGGGAGAACTCCATCGAGAATTTGAAGAAGAACTTCGCCATCACGGCGCAGGAGAACGCCCGTGAGTACGAGTTGAAGTTTGTTCCCCGTAGCGTGAACTTTCGCCGCCGCCTGAATTACCTGACAGTCAAGCTCGACAAGCGCGATTATCTGCCGCGCTCGCTGGAAATTGACGGCAAAAATGGAATCAACAGCGTCTTCCTCATCGACTACACTACGCTGAATGCAAAGCTGCCCGCAGAAACTTTCGAGGTGTACAAGCCAAAGTGATCGAGCGAGAAGAGATCGAGAAGATTATTCCCCATCGCGTGCCTTTTTTGTGGATCGACCGCGTAGAGGAGTTGGAGCCAGGGATTCACTGCGTGGCGTGGCTCACTGTCGATGCGGAGAACCCTATCTTTGCCGGGCATTTTCCCGCATGTCCTATCTTGCCGGGAGTATTGTTGATCGAGGCGGTAGCACAGACTGCGGCGGTGATGATGGGATCGACAACTCCCACCGAGACCATGGGAACGGCGCTACTGGCGGCAGTCAATCGCTTCAAATTTCATAAGCCTGTTTCTCCGGGCACGGTTTTGCGCATTGAAACCACGAAGCTGACCGAGGCTGGGAGCATGGCCTGCATTGAAGGTACGGTCAGTGCGGCGGGCGAAAAAGTGGCAAGCGGTGAGTTGTCGGTTGTATCTGGACGGTAACCAGCATTCTCAGGAGAAGGTCAAGCGGTGCTACGAGGATTGAACGCTCATATTCGTAAGTTCGCGTCTACTCTCCTGACCGAGCGGCTGGACCCTGCTTCGGCGTCGGCTGCCGTGTTTTGGGGAATCTTCATCGGCATCGTACCGATCTACGGACTGCAAACTGTGGCGGCGGTGGGAATGGCGTTGTGGTTGCGCCTGAACAAGCCCTTGACCCTGGCCGCCACCTTCATCAACAATCCGCTGCTGCTGGCGCCGACTGTAGTTTCCTCGATAGAGTTGGGCAGCTTTCTGCGCCATGGATCATTCCTGCCCTGGCGTCTATTGATCGCACTATCGTTCGCTCAACTAAAGGAGCAGGTCTTCTCGTGGGTGCTGGGCAGCCTGGTGCTGGGTCTGCTGGCAGGCGGCGTGGCGGCCATCGTTACCGCGGTCGTGGTGTGTTGGATCGCGCCCTCGCAGCGCAGCCTGCGCCAGCTAATCCGCTTCGTCAACCAGACCTTTGCAGGAAGCGCGCGCTATGATCGCGGCTTTGTGCGCTGGAAGATGCGTTTGGACCGGATTTATTCTCTGCTGGCGACCGAAGAGCTTGGATCGGGAACGGTCGTGGATCTGGGCTGCGGCTACGGTATGGCGCTATGCTTTACAGCTTTCTCAAACCCGGGACGACGCCTGCTTGGCTGCGATCTGAACGCCCACCGGATCTCCGTGGCCCAACAGGCTCTGCATAAATTGAACGCAGATGTGAGTGTTCACGATGTGCGCGGCTTTGCACTGCCACAGGCCGGCCTGATTCTTATTCTAGATGTGCTGCAATATCTGCCGGCCGAGGAACAACTGGCTCTGCTGAAGCGTTGTTGCGCGGCGCTAGAGCCCGGCGGGCGGCTGATCTTCCGGGTGCATGACCGCGAGCGAGGGCTGCGGAGCGTTCTTACGCTGGGCCTGGACCGGCTGTTGTTTTCCGCCGAGCGTGTCAGCGCGCGCCCTACGATTCTATCCTTCGCGCAGTATCAGGCTGCGCTGGACGAGGCAAGGATGCAGGTGGAGTCGCGCCGATTCCGTAACTTTCTTCCCTTGGCCCACATTCTCTTTATCGCGCGCCGTCCCGCGGTGGGGTGTGCGTCTTGATGGCTCGCTTCATGCGCGGGCTGGGACGCCTGGTGATCGGCCATCCAGGGTTGGTAGTCGGGGTTGTGTTTGTCCTCACAGTGTTTCTCTATGCCAACATCCACAACCTGCGCACCGGAACCGATCTGACAGGAATGTTCGGCAGTCGCGATCCTCAATGGCGCACCGTCAGCCAGATCGGCAAAGAACTGGGCTACGGAAATCAGCTTTTTGTGATGTTCGAGGCGCCACAGGGAGATGGGGACAGCAGTGAGGCGATGGAAGCAGCGGCCGACCGGCTCACTACCGAGATGTCTGCCAGCGGACTCTTCAAACAGGCGCGCTGTGGACTCCGGGAAGAGGAACTGCTCAACTTGGTGCGGCTTTACTCCTGGCACTTTCCCTCCTATGCTCTGCCCGGCAAGAGCGATGCCTTGGCGCATCGGCTCGCCCCCCGGCAGATTCACGAAAATGTGCGTCGCGCAGCCACCGAGCTGGTTACGCCGTTTTCCACCCTGGGCGCGGATTACTTTGTCGCCGATCCACTGGGCCTGATGAGCGTGACGGCGGGCAAGGGCGATGGCTTCTCGCAGTATGCCAGTTTTGATCTCTCCTGGGGTTCGGGAAACCATTTTTTCAGCAGGGATCACAAGGCGCTGCTGATTATCGCGGAGCCGCGCGAGTCGGCCGTGGACTACAAATACGCCGAACAGGTGATGGAGTGGACGGACGCTCATATACAGGGCATTGAAACCGATCCGGAGATTCGCGATGCCGAGGTGCGCGCCATTCCCGCCGGTGCTTACGTGTACGCAGTGCAGGATCACATATTTGTCGAGCGGAATATCCGTCGCGTTTCGCTTGTGGCGATTGTTGGCAGCCTGCTTCTGTGCCTGATGGTATATCCCAGCGTTCCGTTGCTGCTCTTATCGCTGCTTCCCACGAGCCTGGGCATTCTGTGGACCACGGGCATCGCGAGTTACTATCCCGGCGAAGTGAATCTGATTAGTCTGTCATTCATCGCCATTCTCGCGGGTCTGGGCGACGATCAGGTGGTGCATTTATTCAATCGCTCGCCGCAGGAGTGGGCCAAGGGAGGCAGCTTTAATGCAGCCATGCTGCGCACCTTCGAAACCACCGGGCTGAGCATCGTTCTGTGCATTTTAACCGCAGCCTCCGCCACGGCCGCGCTGGCCACCTCCAGTTTTAAGGCGCTGGCGGAGTTTGGCTTCATTCTCACCGTCGGCATGTTCATGATGATGCTTCACACGCTGCTGACCGTGCCCGCGCTGATGCAGTTGTGGAACCGTTACATCCGGCCATTTTCGCCTGAGGGCATCACCTTCCGTTTTTTGCCCGCCCTGGCACGCGGCTCTCTCAATTTTGTGGGCCGGCACGCTCGCTGGGTGGTGGCGGTTGCCGTCGGCCTCTTCGTGCTCTCAGCCCTTTTGTTGCCCACTATCAAAATGGGCGGGAGTTTTGCCGTCATGGGCGACGCCGACAGCCCGGCAGTGGCCGCGCAGAATATGCTCTCCGCAAAGTTTGGCATCGAGGGCAGCCCCACGCTGTTGCTGATTGCCGGCAGTGAGGAGGAGGTGTTGCGCCGCTCCGAAAATCTGTCGGCTGGCCTGGAATCTTACCGGCAAAGCGGTGCCCTCAAATCCGTCTTCTCTCCCACCCAGTTGCTTCCCTCGGTGGAGGCACAGCGGCAGCGGGCTGCCGCGCTGGCCCATATCGACTTGAATACCTCGGCCCGCGCATTGGAGGATGCGCTGCGCGAAAACGGCTTGCGCACAGAGCCTTACGCGCCGTACCTCAAGCAACTGCGCAAGCTGGGAAAAGGCGCGGAGCCGATCACCCTGGAATCCGCCGGGCCTTATCTGCCGGCAGGCCTGCTCGACAACAGTCTGCGCAAGACCGGGGATGGCAGTTACGTCGCCGCAGTCGCCTTTTATGCCGCTGGCTCTAATGCCCATGACGCAGTCCCTGAGGCGGTGCTCGACTCCTGGCGCAGGCAGTTCGGTCCTTTTGTGGAGTTCTCTTTCGACAAGATCAATCGCGACATCCAGAGCCAGGTGTTACGCGACAGCCGGAAAGCCTTGTTGTGGACCGCTGCCGCGATCCTCTTGATCGTCTATCTCACCTTCCGCAATTTGCGCGTAACTTTGCTGGTGCTGATGCCGATCGTCTTCGCCATCGTGGTGACCTTTGGGCTGTTGCAACTCGCGGGACACTCCTTCAGCTTCATGGCGGTTACGGCGATCCCGCTCATCATCGGCATAGGCATCGACAATGGGATTCATCTGGTGCGACGCTACCTGGAAAAAGCGCCCAACAGCATTCTCGATGTTGCCAAAGCTTCCGGAGCTGCGCTGATTCAGTCCAACCTGACCACCATCATCGGTTTTGGCGCGCTGCTCGCCGCAACCTTCCCGCCGCTGGCAGAGATGGGGCTGGTCACCTCCCTGGGTGTTGCCCTTACCTTGGCCGGCGGCTTATGGGTCATTCCTGCCGTACTTCTGATCGGGGAAGAAAGGCAGGCCATGCGCGGCGTTGCGGCGACCTTATCCACTTGTGCCGGTCCTGGGAGGGAGAAGTAAATGCACGCCGAGCCGGGGATTCATGCTGCGAGAAGTCATACATAATCAAAAGGTTACGGAAAATGTTGCCCTACAAGTGCTTATTCTGTAATTTCTTTGAATTGAACGGACTACAAAAAAGTGGATAACAAACTTCAGCTTCCAAGCCATCATGTATACTCACAATAAAATAGAGATTATGAGACGGAAGACACTATGCGGAACACTCTAGCCGGCGATGTTGTAATTGATACAGTCTCTTCGCTGTGCCCTCGCTGTGGTAGTCCATCCCTTGCGACAATCTTTGATCGCGAGGGAAAGGTCTACCAGCGCTCAGAGTGCTCCTGCCATACACCCAGCGAAGATCTAATCTTCTCCGACACGGCGCTGTACTACCGTCTGGAAGAGTGGAACAGGCTGGTCTTTCCCGAGACGCCGGCGGCCGGAATGCCGTCTTCCTCAATCTGCCCGGCCGCGGATATGGGAAGCCAGAACGAGCCTTGCCTGGCCGTCATCGACATCACAAATCGCTGCAATTTCAAGTGCCCGGTGTGCTTTGCCGAGGCCAAGGGCGAAGGCAGCCACTACTTTCTGGAGATGGAAGTGGTGGTCAAGATGCTCAAGGCGCTGCTAAACCGGCCTGTGCCTTGTCGCAGCGTCCAATTTTCAGGCGGAGAGCCCACGCTGCACCCCGATTTTCCAAAGATTCTCAGCACCGCCCGCGACCTTGGTTTCACCCATCTTCAGGTAGCAACCAACGGCAGCCGCTTTGTCGATCCTGACTATGCGAAACTCTGCGAAGAATCGGGCCTGCACACGCTCTATCTGCAGTTCGACGGCATGAATGACGATGTCTATCTCAAGATGCGCGGACAGCGGCTG
>CABDYB010000302.1_pt1 | contig 14163 bp, 10 predicted proteins | sample 3131861 | NCBI WGS metagenome assembly CABDYB01 (sample SAMEA5534336, study PRJEB31848) | metagenome | biome: tundra; feature: field; material: soil | place: USA | collected 2013-05 | depth 0.15 m | reverse complement strand
GAGCCGCCGGTTTAGACTGATAGGTTGCCCGGAGAATGATGACCCGCCGCTTTCAACGAATTCGCCGCTTTCAATTCAACCTGCCACAGCGCATTGCCGCGGGGCTGCTGCTGTTGTTTTTGGCGGAAGGCCTGTGGCTCACCGGCCACCAGACGCTGACGGATCGCGATTACCAATATGCGCGTTGCGGACGCGAGATGTGGGAGCGACCGTCGCAACTTGCCGGCTACTTTACCAGTTGCGGCAACATTCACGACGGCATTCTGGCCTACCGGCTCGCCGGGCTGCCGCTGACGCTGAACCTGCTGGCCGAGCGCGGTCTGGACTGGTTCCGCAAGCCTGAGGACAAGGTGGTGCAGACCACGGGCGAGCTAAGCGCCTGGGAGCTGCGCCACCAGCTCTGGTACACCTTGCTGCTGCTTCGCCTGCCTTTTCTCGCGGCTGGATGCCTGTTGGGCGCGGGCCTGTGGTGGGTGACGCGACGGCTCTACGGCAACCTGGGCGGTTACACGGCGCTCGCGCTTTACTGTTTTTCTCCGGATGTGCTGAGAGCCTGCATCGCGCCCAACGCGGAGGTGCTGGCCGCTCTGGGGGTTTATGGCGGCGTGTACACCTGCATCGGCGTAGCTCATGCAATGCAGGGGCCGCGGCGAAAGGGTCGTCCGCGCATCGTCCTGCTGATGGCGGCCTTCGGTTTGGCTGCTGCTTCGCACATTGTTGCGCTGCCGATTGTGGCATTGTTTGGCCTGATTGCCATGTTGTGGGTAGCCGAGGGCATCAGGAGCAAGATGCTGCCGGTGGTGCTCATGGCCATGGCCGGGGCATTGGTGTTCGTCTTTGCCTGCTACGGATTCTCTCCGGATGCCTTCAGCTATCTCTTCCGCTCTGCTGCCGGGCTACTTTGGGTTTCACTGGATCCTGCGCTGCGATTTTTCTCCGCGCTGCCCAATGCAGGGATTACGGTAGCTGCCGCTGCTTCTCTGGTGTTATTTCTGGGGCTGCGCAAGTCGCGCTACTTCGGCAATACGGCTCCGCTGCTGTGCGCCCTGGTTTTAATCCTGCTCGTCATGACAGGCGCTCCCGGTGCTCCCTGGCTGTGGGCACTGCCGTTTCTGCTCACGTTTATCGGCGGAGTCTTCGCCGATGCCTACGAAGGACCACGAGGCCGTTTGGCTCTGGGCGCTGCCGGAGCGATTGTGCTGCTGCAGGCGGTCTTCTGTGTGCTGAGCCTGCCGGGACTGCTCTGAGGGCGTGCGCGGAAAGAGAGCGAAAAAAGGCCGGAAACAGGGCTAATTTGAAGCCCGGAACCCACCATGTGGCAGGAGCATTTGCGGGCTTCCGCACGGGCGCCTCATAATAGCCATAAAATCAAGCAAAATAAGGACTTATTTGCCTGTTTTTGCCTTGCTGAATCCCTCTCTGAAGAGGTAAAATAAGACCATAGCCCACGGAGCCCGGCCCCGCTTTTTCTGGATCCTTTCCGCCGCCTTCCGGCGGGCATGAAAAGACCTCTATGCCAGACGATAAGAATCCCCTCCTCCCTCTCGAAGGCGGCACCCCGCCGCACAGCGGCGCCAACCTCATCCCCATCAATATTGAAGAGGAGATGCGCCGCTCCTATCTCGACTACTCGATGAGCGTCATCATCGGGCGCGCGTTGCCGGATGCCCGCGACGGCCTCAAGCCCGTGCATCGCCGCGTGCTTTACACCCTCAACGAGATGGGTTTGCAGCACAACAAAAAATACACCAAGTGCGCCAAGGTCGTTGGTCAGGCGATGGGCGTCTACCATCCCCACGGCGACTCGGCCATCTATGACACGTTGGTCCGCATGGCGCAGCCCTTCTCGCTGCGCTATCCGCTGGTCGATGGGCAAGGCAACTTCGGCTCCGTGGACGGCGATCCACCCGCCGCCATGCGTTACACCGAGTGCCGCATGATGCGCATGGCCGGCGAGATGCTGGCCGACATCGAGATGGAGACCGTTGACTTCGTGCCCAACTACGACGAGTCCACCTTCGAGCCGACGGTGCTGCCCACGCGGGTTCCCAATCTCATCGTCAACGGCTCCAGCGGAATCGCGGTCGGCATGGCCACCAACATTCCGCCGCACAATTTAACCGAAGTTGTTAACGCGGCCATCGAACTGGTCAAGAATCCCAATGCAGGCCTCGCTGAAGTGCTCAAGCACGTGCAGGGGCCGGACTTCCCCACCGGCGGATTCCTGTACGGCAAGTCCGGCATTCCCAACGCCTACAAAACCGGCCGCGGCCGCTTCCTCATGCGCGCTCGCACCGCGCTCGAAAGCCTGACCAAGGAAAAACAGGCGATCATCGTCACCGAGATTCCCTACCAGGTAAACAAATCCAAGCTCATCGAGCGCATCGCCGAGCTGGCCAACGACAAGACCATCGACGACATCAGCGACGTGCGCGACGAGAGTGACCGCGACGGTATGCGCATCGTCATTGAGCTCAAGCGCGGCGCGCAGCCGGAGATTGTGCTCAACCAGCTCTACAAGCACACCCAGATGCAGGAAAGTTTCTCCATGATCTTTCTGGCTGTGCTCAACGGGCAGCCGCGGGAACTGCCACTTGACCAGGCGATTCGCTGCTTCATCGATCACCGCATCGACGTAGTCCAGCGGCGCACTGTCTTCCTGCTGCGCAAGGCACGCGAGCGCGAGCACATTTTAGAAGGTCTCAAGATTGCCCTCGACAATCTCGACACGGTCATCAAAATCATTCGCGCCTCAGGCTCACGAGTCGAGGCTCGCGAGAATTTGTATGCCTGGGGCAAGGGCAAAGAGATCGTCATCCGCCTGGACCGCGAGCGCCTGCCGCACGAGGAAAAAGGCCTCACGCTGCGCCAGATCGACGCCATCCTCGAATTGCAACTCTACCGGCTGACGCAGCTCTCCATCGACGAACTGCTCAACGAGTTGAGCGAGATTCGCAAGAAGATCGCCGAGTACGAATCGATCCTGGCCAGCGAGAAAAAACTGCGCGCCGTGATCGTCAAGGAGCTGGAAGAGGTTCGCGACAAGTACGGCGACGAGCGGCGCACGCAGATCGTGGACGAGTCCGCCGAGCTGCAGCTCGAAGACCTGATCGCCGACGAGCAGGTCGCGGTCACCGTCAGCCACCAGGGCTACCTCAAACGCACGCCCATCAGCATCTATCGCCAGCAGCGGCGCGGCGGTCAGGGGCGCATGGGCATGAAGACGCGCGAGGAGGATTTTGTCGCGCAGTTGATTATCGATTCGACTCACGCATTTCTCCTCTGCTTCACCAACTCCGGCCGCGTCTACTGGCTCAAGGTCTACGAGATTCCCGACGTCGGCGCGGCGGGCAAGGGCAAATCGATGCAGAGCCTGCTCGATCTTCAACCCGGCGAAAACGTGTGCGCGATTCTGCCCGTGCGCGACCTCGAGGAAGAGGGCAAGTTCATCTTCTTCGCCACGCAAAAGGGAACCGTCAAGAAGACGCCGCTCAAGGACTTCTCCAACGTGATGTCCCGCGGCATTATTGCGATTGGGATCGATGACGGCGACGAGTTGGTCAAGGCGCGCATCACCGACGGCAACCAGATTATCTTCCTGGCCACGCATCTGGGCATGGCCATTCGCTTCGACGAAAACGATGTCCGCTCCATGGGCCGCCCGGCCTATGGCGTGCGCGGCATCGAATTGCGTAAGGACGATTACGTCGTTGGCGTCGCCGTCACGCCCAAGAAGCATGAGCCCGGCGAGTACCTGATTCTCTGCGTCACCGAAAACGGATTCGGCAAGCGCACCAACGTGGAGATGTACCGTTTGCAGACGCGTGGCGGCAAGGGCGTCAAGAACATGGCCGTAACCCCGCGCATTGGCCGCGTCAGCAGCATTCAACTGGTGGACGACACCTCGGAGCTGATGGTCATCAGCCAGTTCGGCAAAATCATCCGCATCGACACCAAGACCATCCGCTCCGCCGGCCGCGCCACGCAAGGCGTCCGCCTGCTCAACCTGGAGCCGGAAGACAAGGTAGCCGCCGCTGTCATCATTCCGCCGGATGAGTTGAACGGCAACCACGACGAGCCGACGCTGTTGCAGTAGGGGACTGCTCGTCCAGCGATATACCAAGGTCTCAGAATCGAGGCCTGTGTGTCACTTTGCTCCGCCCTTGTCATATCCGCTGTCCCATTCGCCGCGCTCGCGCAACTTGGCGATCTCCTCGCGAGCCATTTCCTGGGCGCGCACGTAGTCTGGCTTGGCCACGCGATTCAGCGGCATCTGTCCTGCTTCGAGCAGGATCCAATGCCGCGGCCGCATATACGAGGCCAAACTGCGTGCGTGCCGATCCAGTTCCTTATGGCTAAGTTCTGCTCCAGGTCTCTTCTCCACTACAGCCACAACTGCTTCGGAGACGACTTCATGCGCCACGCCGACCACCACGCAGTTGGCCACCTTTTCCGCCAGCGTACAGATATGCCGTTCCACGTCGCCAGGAAAAATCTGGTAACCAAACGATTTGATGACCCACTTCTCACGGCCGGTTAGATGCAATCCCGTTGTATCTCTGTAGCCAAGATCGCCGGTGTATAAATAGCCGTCGCGCGAAATCGCCTGTGCGGTGGCCGCGGGATCGTTGACGTACCCAAGAAAGGTCTGCGGCCCGCGAAAGCACAGTTGGCCAATCTTGCCGGAGGGCAGTTCATCGCCGGCGTTGCCATCGGCGCGCATGGGTTGGCGAATGGTGCAGGGATAAATCGGCATGTCCTGACCCAGTCCGGCGCCAAGCCCGGTGAGAATCGTTTCCTGTTTGGACGAATCCAGGTCGGCGGCATTCGCCTGAATGTAGGTGCAAAAACCGGCGGCCTCGGTCAGACCCAGCCCGGTGCCGATCACCGGCGCCATGGCGGCCAGTTGGTCGATGAACGGCCGCGAGACCGAATGTCCACCATAGGCGGCAAATTTCAAACTGGAGAGGTCGTGGCCAGCATAGTCCTTTAGCATCCATTCGAGGTTGTACATGGCCGGAATCTGCGCCATAATCTCCACGCGATGCTGTGCAATGGCGCGCAACGAGCGGCTGGCGTCGAAGATCTCCACGAGAACCGCCGTACCTCCGCCGAAGAAGGTGCTCATCATCGCCTCGGTCTGTCCGCCTACGTGAGACGCAGGCAAATTGACCAGGGTGCGTGTGCCGCGGTCTCCGCCAAAAAATGCGCCGCAAATGCACATATTCTGTACCGTGATGTTGCGATGCGAAAGCAGGGCCGGCTTGGGAGAACCGGTAGAACCGGTGGTAAAGATGACCAGCACGCCATCGTTTTCGGACACAGCGATGCCAGCCAGCGTAGCGGAATCAGCGGCCGTCGTGGCACGGCTCGCCGCCTCGACAATCGATGCAAAGGATCGCGTGCCCGGAATCTCTTCTTCCGAGTCCATCGTGATGCAATGCTGGATCCATTTGCAATGCGACTGAATGGCGCTCCACAGTGGGCGAAGATCGAACGGTGCTTTTACTCCCAGGCTGGCAAACCCGCGCGGCCGGAGGATTTCCAGCGCTCGCATCACCTCGGCGGAGGACAGGCGCAGATCCAGCGGGGCGACGATGACGCCGATTTTGAAGCAGCTATACTCCAGCAAAACGTGATCCACGGTGAACGGCAGCAAAGTAACCAGGAAATCGCCTTTGACGAAGCCCCGGCGCAACAATTCTCGCGCCATCGCCGTTGTGAGGCGGTCGAATTCGCTCCAGGTGACGGCGCGGCTGCCCTCCGCGCTGAGAATGGCGGGAGCATTCGGGTGGGTTTTGGCCCACTTCGCCACCACCCCATGCAACAGATGGCGATCGGCAAAAACTCTTTCATAATCGTCGAGGGTAAATTGCGGCACATCCATGGGTTCACCCGGTTCTGTTCCTGAACCAGTCGAACATTCGCAGCGGCGTGCGTCAAGGGCTGGGATAAACGGCCTTGGAAGTGCCAATTATCAGACAAAGCCGAACCCTGACAGGTACTCGGAAACAAAGCCGAAACCGCTTACACTGGAGTTGCTCTGGATTCTCCGCGCACTCCTTAATGCTGCGGACCCTTCTCATCGCTTTTGTGCTGACTGTGCTCTCTGCGAGTACGGTCTATGGCTCGCCGAATTCTACGGCAAAGTCGCGGAAGAGCACTGCGTCCGTCTCTCACAAGAAGGCACAGCATCCAGCGAACCATGCGGCCGCGCGCAGAGCGGCGCATCCGGCGCAGGCAAAGCAACCTTCCCGCTCCTATCAGACCTACAAAACCCATTTACCAACGAATTCTCATCCGGCCAGAAAGCCCTATTCGTCTCCAAAATCCCATGAAGGCACAGAGACGGATGCCGCTCAGCCTCGTGCTGTGGCCGAAGCCATTTCGTTGCGGAAGCCGCAGACGACCATGCCGCCGCCGCTGCGCGGGTCGTATGAATCACTGGTTCGGCAAAACGAAAAGTCAGAGGCCGACAATCTGGAGCGCATCGAGGACGACGACGATCTGGCTGACCGCATTGCCCGCAAGATGCTGGTGCCGGTTCCGGTCTCGGCGGCGCTTACCGTGAACGGCAACTTGGCGGAGAATCGACGCTATTGCCGGCCCTGGACGGCTACATTTCTTACTGACTTGGCGCGTGCCCATCATGCTGCGTTTCATGGGCCGCTGGAGGTCAGCTCGGCGGTGCGGACCGTGGCCTACCAAAAGCAACTGATGAGGAGCAACGGCAACGCAACGGCGGCCGAAGGCGACGTTGCCAGCCCGCATCTGACGGGCGCCACCATCGACATTGCCAAGCTGGGCCTGAGCCGGCAGGAGATCGGCTGGATGCGTGCCTGGCTGCTGCCGATGGAACAGGCCGGCAAGATCGACGTTGAAGAGGAGTTCCGCCAGGCCTGCTTCCACATCACCGTCTACAAAAGCTACGGGACGCTGAGACCGGCGCGGAAGAAGGCATCGCAGGCAACTGTGGCGCAGGGCCGGACGGACATGTCAGGGTTTTAATCCCTGCATCTAGCGATTTTTTGATTGTGCCGAACACCCCCTTTGAGGTTACAATCGCGTCGATAGCCCAATGTGGCTGAACGAGGCTCAATCATGAGTGAAATCGGATTTCATACCGCGGGTGCGGCGCCTTCCGGCCTTTCCCAGTGGCAGCGTGTTGCAAATACCTTCACAGCGCCGTCGAAGACCTTTGATGACATCAAGCGCGGAAACCGGAGTTGGTGGTTGCCGCTGATCATTATGGCATTGGTTAGCTACATATTTTTTGCTGCCGTCTTCGTCAAGATCGGTATGCAGAATGTCGTGGACAACCAGATCAAACTCGATCCGAAGACGGAAGAACGGCTGGCACAAGTGCCTGCGGATAAGCGCGAATTGCAGACGAAGATCTCCGTGTACGTAACGGAGGGCGTATTCATCGCCAATCCAGCTCTGATGCTGGGCGGCATTGCGCTTCTGTCGCTCGGGCTGTGGGGTACTATCAACTTTGTCTTTGGCGGCAAAGCTACCTACGGCAGCATCTTTGCTGTCTGGATGTTTGCGAGCCTGCCATCGATCGTCAAAGCCTTGCTGGGGACCGTCGTCATTTTCGCGGGAGCCGAGCCGGACACGTTCAATATCAAAAACTTCGCGCCCACGAATGTGGCAGCCTTCGCTTTTCCCAATGCGGCGGAGGCCAACAAGGCGCTCTACGCTCTGGCCAGTTCGTTGGACGCGGTTACCATTTGGACGCTGGTGCTGCTGGCGATTGGGACGGCGACGGTGGCGGGCGTCAAGCGCAACTCGGGCTATATTGCGGTCTTTGGATGGTGGGCGATTTTCGTGCTGTTCAGCATAGGTATAGCGGCGGCCTTCAGTTGAGAGGCCGATGTAGCTGAAGTAGCAAACGGCGCGAACCCTATCCGGATTCGCGCCGTTGGTTTTTGCAGGTATAACAAACTGTTAGCTGATAGCTGTCAGCAGCCTTACTCCGTCCAGCGGCGCAGAATGAGCGATGCGTTGATGCCGCCGAAGCCAAAGGAATTCGACAGGGCGATATCAAAACTATGGGCGATGGCCTTGTTGGGCACATAGTCCAGGCGACATTCCGGGTCGACGTTTTCCAGGTTAATGGTGGGCGGCAGCATCTGGTGCTGGAGCGCCAGGACGCAGATGCCGGCTTCCAGTCCGCCGGCGCCGCCCAGCAGGTGCCCGTGCATGGACTTGGTGCCCGATACCTTGAGCTTGTGGCTGAGTGCGTGTTCGCCGAAGACCGCTTCGATGGCCTGCGATTCATTGCCGTCGCCGGCTGGGGTCGCGGTAGCGTGCGCGTTGATGTAGCCCACCTCTTCCGGCCGGATGCCGGCGTCTTTGAGGGCGGCCCTCATGCTGCGCTGCGCTCCCTTGCCTTCGGGAGCGATAGCCGTGATGTGATAGGCGTCGGAGCTCATGCCGTAGCCGATAACCTCGGCCAGAATTTTTGCTCCGCGCGCCTTGGCAAACTCCAGCTCCTCAAGAATGAGTATGCCGGAGCCCTCACCGATGACAAAGCCGTCGCGGTCCTTGTCGAAGGGGCGGCTGGCGCGGGTGGGCTCGTCGTTGCGCGTGGAAAGCGCGCGCATGGAGGCAAATCCGCCCACCGAGAGCGGCGTGACCGCTGCCTCGGCGCCGCCGGCGATCATTACATCGGCGTCACCGTGCAGAATCATGCGCACCGAGTCGCCGATGGCGTTGGCCGAGGTGGCGCATGCTGTAGCCGTTGCCGAAATAGGCCCCTGCGCGCCGTAGCGGATGCTCACCTGGCCGGCTGCCATGTTGACGATGGCGGAGGGAATGAAGAAGGGCGAAATCTTGCGCGGGCCGCCCTGCATCAGGTTAGTGTGCTCGCGCTCGATGATTTCGAAGCCGCCGATGCCGGAGCCGATGAAGACGCCTACCCGGTCGGCGATCTCCGGGGTGATCTGGAGACCCGACTGGACCATGGCCTCTTGGGTGGCGGCAAGGGCATAGTGGATGAAGCGCGCCATCTTGCGCGATTCTTTTTTGTCCACGAACTCGAGCGGGTCAAAGTTCTTGACCTCGGCGGCGAAGGTGGTCGTGAAGCCAGTGGTATCGAAGCCCTGAATGGGCCCCATGCCACTGGCGCCGGCCATAAGCTGTTGCCAGACCTGGGGCGCGGTGTTGCCCACACCGCAGAGTAGCCCCAGGCCGGTGATGACGACTCGGCGGCTCAAAGGCTACTTGCCGCCTTTCGCGTTCTTTTCGATGTACTCTACCGCGTCCTTGACGGTCTTGATCTTTTCGGCGGCTTCGTCGGGGATCTCGATGTCGAAGGCCTCTTCGAACTGCATTACCAGCTCGACAACGTCCAGCGAATCCGCGCCCAGGTCTTCCTGGAAGCTGGCGCCGGGGGTGACTTCGGCCTCATCGACCTGCAATTGCTCGACGATGATTTGTTTGACTTTTTCTTCAACGGCCATGCGTGTTTCTCCTCGTGATTTTCTTTAACTTGGGAATCTCTCCGGGGCTTGCCCGCTCAGGCTCCGCCTGACCAGCCTACCGGGTCACGGCAGGGGAATACAACCACCGCGCCCGAAAAAATGCGCGTGGCCCCGAACTTCAAGTCTACCGGTCGGGCGGGTGGGGTGTAAAGGCAGCAAGAAGCAGGGAGTAGGGAATAGGGACTAGGGAACAGAAAACGGGCTGATTATTGACGAGAAAACCACAGGCAAAAGGCGTATATTAGGCGAAATAGAGAAAGGAAGACCGATGCTGGCTTTAGTTGCTGGAATTGCCGCTGCATTTGTTGGAATTGTGCTAGGAATCGTTTTGGGTTTTTGGTTGAGGTCCGCGTCCGGCAACGCGGAACGAGCAGGGGTTGAGTCCCTGGCTGAAGAGCGAGCAAAGACGATTGGGCAGATAACCGCTGAGCGGGACGGATTGCGCCTGGAGTATCAAGACAAGGTTGCAGCGGAGAGTCAGACTGCGTCCCGCATCAAGGAACTGGAAACTGAACTGAGAAATGAACGCCAGAATTTGCAGGAGAAGCTTGCACTTTTAGAGACGGCCAAAGAGGCGCTGGCCAACCAGTTTAAGGATTTGGCTAACGAGATTCTGGAGAAAAAATCGAAGAGCTTCTCCGATGTTAGCCAGGAGAAGCTGGGTACTCTACTGAATCCGCTCAAATTGCAGATCGAGGATTTCCGCAAGAAGGTAGAGGAGGCGCAAAGCGACTCGAAGACTGGCGTCACCACGCTGCAGACGTTGATTGGCGATCTTAGCGGCCTCAACAAGCAACTATCGCAAGAGGCGCATAACTTGACGACGGCTCTGCTCGGATCTTCGAGCGACCAGGGAGGATGGGGGGAAGAAGTCGCCAAAGATCTGCTTGAACTTGCCAATTTTGTAGAAGGTGTCCAGTTCCGCCTGCAGCAGACCGTCGAAGCTAATGCCGGAGAGGAAGGCAGACAGCGCAATGTGCGCCCGGACATCATCATCAATCTGCCAGGCGGCCGGAACCTAATTATTGACAGTAAGGTTTCACTGACCGCTTACTATGAATCCGTCAAAGCGGAATCGGATGCGGACCGCAAGTCATCGATAAAGAGACACCTCGGAAGCGTCCGCAAGCACGTCGAGGAATTGGCCGCCAAGGATTATCACAGGTTGCAGTCGGTCCAATCCCCCGACTTTGTGGTTATGTTCGTTCCCATTGAGCCGGCCTTTCTCTTGGCGATTCATGAGGACGGGGAGCTCTGGCACTACGCCTACGAGAGACAAATTTTGCTCGTCGGCCCCACGACGCTCTTGTTCGTCATTCGCATTGTCGATAACCTCTGGCGGCAGGAGTTGCAGGCTCGAAGCGTGAAGGATGTAATCAAGCGCGGCACTGCGCTGTATGAGAAATTCGCCGGATTTGTCGTGGATATAGAAGACATCGGAAAAAGTCTGCGCGGGGCCACCGAGAGCTACGAGGACGCGAAAAGCAAGCTCACAAGTGGTCCCGGCAACCTGATTCGACAGGTGGAGATGCTCAAGCGACTCGGAATCAGGACGGGGAAGTCAGTGCCGCAAAGCATGTTGGATGCGGCTGGTGTCGAGGATCCGGGGCTGGCGCTGGCGGCTCAGGCGGAGGAGAGTGGGGAAGACGGATTGTAAAAAGCTATTAAAAAGCTATAGATAGGTGGAGCTATTTCACCATAATTAACGCGCAAAGGACGCGCGTTGGCGAAAGTGGTGTCGCCCAGCGCAACTTTTTCCCAAATCTGTGTTAACCAGAGATAGGCGGCTGCTGCACAACCACCGTAATGTGTCGTTCAGTATGTGCGACAGATCGCGGAAGTGTTTTTGCGTTCACAAATGGCATTGAGCGCGCATCGCCTCCTGAGCGTTGTAGCTCACACTACGCTCTTGTTTGCCGATAGTGTGGAATTACCTATTGCGCCTCAGTGCGCGGAAAGAACACATGGCTGCGCATGGGTAGAAAAGGTGAATTGAATGAAAGAGCTTATGACGTTTTTGGCAGTACTTAGACGAAAAACAGATGCGCCGATGAAATCGGATTCATCGACAAACATCACGACCATTGATTACCAGTAAGGTAAATCAACGGGGAGAGCAACCGCTATTTCATGGGAGGTGTATGGTGACGAATCAGCAGAACAAGAAGTTCTGGAGCAGCATTGGGCAGCCGATTTTTGCTTTTGGATGTTTGCTTGTCGTTGCGCTGCTGATGGCAGCGTGCGGAAGTTCCAGCAATACAACTTCAAACCCGGCTACAAGCATGGCTAATGTCAATGTATCGCTCAGCGATCCGGCAACATGTGCAGCCCCGGATGGTCCCTATTCGCATGTTTATATAACGATTTCGGATGTTCAAGCCAGTACAAGTGCGACAGCCGGAGCGACCGATAGTGGCTGGGTAGATCTCACCCCCAATCTTTCCACATCTCCCAAACAGATCGATCTGCTGGGTCAGGCCAACAACCAGTGCTTCCTGGCCACGCTGGGCGCCACGCAGGAACTTCAGGCGGGCACCTACCAGCAGATTCGGCTGATCCTGGCAGCCAACAGCCTGAACCCCTCCGGCAATGCCTGCGGTGCGGCTGCCAACTGCGTCATTCTCACCTCGGATTCCAGCGTCCACACACTGCAACTCTCCAGCGAATCCCAAACCGGAATCAAAATCCCCTCCGGCCAGATCGCCTCGGGGGGATTCACGATTGCCGCGGGCGAAACCAAGGATCTGAATATCGATTTCAATGCCTGTTGCTCCATTCTCAAAGAAGGCAATGGAGCTTATCGGCTGAAGCCGGTTCTGCATGCCGGCGAAGTCAGCACAACCTCCAGTTCGATTAACGGAAAGGTTCTGGACGCTGCCACCGGCAACCCAGTGAGCGGCTCGGTGCTTGTCGCGTTAGAGCAAAAGGATTCGACGGGAGTGGACCGCGTGACTATGTCCACACTGACCGGTAGTGATGGCACCTTCGTCTTCTGTCCGCTGCCCTCGGGAACCTATGACGTGGTCATTGTGGGCACGCGCACGGATGGAACGCTTTATGAACCTTCCATCGTTACCGGCGTCGCCACCGGCAGCACCACGGGTACGGTCAACCTCCATCTTCCATCCGTCACCACGACGAGTTCGGCCAGCCTTGCCGGCATCGTCACTTCACAAAACAGCACGCCATCCGGCACCGTCGCCGATGTGCAGCTCAGCGTTCTTGAGACGGTTAACTCTGTCGTTTACACCATTCCTCTGCCGCTTACCTCGACCCAGAGTTCAGCCTCACTGGCACTGGAGACCGCGGCCTCAACCAGCTCGCTCACTTGCCCCACAGGTACAGATTGCGCAGGCTATACCATGTGGATCTCGTCGGGAGGACCATACTACGGCGCCTGGTCTTCCAGCGGCGCAACGCTGACGCAAAGTTCGCTGCAAGCAAGCTATATCGTCGATGGAATGGCGTTTGTTCCCTCTTCGGGTGGAACGGCGGACTGCAGCGTTTCGGAACTCAAATCTTCTGCCATCACGCTGGGGGCTACCGGGCCCTACATCGTCACGGTCCCGACCATAATCTTTACCGGTTGCCAGTAAACGCCTGGGATGCAGATAGAACGCGGGCCGGATCGCCTGAGAGGAATTCAGGCGTTCCGGCCCGCGTTTTATTTGGACCACTCCGGCTCCGCTTCACATCCGCATGGTATTTTTCTGCCTGCTTCAACTCTATCCAAACAGAGTCAGGTTGGCGAACTTGTGCAGAGGTTACTTAAAGGCAAAAACAAAGGCGCCGCGAAGGTGGGGCTCACGCATGGTGGAGTACCCGCAACGGTAGAGCGCCTGCTGGCTTGCTGACTCCGCTACCTTTCCAACTTCGCGAAGGCCGCCCGCATCCGCTTCCAGGTTGTTTCCAGCTCTTCGGGCAGGATGCGTGTTTCCGCTACGGTGGTCATGAAGTTGGTGTCGCCCAGCCAGCGGGGCAGGGCGTGCAGATGCAGGTGTCCGGCGACGCCTGCGCCGGCGGCCTGGCCCAAATTCATTCCAAAATTGAAGCCCTGCGGACGGTAGAGCCGTTCCAGCGCCTGCTCGGTGTGCTGCGCCAGGTCGATCAGTTCATGGGCGGTGGCGGCTGGCAAGGCGGCCAACCGGTCCAGATGGGCGTAGGGCATCACCATCACGTGACCGGAGGTGTAGGGGAAGGCGTTCAGGCAGACAAAACAATGCTGGCCGCGCAGGATGAGGCCGCCCGCGGATTCAGCCTCCTCCGGCTTCATGCCGTGGGCGATGGCGTAGTCGATGGAGGCCATTAAATTGCAGAAGACGCAGCGGTGGTCGCCGGGCCAGGCCGCCAGGCTCGGAGGAACGCCGGGGCGTACAGCGCTATCAGTCGCGGTGATATAGGCAAAGCGCCAAGGTGTCCAGAGTAGGTCCATGGGTTGAGTTCCGTCTGCACCAGTATAGTTGTTTATTGCGCGGGAGCGCTGCAGCCGCAAGCCCATTGTTTTTGGGCGCGGAGTACGTGAAAACACGGTTGATCTGCGGTTTCTGCCAATTGGTTGCATTGACGGGGGAAAGCGGCGGTTGCTACACTGGTGAGCGTAGCTTCCTGCGCGGATTCCAGCAGTGAGTTGCGGCCGCCCCTCCAGGCAGCCGCCGCCTGCCGGGTGTTTCCCAAG
>CABDYB010000298.1_pt1 | contig 14251 bp, 8 predicted proteins | sample 3131861 | NCBI WGS metagenome assembly CABDYB01 (sample SAMEA5534336, study PRJEB31848) | metagenome | biome: tundra; feature: field; material: soil | place: USA | collected 2013-05 | depth 0.15 m | reverse complement strand
CCACACCAGCGGGTAAAGTATCAGCGCCACCAGAGCCAGCGGCCAGCACAGCACCAGCAGAATGCACCACAGCAGAAACTTGATCATGGTTGAGCGCCTCTTTCGCGATATATCTTCCCCGTTTGCTCTATTCAAGTTTACGAAAATGCGCCGCACTCCGTTCCCGCTGCATCTGTTTTTAACTATTTGCGTGCGGCCAGCAGCTTCTTGCGCTCGAGGATGAGCTTGGCGCGCTCCTTCTCCGGCAGCGCCAGCACGGCCTTGACCCGTTTGGGCAGCTTTTCGTAGATCAGAGCATGGGCGCGGGCCAGTTCCTCAGCAATCTCGCGCGGCTTGAGCGCGTCCCATCGCTCCAGCGCTACCCAGTGCGAATTGGCAGAGTAGGGCGCGGGGCGGATTCCATCCATCTCCAAAAGCTCGTGAAATCTCTCCGCCCCACAGCGGAGGGAAAGAACGACATCTCCCGCATTGTCGACATTGGTCATGGCAAAGGACTTGCCGCCGATCTCTCGGTCGCCCACCCAGTAGACCAGAACCTGCCCCCAGTTCAGCGTCTCCCTCGCGTGCGGCAGCGCCAGGCAGATTTCGCGAATGCGCTCGTTGTCCATGAGGCGAGTGTAATGCGGAAGCGCCGTTCGCGGAAGACCGATTCGACTTTCCATTGCCTGCTCCCCGATCAGTACCACTCTCACATCTCCGCAGACCAGAAAATTCCTCACCCTGAGAATAACCAGTGCGCGAGCAAGATCAGCCATAAGCGGCAGCCCAGCCCAGGCGATTATTCTGAACTGTGACAACAAGTCCATTCACGCCCCCCAAGACCCCGCGATGGAAGAGCTTCCTCCGGTCCTTTGTTCGATGGATTGGCCTCGCTGTGGTGCTTCTTTGGTCGCTTGCCGCGCTGACCCTTGTGGCCGCAAAGTGGATCGACCCGCCGACCACCGCCTTACACATTGAGCGCCGCCTGCAGGCCTGGATTCACCACAAACCGTATCGCGAACGCTATAATTTCATTCCGCTCAGTCAAATTTCTCCCGATTTCCAACACGCTGTCGTCGCCGCAGAGGACGCGCGCTTCTACCAGCATCATGGATTCGATTGGCAGGAGCTCGAAATCGCCGCCAAAGGCGATATGGAAGGCGAGCGCACGCGCGGAGCTTCCACCATTACGCAGCAACTGGTAAAAAACCTGTTCTTCGGAACGGGCGGCTCTTTCCTCCGCAAGGGTGCGGAGTTCACCTTGGTGCCGGTGGCGGAATTCGTCCTCGGCAAGCAACGCATACTGGAGATCTACCTCAATGTGGTCGAATGGGGCCCTGGTATTTATGGCGCAGAGCCGGCGTGCAGAACCTACGACAAAACCTCGGCCCGGAATATCGGCCGGGAACAGGCGGCGCGGCTCGCCGCGATTCTTCCGGCTCCCCTGAAGCGACGGCCCGAGCGCATGAATAGCTACAGCGCGGTCATCCTCGAGCGGATGCGCCAAATGGGGTGGTAATCGTTAGAACTTCGCCTCAAACGCCCGGAATCTCCATTCCAGTTCCCACTGCGCCGCGGCCTTTTCGCTGCCGTCGAGAAATGCCTTGCAGTCGGCCGTAGGCTTGTCGGAACCGAGAACCTGCGCCTTGCAAGCGGCAGCCGGGATGGTAAACGCATCCGGCGCAGCCCACAGGCTCTGGCCGGGCAAGAAGTTGTGCTCCATCCCGGTGCACGCTATCTGCTTCAGGTCCTGGTAGCTCAGGTGGTAGTCCAGAGCGGCGCGCGCGTATTCGCCGGTAATGTCGATGCGGCTCACGCCCTCATCGTCAGTCGAAAGCGCTACCGGCACTTGCGCCGCGCGATAAAGCGGGAAGGGATGTTCCGCGCCTTTGACTCCCAGAATGCTTTCGTTCGAACTGAGATTGATCTCCACCATCACATGCTTTTGGGCCATCTCCTTGAGCAAGCCCTGGGCGTCATTCTCGTACATCACGTCCACGCCGTGGCCGATGCGCTCGGCATGGCCCAGCTCGACAGACTGGCGAATGTGGAAGCGCAGCCCCTCGGGCGGCACCAATCCCATAGCCAGTTCGCCAGCGTGCAGGCTGATGTGAACCTTAGGGTAAACGGAGTGCAGGTAGTCCAGCATCTTCATCTGCAAGGTGTAGTCGCGCATGGAGAGGAAGCCATCCTCCGGCATGACAAAGTTGATGCCCACATAGCCGTGCTCGTGCGCGTCCATGCTCGCCTGAACGGTCTCAAAACCCAGCAGCGTCTGCGCAAACACCTGCTCGGGAGGGAAGCCGCGCAGCACCTGGTAGATGTAGCGCACCTCGACCTGGCAGCCGGGCGCGGCCTGTGGCGTGCCGCAGTGCTCCATCTGGCGGCGGCTTGCCTCGGCAGCGCGCACATGCTCGCGGTCGGCGGCAACTTCGTCGCGCAGCCCGAGCGTGAGCAGCGTCTGCCGGTACTGCGCAAAATCCTGGCCCAACGGGTTCTGATATGCGATCTGCGCGGCATGGCTGAAGGTAGGCGTCTCCATCAGCTCCACGTATTGCTGGTTTTGCGCGGCAGCGCGGCTGGCCACCTCGTCCACCCACTCGCCCATGTGCCGCTTGTTCAGCCCGCCAAAACGGTCGAAGGTCGCAAAAAATTGGTCGTGGGCGCTGAAGCCGGAGGTGGGCACAAAGCTGCGGATGGAAAAGGCATTCACCAGCCGGTCGTAGAGCTTTTGATTGGCTGGAAGCTGCGCGGCCTCCACCAGCGGCGGCGTGCAGGGAGGCTTGGCAAAGCTGAGGGCCGCCGGGTCTACGCACAGCCCGTCCTCGCCGGCATCGCGAATGAAAGTTTCGGCATAGACCGCGCCGGAAAGGTGAACATGCAGGTCCGCGCCCTTGGGAAATTGGTCCAGAAACGCGCGCAGTGCCGGCAGACCCTGGTGCACGGCAGTCTGATAGGCGTGGGCGGCGCGGGCCTCTCCTGTTTGTGATTGAACAGGCGTCTGTGCGTGGAGGATGGCAACTGGTACGAGGACAAGGCAGGCGAGAAGACAGACGAGTCGGCGCATAATGCCTACCAGTGTAGATCAGCCATGGGCGGCGCGGGCAGGGCAAGAGCAATCGCAGCAACGCCCCGGAGGGCTTCCGCGTTCTCTGGCGCTGGACCTGGCGAGTTGGTATACTGTCACAAGTTGTTGCAGCCAACTGTTTCTGGATTGCCCACCCGCTCCGGCGATGCCGGAATCCGCGCAGGAAATTGCAACGCGAAGTTTGCACTGAGGCCAGATAGCTCAGTGGTAGAGCGCGGCCCTGAAAAGGCCGGCGTCGGCGGTTCAATCCCGTCTCTGGCCACCACATTCTAAAGAAGTTAGCGGTAAATTAGAGAAATACGCTCACCCGCAATTCACCCGTGATTGCTACTGCACCATATCCGTAGACGGCTTTGCGAGCGGCGCGAAAAACGCCGTCACGATATCGTCCTGAGCGCCCGGTTAGTCTTTGTACTTCGGTTCGTGACGGTCCCAGGGCGAAGGATAGCCCCCGAATTTGAGGCCATGCTTGCGCGCCTCGCGAGCAACGTCTCCGACCATATCGCCTTTGCCGTCTTTCCAGGGGCTCGACTTGACGCTGTAAATGGAAGGATGCGCAGGCGCATCCTATCCGGGTGGAACTGCTGCACACCGGAGAGGATGAGGGGATTCATTTGATGTGGGAGGCTCCATCGAAGGCGCAGCTCCAGGAGGCGTTGACCGAGGCAGACCAGGCGGATGTGATTGTAGCGACTGCGGGACTATCGCCCTGACTGGAATTTGCAACAGAACTGCACTATACTCACGTACCTTCGCCAATAAGAGTAGCGGGGCTTTGGAATAGAACTCCGTCAGGCGATCTGTGTTTTACTGGTTCTGGGAGTTCGAGTAACCTTATGCGCACCCGTTCGATGCTCACCCGGAGAGGGATCGTAGCAGCGACCTTTCTGGGCGCGTCCTTATTTGCAGGCGCGGCGGCGTGTACCGGCCCGGCTGCTTTGGAGGCGCGGGTCCAGGCCCATGCCGATGTCCTTTCCTATGCTGCGCTGGGCGCCTGGTTCAATGAAAATCACAAAGCGGATTGCGCCATCGAAGCCTTTAAGTCCGCGCTGAAGATCGATCCTGCATCGCAGGCCGCGCTCGACGGGTTGTCCAAAGCTCAGATCGATGCCGGGGATTACGGGGCGGTCATTAGTCGTCTTCGCTCCTCGCAGCGCGACGAGAATCTGACGCTCGATCTGGCCGCCGCCTACAGGCAGGAGGATATGTTCGATGACGCCGCGCGTGTGTTGAGCGACCGGCTGAAGAGCTATCCGAACTCCGACCGGCTGACCGGGGCGCTGGTTTCCCTCGACATTCACCTATCCCACTTCGAGGTAGCGCAAGCGCTGGCCGAAAAGCTGGCGCGCCGGAAACCCAGCGACATTGAAGCGCAGCGCATCTATCTGCAGGTTCTTGTGAGCCATGGAGAGAACGATCTTGCTGCCCGGTTGGGGCGCAGGCTGCTGGCGCTCGCTCCGCAGGACGCAGATTTTCTCTATCTTAACGGCATCCTGGAGCGGGAGGCGGGCGACTTTGCCACGGCCCGCAAGCACCTTGAGGAAGCGGTGACTCTCAACCCCAACTTCTATCTCTCCCACTACAACCTCGGCGTCGTGCTTGCGCAGCTTAAAGACGCCGCCGGGGCCAGGGAACAGCTCACAAGAGCCATCGAACTTGGCGCAACCGAACCGGAAGTCCGCTTCGAACTGGCCAAGGTTCTGCATACACTGGGGGAAACTGAGGAGGCGCAGAAGCAACTCAAGCTCTACCAGCAAAGGCTGAAGGAAGAATCGGATAAATCTCTGGCTATACTTAAATCGACGCAGGCCGAAGAGGCCGTCAAGGCCGGAGACAACCGGAAAGCCGCCGATCTGTTTCGCGAGGCCAGCGCCGCGCTGCCGGATAATCCAGCTCTTGCCTACCGTCTAGCCATCGTTTTGAATCTTCTTGGCGATGTCGCGAGTGAGCGTATAGCGTTGGAGCAGTCCATCAAGGCCGATCCCAAATTTGCCCTCTCACAATACCAGCTTGGCTATCTGGATTTCCGTGGCGGCGATGCTGCCGCGGCGGAACAGCAATTCCGCCTGGCTCTAAAGGCGGCTCCGAACTTCATTCTGGCATGGGTTGCCTTGGCGGCTTCTCTTGCCGTGCAGGACCGGCCTCAGGCGGCGCGGGAAGCCGTCGCTAACGCTCTCAAGCTGGATCCGGGCAACGCTGGCGCTCTGGACCTGAGCAGGAAGCTGGATGCCGCGCAGGAGCAGCACTAATGCGCCCGGGGAGATGCTGGCAGTGATGAACACCAAGAAGACCAATTCCTGGACGCGCCGCCGCCTGCTGCGCACCATCCCCGCGGCTTTGGCTCCCGCTTTGATTCCCGCAGAACTGCGCGCGGTGCTGCCGGCGGGCAAACCTGTCGCGCCGTTTTCCCGTTTTGTGGATGTAGCCCACGCTGCCGGCCTCACCGAAACGGTGATCTACGGTGAGCCGGACAGCTTTACCTACATCATCGAATCCATGGCCCCCGGCTGCGCCTTTTTCGACTATGACAACGACGGCTGGATGGACATCTTCATCCTCGGCGGCCAGCGGCTCAAGGACACCCCGCCCAACGCCAGCAACCGCCTGTACAAGAACAACCGCGACGGAACATTTACGGATGTGACGGCCAAGGCTGGCCTGCTCGACTCCGGCTGGGCGCAAGGCGTCTGCGTGGGCGATTACAACAACGACGGATTTGAAGATCTCTTCATCACCTACTACGGACAGAACAAGCTCTATCGCAACAACGGCGACGGCACCTTCACGGATGAAACCGCCAAGGCCGGCCTGCTTCACCCCGCAACCCGCTATAGCACCGGCTGTGCATTTTTGGACTATAACCGCGACGGGCTGCTCGATCTCTTTGTCTCTAACTATCTGGAGATTGACTTGGCGACCGCTCCCAAACCCTCGATCGCCGTGCCCAACTGCAACTACGAGGGTGTGGCGACAATGTGCGGCCCCCTCGGTCTGCCCAAGGCCCAGAACTACTTGTATCGCAACAATGGCAACGGCACCTTTACCGATGTTTCCAAGGAGTCCGGTGTTGCCGGTTTCCGCGGTTCGTACGGACTTACCGTTGTCAGCATTGATGCGGATGAGGACGGCTGGCCGGACATCTACGTGGCCTGCGATTCAACCCCATCCCTGCTATTGATGAACAACCACGACGGCACCTTTCGCGAGGAGGCGTTGTTCCGCGGCATCGCACTCAGCGGCGATGGCCGACAGATGGGCGGCATGGGCGTGGGCGTGGGAGACTACAACCTCGACGGACACACTGACCTGGTCAAGACCCACTTCTTCAATCAGGCCCCCGGACTCTACCGCAACGACGGCAAAGGCAATTTCGACGACGTGACCATCGAAGCCGGCCTCAGCAAGGAAACCCGCTACCTCTGCTTCAGCGCTGTGGTTGTTGACTTCGACAACGATGGCTACCCCGACATCCTGCTCACCACCGGCAACGTCTACCCGGAGGTTGCCCGCGTCTTGGCGCGTTTCTCGGCGCGCACCCCGAGTATCCTCTTTCGCAATCAGGGCAACGGCACGTTCGTCGAGATGGGCGCGGAGGCCGGTCCGGGAATCGACGCGCGCCACAGCAGCCGCGGCGCCGCCTTTGGCGATTTCGACAACGACGGCGACATGGATGTGCTCATCATGAACGTGAATGAGCCGCCCAGCCTGCTGCGCAACGATGCGCCGCCCGGCAACCACTGGATCAAGATTCGACTGGAAGGCACAAAGAGCAATCGCAGCGCCATCGGGGCGCGCGTGCTGGCGCGCTACGGCGGCAAGGTGCAGGTGCAGGAGGTGCTGAGCGGCTCCAACTTTATCTCGGCCAACGATCCGCGGCTGCACTTCGGCCTGGGCGCGGCCACCACTGTGGATATTGAGATTCACTGGCCGCTGGGGCTGGTGGAAAAATATCCTGCTCTGGCCGGCGGCAAATTGGTCACCATCCGCGAAGGCCAGGGCATCGTCAAGGGCCGGCCATTTCGCTAGCAACTTGGCGAAAATTTACCCTCAGATTGAGCTCAAGGCTTTGTCGCGACGGCATTGCCTGGCAGCGTTCTCGGATGCCGCAGGTCATGCACGTCCTCGACGCGATGCATCAGCACCGCCGCCAGGATGAAGAAGATTCCGCCCGCCACCACTGCGGAGATCCGATTGTTGTTCAGCAGATGGCCCATGACCCAGCCGAATCCCAATGCTGCCGTGATCTCTGGAATCACGACGAAGGAGTTGAATATACCCATATAGACGCCGGCCTTTCCTTCCGGCAACGAACCGGAGAGAATGGCGTAGGGCATGGAGAGTGTGCTGGCCCAGCCAATCCCCACTCCGGTCATGGAGAGCAGGAGCAGCAGCTTACTGTGAATCACAGCGACGGAGAGCAGTCCCATGCCGCCGCAGATCAGGCACACGGCGTGGGTTGCCTTGCGCCCAAAGTTGCGGGCCAGCGCGGGCAGCATAAATGAAAATCCGAAGCATACCAGCGAGTACATTCCGAAGCAAACGCCCGCCCACTCCACTCCCGCGGTGTACAGGGGAGAATTCGTGTCCGCGGCGCTGAAGACATTGCGCGCTACCGCGACGGGAAAATATAGCCACATGCAGAACAACCCCAGCCAGGTGCAGATCTGGACCCAGGCAAGTTGGCGCATGACAGTTGGCATGGCGAGAATGGACGCCAGAATTTCACGCGCTCCAGACGACAAACCAGCGCCCGCGGCCTTTTGTTTGCGGAATTCCGCCAAGTTGTTCGGCGGATATTCCCTGGTTGTGAAAACGGTCCAAAGCACGGCGCATAGGAACACCGCGGCGCCTATGTAAAAAGAAGCGCGCACGGTAAAGGGAATCGTGCCCGCGGCCCTGGCCTCTGTCAGGTGAAAAGCATTGGTCAGCAGGAAGGGCAGCGCCGAGGCAATCACAGTAGCCAGCCCGATGAAGAGGCTCTGCATGGCATAACCGCGCGTGTTTTGAGATTCCGGCAGCATATCGGTCACAAACGCGCGAAAGGGCTGCATGCTGATGTTGATGCTGGCATCGAGAACCCACAGCAGTCCCGCCGCCATCCACAGCGCGGAGCTGCGCGGCATGAGGATGAGCGCCATGGAACTGAGAATCGCGCCGGCCAAAAAATATGGCCGCCGCCGGCCCAGGGGACCCCATGTGCGGTCGCTGGCTAGGCCGACGATGGGCTGCACGAGCAAGCCGGTCAGCGGCGCGGCCAGCCACAGAATCGGAATCTGATCGGCCCGCGCGCCCAGGTATTCGTAGATGGCGCTCATGTTGGCCATTTGCAATCCCCAGCCGAACTGGATGCCGAAGAAGCCGAAGTTCATGTTCCAAATTTGCCAAAACGAACGCTGTGGTCGATCCATAAGTGCGATTCTCCTGCTTCCCTGTCACGGATTTTCTTACCGATCGAAAAGGTCAACCAGTGATCGAAGTCTCGCGCTCAAATCGGGGCCCAATGCGCCCGGACGATAACGCCATTTCCAGTTTCCGCTGACCGAGCCGGGAAGATTCATGCGCGCCGCGCTGCCCAGTCCCAGCACATCCTGCAGCGGAACAATCGAAAGATCGGCGACTGAAGCCAGCACCGCCCGTATCATGACCCAGTTGATTTCCGAATCATCGTGGAAGTTGAGATAGAGGCGGGCGAAGTCGTGCTCTTTGCGAACATCGTCTGGAGTGCGCGTGCTATCGCCAGCGCCTGAACTGGACCACCAGCCCACCGTAGTGTCATTGTCATGGCCGCCGGTGTAGGCGACCAGATCGCGGCTGTAATTATGCGGGCGAAACGATGGACCCTGCGGATCAGTACCAAAGGCGAATTGCAAAAGGCTCATACCGGGCAGGCCAAACTTCTGCCGCAGTTCCTCGACCGGCGGAGTGATCACGCCCAGGTTCTCCGCCACAATCGGCAGCCTGCCAAATGCGTTCTGCAGCGCCGCCAGAAATATTTCTCCCGGTCCCTTGATCCAGCGGCCGTGAATGGCGGTCGTTTCGCCGGCGGGAACCTCCCAATAAGATTCAAAGCCGCGGAAATGGTCGAGCCGCGCCATATCGAAAAGCGCGAGCGAGGCGCGGAAGCGCTCGATCCACCAATTGTATCCGCTGGCGGCCAGCACATCCCAGCGATAGATAGGATTCCCCCAGAGTTGTCCGGTGGCGCTAAAATAATCGGGCGGCACGCCGGAGACGACGGTCGGGCTGCCCTGATCGTCGAGATAGAACAGCTCGGGATGTGCCCAGACCTCCGCACTGTCGTGCGCAACGTAGATGGGGATGTCGCCCATGAAATGGATGCCGCGCTGCCGGCAATACGATCTGAGATATTCCCACTGCCGGAAAAATTTGAATTGCCAAAACTTGAAGGCCTGCAGTTCGGGCGCCAGCTTCCGCGACCACTCGCTTACCGCATGCGCGTCCCGGTTGCGAATCCCTGCGTCCCATGAGGTCCAGATCGTTCCGTGGTGCACATCCTTGCAGACCATGAAGAGCGCATAGTCGTCGAGCCAAGGACTGGCGCTTTCGCAAAAAAGATCGAAGGCCGCGCGATCCGTATGCGACCCATCGGCAAAAAATACCTGCGCCGCCCGGCGCAAAGCCGGCCACTTGAACTCGATCACCTGCCCATAGTCGACAACGTCTTCGGGAAACACCGGTGCATGAGCCAAGTCTGACGGCTGGAGCAGGCCTTGATCGCGCATGCGGTCAAGACTGAGCAACAGCGGGTTGCCGGCAAAAGCGGAGAAACACTGGTAAGGGGAATCGCCGTATCCGGTGGGATTCAGCGGCAGCACTTGCCACAACTTCTGTCCGGCATCGGAGAGGAAATCGGCGAATTCATATGCGCACGGTCCGAGATCGCCGATGCCGAAGCGGCCAGGCAGAGAAGTGACGTGCAGCAGGAGCCCACTACATCGCGGAACTTTCACGCAGTAACCATACACGGGCCGGCGGCGTTACGGCAACGCCACTCCAGGTAGCGCTCGATGGGGTCAGCGTTCTCGGTTCAAACGGGGCTCATTACCGCTCGTCCAGGTCCAGCCCATAGAGGTTGACGGTGGAGGTATGGGCGCTCACGATGGGCAGGTCGCCAGGCGCCAGGCCGATCAGCCGGTAGTCGGTTGCCGCAATGGGCCTCAGATTGGCGATGGTGGCCACCGGTTCTGCCTGTCCGGCGGGAACAGCGATGCGGTAAAGGGGTTTTCCTTTTTCAAGAAAATCTTGAAAATAGAGAAAATGGCCATCGTGGGACCAGACTGGATCACCTACACCGTGGGTGGTGATAGTGGTCCAGCGCTCTTGCCTCCGGTCAAAGAGCAGCAACGCCCTCTGGTCCAGGCGCATTGCAGCGATGTAACGGCCATCGGGCGATAGCCGTGGACTGAAAAGCCCGGTCGAGCCGGGAATCTCGGTCACCTTGTGGGTTTGTATGTCCAGAAGGTAGATGGCCTTGGGCTGGCGGCTATCCATGCGGTTGGGCAGTCGGCCAAAGACGATCAACTGTCCATCGGCAGACCAGTCCGGATCGGCTTCGTTGCGATCCTCGTTGAGCAGGGGAGTGGGCTTTCCGCCTTCGGAGTCGATCAGATAGAGCTTCCAGGGCATCCCCGGTTCCTTGGCCATCAAAGCCAGACGCTTGTTGTCCGGGGACCACTTCATGGTGAAGATGCGCAGGGGTGGGGTGGTCAATTCGATGTGTTGGCTGCCATCAATCCGGCTGCGCCACAGGGAGCCGTCGGAGGCATTGAGCCATGCCACCCATTGGCCGTCGGAGGAGTATTCGGCCAGGGCTGCCGAGCTCAGATTCTGCTCCAAGGCGACAAATGCAGGGGACCTGTGGAGGGCGCGCAATAGCTCAATTTGGGCATTGACTCCAATAAAATAAATGCGGTGGCTTCCCGGCGAGGTGCTGGGGGCCTCATAGTCGAGCGGTCCATTGGTAATTTGCCGGGGCTCACGGTCCCTCTGGAACCAAGGCCGTTCTCGTAGTGCCCAAATTTCAGAGTGGTCATTGTGCAATGATTGGAAGACAAAATCCTCGCCGTCGGAGGTCCAGCTTCCGCAGCATTCCGAGGCCGGCTGGCTCCAGCCAGGCAGCAGTGGATGTAGATTCTCACCATCGGCCACCACCTCCCACAGCGCCGTGGTTTGGCGCTTGGGGTCGAGAAGAGTGAAGCGCAAATACTTGCCATCCGGCGACCAGCGCAGCCAAAAGGCCAAGCCGGGCGTGGTAATGAGCTTGTGGGGGTCGCTGCCATTGGCGTCCACTATCGTCAATTCGTTGCCGTTGGCGATCAGCAGACGACGGCCATCGGGCATCCAGGTTGCATCGTGGGCGAGCACGTTGGGCACGCGGCGGGCATCGCCGCCGAGGGTGGGCACAATCCACAGGGGTTGTTCGGGCTCGGCCTCCAAATGACTGTGAATGAGCAGTTTGGTGCCGTCCGGCGCAAGCGAGCCGATCAGCGGAGCGCCAATCTCTGAAGGCAGATGGACGATGGCGATCTCGCCATTGGCGGCCAGTGCAACCGCCAATTCCAGGTTGCCATTATTCATCTGCGAGAAGTAGAGCCGCGTGCCGTCGCTCGCCGAACTGGAGAAGCTCTCCACTTCCAGATCATCCAGATCGTTGGTTAGCACATGCCCGGAATAGGTGATCTGTTCCACCAGGTAGGGCCTGCGAGTGAGAGGGCGAAGGAACAAAGCAAGCCCCAGCGCCAGGCAAACGCATGCCAGCGACCCCGCAATCCATCGCCAGCGAATGATGCCGCCTTTTTGCGATCCGAAGGCTGCGCCGGGCAAGAGGGATTCGGCGAGTTGCGCGGAGGATTGCGCCTCAATCGTCTTGACCGGGGCGATGAACCGGTAGCCACGCTTGGCCAGCGTCTCCACAAAACGCGGGTTCTCGGCGCGGTCGCCCAAGGCTTCGCGCAGCTTATTGACGGCGATGCCCAGGCTGTGGTCGAAGTCCACGGTGGTGTCGGCGCCCCAAAGCAGTTGCTGTAGCGATTCGTGAGAGACAACCTCGCCGGGCTGTTCGAGAAGCGCCGCCAGCAGTTTGAAGGGCTGGCTTTGCAGCCGGATGCGCACGCCGGAACGGCGTAGTTCTCCGTTCTTCAGGTCGACCTCGAAGATTCCGAACTGAACCCGCCTGAAACCGTGATTGTGCTCTTGAGTAGGCATGAAGGTCGGCTTATCTCCGGCATGTAGTGTACCGGAGAAAGTATAACGGTTCTACCTTACGCTGACGGAGAGAAATATTGCTATATTTTCAGGAGAACTTCGCCTCCAACCGAATAGAAAATAAGCCGTTTAGCGGAAGGCCCTCAATTGATGGCGAATTGGAGAGTTGTGAATTGACCACTCCCGGCCTATAGGAGTGGTCTCATATACGGTTACGTGGAGACGCGCTAAGGATGCTGCGTCCCCAGACCTGAATAGCCAACGCAACTCAACATTGTTTTTGGAGGACATCGTGATGTACAGCAGAACCACCTTGCTACCGAGCAGACAGCGCATATTGTTCCTGGCCCTTGCGGCCCTGCTCTCCTGCCTGATGTTGCCTGGCCTGTTTGCGCAAACGGACTTCGCCAGCATCAGAGGCACAGTGCTAGATCAAACCGGCGCGGCGGTCACTTCCGCTTCCATCCAGCTCAAGAACGTCGATACCGGCCTGACACAAACGGCCGTAAGCGATGCCACCGGCAATTTCCACTTTGAGGCATTGGTCCGCGGCAAATACCAGGCCACGGTCTCCGCAAAGGGATTTCAATCCGAGGTACAAGCCGTTACCTTGAATGTGTCGCAGATTCAGGCGATCAACTTCAAGCTAAGCCCGGGTTCGGTCAGCACCTCCATCACGGTTACCGACGCCGCGCCGATTGTGGACACGACGACCTCTTCGACGGGCACCGTAGTCGAGTCGCAGCAGATCGTCGAACTTCCGCTGAATGGACGCAACTACACCCAGCTTGCGCTGCTGGTGCCGGGCATCACGCGGGGCGCATACGGCAGCGATGCATCCGGCGTCAACGGCAACTCAGAGACCTGGCGGGACGCGGAGTATGGCGGCGTAGCTTTGTCGGCCAACGGACTGCGCCAGCAGGCGAACAACTATGAGCTGGACGGCCTGGACAATAATGAAGCGCTGGTGAACGGCACAGTTCTCATCACGCCGATCGACAACATGGAAGAGTTCCGCGTGACCAATTCGGTCGCCCCGGCCGAATTCGGCAGGGCGGGCGGCGCTATCCTGCAAAACTCCATCAAGTCGGGCACTAACAAGTATCACGGATCCGCCTTCTTCTTCGATCGTGACGGAATCTTCGATTCCAGTCCGAATTACTTCAGTCCCACGACTCCGGCGACTCCAATGCACAAGGCCCAGTTCGGCGGATCGGCGGGCGGTCCCATTCCGTTCACGCACAACAAGCTATTCCTCTTTGGGGGCTATCAGGGCCTGCGCTTCAAGACGCCAGACGGCGAAGCGACAAACACCGTAGCCACGCCGCTGATGCGCACCGGCGATTTCTCTGAGCTGCTGTCGACGCCCAACTTCGGGTGGACGACCAGCGTACCCAACCAACAGGTTACCGGCTGCACTACCACGGCAGGGCCGAATGGCACCATCTACGACCCGACGACCTGTCTGCCGTTCCCTAACAACAAGATACCGGTTGGCCGGCTGAACAAGGCCGCGCTGAACTACCTGAACGCCTTCCCGTTGCCGAACAACACTACCGGGACTGGCGGAAATGTCGGGCTGAGCGAGAATTACGATTCATTCCCGTCTGAAACTGAGAAATTCAATGATTTTGACGTGCGCATGGACTGGATGGCGACCTCCAAGGACAACGTCTTTGTGCGCTACAGCTACGGGCAGGATGTTCTTGCCAAGGAAAGCCAGTACCCCAATCTTCCCGCTGGATACGGCACCGGTAACAACCCGGTTCATCCGCGCGGCGAGGCGGTGGGAGAAACGCATTCCTTCAGTCAGAATATCGTGAACGAATTCCGTTACGGCCACCTGTATGAGTATTATGGGTACGTTCCGCCGATGGACGGGATCCCGATCTCGGCCAACCTGGGCATCCTCAACGCCAACCGCAACTCGCTGCTGGGCGGCGGCGCCGCCATCAACGG
>CABDYB010000294.1_pt1 | contig 14465 bp, 9 predicted proteins | sample 3131861 | NCBI WGS metagenome assembly CABDYB01 (sample SAMEA5534336, study PRJEB31848) | metagenome | biome: tundra; feature: field; material: soil | place: USA | collected 2013-05 | depth 0.15 m | reverse complement strand
CCACCGGTGACGATGTCGCCGCCGGCAAAGACGCCGCGTTTGGAGGTGCGCATGGACTTATCATCAGCCACAATGTAATTCCACTTATTGGTGGCGAGATCCGGCGTGGTGCTCTGGATGAGGGGATTGGCGGTGGTGCCGATGCCGATGATGACCACGTTGGCGGGCAAAACAAATTCCGATCCCTTGATCACGACCGGCCTGCGGCGGCCGCTCTCGTCCGGCTCGGACAACTCCATCTTTACGCAACGCGCGCCGGTGAGCCAGCCCTTTTCGTCGCCGAGGAATTCGACGGGGTTGGTCAGCAGGCGGAACTCGATTCCCTCCTGGCGGGCGTGCTTGACCTCTTCAGCGCGGGCGGGCATCTCCGCATCAGAACGGCGATAAACCAGCGTCGCTGTCCGCGCGCCCAGACGCCGCGAGGTGCGCACCGCGTCCATGGCGGTGTTGCCTCCGCCCACCACGATCACATCCTTGTCGCGGCAATCGTAGACCGGCTCATCGTACTCCTCCATCTGGTAGGCGCGCATGAGGTTGACGCGGGTAAGAAATTCGTTGGCCGAGTAGACGCCATTGAAGTGCTCGCCGGGAACGCCGAGGAAGACAGGAAGTCCCGCGCCGGTGGCCACAAAAACCGCGTCGTAGTGCTCGTCGTTCATCAGCTCGTCGAGGGTGACGCTCTTGCCGACCACCACGTTGGTCTCGAATTCGACGCCCATGCGGCTCAGGTTGTCCACCTCGCCCTTGACGATGGACTTGGGCAAGCGAAATTCCGGAATGCCGTAGACCAGCACGCCGCCCAGCTCGTGCAGGGCCTCAAAGACGCGCACGCGATGGCCCTTCTGGATAAGGTCTCCGGCGGCGCTCAAACCTGCTGGGCCGCTGCCCACGATGGCCACGCTCTTACCGGTGGCGGGCGCATTGGCGGGCAGGCCGAGCTTGCCGCTCAGGCGCTCGTAATCGGCGATAAACCGCTCCAGGTTGCCGATAGCCACCGGCTGGCCCTTCTTACCCACGATGCATCCGCCCTCGCACTGGTTCTCTTGCGGGCAAACGCGGCCGGTGATCGCCGGAAGGGAGTTGTCTTCGCGCAGCTTGGAGGCGGCGGTAAGAAAACCGCCGGCGCGGATCAGGGCAATGACTTCCTTGACCTTGACGCCTACCGGGCAATCGATGACGCAGCCTGGCTTGGCGCACTCGATGCAGCGCGATGCCTCCGTGAGGGCGTCGGCCTCGGGCAAGCCCTGATTGACTTCCTCAAAGTTGCGGCTGCGCACGGCGGGGTCCGCCTCCGGCATGTGACGGCGCAGAATCTTCATGCGTTCCTTCAACGGAAGAACATTCATCATAGAGCGGGGAAGAGTATTTTTCTCAGACATAATGGGTCTCCTTCGCGGCCAATTCTTTGCGAAGCTCGGCCACTTGCTCTTCCTTGTGTTCCTGGAATTGTTTCAGCGAGGCGCACTCTTTCTCGCGATACATGGTGTTGCGCTGCATGAGCACCTCGAAGTTGACCTTGGAAGCGTCAAACTCCGGCCCATCCACGCAGGCGAACTGGCTCTTGTCTCCCAGCAACACGCGGCAGCCGCCGCACATTCCCGTGCCGTCCACCATGATGGAGTTGAGGCTGACCATGGTTTTGATGCCCAGGGGCGCGGTGATGCGCGCCACGGCCCTCATCATGGGAACCGGGCCAACGGCGAGGACAAAGTCGATCTTGCGGCCGGCAGCAATCAGCTCGTCGAGCTTTTTTGTCACCAAGCCCTGTTCGCCGTAGCTGCCGTCGTCGGTCATCACGTAGGTCTCGTTGCTGGACGAGCGTACCTCGTCTTCAAAGACGACCATTTCTTTGTTGCGCGAACCTTCAATGAAGACTACGTGATTGCCCGCCTGCTTGAGCGCGTAGGCGGTGGGCAGCGCCATGGCCGTGCCCACACTGCCGGCCAATATCACAACTGTCCCAAAGTTTTCTATCTTTGAGGGCTTGCCGAGCGGGCCGACGATGTCGAGGATGGAGTCGCCCGTTTCCAGGCAGTTGAGCAGCGAGGTGGTTTTGCCGATGGCCTGCACCACGATGGTGACCGTGCCGGCCACGGGGTCCGACGACTTGATGGTGAGCGGAATGCGCTCGCCCTTGTCATGCAGGCGGAGAATAACGAACTGCCCCGGCTTGTGCTTGCGCGCAATGCGTGGCGCTTCAATCACAAACTGCTTGATATTGAGGCCGACGCTGCGTGCTTCCATAATTTTGTACATAAAAGAAAAGTCTCCGATTTGGCCGGGCATTTGGCAATTCGCCTCCGTAAACGGCTGAAAACCGGGGGCTAGAACGAATCGCGCACCAAGGCACAGGCGAACCTATCCTGCTTATAGGTTCATCTAGCATACGCGGGTGGGGATGTGATGCGAGTCACCTGGGGGGGCGGCGGATGAGCGGCGGTTTCGACCCAATTTGGCCTCTGAGCCGACTTCGGTTTAAGCTTCCATTTGCAGATCCTGCTCGACTTCGGCCTCCATGGCGGGGAGGATGGCGCGCATTCGCTCGAACTCCGGGTTGCCATGCAAGGGTTTAAGGCATGGATTAGCCATCATATGGAAGAACCAGGGACAGCGGGCCTCATCCACGGCGCGCAGCTCGGCCAGGGCGGCTTCATGGTCTCCCAGAGCCATGTAGGCGGCGGGCATGAACAAGCGCAGCACGTAACGTTCCCGGCTCAGCCATTGCAACCGCTCGAGGATGACGCGAGCCTCGTCTTTGCGGCCTGCGCAGGCCAGCGCATAGGCTTGCCCGGCGGCAGCAGGATCGAAGTGCGGCGAGCGCTGCGCGAAACCTTGCGCAAGTTTAGTCGCCTGTTCTGCCTCCCCATTGTAGGCAAGAATCACCGACCCAAAGAGGCCGGTTCCTTCGCTGTCGGGAAACTGAGCGATCGTCTTGCGGATCAGTTCCAGGCTTGCGGAGGCCTGTCCATCCAGGTGGAGCACCCATGCCAGACGACTGTGCAGCCAGGGTGAAAAGGGATCGACGCGAATGGCATCGCGCAGCATCTCAATGGCCTCGGCAAAGCGATGGCGGCTGACGGCAAACATGGAGCGCGCGCTGGTGGTCAAGAGATCGTGGGGCAGATGAGCGCTGAAAGAGAAGGCCAGCAAGGCCTCGGGAAGGTTGCGGTCGAAGTGGAAGTTGACCCAGCCCAACGCGGGCAGCAGGGCTTTGGCCTGATGGGTAAGATCGGGAATCGATTCCGCCATGCGGTGTACAAGCTCCGCTGAAGCGCCTGGAGACATAAAACCGAACAAGGCCTGGGCAACGCACAGGTGCGCCAGATCGACCTTGGCGGAGATCAGCGTGGGATCAAGTTCGATGGCCCGCAACAGGTGTTGCATCCCGTCCTGCATCCGGTGGCGATGAAGCGTCTGCCACTCATGGCGCCCACTCAGAAATATCTCGAAGGCCTCCGCTTGCCGGAGGCCGCTTTCGTCCTCGACTTCGCTGGCGGCTGCGATGTCGAAGCCGGCACCCCACCTTGGCGAGATTGCTGCGTTGGGGGGGACCTCCATGCCCAGGCGATAGGCCAGCCTGTGTAACAACTCCTGCTCCAGCACGCTTGTCTGGTTCTGCGGCGCGAGCAGATCTTCAACCCAGATTTGCGTGCCGTCCTCGACGCGGACCATCTCCGCCCGCAGGCGGTAATGCGAGGAGAATGCCTGCAGGGTTCCGGTCAGCACCAGGTCGGCCTTCAGCTCCCGGCCGAGTTGCTGGGCTGTAAGCCCGCGCTGCGCCAGGTTGAAGACCGAATCCCTGGCCAGCACCGCAACGTCAAAGTGGTGCGCGCGGGAGATGCTGGCGGTGGTCTCTTCGGCCATGGCCGATCCGAGATGTTCCGGAACGGAGTACCCGGTGGTGAAGGGCATGATGGCCAGCCGAACAGGCGTCCCGAGCGGCGCCTCGCCAGCCTGTATGATTTCAGCCGTTAAGCGGTAGCCGCGCTTATAGACAGTCAGGATGCACACATCCGGCTCAAGCCGCGCGCGCAAGCTGGACAAGCACTTGGGAACACTGTCGGCCGTCACATGCACATCGCCCCACAAGGCATTTTTCAGTTGCACGGACGAGACCACCTGACCGGCGTGCGCCAGCAGCAGCCGCAACGCCGCCAGCTCCTTGGGAGGCAGGTGAACCACTGCCTCACCGCGCCACAGCGTGCCATCGGCCTCCAGCCGGAACCCTGCAAAGGAACAGGCCGCCGCACTGCCCCGGCGGCCAAAAGCTGTTTTGGGGCTGGTATCTCCACGCCGACGGCCAAGGCTTGCCCCCTGGGCGCCAGTGTCTCCGCTTCGACGACCTGGACTTGTCCCCGTGGCACCAGAATCTCCACTCCGGCGACCGGGACCTGTCTCCTCGGCGCCAGTATCCCCATGACGGCGACCAGGACCTGTCCCCTCACCCCAACGAGCCAAAATCGCTCGTTGGGGACCCCGTGTCGCCAGGGATCTGGAATCCGGCGCACTACGCAAAACTGAGTGAGGCTCTCTCGTCACTGCTACCTCGCTTCCTCATATGCTGAGCGACATAGTGGCCGATCTCTTGCCCATCGGGGCAAAAAGAAATGCAGCGGCCAACAGTGGTCGCAGGAGTCTACGGGGGAAGCCCAGGGGAGGAAAAATGAAAGCAGTAGTTCCAGCGAATCCTCTGTGCTCGAATGAGCCCAGAAAATTCTGCGACCTTCAGATTATCTGCTTTCTATATGCATGGGGAAGGGTGTGCCGGAGATTCGTGTGATTTATTTATGCGCGAAGTAACCCAAGTCGGATTCACAAGTAACCATAAAGTTATCACTCCACACGAGAGTATTCGTGTTACTAATTCCGGTTCAGGATGTGCTTCCAAGTGAAATTGGCTCCGGCGGCGCGGATAAGGACAGGATTCAGGAAAACTTCAGATTTTTGTCAGAAAAAGCAGGTCCGGCGGCTCGCATAGTAAGAGGAGGGAGTTCGCCTTGTCCAACAAAGTTTCCTACGCGCAATGGTCACTTGAACCCTATTGCATCGGGATGAAGCTGCGCTCGCTGCGCACCCAGAAGCGGCTCACGCTCTTGCGCCTGGCGGCCGAGACAGGCTTATCCACGGCGTTGCTCTCCAAGCTGGAGACGGACCGCATGGTTCCCACGCTGCCCACGCTGGCCACCATCAGCCGGGTTTACGGGGTGGGGATGAGCTACTTTTTCTTTGAGCCCGCCAAGCACACGCTGTCCATTACGCGCAAGGCTCACCTCACAGGCAACAGCCGCGGAGTGGATTCGGTGAAGTCGATACCACTGAACGCGGTGACAGAGGGAACCCTGCTGGTGGCGCGGATGATGGAGTTTCCCGCCGGCGGAGTTTCCTGCGCCACGGATTCCTGCCGCGAGGGGAGCGCCCTGGTGTACGTGCTGGAAGGGAAGTTGCAGTTGGATGCGGGAGGGATGCAGGAGGTGCTGGAGGCGGGCGATTGCGCCTGCATGGAGAGCGAGATGGCGCTGGCCTGGAGCGCGGCGGGCAAGCATCGCTGCCGGATATTGGCGGTGACGCCGGCCGGGCCGCCATCGCCAAGGCCATCGGCCCCACACAGAAAGAAGGCACAGAATGAACGACCTGACGAAAGATAAACACATCGGCACGGCGGGAAAGCACACATGGCACGATCTCGAATTACTCACAGATGGGAGAGTTTGCTGCAACACCTGTGAGCGTCCTCGTAGTTAGAAGAGTGCAGACGTAGCGTGGCCCGAAGAAAACGCAAGCGGCCCCTCCCCCACCGAAGCATTGAAAGAAGGAGCATGATGGCTCGCGCAAAATATGACCACACGCCGTTGGTTCCTGATGCCCCCATAACGATGTGTGCGCGATGCAGCAAGGCAATCACTTGGATCCATAAGACATGGCGCTGGATTCTGTATAAACCCGCCGTCCAAGGCGCCGCACGGGGAGCAATCAAGGAAATGAGAGCCAACAATGGGCACGATTGAAGTCTTGTTCTCCCTGGCTGACGGCTATGTTGGCGCCTGGCTGACGTGGGACATCATCCGCGCTGTACTATGTTGGCAAGCAAAGGCAAACGATAAGGCGCAGATGGACGCCTATCTCTCCGCCCAATACCCCCCAACCATGACCTATGACGAGTGCGAAGAAATGCAAAGAGTGCGGTGGAATTGGGAGGACTAACGATGTCAGAAGATTATGAACTTATTGCGGAGGCCGGCGATTGTGCTTGCATGGAGAGCGAGATGGCGCTGGCCTGGAGCGCGGCGGGCAAGCATCGCTGCCGGATATTGGCGGTGACGCCGGCCGGGCCGCGCGCAGAAGACTGAACGGCCCGGTCGTATGAGCAGATGCTGATTAAGGGGTTGCTGCGCTGACGCGCGGAATTATCTGGAATGAGTCGAGAAAAGTAATCGCGCTGACGTACGGGCTGCCGAGAGGTGCAGCGATCAGCGTTTGGTAAAGCGTGGAGCCCACCAGGTAGATGCGCGCGGAAAAGTGCAAGGTGTCGTTCTCGGCCTCGAACTCCCTTCCGGGATAGGCGCCGAACATGATCGTTTTTCCGCTGACCAGGTGGGCTTTGACGTTGTCAATGGCTCCCTGTTGTGCGCCATTCAGCACCTGGTCCGGGGTTCTGTCCGAGATTGCCGAGCCATAATCGCAAACGCCGACGTAGAGCGCGGCTTGGCCATCCTCCACCAGATATGCGCGCAACTCGAAGCTGCCCTTATCGGTGGGAACATCTTGCTTCTGCATTGTCGGTTCGACCGGGAACGCGGCGCGGAATCCATCTGCCGGATAGCTGTAAGTCTTTCACTGCGGGGCCTGTGCGCTGATCGCGGCGGCAAACGAGAACAGGGCAACAGCGAGGGTAAAGCGCTTGAAAAGGCTATTGTGCATTCCGTACATTTTGATCGACCTCCTTGAAGCTGAACTACAGAATTGTGTGATTCCAGCATTTCACATCAGGTTAGATTGATGCATTTTTGCCTGCCTACGATTCACTGTTTGCCGTCAGCGGGGCCAGTCTGTAGGATGGTTGGGAAATCAAGGAGTTCAGCATCATGCGACCCAACCTCAATCTGATGAAGGCAACCCTGACCGGCGCTTTGGGTGGGTTGCTCTTCGGCTTCGACACCGTTGTGATTTCGGGCGCCATTGATGCGCTGGTGCGGCTCTACACCCTGAGCCCGCAGGGCAAAGGCTGGACGGTGGCCATCGCGCTGATCGGCACGGTGGTGGGAGCGCTGGGCGCGGGCCAGGCAGGGCAAAAGCTGGGCGGGCGCGAGACGCTGCGCATCACCGCGGTGCTCTATGTGGTCTCGGCCATCGGCAGCGCGCTGGCCTGGAACTGGCCGGTGCTGATGCTCTTCCGTTTTGTTGGCGGGCTGGGCATCGGCGCTTCCTCGGTGCTGGGACCGGTTTACATTGCGGAGCTGGCCCCGGCCAAATGGCGCGGGCGGCTGGTGGGCGCGTTTCAGTTCAATGTGGTCTTCGGCATCCTGGTGGCCTACACCTCCAACTACTTCATTCGCACGCTGCACCTGGGCGCTACCGAGTGGCGTTGGCAGGTGGGCGTGGCGGCGCTACCGGCACTGGGCTTTCTGGCGCTGCTGTTCGGCATTCCGCGCTCGCCGCGCTGGGCTGCTTCGAAGGGGCGCAACGAGGAAGCTCTTGCCGTGCTCAAGCTGATGGGCGAGCCGGAGCCCGAGGCCGAACTGGCCGACATCCGCGCCGCGCTGGCCGAGGAGCACGCCACGGCCCACGAGCCGGTCTTCCGCTGGAAGTATCGCTATCCGCTCTTTCTGGCGATTTCGATTGGCGCGTTCAATCAACTGGCGGGGATCAACTCGATTCTCTACTACCTGAACAGCATCTTCGCTTCGGCGGGCTTCAGCCAGATCTCCGGCGACCAGCAGGCCATCGCCATCGGCTTCACGAATCTGGTTTTCACCATCGTGGGTATGAGCGTGATTGACAAGCTGGGGCGCAAGACGCTTCTGCTGATTGGCGCGGCGGGGACGGCCGGCTGCCTGGCGGCGGTTTCGTGGCTCTTTGCGACGAACTCCCATCCCGGGGCGCTGGTGTGGGTGCTGATTACCTACATCGCCTTCTTCGCGCTCTCGCAGGGCGCGGTCATTTGGGTCTACATCGGCGAAGTTTTTCCCAACGCAGTTCGCTCCAAGGGCCAGGGCGTGGGCAACGCCAGCCACTGGTTCATGAACACCGTGATTCAACTGGCGTTTCCCATGGTAGTGGCGCAGATTGGGCGCAGCGCTCCGTTTACCTTCTTCGCCGTGATGACGGGGATCCAGTTCCTGGTGGTGCTGTTTGTTTACCCGGAGACCAAGGGGCAAACGCTGGAAGCGTTGCAGCGCAAACTGGTGAGAACTTAGCGCGGCTACACAATGGCCGTGTTCGGAAACGGAAGCCGGCAGTAGCGGTTCATTGCGGTGAAACAGCCGGTGCTACCACCGGCTCTTTGACCAGCACCGCAAAGCGCGGAAAGGCGAAGCTGCCGGCCGCGTCGTCGATCACGTTCAACTGGCAAACGTACTGGCCGGGCTTGAGCCCGCTGAGCGGAACATCCAGCTCGATGGCCACCGCATCGCGGCCCTCCACGTTAACAGCCTTGGCCTGAACCAGCGGCGTTTCGTAAACTTTCGTCGAGCCTTGAATCAGTTCCAGACTGCTGAGAAGATTAATCCCAGCCTTTGTACCTTTGGGCGCATCGACAGCCGCCTTTTCCCGCGCCGGTGAGTAGATTTCGTAGAGCAGATAAAGGTGCTGGTCCCGGCGAAAAACGTGGCTGATGTTGGGCACGTACTCCTGCCCTCCGCGTACCAGAGGGCTTTGCTTCTTGCTCGGTTGGCGCATCGACGCCAGCACGATTGAACTCATTTTCAGCGGCGCCTTCTTCATATCCGGCAGCGTGATCTCGGCTTCGAAGGAGCCCATCTGTCCGGTTTGATTTTCACGCACAACAAATTTCAGGCGGTACTTTCCCGGCGGCAGGTTGAAGCTGGTGGTGTACTGAATGTTTTTCTGCCGAGCCTGCAAGCTCGGATCAAGATTGAGCTTGACCGTCTCGCGCGCATGGCCGATGGGCCGCTTGGCTTCGTCAGTCACTGTGCCGATAATGTCCAGCGATGCTTTGTCCTTGTCGCTACCCTTTACAAAAGGAATCTGCGAACCTGGAACGATCAGCGAAACCGGAACAAAGAAACGGTTATCGTCGAGGCGGAAATACAGAGCGTCCAGATAGACGGCCATGTCGGTGGCCGGCAGGTCGCTGGCTAACTGCTCGTCAAGATCGCGCTCGTGGTCTTCCTTGCCCGCGTGCTGAAAGTCGGCGGGCGCATAGTAACCGGGCCGGTATTCCAGTTTTAGTCCGGGCCGGTTCACTTTGATGGTCAGCTTGCGATAGCGGCCGTCGCGCGCCGCATTCGAGCTGCGGAAGCCGATGGCGTAGTAAGCCGATGTGTCGCGCTGCACCTGCGCAAATGCGGGAGCAAAATCATTGGAATCGAGGAAGGCCTTGCCGCCGGTGTCGACGCTGAGCGTGGACATTACCTCCTGCGTGGCGAGGTTGGCGTTCATGTTGTTGGTGAGCGCGCCGCCGTTAAAGGCTCCTGTGCCGCGCAGGCTGCCGGTGGAGGCGTTACCCAGCGGCGAAACGGCCTGCAAGCCGCGCGTGTCTACGCTGTAGATGGCCAGGTTGGCACGCACCGCGGCGTTGATGGCTGCCCGCAATGAAGCCTGGTTCTCGATGCCGTCCCGCTGGATGCCGCCGGAAAAATACAGCAGCGATTTCTTCTCGGTAATCTTTTCCAGCGATTTGGCGACAGCTTTCAGTGCAAACAGTTCGCGGTCGGTGTTGAGGTCGTTGTATTCGCTCTCGTCGGGCGTGTAGCCGGTCGCGTCTTCCGCCTGGTTGGTGTTCGCCGTTGCGCCCTCGGCGAAGCCCTGTCCTTCAGTTCCGTTGTAGACGGCGACCTCGTTGATGAGCGCTTGTTTGTCGGCGGTAAAATCCTGGTCCACTTTGAGCGTGTTGCCCAGCGAGATCAGCGCCACCAGGTCGGCGGGTTGCATTTTATTGCGCAGAAACTCCTGTGCAGCCGCCACGCTGCGATCCAGGTCCTCGGGCTGCATCGAGGTCAGGTCAAAGAACATCACGATCAGTCGGTGATTGCGCAGGTCTTCGGGGCGAGCAACGACGGCGGCCTTGTTGCTGCTGCTTCCGGTGGCCAGCCCGCTGACCGTGGCTTCGTTGAGCGGCGTGGCCATTTCCACGGTTTCAAAATCAAAGGTCGAAACCTGCTGCTGCTTTCCGTTTTCGTAGATGCTGAAATCGCTCTGCTTGAGTCCGCGCACCAGCTCGCCTGTCTTCGTGTCACGCGCCACCACGTTGGTCAGCACCAGCTCAGCGTTCAACTTGAGCACGAAGCCGCTTTGCGGCGCATTGGAGACCTGCGCGGTCGGCGAATCCTGCGCGGTTCGAACCTGGCTTCGCGCAGGCTCCCCCCGCACACCTGCCAACACCAGCGCCAGCGCCGCAAAACCCGCTCCGATTCGTTGCCTCCAACCCTTCATGAACTTCCTTTCACTGCTGACTCACTAACTCGCTGACCTGCTGACTAGCTGGCCCTCTGCAATTCAAAATCTGAACCTGGCCGTAAATTGGAAGGTCCGCATGGCGGCGGCCGCGGTCACCTGCCCGAAGCTCGGCGAAGCCGCGTTGGTGTCTACGCCCGCGTACTGCACGGTGTTAAAAACATTGTTGGTCGTAGCGCGAAACTCCGTGCTGCGCGTGCCGCCCAGTTGCATCGTCTTCGAGAGGGACATGTTGTTCTGGATTGTTCCCGGCCCGGCGACGGAGTTGCGCGGTACATTGCCGCAGTTGGGGCAGCTTGTCGTGGTCGTACCGTTGGGAGGCTGCGTAAATGCCGCGGGGTTGAACCACTCTTTCAACGAGCCTGCGTCTGCCGTAACCGAGACGCCTGTGTAATTCGGTCGCTGCGTGCCGGCTGTGCCGCTGCTCACGTCCGCCACGCCTGCCTGGTAAGCGGGTGTGAGCGGCGTCCCGGTGGCAAAGGTGAAGCTGCCGGAGATGGAAAATCCCTCCAGAATATGCGCGCCAACTCCGCTCGTCACCCAGAATTTGTCCTTGCCGAAGGGCAGCTCATAGAGATAAGTTCCGTTGACTTTGTGGCGCTGGTCAAAGCTCGAATTGCCTTCCTCGGCCTTGAGGTCTTGCCAATTCTGCGCTACCACCGTCGATGTGCCGCCCACCGAGCCGGCGTTGTCGATGGAGTGCGAGTACTGATAGTTGGCGCCAAAGGAAATGCCCTTGCTCAATCGCTTGTTAAGCCGGAGCTGGCCCGCGTTGAACTTCGAGAAGGCAGCGGACTGCTCATAGAAGAAAACCTGGCTGGTGGGGTCGGTCTGGGGACTGCTGATGCTGGCGCGCGGCGCGCTGGTGATGTCCAGATGACTGCCCCGCGATCCGTTGTAGCCCAGGTTCAGCACTACATTCCAGGGCAGCGACTTCTGTACATCCAGGTTCCAAACCTGAACGTAGGGCAGATGGTAGTGCGGATCGAGCGCGTAGTTGCCCACCGTATTCGGCGCGGGAAATCCGTTTGCCAGCGAAAGGCAATCGGCCGCCGGGGGCGCGCATGTTGTTGCCACTTCGTTGGTCTGCTCGTTCACAAACGCGGGCTGATTCACCATCGGCTGATGCGCCATGGTGGTGGCAAATGTAGCGTACTGGCTGTTGGTGAAGTTGATGCCATAGCCGGCGCGCAACACGGTCTGCTTGGGCAACCGCAGTGCCGCTCCCACGCGCGGCGCAATGGCCGTGCGGTAGGGAAAAACCAGCGAGGCAGGCAACTGACCGCTGACGGAGGGCGGGGAGCCGGGCTGCACCTCCGCAATCGAAGTAAACCCGCCGGCGGCATTCGTATCCACAAAGGCCAGGTGGCCGTACTTCTCCGTATAGGGCGCGAAGTACTCGTAGCGCAAACCGTAGTTCAGGGTGAGATTGGTCCGCGCGCGCCAATCGTCTGTCATGTAAGCGTCCCACACGTTTTCGCGCAGGTAGCTCTTGCCGGCGGCGGAGTCGATGGTGGTCTCCTGCGGTTTGCCCAGCAGAAAATCCGCCAGTGAGGAGCCGGTGTAAAGGCCGGTGAAGTAGAAGGTTCCCGTTCCGTTGTAGGTGGAACCTATTGCGCCGGGAGAGTTCGAGTCGCCCAGAAAATCACGATGCACGCGGCGATAGTCGCCGCCAAAGCGCAGGTTGTGCTTGCCGTAAATCCAGCTCAGCACCTCGGAAGCCGAGATGGTCTGCGTGAGCGAAAAGCTGGGCTGCTGCTCGCTCAATCCGGTGAAACTGCTGAGCGTCACATTGGGCAGGCCGTAGTTGAGCGGGCTCGAGTTCAACGCAACACTGCCAGGCCCCAGAATGCCTGACTGGCTTGCAATGTCAGTCTTGTTGGTGAAGTAGTTGGTAACCTGGCTGGTGCTGCGATTCCAGTTGGCGTTGAAGATGCTGGTGATCTTGTGGTAGCCCACCGTGTAGCCGGCCTGCACGGAGTTTGCGCTCGAAGAACTCTTGCCGCCCAGTTGCGGAAAGACGTTCACCCTGTCCGCCGCCGAGTCAGTCCAGTTGTAGTTGAAGTTGATGGCCTGGCGCAGCGCTTGATTCTGCGATCTGCGTCCGCCGCCGCCACGGCCGAGTCCTCCATGACCGCCAGGCAGGGCAGCGTTCTTACCCAGGCTGCGCATATAGCGTATGCCGGCCTGCGTGGAGTTGGTCTGAGCGGTGGTCAGCAGATGGTAGTTCTGCGCGTAGCCGGGCAGGTTGGGCGCGGGAAAAAATTGCAGCAAGTTGGTGGCGGCCGGGACGGGCGTAACCGGACTGGCCAGCCCCGGAATGACTCCCGCGCGCTCGTTGTCTGTGCCAAAGCTGCCGTCCGTGGGCACGGTCGCGTACTGGTCCAGCGGATTGGAGTTGCGCTGTCCGCTGAGGGTCAGGAACATCATGTCCTTGCCGCTGGGCTTGGTGAGATGCGGCAAATAAGGCGGGCTCATGAAGGTAATCCCGAAGCGGTTGGTGCCGGAGGGCGGCTGCTGCTGCGCCTCGCCGCGCAGGCTGAATGGTTCCGCGTTGAGCGCTGAGTTGCTTCCCATCCAGAAGATGGCGCCGTGCGGCTGGTTGGGGTTGAAGCCGCGGAAGTTGCCGCGTCCGCCTCCACCGCCAGCACCGCCCGGCCCGCCGAAGCCGCCACCGCCGCCAAAGAGGCCGCCGCCTCCGCCGCCGAAGTTGCCGCCGCCTTGCCCGCCCGGCAGAACTCCCTGCGCGCGCAACGTCTCCACCGCATCGCGGACGCGGTCCATGTCCAGGCCGGCCAGCGGACTTACCGCGCCTGTTTGGCCGCTGATGGCCACGGATTCGCCTCCAAAGTCGGAGTTGCCGGCGATTGAGGGTAGCGCCGCGCCAGTTGAATTAGATGGCCCAGCCTGGCTCTCGGTGTCGCTCGTGAGCGCGCTCATCAGGCTCAGGCTCTGCGCGCCGTTCGTCGTGAGTTGCTGGATGGTTGACTGGATGGCTTGCTGATTGGCCGTCTCACTCTCCTGCTGCCGGACCGCCCGCGAGGCCAACTGCAGCTCAAAGCTCACCGTCTGGTCGCGACTGGCGGCGTTGAGCACCGCCTCCTGCGAGCCGGGCGCAAAGCCCGCGAACTGGGCGCGGAGGACGTAGCGGCCATTTTGCGGAATGGCCAGAACCCAGGCGCCGGTGATGTCGGTGGTGGTGGAAAAGCGCTTGCCGGTAAGCGTGTTCTGGGCGGTTACGGTCACGCCGGGCAGGGGAATATTTCCGCTTTTGACCATACCGTGAAGTTTTCCGCCGGAAGGCACTGGTGCGGGTGGACTCTGCGAAGCCAGTTCACTGCCGCCAGGCGTGTTCGCTGGCGCGGCCTGCTGGGCTGTTGGCGTGGCCGGAGACTGGGCCAGGGAGGCAAGACTTCCGGCCACAAAGATTCCCGCCACAACTGCCCAACGTGCAACCTCTCGCCGCATGGACGCTCCTGACCTTTTGCGCTCTTACTCATTCAGACGGTCTACGCGTCGCGAAGGTTTACGGCTGCTCGCACTCTGCGCGGAATCGGCCATCGGAAACCCCGGTCACCTTGGTTCCAGCGGCACGATAAAAACCCTTGCATTCTTGCGCGGCCCGTGTTAACTCTTATGTTAATAATCTATCGATTGCTACCGCGAAAGTAACCCCGGTGGCATCGGAACAGGACACCTTCCATGTTGAAGATCGGCACATCCATCCGCGCTTTCCGCCTGCAGAAGGGGCTTTCCCAGGGAGACATCGAGAAGAAGACTGGCCTGTTGCGATGCTACCTCTCGCGCGTGGAAAATGGCCATACGGTGCCTTC